>Ga0164243_10005442_pt1 | contig 19430 bp, 18 predicted proteins | sample OricompcompostOP_FD_108781 | JGI IMG/M metagenome (GOLD analysis project Ga0164243, IMG submission 108781) | Organic Plus compost microbial communities from Emeryville, California, USA - Original compost - Organic plus compost (OP) | ecosystem: Engineered > Solid waste > Mixed feedstock >... | reverse complement strand
GTCCGATCACGAAGAACATGCGCGAGGCGTTGCTGCGTACCTACAACGCCACGCCCGCTCCCAAATGGGTCGTGGCCGCAGGAAACTGCGCCGCGGATGGTGGTATTTTCGCCGGGAGCTACGCCTGCGTTGGCGCGGCATCCGCAGTAATTCCCGTCGACCTGTACATTCCCGGCTGTCCACCGACTCCGATCGCGCTCCTCAAGGGCCTGCTCGCGCTGATGGCAAACGGCAAAAGCGCGGCTCCCGAAAGCCAGGCTTCCCCGCAGTAACCCGCGAACTCAGTGTCCAAGAGGCAGGCGGAAGACAACATCGATATTGCCAGCGCCCGCTTTCCCGATTGGCTCCGGCCCTTTGTCGGAAATGTGTAGTTGCAACGCCGGCCCGACGCGCTATCAGAGCCCGCATCCGGGTTGGTACCCGGCCTCACAAGTCCGTCGCCTTATGAATCGACCTTTACAGATGACTGCACGAATCAGCCTGTCCTCTATCCTCTGCGGCAAGAGAGCCGCACAGACGCGGCGGGCAATGCTTGCTCTCCTCGCACTGACGCCGTTGCTTGCAGCCTGCGAAACAACCGGGACCTCCACGCTCGGCGGTAGCTCCGTCTCCATTGCAGGTGACGAGAAAGGCGGAAAGGTCGTCGGTGGGGTGAAGGAAGGCGGCACTCAGCAGGCGATGGCGGCGGTCACCGCGCATTGTGCGAAATACAATAAACGGGCGTTCATCACCCAAATGGAGGCGCCCGCTACGGGCGGTCCGATGGTGTTCGTCTGCCTGGAAAGCGATGGACGGGCATCGCCCAAACCGCGATAGCTGCGCCCACTTCAGAGCTGCCCCGCCCGCAAGGGAGCGGGCAGACGTCATGCGATTTCATTCAATCGCACTTTGCTTTGTGCGATTTGCTTTGACCTGCCTGGGGGTGCCCTATTGCGCGCTATTCGCCACAGATGCGGCGGAGGGTCCGGCGCGTCTCGCGTTTGCGGCTTTTTGCCGGAAGGCCGCCGCGCGCAGCGCTTGTGCACTTTCGACCTTGACAGGCGTACCGATGAAATTCGCCGACGAGCGATTGATGTTCAAATCGCGCAGGCTGGTGATGTAGTCTTCAGGCATCAGCATGGTGGACGCTGGCGTTTCCATGCCCATGAATTTCGCGATGTCGCCGACAAAGGCGTTGCAGTTGTAAAGGACCGCATGCCACACGGGCGACTTCGCCTGCAGCGCGCGAATGTAACCGACAACCTTCTTGTACTCGGCCTCGTTCATCACCACGCGGAAACGCGCAGTCACGTATTCGTCTTCGGTGTCGCCATCGCTCGCACCCGTCTCGGACGGCACCAGCACGACATGGCCGATCATCCACGGCACCGGGCTTTCGGTGGCCGGGTGGAGGCCCGCCACGGTCTTGCTGACGATTCTGTTGCCGCTGAGCTTGCCGTAGATCGAGAATGTGTGACCGTAGCTCTGCGCACTGCGCGAGCGAAACTCGATGTAGTATGGCTTTCCGGTCACGCTCGCTGCGGTGTTCGCCGGCACCGATCCTGCCGCACCCGAATCGTGTTGCTTGCGGGATGCGACCGCCGCCGTGTGAATCGGGGGCTTTGACTGCGGTTTGCTTGCTACCGTCGTAGGTGTGGATGATGCCGCATGGACGGGCACGGAATTCTGTGCGTTTGCGACGTGCACGCCGCAGACATATGTCGCGGCAACAAGCATCAACGCGCGCGCTCCGGTGCGAACGCCTGAACCAATTCCCGTCAGCACTGTCGTCATCCGTGCCCCCAAAGCATGCCCCGATAAACTACAATGATCGCAGGCTATAGGGTAACTCAAGCCTTGCAATGCAAATGTTCGTGCACTGTGCCTCGCCACGCATGCAAGCAATGCGCAATGATGTACGTCCCTGAATTTTCGGCAGCCGAAGTGTGTCAAGGCCAAATGCATTCAGGAACGTAGGCGTGAGGTCCCCTTACATATCGGTCGGACAGTCAATGACACGCGCCCGTACAGCTAGATTGCCAGGCTACCCCGAATACAACGCAAACCAAGTCAGCTGCGGTCTAAAACCACATAAAACTTACTAACCGCACTCGTTCATTAAGTCCCACTGGTCCAGCACCATGTGCGCAAGGTGCCAAGCAAGGTCACTTGGGTAAGGACAGGCCCACAGGAACAACCGCTATAAGCCACCCATAGCCAAACAAACCGTGCATGGAACATCCAGGGATATCCATGCACGGTTTGATCTGGCTACCGTTCGGAAAAACGGACAGTCCCCCCACACGACCGCTGCATCGAATGCTGCATCAGCAATTTCCGATACTGCGGGACAAAGGACCGACCCCCGCCGGTCCCCCAACCGCGTGGCTAGCTTGTTAGCCCTTGGTGACGATCGGCGCGGGCGCCTTGCCCTTACCGACGAAACAGCCAGCCAGGCTCAGCGAAGCGACGACCAATGCCAATGCAACAGCAACCTTTTTCACGGCAGCCTCCAGTAAGAATCCTCAGACAAGTTAACCATGCCTGTGACTGTCCGAATGCTCTAGTGCTTAAAAGACACAGTGAATAAAATTGTCATGAACCACATGAAATCCCGACATTTTGCGGAAATACGGAATTATGAATTGGCAGCGTATGATTTGCTCCAGTTCTTTCGCGAAGCGTTTTTGAGGCACCTGTACCGAACGCCGCGCGCCTCCGCCTGAAGCCGGTAATTCGGTTTATTTAACAAAGGCTTGGAACGGTTCACATCATGCATCGCCACATTTTCCCGGTCCTTGCAGCCGCCGCCGCAGCGGCTGTTTCCTTGATGGTCACGGCCCCTGCAGCTGCCCGCGAAGAAGTGAGATTCCAGGGCGAAGCAGGCACGATCGTCGTGCGCACGCACGAGCGAAAACTCTATCTGGTACTCGGCGATGGCCGCGCGCTTCGGTATCCGGTCGGCGTCGGTCGTGCGGGCAAGCAATGGTCCGGAACGTCCTATATCGCCGGCAAATATCGCAATCCCGCATGGTCCCCACCTGCGGAAATTCGCCGCGACCGGCCCGGCTTGCCTGCCGTGATTCCGGGTGGCGCGCCGAACAATCCCATGGGTGTCGCCGCGATGACGCTGGGGACTGACCAATATGCCATTCACGGCACCAACGCACCGGGATCGATTGGCGGCTTCGTCTCTTATGGCTGCATCCGGATGCTCAACCGCGATATCATCGATCTTTACGAACGCGTGAACGTCGGCACGCGAGTAGTCGTTGAAAGATAGGCGGCAGTCGTCATAGTTAGCGTACTGGGGACGACGACGGTGGGACAAAGTGATGAAACGACTCGTCTTGTCGGCCATGCCGGGCATGGCTGCACTAGCGCTGTTTTTCGCCGGGCTGATTGGCGGAGCGGTTGCTCAAACAACTTCATCTCTTGGCACGGCGCAGCCGCATAAGCCGAGCGGTGGCGCCTACTACATCGAGTTTCGCGTCGCACAGATCGGCACTTACGGGCACAGTTACGTGATGTATGGCAGGCTCGGCGGTAACGGCCAGCCTGCGGACCGGCACTACACCGATCTGCATCCGATGGGAAACTATGCGCTGATGGCCATCGGCCACGTGTTGCCGGTGCCCGCCAATACCAGCTGGGACCCTGATGTGCTCAAGCTTCCCATCACGTTCTCATACAGGCGCAAGCTCTCCGCGGCGGAATATCAAAAACTGCTCGCGGCGATCAGGCACGCGAATGCCAACAAGCAGCCGTACTGGAATGCGTTGACCAACAACTGCAATCACTACATTGCAGCGCTAGCGCGCGCGATCGGCATGAACGCGCCCAACGATCTGCGCGTCTCGTATGCGTTCGTACCGGCGTTGAAGGAGATGAACGAACCGCCGGGAAATACAACCGCGGCCCAGCATCCGCGCCGAAAGAGCATGCCGGCCGCCCGCACCGCGGCCCCTGCTCCGTCCGGGACCTGAGCGCCCGCACCCTTCCGCGAAGAAAGAATGCGCCCGAAAAAAACGCCCCGCGAAATGCGGGGCGTTTTGCAGTGCTATCCCTAAAAATCCCGTCCCTACATGGGATTTTATTGCGGCTCGATCTTCGCCGCTGCAACAATCGGCGCCCACAACTTGATATCGGCCTGCAATCGCGCCGCCGCTTGCGGACCGTCTTCGACCAGCGGAAATGAACCGACACTCGCCAGGAATTTGGCTGCCTCGGGTGCCCCCGCGATCTTGTTCATCCACTCGCCCATTTTCTTGACGATCGGCTCGGGCGTCCCTTTCGGGAAATAAACGCCCCACCACGGCGCGAGTTCGAAGCCCTTGATGCCGGCTTCCTGCATGGTCGGTGCATCAATCATCGGATGCCGCTTCGACGTCGTCACCGCAAGCGGCTTGATCTTGCCCTGGCGGATCGCACCAGCCGCAAACGTGCCGTCCATGATCATGAAATCGAGCGTGCCGTTCGTTACGTCCGGCAGGGCTTCCGGCGCGGTACGGTATTGGACGAGCGTCGCATCGAATCCCCCCACGGCCTGCCGGTAATACTCCGTGGAGATGATCGCCATCTGATTGGTAACGCCGAACGTCGCCTGTTTCTTGGCCTTGAGATGCGCGGTGAGCTGCTCGACGCTGGTGATCGGCGAATTGGCGCCGACAACAACCACGAACGCGATCTGCGCAAACGCCGCAGCCGGCACGAAGTCCTTGACCGTGTCGAACGGCAAGTTCTTGAACAGAAACCGGCTGCCCGCCATGTTCGAATTGGCGACGAACAGCGCTGTGTAACCGTCCGGCTTCGCATTGGCGACGAGACCTACGGCGATGTTGCTGTTAGCGCCGGGCTTGTTCTCGACGACGACGGATTGGCCGGACACGTCGCCGAGCTTGGTGGTGAAATAGCGGCCAAGAATATCGGCGCCGCTACCGGCGGGGAAACCGATCAGGACCTTGATCGGCCGCTCCGGATAGCCCTGCTGGGCGAAGGCTGGGCCGACGCCTGCTGCCAGCGCGGTGCCGGCAGTCGCTTTCAAAAAGTCACGGCGATGGAACATTCGCAAACTCCTTGGGCATATTATGGGCAGGTTTTATAACCTGTTGTCCCTTACGTAACCGTTCTTGAATACCAGCCGCAAGGGCGTTTCGACACTAAAAATGCGGCCAAACGTCCTGACGGTTACAATTTGGAAAGGCGCCAAAACGCCGTCGGCGCATAGATCACGCCGCCTGTTTCACTTCCGGCATCACATCGCGGACAAACAGATCAAGCGAACGCAGCGAATGCTCGTACGGCATGTCGCCAAATGCCAGGCGGCACATCAGATAGTTGATGCCGCAGCCCGCGACCTGCTCGTCGATCATTTCACGGACCGCCTCCGGCGTTCCCGCGATGATGAAGCCGCGGCGGACGGCTTCGTCATAGTCGTCCGTATATCCGACAAAAGGCATTGAAATGCCCTTGCGCTTCCACAGCAAGCTGAGGCTGTTGAACCACGCCGCGTAGGCGGCGCGGCAGGTTCTGACCGCTTCAGCTTCGGTATCGGCGATCACGATATGCCGGTTCATGCCGATGATTGGAATATCGGCAGTCGCATTGCCGGCCTTGCTCCATTCCTCGCGGAAGCGGTCGGTCAACGCGCGCACCTGCGTCGACTGACCGTTGCAGACCATGTTGACCTTGTTCTTGACCGCTGCCGGAATGCTATCCGGCGAGCCAATGCCCTGCCACAGCGGCGGACGCGGTTGCTGCAGCGGCTTGATCTCCACTGGCGTGCCATCATAGGCAAAGAACTCGCCCTTGAAATTGATCGTGTCCGAGGAGAAAGCCTCCATCAAGACGGCGACAGCTTCCTGATAGCGGCCGCGCGACTCTTCAGGATCAACCCCATAATAGCCGATCTCCACCGGTGACACGCCGCGCCCGATGCCGAGTTCGAGCCTGCCATTGCTCAAGTGGTCGAGCATGCAAATGTCTTCGTAGGCGCGCAGCGGATTTTGCAGCGACAGGATGTAGACCAGCGGGCTGATGCGCAGCCGCTTCGTGCGCTGTGCGGCCGCTGCGAGGAAAACGGCCGGCGATGGCGCCATGCCGAGCGGTGTCGCGTGATGTTCGGCCAAATGATAGCAAAAAAAGCCGGCGCGATCGTACGCTTCAATCAGCTTAAGCCGTTCTTCATATTGCTGCGCCAGCGGCACGGCCCCGCGGTCCATGTGGTCAAACACACCGAATTTCATTTCGCCCTCGTTGGTCCTTTTTTCATCCGCGTTGTCCATAGCCAAGGGATCGGCGGCGCGCCACCGGTTTCTCGATATGCGCCGAGGTTTGCGGCCTGGGACCGCGGCTAACGGCCGCCGCGATGATAGCGCATGGCCTGCTGAGCGGTTGTGAGCTTGATGCGCTCGTAGCTCGCAAGACATTGCTCAAGATCGAACGGTTGGCGCGGATTTTGAAGCGCTCGCAGTCCGATGATCGTCTTTACCGTCGCCCAGTTGAACTTCATGGCTTTCAAAAGCATAAGGAGCAGTTCCGGACGATCAGATGTCAGCGCGCGCTCGACCACCGCGATCGGAACTTCTGCAAACAGCGAAAGCGCGACTACGGTTTCCTCAAACTTGCCATCTGCCGCGAGCGCGAAAACATTGTGCTCGTGAAGCTCCCCGTCGCGAGATAGCTGCTCGACCAGTTCGAGCGCATCCGAATAATCATGCGACTGCGCTGCGGTCTGGGCCTGGATGGTCGCTTCGACCTCGCGAACCACACGGCGGATTTCCCCCACCGCCTGGGGGTTTTCACGCTCAAGCCGGGCACGGACCGTGTTCGATGCGATCGTCAAAAGTTTGAGGAATTGGTGGCGAGGCAGTTCTGGCCTGGTGCCGACAATCAACGCCAGTTGCTCGTTGCTCGCCGCCCTCTGAATAAGGCCGGCATAACCGCTCTCTGAAAACCTTGCGCCTCTGTTTTCCGCTGTCTTGGCCAGAACGATGGAATCGCCGCGCTGAATCAGAACATCTGTCACCGATGGGCTGATCGTCTTGCGCTGGGCGATGGCCAGCAAATGCCCCTGCCCCTTGGTCGCGGCATTGCGCACCAGCGCTGCCTCGTCGAGCCGCTCGGATTGCATCAATACCGGTCGGGCGACATCGATTTCGTCGTCGAATGCGAGCGTGTGGATGATGCGTGGCGGCGCATTGGGAATCGGCGCCAGCTTGTGAGCAAGCTTGGCACGGACTTCGGTTTCGATGGTTTCAACCAGCCGCATGATCACTACGTCAAACAGACCGACCTGCGCTTCGGAAAAATCCGCTGCACGGGCGACGAACAGGTCCACGACGTGCTGCAGCGAAGCGGCACGCCGTTCGGACGAGCTGACCAGGATGGCCTGCTCCAGATCGTTCATCAGGGTTTGATCGACGCTCATTTCATATCCGTTCTGGATGTGCAGGCGGTCCGTTCTAGGCCGCCTCCATGCTGTCAGGCAGTTCGCTAAACTCGAGATCCTCGGCCGGCCGCGGTTTGCTCAGCAGGAAGCCTTGCATCTGGGTGACGCCGGCCGCCCGGAGCAGGCGGAACTGCTCTTCCGTCTCGACTCCCTCTGCCGTGGTGAGGATGTTCAGACCGTGCCCAAGCCCGACCACGGCGCAAACGATCGCCGCGCAATCGGCGCGCGTCGACAAATCGCTTACGAACGAACGGTCGATCTTGATCTTGTCGAACGGGAACATCCGCAAATAACCAAGCGACGAATAGCCGGTACCGAAATCGTCGAGCACAATCGAGAGACCGAGGCTTTTGAGCTGATAGAGCGTGGTCAGGTTGTTGGCGTTCTTTTGCAGGAGCACCGACTCGGTCACTTCGAGCTCCAGCCGGTCCGGTGCAAGGCCCGTATCTGCAAGTACGCGAGCCACCATGTCGACCAGGCTCGGACTGCGGAACTGTGCCGGCGACAAATTGACGGCGATCTTGATGTGCGCCGGCCAGACTGCGGCGATCCGGCATGCTTCCGCCAATATCCACTCGCCAAGCGGTACGATGACTCCGATTTCTTCGGCAAGCTGTACGAACTGGGCCGGCGGTATGGTGCCGCGTGAAGGGTGTTGCCACCGCACCAGCGCCTCCGCGCCGCAGACCATGCGCGTCTTGGCATCGAATATCGTCTGGTAAAACAGCTTGAATTCCTTGCGGGCCAGCGACTCCCGAAGATCTCCTTGCAGGAGGTGGCGCGACTGTGCCTCGTCGTCCATTTCCTGCTCAAAGAAACGATAACCGTTACGGCCTTCCGATTTGACCCGATAAAGGGCAAGATCGGCATGTTTGAGCAATTCGTCGGCGGTATCGCCGTCGTTCGGCGCCAGCGCAATACCGATGCTCGTCCCGATGACGATCTGATGGCCGTCGATTTCGTAGGGCGCCGAAACTTCCTCCAGCAGCCGGTTAGCAAGGATGATTGCCTTTTCGCGCTGCCGCTCGGACGCGCTCTGAACGAGCACGAACTCGTCGCCGCCGAGGCGCGCGATGATGTCGACCTCATTTCCCGCGCAATCCCGCAACCGCATTGCGACTTCCTTAAGCAGGGCGTCGCCGGTGGGATGGCCGAGCGAATCGTTAACGGCTTTGAACAGGTCGAGATCGAATGCAAAGACAGAAAACATCCCGGCGCCGTCTCGCGACTTCTCGAAAAGCTCGCCAATTCGCTCAAGCAGGTGATGGCGGTTTGCGAGACCGGTCAATGCGTCGTGCCGCGCCATGAACGCGGTCTGCGCTTCCGCGCGCTTTCGCTCGGTGATGTCCTCGTGGGTGACAACCCAGCCGCCGCCTTCCATCGGCTGCTGGACGATATGAATGCTGCGACCATCCACGGTTTCAAGCGGATAGGTCACGGCTTTGCCCGCCCGGCTCATTGCTTCGATTTCGTCGCAATATTTTTTGACGTCCCCGTTGAACAGGCCGACGTCCTTACGGTGGGTGATGAGATCGAACAGCAAACAGCCGGGCTTTGCGACGCGTCGAGACAGGCCGTACATGTCGATGTAGCGTTGATTGCATACGACAAGGCGCCCGTTCTCGTCGAACATGCAAACGCCCTGCGTAATATTATTAAGCGCTGCATCAATCTGGATATTGGCCCGCTCGAGCGCTGCCGACTTTTCCGCGAGGCTCGCCTTGCCGTCGGCCAGCGAGCGTTCCGAGGCCTGCATTTGCCGCAACTGGCGAATAACGGCGCGCAGCAGGAATACACTGCAGATCAGGATCAGCAACGTCCCCGTGGCGATGAAGATTGCGCGCCGGCGCCAGGTTGCGAAGGCGGAATCTTCCGAGAGTCCCACGCCGATGACCAGCGGGTAGGACATGAGCGGCTTGACTGCGGTAAGCCACGCTACCCCATTGTCATCGACGATGCGGGCGTGGCCGCCGCCCTTCACCGCCAGGTCGTGCCAGGTCGAATTGGCCGGATTTTTTGAACCTGCGAAATTCGACGGCGCGGGATACCGGACGACGATTGAACCATCGCGGTTGGACAGGGTGATTTTCTGATCGTGCAGGGATTGAATGGTGCCGAAAATCTCGTTGAAAAACGTGGTTTCAACGCTGACAAAGGCGACACCGAGGAATTGCCCGTCGCGACCCTCAATGCGCCGGCTGAATTGCAGACTCCACGCGCCATTGGCGCGATTTCTCTGCCGCTTGCTGACGAACAGCGGACGAACTTCGTGCCTGAGATGCGCGACGAAATAGTCGCGGTCCGACACGTTGACGACATTCGGAATCGGCCACCCACGCGTGGTGTTCAGGACGATACCTTCGTTGTCCGTGATGCCGAACGCCGAAGCCTGCGGCAGCCGCGTCAGGCGATCCAACAGCAAGTTATGATAATCTCTGGTCGAGACCGCGTGCCGAAATTCGTCGGCCGTCGAGATATCGGCCACCGCGATGCGCTCGCCCAGATCGTCAAGCACAATGTCGATAGCCTGCACAGTCCGTCCGATCTGTTCGGCGAGAACCGTAGCGATGTTTTCAGTGTCGCGTGCCGCATCCTCAGCGGCATCGTAACGTAACGCCCAAATCGTAAGACCGATCGCGCCGATCGCCACCGCCAGCATGGCGACCGCGACAACGACAATCCCGCGAAGAGCCGCGTCTCGGTCCTGAAGTGACATCGATCGGATGCGTTTCACTGAGTAAAATCAGCACAAACGCTAACACTGCAAAGTTTATAAAAAACAAAATTGCCACTTTTTGGTAATGCCTCGGCACACCGAGATCATTCCCGATTAATTCGATATTAACTGCACGGGGCTGCGGGAAGTGTCGTATCGTTTCGTAAAAGAGCCGGTCCCGGGGCGAGCACACCGGAATTGCCGCCGCTGGTTACCGGATCGATGCCGGTTCACGACGTATCACGGGACCCGCGGCAATGCTTTCCTCACGCTCTTTCCGACCGCCCCGCCTGACAACATCGCAGCCGAGAGAGACCCGCCGGAAGGCAGAATCCGCGTCACCGAGACGGCGCTGTCGTCGTGGGCGGGAGAGCCGGTTAGTGCGTCCACGCACCACGGCGGTTGAACGCAAAATTATCGGCGTACGAGATGTTGCGCCGAATCGGTTCGTGGTCAGCCAAAACACGATAGGGAATGCCCTCGCGCTGGCAGTAGGCGACCGCTTCCTCGCAGGTCTCGAACCTCAACCTGATCTGCTGACGCATATCGCCCGACGAGGTCCACCCCATCAGCGGCTCGACGATCCGGGGCTGTTCCGGCTCATAATCGAGCACCCAGTCCTTGGTCTTGGCTTTGCCGGATTGCATGGCGGTTTTTGCAGGCTTGTAAATGCGGGCGACCATGGTTCTCTCGTCAATTGGGCTCGTGCCGGCCGATTGTGAGACACAATCTCACAAAGTATCTATATATCAAACAGTTAAATGGTCGGGGCAGCAGGATTCGAACCTGCGACCCTCTGCTCCCAAAGCAGATGCGCTACCGGACTGCGCTATGCCCCGACCGGCTGCAGGTGCGGCCTTCGATACACGGATGGGGATGCGCCAGCAAGTCGGTCGGCACCGCTGGCCGTGCGGGTTCATTTCCCGGTGAAAATCCGGTGAGCGACCCGGTCCCCCGGCTTGATACCCAGTTTCCTGGCCGTTCCTGCCACAACCTCAAGCACACCCCGGACGGGTCCGCCGGAAGGAACACCGCGCTCCGACAACGGCTCGGTATTCTCCGCGATCGACAGGATCCGTCCGTCAGCCTTGATGAAGATCATGTCGAGCGAAACGTAGGTGTTCTTCATCCAGAACGCCACCGGCTGTTCGACCTTGAAGTCGAACAACATGCCCTTGCCCTCCGGCAGCTCTTTGCGAAACATCAGGCCACGCGCACGCTCGGCGTCCGTGTCGGCGATTTCGACCGAAAAGGGGTGCACCCCGGTCGCCGAGACGATTTCCAGGGTGTCATGTCCGGCGGCAACGGCACGAGAGAAGACCGGTGCGAGCGCCAGAAACGCAACGGCGGCAGCAACAAAGCTCCAGAAAGACCGGCGACGCATGACCACATCAACTCCTTATGACACGACGTGACGGGTCATACGAAAACCGTGACACGCCCGGACGCGTGCAAGTTCATGGACACGCGACGCCCATCATCTCACCACGACGACGCCGACAAATGTATGGAAATTTTCAGGCAGCGGTTAGTGTGAGGACGGACCGTGCGGACCGCCATCCGGCTGCACTTCGGCGGCCATGAGCCCCTTCGGGCCGGGACCGTGACGCACCAGCACCGTCTGCCCCGGCCGCAGCTCGGTCATTCCAAACCGGCGCAGCGTCTCCATGTGCACGAAAATATCCGGCGTCCCCTCGCCACGGGTCAAAAAACCAAACCCGCGCAACCGGTTAAACCATTTCACGACGGCCCGTTCGAGCCCGCTGGTGGGCGCCACGGAAACATGGGTGCGCGGCGGCAGCTCGGCCGGGTGGACGGCTGTCGACTCGTCCATCGAGACGATACGGAATGCCTGCATGCCCTTCGGCCGCGCCAGCGCTTCGCAGACGATGCGCGCGCCTTCATAAGCTGTCTGATATCCATCGCGGCGCAGGCAGGTCACATGCAGCAGCACGTCCATGCCGCCACTGTCAGGAATGATGAATCCATATCCCTTGGAAACATCAAACCACTTGATGACTCCGCTGACCTCAACAACCGTTGCCGCATCATCGGCAAACGCCCCAGTCGGCAGTCCTAAAATTCCCGGACCTTTCGGTCCAATGTCATCGGCGGCCATGGCCCCGCGCGCCCGCATCATCTATGGCGCTTCTTGGTGAGCGCTTCTACGAATCTCTATGTAAACGATAACATTGGCGCAACCGAGGGAAAGAGGATTTTTGCGCGTTTCAAGAGCATCACGGTAGTTACGCACATGTTGCACACCGGAAAGCCCTCGGTTTCTTGAGCTTTTCGGCGCACGAATTGTTATGCGGAAACAGTGGTCGTGCAATGCTTACTGTGTGACAAAATGGGAGAGCGTTTCGCCGATATCATGGCGGATCACAAGATCGGCAATGGCGTCGAGATCGGTCGGGTCGCGATTGATGATCACAAGCGCCGCGCCGTTGCGTTTCGCCATCGCCGGAAATCCGGCTGCGGGCCACACCACGAGCGACGAGCCGATAGAGAGAAACACATCGGCCGACATCGTGAGTTGTTCCGCCTGACGCATTGCCGCAACCGGCATGGCTTGCCCAAATGCGACGGTCGCTGTCTTGATATAGCCGTCGCACTCGATACAGGCCGGCGCGTGGCCGGATTGATCGAAGCTGTCCTTCACCCATTTAAGCTCGTAGCGCTTGTTGCAATCGAGGCAGGCGGCGTAGCTCGTGTTGCCATGCAATTCGCAGACATCCTGAGCCGCAATTCCCGAGGCCTGGTGCAAATTGTCGATGTTCTGGGTCACTACGCCCGGGGACTTACCCGATTTGTAGAGGCCGGCCAGCGCCCGATGGCCCCGGCCCGGAGCCGCGCGGGAAAGGACTTCGTCCATGGCAAAACGACGGCGCCAGCTTTCGTCCCGCGCGTCCTGGCTCGCGAGAAACTGATCGAACGGAATCGGAGAATGCCGGGTCCATAGCCCGCCCGGGGAGCGGAAATCCGGGATTCCGCATTCGGTCGAAATGCCGGCACCCGTGAACGGGACAATGGCACGGCCGCGTTCGATCAATTCGGCAAGGCGTTCGACGCCGGTTTCAAGGTCGGGCGCAATCATGGGCGAGCCAGTTTAGAACCGAACCACCATGTATGGAACCTCGCCCCAAATTCAAAAGGATCCGACGCAAAAAGGCCCGGGCAGGCCGGGCCTTTTCACGACACGCGCTCTGATTTGCGGCGTCACCGAGCGCGTAACTTCGGCAATCATCAAATGAATGCGTGAAGCCGGTTGATCATCCAACCTGATCCTCACTTATTGCGGGCCCGTAGATGTGTAAAGCGATGACACAGGCCAAGCCCGACCAGTTTTTGTGGATTTTCGCGGGTGATGCTTCTCTGCAACGCTGCCGAGCGGATAGGCCCGGCAGCGGCGGCTGGGCACCCGTTCCGCCGAACTGGAGTTTCTTCCTTCGGCGAAAATGCGCTTTTGTTGCCTCCAATCGCTATCCCTTACGTTGATATTGCTGCTATTTCTTGAGGGGTGACGCTTCGCCGTCACGCACTGGCTTTCGGAAGGAACTGGAACATGCGCTATCTGCACACCATGCTGCGCGTCCGTGATCTCGACGCGGCACTGGATTTTTACGTCAACAAGCTCGGCCTCAAGGAAGCGCGGCGGGTCGAGAGCGAGAAGGGACGCTTCACGCTGGTGTTCCTCAACGCGCCGGAGGACGACAGCCTGGTCGAGCAATCGAAAAAGAAGGGCCGCAACGCTCCGCAGGTCGAGCTGACCTACAACTGGGACTCAGAGGATTATGGCGAGGCGCGTTATTTCGGCCACCTCGCCTACGAGGTGGATGACATCTACGCGGTCTGCGAAAGGCTTCAGAAAGCCGGCGTCGTCATCAACCGTCCGCCTCGCGACGGCCAGATGGCGTTCGTGCGCTCGCCGGACAAGCACTCGATCGAACTTCTGCAGAAGGGCGATCCCCTGCCGCCCAAGGAACCGTGGACTTCAATGCCGAATACCGGCCACTGGTAAGGCTGCCCGGAGAATTGATGCCTTGTGGCTGTCTCCCCGGCGGCCCAAAAACAGGTTTTGGACGCCCGTGGCGGGTTGCTTGCGGCGTCCGGCAAACCCCTCTATACCCTCCCCCGCGCTTCGCCTTTGCGAGCGCTTCACGCGCCCTTCGTCTAGCGGTCCAGGACGCCGCCCTTTCACGGCGGAAACACGGGTTCGATTCCCGTAGGGCGCGCCAGAAAAATCAGTCACTTACGCGCCACCTGACGCTGATCCCCCCGCCGGCGGGCTTCAAACCGAAATAATGACCTTCAACGCCTGCGTCGCGGATGCCCGTCCAAACGTGTCATAGGCATCCATGATCCGATCGAAACTGAACCGATGGGTAATCAGGCGGAGCGGATCGATCTTCTTTGACTGCACGGTCTTGAGCAGCATCGGCGTGGTTACCGTGTCGACGAGTCTTGTCGTGATCGCGATATTCTGCGACCATAGCTTCTCGAGATGAAGATCGACCTTGTGGCCATGCACGCCGACATTGGCGATGATCCCGCCGGGGGCGACGATTTCCTCACACAGCAGGAACGTGGCCGGCACGCCGACGGCTTCGATGGCGGTGTCCACCCCACGCCCGGCGGTCAGTGACTTCACACGGTCGGCGGCCGTTCCGTCCGCGCTGTTGATCGTGTCCGTTGCCCCGAATTGGCGCGCCACGCCGAGCCGATTGTCATCAAGGTCGATCATGATGATCTGGGCGGGCGAATAGAACTGTGCGGTGAGCAGCGCCGCCAGGCCGATGGGGCCGGCGCCGACGATGGCCACTGTCGAGCCGGGCGCGACCTTGCCGTTAAGCACACCGCACTCGAACCCGGTCGGCAGAATATCGCTCAACATGACCAGCGCCTCCTCGTCTGCGCCCTCGGGTATCCGATAGAGACTGGTGTCCGCATGCGGCGTGCGGACATACTCCGCCTGCGTCCCGTCGATTTCGTTGCCGAGGATCCAGCCGCCGGTCGTGCAATGTGAATACATGCCGCGCCGGCAGTACTCGCATTTTCCGCACGACGAGATACAGGAAATGAGAACCCGATCGCCGGGACGAAATATCGAAACGGCCGCCCCGACTGAATCAACGACGCCGACCCCTTCGTGACCAAGGATACGCCCCGGCGCGCAGGTCGGAACGTCACCCTTGAGAATGTGAAGATCGGTGCCGCAAATCGTCGTCTTTACGACTTTGACGATCGCATCCCCTGGAGACTGGATCACGGGTTTCGGCCGCTCCTCGACACCTTTCAAACCAGGACCGCCATACACAAGCGCCTTCATGACCTCTCCTGCTGCACACTGGTGAGCTATAGTTAGTTTATTCAGGTGCTCTCCTCTTGATTCACGTCAAGCAGGGTTCAACGAAACTCATCACCTTTGACTGTACATCTCTACTTTGTTCCGACCGTGAAAGCGTGTCGGTTGAATCAATTTGGAAATCGGACCGGTTGCTTTTGGCACGCCGGATTCCGAAAGTACGTTTTTACAAACTATCGCCGATATCATTCGCGAACATCGGGCTTGGTGAATATCTGCTTTTCGTCCGGGTTCTGATTCTACACCGACGGTGTTTCAGACGACCCGGAACGGTTATATTGGGTTCCGCATTGTCCCCTCATTCAAATTCTTCCGTGTGTCCCGGTCACAACCAACAAGACGGCCCCCTGATGGCAGGCTGACAAGGAATGATCCGGGCCGGCAAACAAGCTTCAAGAACGCGCTAACAATAAACAAAGCCGTGGGAGCGGCGGATCATCTGTGACCTGAAATACTGCGAACGAGCTGACGCCGATCAAATGGCTATCGCAAACGCAGATGGGCATGTGGCGCAGATGGGCATGTGGCGCTCCCTTATCAGGAATCCCAGTCCCAGCGGTTCGCATCGCTGTCTACTTAATGCGCTCCAGCCAGCAGAAAACGCTCAAGCGGCGCGATCGCGAGCCTATCGTAGTTTTCTTCTACCAACAGCAAACCCAAGACCAAGGACCGACGCAAAGAGTGGCAGCGTTGATGGAAGCGGTGTTAGAATAGACGGTGTTAGAAAAAAAAAGTGGTGACCCTGAGAAACCCGTTACCGTTCCCAGACAGGTCGGTAAATTCGGTAGTTTCGGTATGAATCGACGCGCAAGCAATATCAACTACAGTCTCGCACGTTTGTTCAATCACCTCTCCCAATGTGATTGAGCCGCCAAAAATTCGGGTTTTTACTTCTACCCGCTTTGAGCCCACATCCGACAAGTCGCCCTGAACTATATCGACGAGCAAATCTTCAAATCGCTGATGATCGAAAGAGTAATTCGCGTAAAAAAATTGAGTAACCTGCAAATTATCCGACAGATCGAAGCGAAAATCTGGCCCATTCAATCGCGACGCCCACAAAACCTGATCAGCCACATCGTTCCCAAAGTTGCTGTAGGGCAAATGTATTGGAAATTGAACCGTCCAATCGATGTGAAAAAGGCTGTCGCTGTACGAGAAGGAGTAGATTTGATCGGCATAGTGATCATCGGTTGCGGTGGCGAATGTTTGAGTCGTTAGCGCTTTGGCTCCGCTCGATGCCAGAACCATGAATGCAGCTATTGTGACAAGACGCGCCAACATCATCTCTCCCCTTCAGTTTCCTCAAAACAGCATGATCGCTTCGAGGCAATGTTGGCATGCAAAAAAATCAATTCGGAGCTGCGGAACAGAAGTCGTAAATTTGTCACGTCGCACCGCCCGGCCGGTTTCCGGACTGGAAAGCAGCAGCTGTCGCCCCATCCGGCTATTGTCGCTTTGCGTGGAGACGGAGTTATCGCGCTTGCTCCCTGCGTCTTGTAGGCGGAGGGTCGATTCCCGCAGGGCGCTCAAATTTGCCCAAAAGCGTGCCCACCCATTTGGCGCTTGCCGGAACAGAAATGTTAAGTTCCGCGTTACGATGGGCCGGGTTCCTCACCGTGAACTTGGCCGCGACCAAACGAGATGACCCGCGAATGGATGCTCTGTTTATCGGCCACACCTATATCGATATCACCTTTCTGGCTGACCACATTCCGGTAGGCGATGAGAAGTCAGTCGCTTCCGAATACGCAATTTCGTTCGGCGGCAATGCGGTGACGGCGGCCTTCTGCTGCGCCAAGTTGTCGCTCAAGCCCGACCTCATCGCCACCGGATCCGACGACTGGCTGGGCAACATGTTTCTCGACATGGCGGCGAAATACGACGTCCGCTTGCATTTGCGCAAAGTCGAAAAATCGTCCCTCTCTTTCATCATGCCGAAGGGAGGCAAGCGCGCAATCGTCCGCTGCCGCGACGACCACTACCTTGAGTCATTTCCCCTGCTCGATGTCACCGGCTGCCGCGCCCTGCACGTCGACGGCCACCTGGCCGATGCGGCCATCTACTATGCCCAGGAATGCCGCCGCAGGGGCATTCTGACATCGCTCGATGGGGGCGCGGTGCGCTCCAATACCCACGAACTGTTACGCTTCATCGATGTTGCGATCGTCGCCGAGCGTTTCTGCGAACAAATGAACTTATCGCCGGAAGCGACCCTCGATTATCTGCAGGAGCGTGGCTGCCGCGTCTGCGGCGTGACTCTCGGAGAACGCGGGCTGATCTGGCGGGAAGCCCGCGAAACGACGCAGCAAATGCCGCCCTTTCCGATCCCGGCCTCGCGCGTCATCGACACGAGCGGCGCCGGAGACATATTTCACGGAGCCTATATCTACGCCTACCTTGCCGATCCCAAGCGTCCGTGGCGCGATCACTTCCGTTTCGCTTCAGCAGCATCAGCATTCAAGGTTCAACATCTCGGCAACGAATCCGGTCTGCCGACGGTGCAGGACGTCCTTGCGCTGCAGGCAAACTTCAACACATCGGCCCCTGCATCATAACATCGCAGACAACGCGCCATAGCTGTACCTCCGCCAGGAACTTCCGCGCTGCAACAACGTTTGTATTGCGACAGAGCAACGACAAAGAGGTTGCAAATGCGCAATGACTTCCAATGTTACCGTTGCGGCGGGCAATCCGTTATTCTGCCCGAGGAGTTGGATGAGGATGCGGTTATTCGCTGCACTTGCTGTGGGGCCACGCGCGGTACGCTGCGGGACCTCCGGCGAATAGTGGCAATGAATCGGAAGCTGCATGACGCATCGAGCGTATTCAGTGGCTGCTGACTGTTTGCGCCGATCTCACGCCGGACGGGGAACATAACGTTGCGGGAGATGTTTCTGAACGGAGTTGCAAAACTCAAGGAGGAACATATGACCTATGATCCCAACCGCGATCCAGTCAATCCGCGCCGTCCGGTTTTCACCGAAGACAACGGTATGGGAACCGCTATTTTCATCGGTGCGCTTGTCCTGCTCGCGCTCGTGTTCGGGGGCATTTATTTCTATGCAAACGACAGCCAGCGTGTCGCCTCCGACATGACGATCAACAATACGCCGACGACAAGCCAGCCCGGTACGCCGGCCAATCCGCCGGCGACGGCTCCTTCGAGCACGCCGTCGACAACGCCAATGCGGTCGCCGCCGGCTCCGTCCCCGGTCTCACCGCAGCAGTGACGGGATCGCCACTCATACTACCACGACGACTTTGGCTAACGACTTGGAACGGCAACTTGGACAGCCCGGCCTTGCGCCGGGCTTCTTTTTGCGCGTTGCGCTTCGATCGGACAATGCCAGCACAAGCGGGAACCAAATCGCCCTCCAGCCGGTTGAAAACACCACAGCGAAACGTGAGCAAGCGGGGCACATCTGTGCAGATTGACGCCATCAATGTGGCCTAACTCTTCCTCTTCAGGGCTCATGCACGGGGCCGCCGGGCTCATCATCGCCGCGTTCGTCATCACTGCGCTTTACCTCACACGCGATTTCGCTCTCCCGCTGACCGCAGCTTTCCTGCTCAGTTTTCTGCTTCATCCGATTGTTCTGTGGCTCAAGGGAAGGGGCGTGCCTCGCGCGCTCGGCGTCGGCGCCGTGGTGATCAGCACTATCCTCATTCTCGGACTCGCGGTGACCTTGCTCGCCAAAGAAATCTCGCTCCTTGCGGGAGAGTTGCCAAAATACGAGACCAACCTGACGGAAAAGGTGCGATCCGCGACGAGCCGGTTTCAGGGCGTTGCCGCGTGGCAAAACGCGTCGCAAGTCCTGCAGCACATCGAAGCCGAGATCAGGGAGCCGGGCAGCGAGAACCAGCCGCTCAAGGTCGAAGTACAGCAGGACGCGCGGCCGCTGACCGAACTTCTGTCG
>Ga0164243_10005439_pt1 | contig 19439 bp, 12 predicted proteins | sample OricompcompostOP_FD_108781 | JGI IMG/M metagenome (GOLD analysis project Ga0164243, IMG submission 108781) | Organic Plus compost microbial communities from Emeryville, California, USA - Original compost - Organic plus compost (OP) | ecosystem: Engineered > Solid waste > Mixed feedstock >... | reverse complement strand
TCGATCGCCCGCCGCGTGCTGCGCAACTACCGGTGAGGAGCCGTTTCGTGAGCAGTGAGATCAGTTTCGCCAGTGTCTTCGCCGACGCGGGTACCGACTACGAGAAGCTCCGGGAGATCTCGGACGATCTGGTGCCCTTCGGCAAGCACGCCGGTATCGAGATCACCGAGGTCGGCCCGGACCGCGCGGTCGCCGAGATTCCCGGGGAGCCGCACCAGGCCAACCACCTCGGCACGGTGCACGCCGGTGCGTTGTTCCTCGCCGCCGACATCGCCGGCGCCGCCGCGTTCGTCGGCGCCGCGGCGCCCGTACTGTCCAAGGTGGACATTCTGGTGCTGCGCAACGCTGGCGCATCGTTCCGCAAGCCGGCGACCGGCCGGATCCGCGCCATCGCGACCGTCGACGAGCGTGAGATGCGCCGGATCCTCGCCGCGGACGGCACCCGGCGTTTCGACCTGGACGGCAAGGCACAGTTGTTCGACGCCAACGACGTGCTGGTCGCGAAGTTCACCTTCGAGTACGTCTGCACGATGGTCTGAGGCGGCGGAATGTCTGACTTCTCCTCGCTCGAGTCGTTGAGTGTGCGCACGGACGACGGAACCACGTTCGTCGTCCTCCTGCTGCCGCAGTCCTCGCCGGACGCGCCACTGGTGTTGCTGTTGCCGGCGATGGCGATGAAGGCCAAGTTCTACGCGCCGCTGGCCAAGGCGCTGCACGACGCCGGAATGGCGGTGGCCACCTGCGACCTGCGCGCCCAGGGCGAAAGCCGTCCGGCGCTGCGGGAGGGCCCGGACTTCGGCTACCGTGAACTGCTCGAAGTGGACATGCCCGCGATCGTCGCGGCCCTGCGTGAACGCTTTCCGGGCGCGCCGCTGCACCTGTTCGGGCACAGCCTGGGCGGGCAGGTGGCACTGTTGTATTCGAGTGCGCATCGCGACCAGATCGCCGGCGTCGCCACGATCGGCACGGGCACGGTCTTCTGGCGCGCGTTCGGTCCGCGCCGGTGGGTCGAGGCACTGTGGAAGATCCAGTGGATCGGCCTCGTATCGCGTGTGAAGGGCTGGTGGCCGGGCGGCGTGCTGATCCCGGGCGCGATGGCCGGTGGCGTGATGAAGGACTGGTCCCGGCACTCGCTGACCAGCTGGTACCGGCCGAAGGGCAGCACCCGGAACTACAATGTGCTGCTGCAGCAACTGGATCTGCCGGTGCTGCTCATCTCGCTCGACGCGGACACCCTGGGCCCGAAGTCCAATGTGGATTTCCTGGCCACCAGGATCCCCGCCGCACAGCGCGTTTCGTGGCACATCACGACGGAGTCGGGGGTGGCGAACCGGGACCACTTCGCCTGGATCAAGGACTCCGGCGTGATCGGCCCGGCCGTGGCGGCGTGGTACACGGAGGGCAAGTCCCCGGCCTGAACGCCCCTCACCGGCCCGCGGCCACCACCGGCGCGGGCTCCTCCGTCGTCCGGCGCCGACTGACCACCACCGCCACCACCCCGGCCACTGCCCCCACCGCACCGACCAGGAACGTCACCGTCGCGCTGGGCAGGATTCCCGCCAGTGCCACCCCGAAAACCGCGCCGAACTGGCGGAACGTGTTCATCGTGCCGGAGGCCGTGCCGCCCAGTTCCGTGGGTACCGCGCCCATCATCGCCTGGATCGCGACCACGCCGCCGGACAGCGGGATGCCCACGCCGAGCAGCACGAAAGCCCGGCCATACCCGAAGTAGCCCACGCCGGTCTCCAGCAGCGTGAGCCCGGCCAGGCCCACGGCGATGCACACCAGCCCGGCGATCATCGTGTTCCGGGTGCCCAGCCTGGCCACCACCGCCGAAGCGCAGATGGCCATCGCGCCGAGGAAACCGAACAGCGCGAGGAACCGCAGGCCCGTGCCGAGGGCGGACAGGCCCACCACGTCCTGCAGGTACACCGTCACCAGGTACAGCACCGCGTACAGCCCGAACAAACCCAGGAAGTTCACCGCGCACGCCACCGCGACGGCGGGAACCTTCAACAACCGCGGCGGCAGCATCGGCTCGCGGGTCCGTAGTTCCCACCAGACGAACAACCCCAGCGCGACCACACCGAGCGCCGCGAGCACGCCCATCCGGCCCCAGCCATAGGTGTGCCCCTCGATCAGCGCGAAGGTCACCGCGAAACCGCCCAGCACGAACAGCAACTGCCCGACGAGATCCGGCCGTTTCCCACCGGTGGGCGCGACCGCGGGCATCGACCACAGCAGGCCGGCGAACGCGACGAGGCCGATCGGCAGGTTGATCCAGAACATGCTCCGCCAGCCCCACGCCTCCACCAGCGCGCCGCCGAGCAGCGGGCCGAGTGCGAGTGCGACGCCACTCGTGCCGCCCCAGACCCCGATCGCGGTGGCCCTGGCCTTGGCATCGGCGAACAATCCGGACGTCACGGCGAGCGACAGCGGCACGACCGCCGCGGCGCACACACCCTGCAGTCCGCGTGCCCCGATGAGGAAACCGATGTCGGGGGCGGCCGCACAGCCGACCGAGGCGATGGTGAAACCCGCCGTTCCGATGAGCAGCATCGTCTTGCGGCCGACGCGGTCGCCGAGCGAGCCCGCCGTCAGCAGCAGGCACGCGAACGCGAGCGTGTAGGCGTCCAGCAGCCACTGCGCGGCGGTCGCGCCGGCGCCCAGATCGGCGTTGATCGCGGGGATCGCGACCGGGGTGATGCTGGTGTCCAGATAGACGAGAAACGCGGCGACACAGATGAGCGCGAGTACCAGCCGGGGGCGCGAAGTCACTGATTCACGGTAACCCGCGGTCAGCCGTTGATGATCTACCGAGGTCGATTCTTCTCAACCGATTGGCAATTTCTATCGTAGCCCTTCATTAATCGCGCCGATCGCTGGCCAGGTGATTTCGATAATGCCTGATCGACCCGCTGATCAGGGCTTTTACCAGTTTCGATCGTGTCCACCCGTTCACCTGCGATACATCCCGCGATGGTGGGATTCGGCCGCGAAACAGTTGCGGAAAAGCACAGGAGGAAATTCGGTGAGCCGGATTCAGCTCGAAGGGGCCACGAAGCGCTTCGGCAGTGTCACCGCGGTCGATCAGGTGACACTCGACATCGCCGACGGCGAGTTCCTGGTGCTGCTGGGCCCCAGCGGCTGCGGCAAGTCGACACTCCTGCGCGGGATCGCCGGGCTCGCGCCGCTGACCGAGGGCCGGATCCTGCTGGGCGGCAAGGACATCACGCACACCGAGCCACGCGACCGCGATCTCGCGATGGTCTTCCAGAGCTACGCCCTCTACCCGCACCTCTCGGTCGCCCGCAACATCGGCTTCCCGCTGCGCGCCCGCCGCCGCTCCCGCGCGGAGGTACGCCAGAAGGTCGAGGACGTCGCGAAGATCCTGGACCTGTCCGAACTGCTCGACCGCCGGCCACGGGAACTGTCCGGCGGGCAGCGCCAGCGCGTCGCACTCGGCCGCGCGCTGGTCCGCGATCCCGGCGCGTTCCTCATGGACGAGCCACTGTCCAATCTGGACGCCAAGCTGCGCACCGCCACCCGGTCGGAACTGACCGAACTGCACCGCGGACTCGGCTCCACATTCGTCTACGTCACCCATGACCAGGTGGAGGCAATGACCATGGCCACCAGGATCGCGCTGCTCAACCAGGGCAGCCTCGAACAGGTCGGCACCCCGACCGAGGTCTACGACGAGCCCGCGTCGACGTTCGTCGCCGGTTTCCTCGGCTCCCCCGCGATGAACCTCATCGAAGCCGAGATCGTCAGCCGCTCCGGCGCGCTCTTCGCCGTCGCCCGCGACGTCGAGGTGCCGCTGGGCATCACCGGCGACGTGCTTGAGACGAAGGTCGTGCTCGGCATCCGCCCCGAACACCTGACCATCCAGGGCGAGCGACGCGATCTGCGCGGTGTCGTGCGCCTTGTCGAGAACCTCGGCAGCGAGGAGGTCGCGCACTGCACGGTCGGCGACACGAAGGTGTGCCTGCGTGGGCCGCGGCCGCTCGGCCTGTCCGCCGGTGACGTGGTCGGCCTGAGCACCGCGGCCGAGCGGGTCCATTTGTTCCACCACAGCACCGGGCGGCGGCTGATCTGGGCGCCCGCACCGGAATCGATCAGTCTTCCCGTCCGCTGAGTATCCACAAAGGAGAGTCATTGATGACGAAAGTCCGTTCGCGAGCAGCGATCGCGCTCGCACTCGCCGGTACGCTCGCGGCCTCGGCCTGCGGGCTCGGCAGCACCTCGGCCTCAGGGCCCGCCGCGGTCGCCCAGGCGCCCGAGCTGAAACCCGACCAACAGGTCTCGATCGTCTTCGAGAGCTACAACTTCGGTCAGGCCGGTGCCTGGACCGACACCTTCAACGAGCTGATCGGCAAATTCCAGCAGGCGCATCCGAACATCCACGTCAAGGCGCAGAAACCGCAGGGCAACAGCCCGAACCCGGCCACCGACACGATTTCCTCGCTGCAGGCACAGATGGCGGCCGGTAACCCGCCCGATGTCGCGCAGCTCGGGTTCTCCGACCTCGACTTCACCATCCACGGCCTCGGCGCCAAACCGCTGGACGACCTCGTCGGCAAGGACGCGGTGCAGGCCAACTTCGACGGCGCGAAGTACCCGTACGCGCCGACCGCACGCACCATCGGCAACTGGGACGGCAAGACCTACGGGGTGCCGTTCGTGTTCTCCACCCCGGTGCTGTACTACAACGCGACCCTGTTCCAGCAGGCCGGCCTCGACCCGGCGAAGCCCCCGAAGACCTGGGACGAGGTCCAGCAGTACGCGCAGGCGATCAAGAACGTCGCCCACAAGGACGGCGTCTACATCGACTGCCTCACCAAGACCGCGAAGGACTGGTGCTACCAGAGCCTGGTGCGCTCCAACGGCGGCAAGGTGATCTCCGACGACCGCAAGACGCTGACCTTCGACGACTAGGCAGCAGTCGACGTGGTGAAGATGGCGCAGAACCTGGTGAACACCGGCAGCAGCCCGAAGCTCACCCAGCAGCAGGGCTACGAGGCGTTCGCGCGTGGTGACATCGGCATGATCCTGGAGACCAGCGCGATCCAGGCGACGTTCACCAAGGGCGCCAAGGACAAGTGGGATCTGCGCTCGGCCGAGATGCCCAGCTTCGGGGCCAAGCCGACCGTGCCGACCAACTCGGGTGCCTCGCTGTTCGTGCTGTCCAACGATCCCGCCAAGCAGCGCGCCGGCTGGGAGCTGATCAAGTTCCTGACCAGCGAGGACGCCTACAAGACGATCGCGACGAAGATCGGCTACCTGCCGCTGCGCACCGGGCTGCTCGACGACCCGGCCGGTTTGAAGGACTGGGCCGCGAAGAACCCGCTGCTCACGCCGAACGTGGCGCAGCTGGCCCGGATGGAGCCGTGGGTGTCCATGCCCGGCAACAGCTACCTGCAGATCCGCGACGGCATGATGGACGCCGTGGAGAAGGCGGTCTACCAGGGCGCCGACCCGGCCGCGACGCTCGCGGCGGCGAAGCAGCAGGCCACCACCCTGATGCCCGCCGGTAACTGATGTTCGTCGAGATTCCGGCGCCGGTGAAGCTCGCCGCGCCCACGGCCGGGAAACCGTCCGTGGTGCGGCGGGCTTCGCGGGCGCTGCCGCCGTATCTGTATCTCGCCCCGGCCCTCGCGCTGCTGGTGATCTGGACCTACCGGCCGCTCGTGCAGACGGCGCAGCTGTCGTTCTACTCGTGGAACCTGCTGCCCACCCAGCCGATGCTGCCGGCGGGCCTGGACAACTACCGGCGACTGCTGGAGCTGCCCGAACTGGGCCAGTCGGTGACCCGCACGTTCGTCGTGATCGCCGGGCTGCTGCCGTTCACCATCGTCATCCCGGTTCTCGTCGGCCTGCTGACCAAGCAGATCGGCGGGCGCGCGCGCAACTTCTACCAGGGGCTGGTGTTCGCGCCGATGCTGGTGGCGCCGGTGGCCAGCGCCGCGGTGTGGCGCTGGCTGCTGGATCCGGGCGCCGGGGTGGCGAACCGCGTGCTGGGCACGGGCAACAACTGGATCAACGAGGCCGCCACGGCCAACCCGTCGATCATCCTGATCACCGGCTGGCATCTCGTCGGGTTCGCGGTGCTGGTGGTCTCCGCCGGGTTGTCCAACATCAGCGGCGACTACGCCGAGGCCGCCCAGCTCGACGGCGCGACCCGCTGGCAGATCACCCGGTGGATCACGCTGCCGCTGCTGTCGCCGACGCTGGTGTTCCTGGTGCTGATGACGGTGCTGCTGTCCGCACAGTGGACGTTCCCGCTGATCGACACGCTCACCCAGGGCGGGCCGGCCGACGCGACGACGAACATCTACTACCTGTTGTGGGACTACAGCTTCCACAGTTTCGACGCGGGGCTCGGTGCCGCGGCCGGCATGCTGTTCTTCATCGGCTTCGGGCTCGTCGCGGCGGTACTCGTCTGGCTTTCGGAACGGCTGACGTTCCACGACAACTAGGAGTTTCCGATGTGGCGGACCGTTCGCGGGCACCTCGTGCTCGCCGTGCTCGGGCTGCTGTGTGTGTTCCCGATCTACTGGCTCTACGCGACCTCGTTGCGGGAGCCGGGTGACATCCTGTCGCTGAACCCGTTGCCGTGGCCGCTGTCGGTCGAGAACTACACGGACGCGGCGAGCAAGATCGACATGCTGGGGTTGTTGCGCAACACGATGATCGTCGCGTTGTTCACCGCGTTCGGCCAGCTGCTGACCGGGCTGCTGGCCGCCTACGCGTTCGCCGCGTGGAAGTTCCCGTTCCAGCGTGTGCTGTTCCTGCTGTTCGTGGGCACGTGGCTGGTGCCGTTCCAGGTGACGATGCTGCCCAACTACGTGCTGCTGTTCCAGATGGGCATGCTCAACACGCTGGCCGGGGTGGTGATCCCGAACCTGTGCTCGGCACTGGGCGTGCTGATGTTGCGCCAGCACCTCGACAGTTTCCCCAAGGAACTGCTCGAAGCGTCCAGGATGGACGGACGTTCGTCGTGGACGACACTGTGGACGGTCGTGGTGCCGAACCTGCGGCCCGCGCTCGCGGCGCTGGCGATCCTGCTGTTCGTCAACGCGTGGAACGAGTACTTCTGGCCCGCGATGGTGCTGCAGCGCAACAACGCCGTGCTCCAGCTCGGCCTGCGCAGCTTCATGGGCAGTGAGGGCAACGACTGGGGCCCGCTGATGGCCGTGGCCGGGCTCGCCTGCCTGCCGGTGTTCGTGCTGTATCTGGTGTTGCAGCGGCACATCGTCAACGCGTTCGTGCGCTCGGGTCTGAAGTAGACACCGAGCGCACGAACGGGGTGGGAGTTTCAGAGGTTCTCGATCATCGCGGTGTCGTGCTCGACGGCACGGAACCGCGGATGGTCGAGGATCTCGCTCAGGAAGTCGCGTGTGGTGGCGACGCCGGGGCCGGACAGCCGCACCTCGGACAGCGCCCGCCGCATCCGCGCGATGGCCGCGTCCCGCGTCGGCGCCCACACGATGAGCTTCGCGAGCAGCGAGTCGTACAGCGGGGGCACGCGGTAGCCGGGGAACACGTGCGTGTCCACGCGCGTGAACGGCCCGGCGGGCAGCGTGCACTCCTCCAGCAGGCCCGGCGCCGGCGCGAAGCCGCGCGCCGGGTCCTCGGCGTTGAGGCGGCATTCGATGGCCGCGCCGGTGGTGACCACGTCGGCCTGGGTGTAGCCGAGCGGCTCTCCCGAGGCGATCCGGATCTGCTCGCGCACCAGGTCCAGTCCCGTGACCATCTCGGTCACCGGGTGCTCGACCTGCAGCCGGCAGTTGACTTCCATGAAGTAGAACCGGTTTTCGGGGTCCACCAGGAACTCGAACGTGCCCGCCCCGACGTAGCCGGCGGCTTCCGCGCCACGCACGGCCGCGGCGCCCATCTCCTGGATCAGCTCGTCCGGCAGTTCCGGCGCGGGCGACTCCTCCACCAGCTTCTGGTGCCGCCGCTGCAGCGAGCAGTCACGGGCCCCGAGGTGCACCACATCGCCGTGCTGGTCGGCGAGGATCTGGATCTCCACGTGCCGCGCCGATTCGAGATAGCGCTCGACGTAGAGCCGTCCGTCGCCGAAGATCGCGACCGCGTTGGCCCGGGTTTCGGCCCAGGCGCGGGGAAACTCGGCCGCCGAGCGGACCACCCGCATGCCGCGACCACCGCCACCGGCGACGGCCTTGACGATCAGCGGGTACCCGATCTCGTCGGCGAGCGCGATCGCCTCGTCCGCGCTGTCGATCGCCTCCCGGCTGCCGGGCAGCAGCTGCAGCCCGGCGTCCAGCATGATCGCGCGGGCACTCGACTTGTCGCCGAGCTGCGCCATCACCTTCGGCGGAGCGCCGATGAAGGTGAACCCCTCGGCCTCGCAGATCTCGGCGAAGTCGGAGTTCTCGGACAGGAAACCGTATCCGGGATGGATCGCGTCCGCTCCCCTGGCCCGCGCGGCCTCGATGACCGCGGGGATGTTGAGGTAGCTCTCCTTGGCCGGTCCCGGGCCGAGCTGGATCGAGTCGTCGGCGAGGCACACCACCGCGGAACCGGCGTCGGCGCTGGAATGCGCGGCGATGGAGCGGATGCCGAGCTCCCAGCAGGTCCGCGCCACGCGCACGGCGATCTCACCCCGGTTGGCGATGAGGATCGAGGAGATCATTGGGCGGCTTCCAGCAGCATGAGGGGCTGGCCGTGCTCGACCGGCGTGCCGTCCTCGACGAGCACCTCCACCACGCGGCCCGCCTTGTCGGCCTCGACCGGGATCATGAGCTTCATGGCCTCGAGGATCGCGACCTGCTGACCCGGCCGGATGCTGTCGCCCTCGGCCACGAACGGTTTCGCGCCGGGCTCAGGTGCGCGGTAGAACACCCCGACCGTGCCGGCACACAGCGTGAACGTGCCCTCCGCGGGGGCCGCGGCCTCCGGAATCTTGGGGGCCGCGGCTGGGGCCGGGACCTCGGCGGCCGGGACCTGCTCTCCGCCGGACCACTCGACCTCGACCACGACATCGCGGGTGCTGACCCGCACCAGGCTCGGTGCCCGCGAGGCCTGCGCCGCCAGCGCGAGGACCTGCTCGCGCAGCACGGTCACCACCTGGTCGACATCCTGCGCCGGAACATGCCCGTTCAGCGTCGCCGTCACAGCGCGCCCTCCCTTGATTCATCCACAGTGGACTCCAGCTCGGTCACCCTGCCGAAGCGCCGGAAGCGTGCCCGGCGGCCGGTCACGAGGTTCATCTGGTCCAGCGGCAGCAGCTCGGCGAGTGTGTGCGCCAGCGCGGCCCGCAGCGCGCCGGCCGCGGCGAGATGGTCGGTCTCCGCGCCGGTACCGGGCTCCGGCACCACCCCGTCGACGACGCCGAGGCTCAGCAGCGACCGGGCGTCGACGCGCAGCGCGGCGGCGGCCTTCGGTGCGGCGGCCGGGTCCTTCCACAGGATCGCCGCGCAGCCCTCGGCGCTGATCACCGAGTACACCGCGTTGGCACACATCAGGACCCGGTCGGCGAAGGCGAGCGCCAGCGCGCCGCCGCTGCCACCCTCGCCGGTCACGACCGCGACCACCGGCACCGGCAACCCGGCCATCAGCTTGAGGTTCTCCGCGATCGCGACCGACTGGCCGCGCTCCTCCGCCTCGATACCGGGATAGGCGCCGGCGGTGTCGACCAGCGTGATCACCGGCAGGCCGAGCTTGGCCGCCAGCTTCATCACCCGTGCGGCCTTGCGATACCCGGCCGGGCTCGGCATGCCGTAGTTGCGGCGCGCGAGCTCGTCGGCGGTGTGCCCCTTCTGCGTGCCGATCACCACGACCGGCACGCCCTCGAAGCGCCCCAGCCCGGCCACCAGCGCGGGACAGTCCGCCGACATCCGGTCGCCGTGCAGCTCGTTGAAGTCCTCCACCAGCAACGCGATGTAGTCCAGAGTGGACGGACGGCCGAGGTGACGGGCCGCGCGCACGCAGTCCCACGGGTCGCGTGCCGGCAGCTCGGCCGGTTCGGTCACCAGCGCACCGGTGACCGGCTGGTGCGGTACGCCCTCGCGCTGCCGGCTCGCCACCGACAGCAGCTTCGCCAGCGTGACCCGCAGTTCCGCACGCGGGCGGATCATGTCGACCACGCCGTGCTCCAGCAGGAACTCGGCGGTCTGGAAGCCGTCCGGCAGGGTCTGCTTGATCGTCTGCTCGATCACCCGCGGGCCCGCGAAGCCCAGGCGCGCGCCGGGTTCGGCGATGATCACGTCGGTGGAGGTGGCGTAGGACGCGGCCACACCGCCGAAGGTGGGATCGGTGATGAGCGAGACGGTCAGGATGCCGGCCTCATCAAGCTGGCCGAGCGCCTGGCTCGTCTTGGCCATCTGCATCAGCGAGATGATGCCTTCCTGCATGCGCGCCCCGCCCGAGGCGGTGACGATCAGCAATGGCGTGCGCTCGCGCAGCGCGACCTCGGCCGCGTGGGTCACGGCCTCGCCGACGTTCGAGCCGAGGCTGCCGCCGAGGAACCGGAAATCCATCGCGGCGACCACGACGGGGTTGCCCCCGATCCGGCCGCGGGCGCACAGCACGGCCTCGTTCAGTCCCGTTGTGGCCCTGGCGGCGGCGAGCCGCTGCCGGTAGGGCTTGCTGTCGGTGAACTCCAGCGGATCGTGCTCGGGCATGTCCACCTCGAGCAGCCGCGCCGAACCGGTGTCCAGCAGGCTCTCCAGCCGCTCCGGAGCGGTCAGCGGCGCGTGCCGGCCGCATTCCGGGCACACCCGGCCCGCACGCTGGAAGCGCTTTCCGTACAGCATCCGGCGGCAGCCGCCGCACAACAGCCAGTCGGTCATCGGGTCCCTCCAGGAAGTGGGCTCGGCACGTAGGTCGCGCAGCTCGCGGGCAGCCGCACCCCGGCGAGCCGGAGCTGCGCGACACGGGAGGTGAACGCCGCCCCGCGCATGATCTGGGCCGCGATGTCGGCGACGTGCCGGTTCGCCGGTGCGGCCAGGTAGGTGCCGGTGACCCAGGTGTTGAACGCGCCCATCGCGGGCCCGCACCAGATCTGGTAGTCCCCGGCGCGTTCGGGCGTGCCCGCGATGCTCCAGCCCGAGGACAGGCCCAGGTACCAGCGGAAGATCAGCGCCATCCGCCGCTTCGGACTGCCCTGCGCACGCTCGATCTGGCCCGGATCGCGTTCGGTGAAGAACCGCACGCAGTCGGTCCAGACGTCCGCCAGCGGGCGCTGGAAGATCCGCTGCTCCAGTTCGGCGCGCTCGGCGGCGGGCAGCGCTTCGATGCCGTTGTAGGCACGGTAGGTGTCGTACAGCTTCTTCGCGCGGCCCGCGAACATCGTGCCGCGCTTGAGCACCTGCACGTCCACGCCCATCTCGAACATGTCCGCCGACGGCGCCATCTCGCAGTCCGCGACCCCGGCCGCGGCGAGCAGCAGTTTCGTGGCCTCGGACTGGTCGGCCTCGACGGAGGCCTGGTTGACCGAACCGGTGACCACATAGGACGCGCCGAGCGTGAACGCCGACGCCGCCGCGACCGGAGTACCGATGCCGCCCGCCGCGCCGATCCTCGCCGTGTGACCGGTTTCGCGAGCGATCCGGTCGCGCACCGCGATCAGTTCCGGCAGCAGTACCACCAGCGGACGACCGTCGGTGTGCCCGCCGGAATCGGCTTCGGCGGTGATGTCGTCGGCCATCGGGACGGTGCGACCCAGTTCGGCCTGCTCCGCGGTGATCTCCCCCGAGTCCAGGAGCCTGCGGATGATCTTCTCCGGGGCCGGGCGCAGGAACCGCTCAGCCACCTCGGAGCGCGAGACCTTCGCGATCACACGGTGCCGGTTGCCCTCGCGGGTCAGCCCGGCCAGCCGGTAACGCACGACCTGCGGGGTGAGCTCCAGGAAAGCCGACGCCTCCACCGTGCGGACATCGTGCCTGAGACAGGCGTCCACAATGGCCTTCTCCAGCGCGGTTTCGCTGGGACTGTGAATGAGGTTGACGGCGAACGGCTTGCCAGGATCGTCTCGCCGGATGGTGCGCAGGGCCTCGTCGATCTTCGCGGGAACCACGCCCGCCGCACCGAAGGACGCGAGGTAGCCGGCGTTGGCGAGCGCCACCACCATCCGCGCCGAGGCGATACCGTTGGCCATCGCACCGGCGTGGTAGGCGTGGGTCACGCCGTGCGCCTGGCGGAAGGTGGTGTCCCCCAGCGATTCCGGTGGCAGCGGGGCCACGGCGGCGAGCACCTGCGCCCGCCGCGCTTCCTGCTCGCTGGTCGTGACGGCGACGCCCTGCGCGTCGCGGACGACGAACACGGGCTTGTCCAACTGCGACAGTTCCGAGTAGATGGCCGCCTCGTCGCGGGCGAGTGGCGGCGCGATCGTGGTCACCAAGGCTGCGCTCCCCGCTCCCGAAGTTCCACCGCGATGTCGTTGAGTTCGTAGATCCGCAGGCCCGGTTTCCACAGGCTCGCGTCGGCGATGACCCGCACCCGGCCCGGTGCGCGCCGGACTTCCTTGATGTGGGCCTCCAATGTGGACGTTGCGTCGGCAGGCAGGAACTGGCCGCGGTACTTCCAGCCGAAGGCCTCGCCGACCGGTACCACGAATCCGGCGTCGCCGAGGCCGGGTTCGGTGTCGAGCAGCCACTGCTGCAGCGCCTGGATCACCGACTCCACACCGAGCGATCCGGGGATCACCGGGTCGAGGTGGAAGTGCCGGGCGAAGAACCAGTCCTCCGGGTCGATCCGGCGTACCGAGTGCAGATACCCCTTGCCGTACTTGCCGCCGCCGTCCACCACGTCCACGTGGTCGATGAGGTCGAGTTTCCCGCGCGGCACGGTCATGGCGAGCCGGCGGGTGGCCGGGTTGTGCTCCTCCAGCCAGGTCGGCACGTTCTTGCCCGCGTCCAGGCCGGTCTGGTTCGCCAGCGCCTGGTCGCTGAAGTAGCCGAACAGGGTCTCGCCCTGGTAGAACGGCTCGCCGTCGGTATAGAGCGTGTACTCGAAGTTCTGCAGCGAGGAGCCGGGCAGGATCGTGGTGGACACCAGCCTCGACTTCTGGCGGATCGTCTTGTCTCGCAGGTCCACCTCGCGCAGCACCGTCGCGGTGCCGCCGAGGTTACGCAGGCTCATCGTCGCTTCCGGCGCGGTCAGTGTCGGCCCGAGGTAGTAGCCGATGAGCAGCGCCGCCTGCAGGGAGGTCTCCATGTAGACGAAATTCGGCATGGAGTCGTTGGCGGTGTCGGCGTAGTACCAGGAATCGGCGGGCGAGTCGTACTCGGTCTCGTAGGTCGCCGTGTCCAGTTGCCCGCGCGTGCCGTCGATCGAGATGACGCGGTCGACCAGCAGCAGCCCGCCGGTCGGCAGTCGGGTGGCCTTCCGGCCGGTGTAGTGCGCGAACTCGGGGCCGAGCGCGATGCCCTGGTCGCCGCGCGCGAGGTGCGCCATGTGGAACTCGGACAGTAGCGCACCCTTGCGCCCCAGCCACGCCGGTACGACACCGCCCTGCGACGGTCCAATCGCGACACCCGGTTTCTCGTGCACCGACAGGGCCAGCCCGCGCACGCTTCCGGTCGGGCACTCCACGTCGGCGCGAAGCCACGGCCGTGGCACCAGATCGGCCATGACCAGGGTGAGCCGGAGTTGTCCGCTCGCGGTGCCCTCGGCTTGGCCGCCCTGTTCGACGAACACCGCGTCGGCGAGGCAGAGGTGCAGGCCGAGGTACATCGCGAACACCTGCGCCGCCTGTGTCGCGGCCGCCATCAGGTCACCGGCCGCCGGGGTCGCGACGAGGCCGTCGCGACTCAGCTCCACGGAATCGAGCACCGGTTCGCCGATCCGGATATCCGGGTTCGCGCCGTCCTGGTCGTAGGCGGGGCCGAACACCCCGGCGATGTCGCCCTGCGCCAGCCGGGTGAGCTGGGCACGGTCCAGGTACGTGACCGTGGTCCTGGCGAGCGGTTTGAAGGAGCCTTCCGGCGCCGGTCCCGGATGCGGGACCGCGGGCGCCGGCTGCCGGATCATCAGCTGCTGCAGCGCCGTCTGTGCCCGCAGTGCGCTGACGTGCGCGTCCAGGATGGACAGTCGCAGTTCGCGGGCGAGCTGGGCGGCTTCGGTGGTCACCGGTCGCGGTTGTGTTTGTGCTTGTGGTTCCGGCGCCGCCGTCCAGGCCAGCGCGTCGAACGGTTCGCCGACGAACTCCACCACGCCGGTCATGCTGTTCCCTCCGAAAGCCAGCCGCGAACCGACTCGCGGAACTTCTCCGTCATGTCCGGTGTGGACACCACGGTCACCCCTTCGAACCTTTGCAGCACAACGCCTTCCGCATCGCAGGCCGTCGCGTTCACCGTGACCCCGCCCGCCGCGGTGCGGGCCTGGTCGAGTACCAGCGCGAACGGCTGGTCATCGGGCAGCTGCGCGAAGTACTCGGCCCGCGTGATACCCAGCGGAAGGCAGGCCTGGCCGAGGATTTCCTTGCCCAGCACCGGCGGCCCCTGCAGCAGCAGATCGGCCAGCACCGGGCTGTGCAGCCGCCCGCTGTAGGCGCCGTCGGCCACCGGATCGTCGGCCAGCCGGCATTCGAGCACGAGTTTCCCTTCGCCGCGGTCGAGAATCCGCCGCATGCCCTGCAGGCGCGGGCCGTGGAACTGGGTGGCCTCGCGGTAGATCTCGAGACCGTCCTCCGCACCGTTGCCGAACGTGTACGCGGTGCGCTTGGGCGCGTCCGGCGGGTTCGGTGCGAGGAGGAACGTCGCGGCGTAGTGCGAGGTGTTCGGGTCGGAGCGCACCGTGGCCTTGACGGTGACGCCGGTTCCGCTGGGTTCACCGGCGGCCGCCTCGACGCGGAGCCCCTCGGGCAGCTCGCCCGCGAACACGATTCCCTTGTGCACCTGGTAGTCACGCACCTCGACCACCATCAGGCCGGGGTGCGCGCGCTCCAGCACGTTGATCAGCCAGCCGAGCCCGAAGGTCGCGGGCAGCACGGCGTGCTCGCCGATCTTGTGGGCCCGGATGACCGGGGCGTCCGGCAGCGCGGTCAGATCACGGTGGGCGGTGAAGGCCGCCACCGCGGCGGGTGCGCTGTCGGACAGTGCGACGTCCTCGCCGACGAGCACGCACGTTTCGTCCACATGGGACTTGGTGAACTGCTCGGCGAAGGCCCTCGCCCCGGCTTCGGAGTCCAGCAGCGGAACCCCGCGGGCGGCGAACAGCTCCCGCAGTTCGGGCGTCACCATGCCGCCGTCCCAGGCGCCCCAGTCGATCGCCGTGACGTGGGCCTCCGGGTGGCGTGCCTTCCAGCTCGCCGCGACGCGGCACAGGGCCTCGTTCGCGGCGGCGTAGTCGGCCTGGCCGGAGTTGCCGAGCAGGCCCGCGACCGAGGTGAAGAACAGCAGGTGCCGCAGTTTCCGTGGGTCGAGCGCCCGCAGGATCGTCCGCGCTCCGGCCAGTTTCGCCTGGAACACCCGGTTGATCTGGTCCTCGGTCTTGTCGGCGATCAACGCGTCGGCGAGGACGCCGGCCCCGTGCACGAAACCGGTCACCGGCTCGCCGGAAAGCGCTTTCTGTACGGCTTGGTCGTCGGTGACGTCGACCGGGAGGTAGCGGCCCCTGGTGCCGAGCACGGCGAGTGTCGCCCGGATCTCCCGCTGGGCGAGCAGATCGCGGTAGCGGCGTTCGACCTCGCGGGGCGTGGGTTTGGTGAGGTTGGCGATGACGGCGGGTTTGAGGTCGGCGTCTGCGACCCCGGCCGCCCACGCCGGCTCCTCGGCCAGTTCCGTGCGGCCCAGCAGGAGGAACCCGGCGGAGGTGTGCTCCGCGAGTGCCTTGACGCACAGCGCGGTGACGCCGCGCGCTCCCCCGCTGACCACGAGCAGCTCGTCCGGGCCGAGTTCGATGCCCGCCACGTCACGCCCCACCGTGGACTGGTTCTGCGCGGGCGCGTGCCTGCTGGGCACGATCGTGCACCGGCGGCCGTCGGCGTCGATGCCGACCTCGAGCGTGTCGGTGGCCGCGTCGTAGAGCTCGTCGAGGACCGTGTGGAGTGGGGCCTCGGGGGCGAGGTCGATGGCGCGGCAGAACAGCTGGGGCACCTCGGCCGCCAGGGTTTTGACGACGCCACCGACCCCGCCGAGCAGCGCGTCGGCCGGTTCGCCACGCCCTTGCCAGCCGAGCTCGCCGTCGAGCCGGGTCAGGGTGACGAACGCGGCTCGGGTCTCTGCGGTGAGGTGCGGCTGGGCCTGCTTGGCGATGAGGATCGTCCCGGCGAGGCGCTGGACGTTGGTGTCCCAGTCGCCGGTGCTGTCCAGTGCGACCAGGCACAGGTCGATCGGCCCGGGGATCTCGTCACGATGGACCTGCCAGCCGCGGGCTGCGAGGGCCTCGGCAAGCTCGTCGGACCCGCCGAACAGGGCGGCTACGGGTTCAGCGCGGTAGGCGTGGCCGAGCTGGTCGATCGCCGGGAGCGCGACCAGCTCGACCCGGTGCCGGGGCGCCGTTGCCCCGGCGTCACGCGCTTTTGGGGCGGCATCACCCGCACCTTCGAGGTAGGCGACGATCTGATCGAGCGTGCGAAGTTCGCCGAGTTGCTCCGGACCTACCTCCGGCAGACCGGGGACGCGCTCCTGTACGGCGCCGAGGACCTGCACCCGCTTGATCGAATCCACCCCGAGGTCCGCTTCCAGATCCATCGACGGATCGATCATGCTCACCGGGTAGCCCGTCCTGTCCGCCACCACTTCCAGCAGGACCGAGCGGACGTCGCTGCCCTGCGCGGGAGCCGTGGGAGTTGCCGCCGCATCCAGGTAAGCGACGATCTGATCCAGCGTGCGGAGTTCACCCAGCTGCTCCGGACCTACCTCCGGCAGCCCCGGGATGCGCTCCTGTACCGCGCCGAGGACCTGCACCCGCTTGATCGAATCCACCCCGAGGTCCGCTTCCAGATCCATCGACGGATCGATCATGCTCACGGGGTAACCCGTCTTGTCCGCCACGACTTCCAGCAGGACCGACCGGACGTCCTGCCCGGCGGGGGCCTGGGCCTCCGGTGCGGCCGGGGCGGCCTGCGTTGGCGACGGTGCGGCTGGGGCGGGCGGTGCGGCTGGCGGGACCGGGGCCGGCGCCGCCGGCGCCTCGGGCGTCACCGGGGCGGCCGGTGCCGCTGGGGCGGCAGGCTGCGCCGGGGCGGGAGCGCCGATGAGGGCCTGCAGCTCGGCGTCCACACCGGACACCCGCGACGGGGCGACCACCTGCGCGGCGACGCGGGCCGGAGCCGTGGCCGTGCCACCGAGTTCGATTTCCGCCAGTGCGGCGAGGATTTCGTTGGCGCGGGTGTGCGCCTGGCCGATCGCGATGCTCTGGTCCTTCACCGCGGTGACGGCCTGGGCGAGCGGGGCGTCCACGCCGCCGTGGCCGAGCACGGATGCCAGCTGCTCGGCGACGCGGAGCTGACCTTCGAGGTACTCACCGTGCACCGCGAGGTGCTGCTGCAGCGCACTGCCGACGCCGCCCTGCCCGGACTGGGCCGGAGCGACCGATGCGGATGGAACAGCAGCCACGGTGGGGGCAGGTGGTGTCGGCGAGGCAGCCACCGCCCCGCCGGACGAGGCCGCCGGGGCGGCACCATTCGATGCCGCGGCATGCGGTTCTGGCAGAGCCACTCGGTATCCTCCGTTCAGGGCTTCCTCATAGGCGGCCCGCCGGTCGGCGGGGACGTACTCCGGGGCCGACAGCACCACCGCGTGGGGCTTGTTCGCCGGCTCGGGCAAGGCCGGTGCGTCATAGCGGTTCACGTGACGGATCGGGGCGCCCAGGACCGCCAGGCGCAGGGCCGCCTGCTTCAAGGCGAGGTCGCTGTCGCCAAGGGGACCGCCGTCCACCGGGATCGCGATCACGTCGTCGCCGAGGGTGCGGCGTACCAGCGAGGTCAGCACCTGCTTCGGGCCGAACTCCACGAAAACCGTGCAGCCGGCATCGCGCATGGCCGCCAAGGCCGCCACGAACTCGACCGGTTTCAGCAGCTGCTCGACCAACGTCGCGGCGTTCGCGGCCAGGTCCGGGCCGTAGGAGGCGCCCGGCGAGTTGGCGTAGACCGGCGCGGAGGGCGAACCGACCGTCACCGACTCCACCACCGGCCGGAACGCCTCGACGGCGTGCGAGACGAAGCGGGTGTGGAACGCCGCCGCCACCGGCAGCCGGCGCGCGGTCAGGCCACGCTCACCACACGCCGCGATGACCTTCTCGACCTCCTCGGTGCCGCCGCCGACGACGACCTGGTCCGGGGCATTGTGGTTACACACCACCACGTCCTCGAACTCGGCGATGACGGCGGTGACCTCCTCACGCGAGGCGGAGATCGCGGCCATCGCGCCGGCGTCCTCGCCCACGGGGGCCATCGCCTGGCCACGCGCCCGCGCCAGCCGGTAGAAGTCCACATCGGACAGTGCGCCGGACGCCCACAGTGCGGTCAGCTCACCGAAGCTGTGTCCCAGATACCCCGCGCACTCCAGTCCGAGTTCCCGCAGGAACCGGAACTGCCCGGCCGACAGCGCACCGATCGCGGGCTGCGCGTGCTCGGTCCGCCGCAGCGCCGCCTCCTGCTCCTGCCGCGCCTCGGCATCGAACACCGGCGGCGGGAACATCACCTGCGCCAACCGGGTCGAAGCACCCTCGAACGACGCGTTGGCCTCATCCAGCGTCGCCGCGACGACCGGGTTGTTGATCGCCACCTCCAGGCCCATGTCCAGGTACTGGCTGCCCTGCCCCGCGAACAACGCGCCCACCTTCAGCCCGTCGAGTGCGTTACGCCGGTAGAACACACCACGCGGCAGCGACCACTCGTCAGCGTCCGAAGAGGACAGTTGCGTCAGGGCCAGCTCACGCAGTTCCGCGAAATCGTCCACCGCAACGAAACCGACGCGGGCGTGCGACGGTGGGACCTCCTCGCCGTCACTGGAGGGGGCGCCCGAACGCAGCAGCTCCACAAGCGACTCGCGATCGGCGGCGTGCCACAGGTGCACCCGCGGCGTGCGGTGCAGGATCGGGCCGTGGTCGTGCTCCTCCAGCACCATGTGGTAATTCGTGCCGCCGAAGCCCATCGCCGACGCGGCGGCACGCCGCACCGGGCGGTGCGGGTCGCGGATCCACGGGCGGGTCTTGACGTTGACGTAGAACGGGCCGTTGTCGAAGTCGACCGCGTGGTTGGGCTGCTCGACATTGATCGTCGGCGGCAGCACCCTGTGGTAGAGGCCGAGCGCGAGCTTCATCAGGCTGGCCGTCCCGGCCGCGCCCTTCGTGTGCCCGATCTGCGACTTGACGCTGCCCAGCCCGGCACTGTGCCGTTCGGCACCGGCCTCGCTCAGCACCTCGCCGAGCGCCGTCAGTTCCGTGCGGTCGCCGACCGCGGTCCCGGTCGCGTGAGCCTCGAACAGTTCGACCGACGCGGGCGAGCAGTCGGCGTCTTCGTAGGC
>Ga0164243_10005437_pt1 | contig 19447 bp, 22 predicted proteins | sample OricompcompostOP_FD_108781 | JGI IMG/M metagenome (GOLD analysis project Ga0164243, IMG submission 108781) | Organic Plus compost microbial communities from Emeryville, California, USA - Original compost - Organic plus compost (OP) | ecosystem: Engineered > Solid waste > Mixed feedstock >... | reverse complement strand
GGGAATGGCTCACCTCGGTATGGGAGCGGGATGTCCGCGGGGACCTGCGGCTCGATGTTGGGGGCGCGGCTGAGGAGTCCGGGGAAAGCGGTGCTCGCCAAGGCAGCCGGTGGTGGGCGGGAATGGCTCGCCTCGGCGTCGAGGGCTCGGTTCGACCGGGCCAATAGCGGCAGCGCTCAGGGCGAGGGGGCGTGATCCGGCCGTCGGGGTGGCCGCCGGCGGAGAGGATGGGCGGGCCCGCCTCGGGAAGAGGTGCGGGCCCGCCCATCTGCACCGTTCTGCAGCTGCGAGCGGGTCAGGGGTGCAGGACGACCTTGGTGTAGCCGTCTTCGCGCTTGTCGAACTTGCTGTAGGCGTCGGGGGCCTCGTTCAGGGACAGCTCGTGCGAGACGACGAAGCTCGGCTTCGCCCTCCCCGCGGTGATCATGTCCCGCAGCTGCCGGTTGTAGCGCTTGACGTTGCACTGCCCGGTGCCCATGACCTGCCCCTTCTCGAACAGCTTGCCCATGGCGACCAGCAGCATCCCCTGCTTGGCGTGCTCATCGGGCCCGCCGGGGTCGGAGGGCACGTACAGCCCGGGCACACCGAGGCGCCCGGTGGGCCGCACGGTCTGGATCAGGGAGTTGAGCACGACAGCGGGCTCCTCCTTGGACGCGTCGGAGACCTGCGCCTGGTAGCCGACCGCGTCGACGCCCTTGTCCGTGCCCTCCCCCTCGGTCTGGTCCTTGATCTGCTCGACCGGGTCGGCGGCGCTGAAGTCGACCGGGATCGCCCCGATCTCCTCGGCCTTGGCGAGGCGTTCGGGAATGCGGTCGACGCAGAACACCCGGGAGGCGCCGCGCAGCAGCGCCGAATACGCCGCCATCAGCCCGACCGGCCCGGCCCCGTAGACGGCGACCGTCTCCCCCGGGGACACCTGGGCGAGCTCGCACCCGTGGTAGCCGGTGGGGAAGATGTCGGCGAGCAGCACGTAGTCGGTCTCCTTGCCGTTGTCCGGCGGCAGCTTCAGGCAGTTGAAGTCCGCGAACGGCACCCGCAGGTATTCGGCCTGCCCACCTGTGTAGGGCCCCATGCTCACGTAGCCGTAGGCGCCGCCGGCGAACCCGGGGTTGACGTTGAGGCAGAACGCGGTGTTCCCGCCCGTGCAGTTCTTGCAGAAGCCGCACGCCACGTTGAACGGCATGACGACCCGGTCGCCGCGGTTGAGCCCGACGACGCCGTCGCCGACCTCGTCGACGATGCCGAGGTTCTCGTGCCCGAACACGATGCCGGGCTCGGCGGCCGTGCGGCCCTCGTACATGTGCAGGTCGGAGCCGCAGATGGCGGTGGAGGTGACGCGGACGATCACGTCGTTGGGGTGCTGGATCGCGGGCCGGTCCACCTCGTCGACGGCGACCGCGAACGGTTCTCGGTAGACGACTGCCTTCATGGGACTCACCTCTCGGTTTCCGGCCGGCCGGGCGCGCCCTCCCTGCGGCCCCGGCCGGGCGCGCTCCTCCGGGCTACCCGCGGCGTGCCGGGCCTAGGCCCGGTTGCGGCGCGTGGTGGAGCGGGTGCGTCTCGTGCGGGTCAGCGGGTTGGGCCGCTCCCGTGGCTCAAGCGCCTGACCTCGGCGATTACTGTGGTCGGTCATGGACGTTCGGGTCGTGGACCACCCGCTGGCGAAGTCGAGGCTGTCGACGATGCGCGATGCGCGCACGGAGAACGCCGCGTTCCGCGCCGCGCTGCAAGAACTCACGCTCATGCTGATCTACGAGGCGACCCGCGACGCCGACGTCGCCGAAGCGCCGATCCACACCCCCGTCGCCCGCACCACCGGCTACCGGCTGGCGAACCCGCCGCTGCTGGTGCCGGTGCTGCGCGCGGGGCTGGGCATGGCCGACCAGGCGCACCGGTTGATCCCGGAGGCGCAGATGGGCTTCGTCGGCCTCGCCCGCGACGAGGAGACGCTGCTGCCGACGCCGTACCTGGAGTCGCTGCCCGCGGACCTGTCGGAGATCCCGGTGCTGGTGCTGGACCCGATGCTGGCCACCGGCGGGTCGATGGTGCACACGATCAACCTGCTCACCGAGCGCGGCGCCACCGACGTCACCGCGATCTGCACGCTCGCCGCGCCCGAGGGCATCCGGAAGCTGGAGGAATCGGGGCTGCCGGTGCGGGTGGTGACCGCCAGCGTCGACGAGCGGCTCAACGAGTCCGGCTACATCGTGCCCGGGCTCGGCGACGCGGGGGACCGGCAGTACGGCGCCGTGTGAGCTCGCGCGACCTTGGGCGGCCCGGAATGCCCGGCTACCATCACGTCCATGGGCATGACGCTGCGGCTCACCGACGAGGAGAGCGACCAGCTGGCGGAACTCGCGGCCGCGGAGGGGCGCTCGCACCAGGAGGTCGTGCGCTCCGCGCTGGCGGAGCGCTGGGCCGCCCGGCGGCGCCAGGAGCAGGAGCTGCAGGACGTGGTGCAGCGGGTGCTGCCCCGCTACCGGGGCTTGCTGGACAAGCTCGGCCCGGCATGATCGATCATTGATCGGTGCTGGTCTACCTCGACGCGTCCGATCTGCTGCTGCTGGCCACCGCGGTCACCGACGGCGACCTGGTGGTGCGCGACAGCGGGCTGCTCGATTCCGCCGCGTACCGGCCGCGGGCCGAGGTGCTCGGCGTGCCCGCCTACGGGACGTTGTGGCTGAAGTCCGCCGCGCTGCTCGATTCGCTGGTGCGCACCCGCCCGCTGGTGTCCGGGAACTGGCGGCTCGGCTGGGTCGCGGCGGTGGCGATGTGCGACGTCAACGGCTGGTGGGTGGAGGCCGAGGAGGACGAGGCGCTGGAGCTGGTCCGCGCGGTCGGCCGGGAGCGGCAGGACATCGCCGACGTCGCGGATTTCCTGGAGCGCTGCGCGAAACCCAAGGGCTGAGCAGCGCACGCACGTGCCGGTCTCGCGATGTTCGACCCGTGTTCGCTGCGCGATCTCGGCTGCTTCGTCCGTTTCGTGGCACGCTGGGCACGTGGCTGTCCGAAGATCAGCGATCGGTGCGGCGCTGCTCGGCGCCGCGGTTGCCGGGACCTGCGTGCGCAGCGTCCGCACGGTGCGCCAGGCGCGGGCCATCGAGCCGTTGCGGGAGGCCCCGCCCGGCTCCTCCGTCGAACCCGCCGCGGTGACGGTCGTGGTGCCGGCCCGCAACGAGTCCGCGGTGCTGGACGACTGCCTGCGCGGCATCCGCTCCCAGACCTACGGCGCGGCGGACCCCGCCACGCTGCGGATCGTCGTGGTCGACGACGGGTCCACCGACGGCACCGGGGACATCGCCCGCGACCACGCGGAGGCCGACCCGCGGATCACCGTGGTGCGGGTGGACGGGCCGCCGGAGGGCTGGACCGGGAAGGTGCACGCCATGCACGCCGGGGTGGAGGCCGCGGGCCCGCCGGGCGCGGGGGAGTGGCTGCTGTTCGTGGACGCGGACACGGTGCTCGGCCCGGAGCTGCTGGCGCGGCTGCTGGCCACCGCCGAGGGCGCGGACGCCGACCTGGTGTCCAGCCCGGGCGGGCCGCCGCCGGACCACTCGGCGGCCTGGCCGCTGCTGATGCCGCCGGGGCTGCAGATGATCGGGGAGAACGCGGCCCCGGACGGGCGCGGGCGCAAGGCGTTCGCGATCGGCCACTGCATCCTCCTGCGCCGCTCGCACTACGAGAAGATCGGCGGCTGGGCGTCGATGCCCGCGGTGCGCAACGAGGACGTCGCGATCGCCACCGCGGTGCGCGACCACGGCGGCACGACCCGCACGGTCGACGGGCTGGACCACCTGACGACGTCCGGGATGGACCCGTTCGCGCAGGGCTGGGCTTCGTTCCGGAAGAGCTTCGTGGCCGGCACGAAGGGCTCGGTGCCGGTGCTGCTCGGCGGCGGAGTCGGGCAGGTGGCGCTGTCGCTGGCCGCGCCGGCGGCGGTCGCGGCCGGGGCTCGGCGGAGCCGGGCACTGCTGGCCGCGGGCCTGGTCGGCTGGGTCGCGCAGGGCGTGGCGCACGCGCACACCGCGCGGTACATGCGGGCGCGGCCGGAGCTGGCGCCGATCGCGCCGTTCGCGGGCGCCCTGTTCGGCGGGGTGCTGCTGGACGGTGCGGTGCGCGTGGTGCGCGGCAGCACCGGGTGGAAGGGCCGTCGCACGGCCTACTGATCTCGTCGCGCCGGGGCCGGTTCGCCGCGGGCCGGCCACCGGGCGGTGGCCCGTCCGGAACGACCGAGCGGGCCACCTGTCGGCCGGTCAGTCGGCGGAGTTCTCGCTTTCGTGCTTGCGGATGGCGATCGGTGCGCCCGCCAGGTCCTCCTCGTTGCAGAGCAACTTGAGGTTGTAGTACGGGGCGCCTTCGCGGTCGTCGTAGTCCAGGTGGACGGCGATCACGTCCACTGCTTCGCCGAGCCAGGACTGCGCCCCGCGCAGCCACTGGGCGGACCGCTCCAACGCGGCCGGCAGATCGTCATCGCGGAACTCGACGGGTCGGTAGGGCACGCCGTGCACTTGGTCCCGCGGGTGTTCGGGCTGCGGGAGGTCCACGGAGACACCGGAGTCGTTGAGTTCGAGTTCGATCGTTTCCTCACTCACCGTGAAAGCGTAACGCTTGGGCGATGACCAGGTCGAACACCGGCCGGTTCGACCTCGGTGCGCGCGCGGTCCGCCGGGAGCGGCGCGGTGCGCTGGGTGGGGCGCCCCGAACTCGGCACGACAGTTGAGGGAAGGCGGGCCTGCGCCCAGGGCGCCCCTGCCGTCGGGTGCGCGTCCCTCCGGCGGTGAGTCACCATACCGGGTGATCTTGGACCAAGATCAACAGGGGTGTTTTCCGGGCTGTGGCGGGAAAATCCGCACTCGCGCGAGCTGTGTTGTCGAGATCATCGCGGCTGGTTCGGGGCGGGCGGCAAGATCGACGTTCCTCCCGGTTCGTCCGGGTCTCCGCGCGGCCGGTGCGGCGTGCCGGCGCCCGGTGCCGGCGATCATCTGGATCGTGCCGGTGAGATCACGGCATCAGCCCCGCCGCGACGGTCGCGCCGAGCTCCCAGCAGGCCGACAGCGCCGCCGAATCCGGCTGCCCGGACACGGTCACCGGCTCGGCGACCTGCTTCCAGGACAGCCCGGTCGTGATCGAGCCGATCGCGCGCAGCGCGCCCTCGGTGCCCTCGTTGCCGTGCACGTAGCAGCCGAACGGGCGCCCGGCCGTGGAATCCAGGCACGGGTAGTAGACCGTGTCGAAGAAGTGCTTGAGCGCGCCTGGGAGCGCGAAGAAGTAGCATTGAAACACGAGTTCTAATATGGGTCCTGCAAGCCCGGGCGCACGTTTGGCCCCTCGGCTGACTCGGGGAGGGGGAGTTCCTGGTTCCTGCGATTCCCGGCATGGCGGTGATGGCAACGGGGATCATTGCGAATCCCCTCGCTGCGCTCCGGCTTGCCTGGTCTCCCCGGTGAGGCGTCCCCGATCACCTGTTCTCTCTTTCTCTTTCGAAGCGTGGGTGCGCTCGCGGGGAATTCTTCCGAAATCGAGTCAACGTTTTTGTGGCAGGATTGGCGCAAAAGACGAATGTCGTGGTCTGTGTCCGAAGGCGAATTCGGGATCGTTGGGTAGCGGCGAGGGTCAGAGGGTGATGCTGAATAGATGTGCGCGTATCATTGAGCGCGAGCAGAACGCGGGCCCCTTCCGAGTCGCCCGGCTCCCACGCAGCTGGTGACGATGAGAGCGAAGAGCCCGAGCGGGCTCGATCGACGGGTTGTCGTCCTGGAGGATTAGGGCCTACATGAGGCCGGCCGCCACGGTGGCGCCGAGCTCCCAGCACGCGTCGAGGTCTTCCTTGGTGGGCTCTCCTGTCACGGAGACGTTTGCCGCCACCTTCTCCCAGCCGAGCCCCGTGGTGACTGTCTCGATACCCCGGACCGCGCCGGTGGTGTCACTGTTTCCGTGAATGTACAGGCCGTAGGGGCGCCCGCGTGTGGAGTCGAGGCAGGGGTAGTAGGCGAGGTCGAAGAACACCTTGAGCGCGCCGCTCATCATCCCGAGATTGGCGGGTGTGCCGAGGATGTAGGCGTCCGCGCCGAGGGCGTCAGAAGGGGTGGCTTCCAGTGCGGCGCGTCGCACGACTTCAACCCCCTCGATCTCGTCCGTAGTCGCGCCTGCCACGACTGCTTCGAACATGGCTTGCAGGTTCGGCGACGGTGTGTGGTGGACGATGAGCAATCTGGACACGTGCTGACCCTTTCTTGTGCGGTCGGGGTAGGCAAGTTACCTGTCCCCGTGCGCTGACAATACGAGGGAACCTTGCATCTTTGGCTAGCCGTCGATCGGCCAGCGGAGCAGGAACTTTCCCAGCGCGTCATCGATGAGGCGCCCGCGGTCGGTCGGCTCGCCGTCCTCGCCGACGTGGTCATTGAAGGCGTCGGAGAGGATGTCCTCCACAGCCTCGCGTTGGTCCTTGCTCGGCTCGCTGCTGGCCCGCAGCGAATTCAGCAGGTCGCTGTCGTGCTCGTCGAGGACTGCGGTGAACACGTCCTGGAGCTCGGGTGGCAAGCTGTCGATGACGTTGCTCATGGATGCCTCCATCCGTTCGAGTTGCGTGCCCACGTCGTAATCACCTGGCCATCGGAGCTGAGGATCACGGTGGCGTCTTCGCCGGTGTACTTGTACTTCCCGCCGGCTTGTTCCTTCACCGGTTTCACCGGATTCTCCACCGCATCCTTCATGGCCTGGTCCGAGACCCCGTGACCGTCACGTCCCATCGCCCGTTCCTCACCGTGCTTGGTCAAGCCGGTGATCTCTTCAGGGGGCTTGGTCTGGGACTCTTCGGCAGGCGCAGTCTCGGCGCCATCGGTGTCCACGGGCTGGACCTCGTCGTCGCCAGCGGCCTCCGAGGCCAGCCCGGCCATAGCCACGCCCATCATGCCGACGCCCGTCGCGACTCCCGCCGTGGAAACTGCGTTGAGCGGGACGCCGGCGACCGCGCCCGCACCGGTCGCGTCCAGCACCACGCCGGCAGTCTCACCGGCTGCGCTGACCGCGGTCAGCGCAGCACCGCCGGCTAATCCCAGAACCATCTCGGGGTGATGGATCGCGGCATTCCCCAGCGACGCGAGGCCGTTGACCACCGTGCCTGCGGCGTTGGCGATCGCCTCGCCGGCTTGTTCCACGAAGTTCGGTTGCTCAGGAGCCTTGTCCCGAGCCTGCCCGACCTTGTCGGCAGCCAGGTCCCCCGCGCTCGTGAGTTCACGGCGCGCGTGTTGCAGGAGTGCCCTGGCCGCCTGTCGCTTTTCCTCGCCCGGATCATGGAACGGCTGCTGCGGCACATGCTCCGGTGCTTGCTCGTGCTCAGCCTTAGCCTTCTTGGTCGCAGCCTCGCCCTCGTCCCACAGCCGGATCGCCTCAGCCGCTTGGCCCTGCGACCAGGTGAGCGCATCGGCATAACGCTCCAGCGCCTCAGCAGCGTCGTGAAAGCAATCACCGGCTTCTAACCACCGGGTGGGCTCGCCGTCAAAGGCCGAACGGAACTGCTCGGCCGCCTCGCCGCTCCACCCTTCGGCGCTGTCGATGCGCCTGAGACCTTCACCCGCCTCGCGGAGAACATCGCCGTAGGAGGCCATCGACGACGCGGTACCGAGGACCCCGTCGAGATCGCCGGGAATCAGTTCCCTCGGGTCACGGCTGCTACCGAGCTCCGCCGCCATCACTCAGCCGCCGGATCGCCACCAACGGACCGCCCGATCAGCCCTTCCAGCTAGGTTCGGGCGGCTTCGTCGGTCTGCCGATACACCTGTGCGCAGTGCGCCAGTCTCCGCGCGACTTCGCTGCCGTCCTTCACCAGGTGAGCCACACCTAGGTCCCAGCGATCGCAGAAGTCGGTCACCGTCCCGGCGAGGCGGTCGTGACCGAACTCCACACCCGCGTCGATGTCGGCGACTCGGTCCTTTCGCACAGCGTGAACGGTGTCGCTGACCCCCTGGGACGCCTCCTCCAAGGCATGCAGATCGACACGAAAGCCCTCCGACACGCGGCCCCCTCACACAACTATGTCCGAACGCACGCGTGACCTTAAAAGAGTTAAGAACCGTCATGGTCCCGATGAGCCGAGTTCGCCCGGTCGCCCGAGCGGTCGTCGACCTCGGGCGATGTCACAGGGCGCGTCTTCGCAGTTCAGAGCAAATGCTGTTTCGTCGCCACCTCGACGTCCTCGATCTCGTCGGTCGTCGCACCCGCCACGACCTGCTCGAACATCGCCTGCATCGCCGGCGACGGGGTGTGGTGGACGATCAGCAACCTAGGCATCGCGGGCAGTGTAGGCCTCCGCCGGGCCGCACCGCCCGCATCCGGCGAGCGGGATCACGGGGCGCGGACGAGGTCGGTGACGGCGCGTTCGAGGGCGGTGAGGCGCTCGTCGGCGCGGGACTTCGCCGCGGGCAGGTCCGCGGGGCCCGCAGCCGGTTCGACGACCTGGAAGTAGGTCTTGAGCTTCGGCTCGGTCCCGGACGGCCGGACCACCAGCCGCAGCCCGCCCTCCCCGGTCACCAGGAGCGCGTCGGTGTCCGGCAGCAGGTCGCGCACCTCGACCTCGGTGCCGGCCAGCACGTCCGGCGGCTCGGCCCGCAGCCGCTGCATGATCCGCGGGATCACGCCGAGGTCGTCGACCCGCACCGAGACCTGGCCGGTGCGGTGCACCCCGTGCGCCACCGACAGCTCGTCCAGCAGCGCGGGCAGGTCCCGGCCCGCGGCCTTCGCACTCGCGGCCAGGTCGCAGCCGAGCAGCGCCGCGGAGATGCCGTCCTTGTCCCGCACGTGCTCGGGGGCCACGCAGTGCCCCAGCGCCTCCTCGTAGGCGTAGACCAGGCCGGTGCCGCGGCCGTCGCCGGAGCGCACCAGCCACTTGAACCCGGTCAGCGTCTCGTCGTAGCGGACGCCGTGCGCGGCCGCGATCGAGCGCAGCATCGTCGAGGACACGATCGTCGTGGCCACCAGCGGATCCGGGTGCGCCGCGCGGTCCAGGCCCGCCAGCACGTGCTCGCCGAGCAGTACGCCCGTCTCGTCCCCGCGCAGCATCCGCCATCCGCCCCGGTCCCGGACGCCGAGGGCGCAGCGGTCCGCGTCCGGGTCGAGCGCGATCGCCAGGTCGGCCCCCACCCGCGCGGCCAGCTCCAGCAGCGCGTCGGTGGCGCCCGGCTCCTCCGGGTTCGGGAAGCCGACGGTCGGGAAGTCCGGGTTCGGCGCGGCCTGCGAATCCACCAGGTGCACATCGGTGAACCCGGACTCGTGCAGCGCGCGCCGCAGCGGCTCGGCGCCGACCCCGTGCAGCGCGGTCGCGGCCACCCGCAGGTCCCGGTGCGGTCCGCGCGGGAGCTCCCGCAGCGGGGCCAGGTAGTCGGCCAGCGCGGTGTCGTGCACCGCCCACTCCTCCCGCCGCGGGACGGCGTTCGCGGCCGGGGCCTGCCGGATGCGCTGCTCGATCTCGGTGTCGGCGGGGCTGATCAGCTGGGTGCCGCCGCGCAGGTAGAGCTTGTAGCCGTTGTCCCGCGGCGGGTTGTGCGAGGCGGTGATCTGCACCCCGGCGACCGCGTCCAGCGCGCGCACCGCGTGCGCGAGCACCGGCGTCGGCAGCGGCTCCGGCAGCACCCGCACCGCGAACCCGGCGGCGGCGAACACGGCGGCGGTGTCGGCGGCGAACTCCCGGGAACCGTGCCGGGCGTCCCGGCCGACGACCACGGTCCCGCCGCCGTCGCCGCGCTCGGCCAGCCAGTCCGCGACGCCGGCGGTGGTGCGCAGCACGACCGCCCGGTTCATGCCGTCCGCCCCGGCGCGGACCGCGCCGCGCAGCCCGGCGGTGCCGAACGAGGGCATCCCGGACATCCGGTCGGCCAGCTCCGCGGCCGCCCGCGCGTCCCCGGCCGCGGCCGCGCGCAGCAGCTCGGACAGCTCGGCCTGCGCGGCCGGGTCGACGTCCCGGTCGATCCACTCCCGGGCGGCGCGGGCGAGCTCGGGGTCGAGACCTGCTGCGGAGACCACGTCGTCACTTCCTTCGGTGCGGGCCGGCGCGCGCCGGGCGGGGCGGCCGCGGCGGTGCGCCGGCGGCTCGAACGGGCTCGAACAAGCATGCCGGGAGGTCGTGCCCGGCGACGAGCCGACATTCGTCGGCGTGTCGGCCGCCGTTCCGCCGCAGCCGCCCGGCCCGCGAAAACCGCAGCTCGGAAGGGCTGCCCCGGAGATCAGGCGCCGATCAGGCCCGCTCCACCAGCGAGCGCAGCAGCTTGCCCATGCGCGCCGCGGAGGCGTTGCCCGCGTCCAGCACCTCCTGGTGGTTCAGCGGCTGCCCGCTCAACCCCGCGGCCAGGTTCGTCACCAGCGACAGCCCGAACACCTCGGCCCCGGCCGCCCGCGCGGCGATCGCCTCGGCGACCGTGGACATGCCGACCAGGTCGATGCCGAGCTGCTGGAACATCCGGATCTCCGCCGGGGTCTCGAAGTGCGGCCCCGGCAGCCCCGCGTACACGCCCTCCTGCAGCGAATCGTCGATCTCGCGGGCGATCCCGCGCAGCCGCGGCGAGTACAGCTCGGTCAGGTCCACGAAGTGCGGCCCCACCAGCGGCGACCGGGCGGTCATGTTGATGTGGTCGCTGATCAGCACCGGCTGGCCCACGACCATGCCCTCGCGCAGCCCGCCGGCGGCGTTGGTGAGCACCACGGTGCGGCACCCGGCGGCGACCGCGGTGCGCACGCCGTGCACCACGACGTCCATGCCGGCGCCCTCGTAGAGGTGGGTGCGGCCCAGCATCACCAGCACCTGCTTGCCCGCGACCGGCACGGACCAGATCCGGCCGCTGTGCCCGGTGGCGCTCGGCGGCAGGAAGCCCGGCAGGTCGGACATGAGCACCTCCGCGCTCGGGGCGCCGATCTCCTCGGCGGCCGGGCGCCAGCCCGAACCCAGCACCACGGCGAGGTCGTGGTGGGCGGCTCCGGTGCTCTCGGCGAGCGCGGCCGCGGCGGCGCTCGCGGTGGCGAACGGGTCGGTCGACTCGGGTTGCGGTGTCGCGGTAGAGGTCACGGCCGACCAGCCTAGCCACCCGCGGGCGCGATCACGCCGGGGTGCGGAAGAACTCCCGCAGGTCGTCGAACATCGCGTCCCGCTCGTGCGCGCGCTGCTGCGGCAGGGTCAGCCGCAGCACCCACAGGTCGCCGTTCTTCGGCAGCAGCCACTCGGCGGCGACCCGGTTCTGCGGCGTGCCGCCGAGCACTCCCTGCTGGGTGGCGGCGTAGTCGATGCGGCGCGGCGCCTCGCCGCCCGCGGGCCCGGGCGCTCCGGTGATCCGGTCGCGCTGCAGCTGCGCCGAACCGTGCCCGCCGGTGGCCCGGTGCGGCAGCTCGTCGAGGTAGTCCTGCTCGTCGTGGCCCTGCCGGTAGTAGTTGCGGAACCGCTCCACGGCGATCTCGGTGCCGCCGTCCGGCGAGACCAGGTGCACCAGGGAGCTCTTCGCCGGTTCCTGCCGGATGCTGCGGAACATCTCGTAGCCCGCGGGCGCGCGCACCGAGAACGAGCCGCCGTCGCCGACCTCGGCGACGTAGCGCACCAGCTGCGGCGCCGCCCGGCCCGGCTGCCCGCTCGGGGCCTGCGGCAGCGGCGGTTGCCCGGCCAGCACCCGGGTTCCGGCGAAGGCGCCCGCGGTGACCAGCGCGAACACCAGCACGCCGGTGAACGCGAGCGCGACCGCGCCCCAGCGGGAACGCCGCCGCGGCGGGGGAGCGGGAGGCTCCTCGCGCGGGGTGAACGGCAGCGGGCCCGGGTCGGCCGCCAGCGGCGCGGGCTCGGAGGGCGCGGGCGGCGGCTGCTCCTGCCGCGGCCGGGTGGGGGTGCGGACCTTGACCGTCGGCGCGTCCGGGTCGAGCAGCATCTCGAACGGCCGCGAGCCCGCCTCCGGCAGCAGGTGCTGGACCCGCCGGCGCACCTCGGTCGGCGCGATCCGGGCGGCCGGGTCCTTGACCATGAGCGCGGAGATGAGCGCGCCGATCTCCCCGCCGCGGGACGGCTGCGGCACCGGCCCGCGCACCACCTCGGTGATCGTGGCGACCGGGTCGTCCTCGGTGTCGTACGGCGGCTCGCCCTCCGCGGCCGCGTACAGCGCCGCGCCCAGGCCCCACAGGTCGGCGGCCGCGGTCACCGGCTCGCCGGAGGCGACCTCCGGGGCGATGAACGCCGGGGTGCCGAGCATGATCCCGGACGAGGTGAGGGTGCGTTCGGAGATGTTGCGGGCGATGCCGAAGTCGCTGAGCTTGATCCGCCCGTCGTCGCCGATGAGCACGTTGCCGGGTTTGACGTCGCGGTGCACGATCCCGGCCTTGTGCGCGGCCTCCAGCCCGGCCGCGACGCCGTCGGCGACGACCGCCAGCTGCGGGTCGCCGAGCGCGCCGTGCTCGCTGACCAGCGCGGCGAGGCTCTGCGAGGGCACGAGCTCCATGACGACGAACGGCTCGCCGTCCTCGCGGGCCACGTCGTAGAGCGTGACCACGTTGGGGTGCGTCACCAGCGCCACCGCCCGGGCCTCCCGCAGCGCGCGCTCGCGCAGCTCGGCGGCCTCCTCCTCGGGCATCCCGGAGGGCAGCAGCACCTCCTTGACCGCCACCGGGCGGCGCAGCAGCTCGTCGGTGCCGGCCCAGACGATGCCCATGGCGCCGCCGCCGATCCGCTGCTCCAGGCGGTAGCGGTCGGCGATCAGGCGGTTCGCCTCGGGCTCTGCGGCGGGGTCCTCGTTGGCGGGCACGCGGCCATTGTCCCGGAACGCCCGAGCACCCACGCCGGTTTCGCGGTGATCGTGGGGATCACCCTCGCCGCGGCGTTACAGGTCGTGAACTTCCCCACCCGGCGCTGCCGCCGCGCACCCCCTCCGATCGCCCGAAGGTCATTTCGCCGCAACGAAAAACCCGCGCTGAACGGCCCGGACGGCGCTGTTCGCGGTCTTCGACCAGCCGGTGCGATTCGGATAAGTTGGGCGCGACCGCTGACCGCCGCCGCGGCGTCCCGCCCGGTGGTCCCCGCGGGTTTCGCGCGTCCGCGCCGCGTGGTGCGCCGAACACACGGGTGGCGAACAATCCCGTGGGGTCGCCTGGTCCAAGGTCGATGATCACCGGCTCTCGGGGAGGTGCCCTTGCTCGCGTTCGTCCTCGCCCATCTGCTGGTGGCCCTGGTCCTCCCGGTGGTGGCCCGGCGGAGCACGGGGGCGGCGTTCGCGATCGCGGCGGTTCCGCCGGCGGCGGCGCTGGTGTGGGTGCTGGCGCGGGCGGGCGCGGTGCTCGGCGGTGAGGTCTCCGAGCAGCGGGTGCCGTGGGCTCCGTCGCTGGGGCTGGAGCTGACGTTCCGGCTGGACCCGCTGGCGCTGCTGATCGCGCTGCTGGTGGTGGGCGTGGGCGCGCTGGTGCTGATCTACTCCATCGGCTACTTCCGGCCGGGCAGCGGGGACGCGCGGCGCTCCGCACCGCTGCTGCTGGCGTTCGCCGGGGTGATGCTCGGGCTGGTCCTGGCCGACGACCTGCTGACCGCGTACGTGTTCTGGGAGCTGACGACGATCTGCTCGTTCCTGCTGGTGGGGCAGGCGGGCATCAGCCGCGAGTCGCGGCGCTCGGCGCTGCAGGCGCTGATGATCACCACGCTCGGCGGGCTGGTCATGCTGCTGGGGTTCGTGGTGCTCGGCGAATCCGCGGGCACCTACCGGATCTCCGCGCTCGCCGAGCACCCGCCCGGCCCGGGCGCGCTGACCGTCGCCGGGCTGCTGGTCCTGGTCGGGGCGTTCACCAAGTCCGCGCAGCTGCCGTTCCACAACTGGCTGCCGGCGGCGATGGTCGCGCCCACGCCGATCAGCGCCTACCTGCACGCGGCCTCGATGGTCAAAGCCGGGGTGTTCCTGATCGCCCGGCTCGGGCCGGTGTTCGCGGGGGTGCCCGCGTGGTGGCTGCTGACCACGGCGTTCGGGCTGGCGACGATGGTGCTGGCCGGGTGGCGGGCGCTGCGCGAGACGGACCTGAAGCGGCTGCTGGCCTACGGCACGGTCAGCCAGCTCGGGTTCCTGGTGGTGCTGATGGGCCAGGGCACCTACCCGGCGGCGCTGGCCGGGGCGGCGATGCTGCTGGCGCACGGCACGTTCAAGGCGGCGCTGTTCCTCGTCGTCGGCGTCGTGGACCACCAGGCGGGCACGCGGGACGTGCGGGAGCTGTCCGGGCTCGGGCGGCGGATGCCCGCGCTGGCGGCGACCGCGGTGCTGGCGGCGGCGTCGATGGCGGGGCTGCCGCCGATGCTGGGGTTCCTCGGCAAGGAGGCCGCGTTCGGCGCGTTCCTCGGGCTCGGGCCGACCGGGCTGGTGATCGACCTGTTCCTGGTGGTCGGCTCGGTGTTCACGGTGGCCTACAGCGCCCGGGTGCTGTGGGGCGCGTTCGCCACCAAGCCCGGGGTGGCGGCCACGAAGGCGAAGAAGCCCGGTGCGGTGCTGCTGGTCCCGACGGCGGTGCCCGCGGTGGCCGGGGTGCTGCTCGGGGTGGTCTACCCGCTGGCCGACGAGCTCGCCGCGGGCTACGCCGAGGTGTTCCCGGCCGCGGGCGAGCCGCCGCACCTGGAGCTGTGGCACGGGTTCAAGCTGCCGCTGCTGTTCTCGGTGGTGGCGCTGGCCGGTGGTCTGTGGCTGCACGCGCTGCGCGGGCAGGTCGCGGCCGCGCGGGCGCGGCTGCCGCGGTTCCTGGACGCCCAGCGCGGCTACGAGCGGATCATGGCGCTGCTGGAGCGGGTCGCGGTCGGCGTGACCGGCCGGCTGCAGGTCGGTTCGCTGCCGACCTACCTGGCGATCATCCTCGGCACGGTGCTGGTGGTGCCGGGCTGGGCGCTGCTGTCGCAGCTGGAGGTGCCGGACGACATCCGGCTCTACGACAACGTGCTGCAGCTGCCGCTGGCGCTGCTGGTGCTCGTCGCCGCGGTCGCGGTGGTGCGGGCCAAGCGGCGGCTGACCGCGGTGCTGCTGGTCGCGGTGATCGGGTACGGCATCGGCGGGCTGTTCATCGTGGACGGCGGGCCGGACGTGGCGTTGGCGCAGTTCCTCGTGGAGACGCTGACGATGGTGGCGTTCGTGTTCGTGCTGCGGCGGCTGCCCGCGCGGTTCACCAAGGGCGACAGCTCGCGGCTGCTGCGGGTGCCGAAGGCGGCGCTGGCCATCGCCGGCGGCGTGTTCATCGCGCTGGCCGCGGTCACCTTCAGCGCCGCCCGCCAGTCCCCGCCGCTGGCCAGCGGCTTCTACTTCCGCAACGCCGAGTCCGGCGCGGGCGCGACGAACGTGGTCAACGCGATCATCGTGGACTTCCGCGCGTTCGACACCGTCGGCGAGATCTCGGTGCTGGCGGTCGCGGCCACCGGTGTCGCGAGCCTGGTGCTGGCCTCCCGCTTCGAGCGGCGCCGCCGCAGCGCCCGCACGACCGCCGCGAAACCCGACCGGCCGACCCAGGAGGTGCGCCGATGACCGACCCGCGCCACACCGACGGCACCGCCCGCGCGCCGTGGACCAGCTGGGACGCGCCGCGGGAGCGCTGGCTGCTGTCCGGGTTCCCGCGCGACGGGCGGGAGCGCACCGTGCTGCTGGAGCTGGCCGCGCGCATCGCGTTCCCCACCGTGCTCGTGCTGGGCCTGTACCTGCTGTTCGCCGGGCACGACCGGGCCGGGGGAGGCTTCAGCGGCGGGCTGGTGGCCGGGCAGGCGTTCGCGCTGCGCTACCTCGCCGGGGGCCGGATGGACGACAGCGCGATCATCTCGCTGCGGCCGCCGGTGCTGATCGGCATCGGGCTGACCATCGCCACCCTCACCGGCTTCCTGCCCACGCTGCTCGGCGGGCAGCTGCTGGAGAGCGCCACCTACAAGATCGCGGTGCCGGTGCTCGGCCAGATCAAGGTCGTCACCAGCCTGCTGCTGGACGTCGGGGTGTTCCTGCTGATCATCGGCGTGGTGCTGGACCTGCTGCGCACCCTCGGCTCGGGCATCGAGGCGGACGCGGCCGCGGCGGCGAGGGGGCAGTCGTGAGCGTCACCGTCAACCTCAGCATGGCTGTCGTGGTCGCGGCCCTGTACTCGGCCGGGTTCTACCTGCTCATGCAGCGGTCCCTGGTGCGGATCCTGATCGGCATCGTGATCGTCGGGCACGGCGCGAACCTGCTGCTGCAGCTGGCCGGCGGCCCGCCGGGGCGCGCCCCGATCCTCGGCGACGCCCCACCGGAGCAGATGACCGACCCGCTGCCGCAGGCCATGGCGCTGACCGCGATCGTGATCACCTTCGCGCTGACCACGTTCCTGCTCGCGCTGGCCTACCGGTCGTGGACGCTGCTCGGCCACGACGAGGTCCGCGACGACGTCGAGGACCGCCGCATCCGGCGGCTCGAACGGCGGCTCGCCGAGTCCGAAGAGGACACCGCCAAGGAGGAGGAACTGGAACGGGAGGCCACGCAGTGACGGTCCTGGTGGCGCTGCCGGTGCTGCTGCCGCTGGCCGCGGCCGGCATGTCGCTGGCGCTCGGGCGGTTCGCCGACTTCCAGCGCGTGATCGGGCTGGCGGTGCTGGCCGCGATCATCGTCGACGCCGGCTACCTGCTGCACCTGACCGACCGGCACGGGCCCCTGGTGCTGCAGATGGGCGCCTGGCCGGCCCCGGCGGGGATCACGCTGGTGGCCGACCGGTTGTCGGCGCTGCTGCTGGTGGTCTCGGCGGTGGTGACGTTCGCGGTGCTGATCTACTCGATCGGGCAGCGGCTCACCGACTACGGGCGGGAGCGGGCGAGCACCACGTTCCACCCGATGTACCTGGTGCTGTGCGCGGGGGTGTCGCTGGCCTACCTGGCCGGGGACCTGTTCAACCTGTTCGTCGCGTTCGAGATCATGCTCAGCTCCTCGTACGTGCTGATCACGCGGCGCACCACGGCCAGCCGGGTGCGCGCGGGCATGACCTACGTGATCGTCAGCCTCACCTCGTCGCTGCTGTTCATCACCATGATCGCGCTGGTGTACGCGGCGACCGGCACGGTGAACCTGGCCGACCTGGGCGGCAAGGTCGCCGCGCTGCCGGAGGGGCTGCGGGTCGCGCTCGGGCTGCTCGTGGTGATCGTGTTCGGGGTGAAGGCGGCGATGGTGCCGCTGCACTTCTGGCTGCCGGACAGCTACCCGACCGCGCCCGCGCCGGTGACGGCGGTGTTCGCCGGGCTGCTGACGAAGGTCGGCATCTACGCGCTGATCCGCACCCAGACGCTGGTGTTCGCCCACGAGCGCGGCTGGGAGCTGATGCTCGCGATCGCGCTGATCACCATGCTGGTCGGCGCGCTGGGCGCGCTGGCGCAGAACGACCTGAACCGGATGCTGTCGTTCCTGCTGGTCAGCCACATCGGCTACATGCTGTTCGGGCTCGGCGTCTACGACGTGGCCGGGTTGACCGGGGTGATCCTCTACGTGGTCCACCACATCACCGTGCAGGCCACGTTGTTCCTGGTCAGCGGGTTGATCACGCGGCACACCGGCACGGTGGCGCTGAGCCGGATGGGCGGGCTGGCCAAGGTCGCCCCGCTGATGGCGGTGCTGTTCGCGCTGCCGGCGCTGAGCCTGGCCGGGGTGCCGCCGTTCTCCGGTTTCGTGGCGAAGCTGGCGCTGCTGCAGGCCGGTGTCGGCGCGGGCACCTGGCCGGCCTACGTGGTCACCGGGGGAGCGGTGTTCACCAGCCTGCTCACGCTGTACGCGGTGGCGCGGGTGTGGACCCGGGCGTTCTGGGGCCAGGTCCGCGCCCCGGAGGCCGACCCGGACCCGACCGACGAGCTGGTCGTCGGCACCGGCAACTCGACGCGCCCGATGGTCGCCGCGACCGGCGTGCTGGTCACCGCGAGCGTGGTGATCGCGCTGGTGGCGGGCCCGCTGGCCGGGGTGAGCCGGCGCGCGGCCGAGGACCTGATGCACGGCGGGCCGTACCGGAGCGCGGTGCTGGGGGTGGGGCATGAGTAGGGCGGTCCGGCTGCTGCGCAGGCTGCCGCTGATCTGCTGGCTGACGCTGGTGTGGATCCTGCTGTGGGGCACCTTCGACGTGGGCACGGTGCTGTTCGGGCTGCTGGTGGCGGTGCTGGTCTCGACGGTGTTCCCGCTGCCGCCGGTGGCCACGAACATCGTGGTGCGGCCGGGGGCGCTGCTGCGGCTGATCGCCTACCTGGCCTACGACCTGCTGATCTCGACGGTGCGGGTGACCTGGCAGGCGGTGCGCTACGGGCCGTCGGCGAAGGCGGGGATCGTGGCGGTGACGCTGCTGACCGACTCCGACCACCTGACCGCGATGGTGGCCAACGCGGTGTCGCTGGCGCCGGGCAAGTTCGTGCTGCAGGTCGATCGGGCGCACGGCATCTGCTACGTGTACGCGCTCGGCGTGCGGGAGGGCGACGAGGACGCGGTGCGCCGCGAGGTGCTCGGGCTGGAGGCCCGGGTGGTGCGCGCGGTCGGCGGCAAGGCGGAGCTGGAGCTGGTCGGCGGTGGCCGCAAGCGGCTCTGGAAGGCGGTGCGCTGATGGACGTGGTGTTCGTCGTGACGCTGGCGCTGCTGAGCGCGGCGGGCCTGCTGGTGCTGTTCCGGCTGCTGCGCGGCAAGTCCACTTTGGACCGGATCGTGGCGCTGGACGTGCTGCTGACGCTGATCGTGGCCGCCACCTGCGCCGGCATGGGCTGGCAGCAGGACGGCTCGAACATCGCGCTGCTGGCCGCGTTCGCGCTGCTGGCGTTCATCGGGTCGGTCAGCGCGGCCCGGCTGGTCGAGAAGAAGGAGCCGTACCGGTGAGCTGGTTCGACGTGATCTCCGCGGTGTTCCTGCTCGGCGGTGCGCTGTCCTGCCTGTTCGGTGCGGTCGGGCTGGTGACCTTCCCGGACGTGGCCGCGCGGCTGCAGGCCGCGACCAAGCCGCAGACGCTCGGCCTGCTGCTGATCCTGATCGGCACCGCGATGCAGCTGAAGTTCGTCTACGCGACCGGCCTGGTGCTGGTGGGTCTGTTCCAGATGTTGACCGCGCCGGTGCTCGCGCAGCTGGTGGGCCGCGCGGCCTACCGGGCCGACAGCATCCGCCGGGACACGCTGGTCGTGGACGAGATGGGCGATCGGATCGAGCGGGAACGCGAACAGGGCTGACCGCCGCGTTGAGCCGAACGGTGGCAGTGCGCCGTTCGGCATTGCAACGATCCGGGTGACCTTCGGCCGAGACGGGCCTCCCGGCGGCTCCGGTGTGATCAAATGGTCACGCGGTGCACGACCGCCGGAGAGTGCTGCGTGGAAGGGTGTGGAGTGCGCATGGGACGCATGGGCCGACTGCTCGCCGGTCTCGCGCTCGGGGGAATGCTGGTGTTCTCCCCCGCGAGTCCCGCGGTGCTCGACGCGCCCGCCGCGCAGGCCCAGTCCTCGGTGCAGGCCCAG
>Ga0164243_10005436_pt1 | contig 19449 bp, 20 predicted proteins | sample OricompcompostOP_FD_108781 | JGI IMG/M metagenome (GOLD analysis project Ga0164243, IMG submission 108781) | Organic Plus compost microbial communities from Emeryville, California, USA - Original compost - Organic plus compost (OP) | ecosystem: Engineered > Solid waste > Mixed feedstock >... | reverse complement strand
CGTTGTGCTGGAGAAGCGGCCGAAGAATGCCAAGCCCTTCAAATTTCCTGACGTTTGTCCTGTCTGCGGCAGCCATGCCGTGCGCGAGGAAGGGGAAGCCGTGCGCCGCTGTACCGGCGGCCTAATCTGTCCGGCGCAGCAGGTCGAACGATTGCGGCATTTCGTGTCGCGCGACGCCTTCGATATCGAGGGGCTCGGCGAGAAACAGGTTCAGGCTTTCTATGCCGAGGGTCTCGTCAAGGAGCCGGCTGATATCTTCACGCTTGAGGCGCGCAACAAGCGCGCCAGCACGAAACTGGAAGATCGTGAAGGTTACGGCGCGACTTCGGTGCGCAATCTGTTTTCCGCGATTGAAAGCCGACGCAAGATCCCGCTCAACAAACTGATCTATGCGCTCGGTATCCGCCATGTCGGCGATGGCAATGCCAAGCTCATCGCGCGTCACTACGGCGATATCGATAGCTTCCTTGAAGGAATGAAAGCGGCCGGCGAGGGGCCGGAATCGGAAGCCTATCAGGAACTGAACAATATCGGCGGCATCGGCGAGGTCGTGGCCGATGCGATCGTTGAGTTCTTCAAGGAGAAGCACAACCGGGAAGCGCTCGATCGTCTGTTCAAGCAGATCGACGTCGAGCCGATGGAGAAGGCGAAGTCGGACTCCGTCATCTCGGGCAAGACCGTCGTCTTCACCGGTTCACTGGAAAAGATGACGCGCAACGAGGCCAAGGCGCAGGCGGAACGGCTTGGTGCCAAGGTCGCGGGCTCGGTGTCAAAGAAAACGGATTATGTTGTTGCTGGCCCCGGGGCCGGCTCGAAGCTTGCTGAAGCGCAGAGCCTGGGCGTCACGGTTCTGACCGAGGACGAATGGCTGGCCATGACCGGACAGGCCTGAGGAAGCTCAAGCGCGGCGCGCCGCCAGGAAGATATAGAACGCTGCGCCGGAGATCGCCGCCAGAATCAGCGTCACGATCGCAAGCGGCATCGCCGTTTCAGCCGTTGCAACGAGATGGCTCATGCCTTGCGCCGACGCGGCGCCGAGCGACATCTGTGAAAAGCCGGTGATGCCGGAGGCTGTGCCAGCAGCCCGCGGCCGAACGCTCACGGCACCGGCTACGCAATTCGGCAGGAAGATGCCGTTGCCGAGCGAGATCAGAAGCTGCGGAATGAAGATGGTCCACGGGCCGTCGTAAGGCCAAAGCGAAACCGTGAGGACTGTCAGCACTGCCCCAGCCATCATGGCCAGCAATCCGACATGGATCATGCGGTCGATGCCATAACGCTGCGAATTGCGCGCCGTGATGAAATTGCCAACCATGAAGCCGCCGGCCGTCAGGAAGAACCACAGGCCGAATTCGAACGCCGAACGTTCCATGATGCCGACGACAATGTGAGGGCCGCCGCCAAGGAATGCAAAATAGGTCGCCGTGCCGATCGCGCAGACCAGCATATAGCCCAGGAAACGGCGATCGCTGAACAACTCGCGGCTTTCGCGCCAGATGAAACGCAGTCCGCCGCCGGTGATGTGATCGGGCCGGGTCTCCTTCAGGCCGGCAAAAACCCACAGCATCACGACGCCTGCAAAAGCGCTGACGAGGACGAACGTGCTCTGCCAGCCATAATGTTTGCCGAGCGCCTTATCGAGCAGACCGCCGATCAGAGGCGCCACCATCGGCGCGACCACCATGACGGTGGTCACGAGGCCGATCATCGACGCAGCGCGTTCGCGCGTATAGAGGTCGCGGATAATGGCGCGGCCGATCACAAGTCCCGACGAGGCACCCAAGGCCTGCAGGGTTCGGAACAGGATCAACGTGTAGATGGATGTTGCGAAAATCGCAGCAATGCTGGCCAGGGCGGTGATGAACAATCCCATCAGCAACACCGGCTTGCGGCCAAAACGATCCGACAGTGGCCCCAGAAGCAATTGCGAGATGGCCAGGCCGACGAGATAGAGCGACAGCGTCAGCTGAACGGTCTCGACGCGCGTACCGAAGATATCGGCGAGGCTCGGCGTCACCGGCGTCAGGATGTTGAGCGAGACGGGGCCGATCGCGCTCATCGTCATGAGCAAGACGATCAGGCTGATGGGAGCCGGACGCGAGCCGGGATCGACCGCCTCCGCAGCGGCTTTTGGTGTCGATGCATCCACGAAAGGAAACTCGGTCAGTTGTCGCCAAGCGGCCGGGTCGCGGCCTTGAGCCAAGCCTGCGTATCCTTATCAACCAGCGGCGCAATCGTCTCTGCAACCCGCGCATGGTAGCTATCGAGCCAGGCGGTCTCCTCGCGTGTCATCAGGCTGACATCAATCAGCCGACGGTCGATCGGCGCCAGCGTGAGCGTCTCGAAAGCATCCATGGTCTTTTCCGCGCCGGCAATGGCTGGCGCCGCGACAACGAGAATGAGGTTCTCGATGCGGATGCCGAAGCCATCGGCCTTGTAATAGCCGGGTTCGTTGGACAGGATCATGCCGCGCTTCAGCGGCACGGTCCCAAGCTTCGAGATGCGCGCCGGGCCTTCATGCACTGACAGATAGCTGCCGACGCCATGGCCGGTGCCATGCTCGAAATCGACGCCGGCCTGCCAGAGGAATTGCCGCGCCAGCGTGTCGAGCTGTGCGCCGCTCGTGCCTTCAGGAAATACAGCGCGCGCCACGGCGATATGGCCTTTCAGCACCTGGGTGAAGCGCGTGCGCATTTCCACGGTGGGCGCGCCAACCGCGATGGTGCGGGTGATGTCTGTGGTGCCGTCCTCATATTGGCCGCCGGAATCAATCAGGAACAACTCACCGGCTTTGATCGGACGGTTGGTCTTGCGCGTGACGCGATAATGCACGATCGCCCCGTTTGGTCCGGCTCCGGAAATGCTCGGGAATGACACGTCCTTCAGGGCTCCGCTCTCGCGGCGGAATGTTTCCAGCGCTTCGACCGCTTCGATTTCGGTCAGGTTGCCTTTCGGTGCCTCCCGGTCGAACCACGCGAGAAAGCGAGCCATCGCCGCGCCGTCGCGCGCTTGCGCCTGATGCGCGCCGGCAATCTCCGTCTCGTTCTTCACGGCCTTCAACGCCGTAATAGGATCGGCGATGCGGACAATCTTGCCGCCGGCTTTCTCTGCTTGTTTCACCAGCGCATTGGCGGCAGTCGCCTGATCGAGCAGCATCGTCGCCTTGGCTGTGCCGAGCTGTTCGATATCTGCGGTCAAGGCATCGGGCTCTTTGACATCGGCCGATTGTTCAAGGGCATCGCGCACAGCATTCGAAAGCTTGCGTCCGTCGATATAGACCGATGGACGGCCCTCTTTTGGCACCATGCCGAAGGAGAGCGGCAGCGGTGTATGCGCCACGTCCGAGCCGCGGATATTGAACAGCCAGGCGATGTTGTGCGGATCGGTGATCACCAGTGCGTCGGCGCGCTGCTTGCCGAGCTCGGCGACAACATTCTGCAACTTGTCCTTGGTGGCCATGCCGGCGTGACGCAGATCGTGCAGCATCACAGGGCCGAGCGGTGGGGCAGGGCGATCGGTCCAGATCTCATCGACGGGATTGCGATCCATCGCCACGAGCGTGGCGCCGGCCTTGGTGCAGGCCTTGGAGAGCTTTTCCGCGCCTTCAGCTGTGTGCAGCCAGGGATCGTAGCCAAGCCGCGTACCGGCAGAGAGGTTCTGTTCGATCCAGGCGGACGGCGCAGTCTCGACAATGTTCACGATCGAGAAAATCGCCGGATCGGTCTGCTCGCGTGCCTGCAGCGTGTAGCGGCCGTCGGTGAACAGCACTGCCTTCTCGGCAAGGACGATCAGGAAGCCGGCCGAACCGGTAAAGCCGGTTAGGTAGGCCAGCCGCTCCTCGCTTTCCGGCATGTATTCATTCTGGTGACGGTCAGCCCGTGGCAGCACGAATCCGTCGAGACCCTCCCGCTCCAGGACATGGCGAAGCTTGGCGATCCGCGGCGCTGCGGCGGCGGGATCAGCGGTATCGTCAAAGGTTTGAAACTTGGCGGAGAACATGAGCGCTTCTGTCGGCTTTCTGACCCATGCCTATCAGATGGCCCGCTAATGGCGAGACGAAAGATTATTTCGCCAGCAAAAGCCGCTACGCAATTGTGCGTCGCAATAAAATTGGCCATTGAAACGATCATTTAAAACGCTGCGAAGCTCGCGACTCCTTTCCAGAAAATGAAGTGTTTATGCGTGGTTAGGAGGTTTGCCATGCGTTCTTTTCGCATGTGCGAGAGATGATCCGTAGTTATGTTGCATTGCAGAAAGTCCGATGGGCAACGCTGAGTGTCCGTTGGATTTTAGCAAGGAGAGAGATCATGACTGCTGTGACCGTCGGTTCTGCCGCTGCCTTTCCGGCCAAGGCCGCAGCGCCAAAGCAAAGTTTCTTTGCCCGCGCCTGGGCCGCGTTTGTCGCCAGTCGCATGCGGCAGGCGGAACGCGAGATCGCCATGCACCAGCATTTGCTGCCGGCTGAATTCCAGCGCGCTGGCGAGCGCTTGGCTCGTAACGAGAAAGACCTGCCTTTCGCGGCTTGATTGGCGCGCCAATTGAAGGTTTTGAAAACGCTCCGGTGATGCCGGAGCGTTTTTCTTTTGGCTAACGCCGCATCGTCAGCGTCACCCAGCCGTCGAGCGTCAGGCGCTCCTCGAGAATGAGTCCCTGCCGTCGATAGGCTGCGATGACGCCGTTGGCGTGTGCGGGCAAGAGACCCGACAGGATCAGGTGGCCGCCGCGTGCGAGCAATGGCGCAACTGTCGCCGACATCCGCCGCAGTGGCGCTTCAAGGATATTCGCAAAGATGAGGTCGTGGCGGCCGCCCATGCGGAAACGATGCGCATGTGCGCCGGCGGCGGTGAACACGCTGACCATCGACGGCACGTGATTCAGTCGCGCATTCTCACGAGCGACCGCAACAGCCATCGGGTCGATGTCGCTTGCCAATACCGGGATCTGCAGCGCACGCGCTGCGGCGATCGCGAGCACGCCGGTGCCTGTTCCGATATCAAGAATGCGCCAAGCTTGCGGATGGCGCGCGCGTTTGCGGATGGCTTCGAAAGCCAGGAGGCAGCCGCGCGTCGTGCCGTGATGTCCGGTGCCGAACGCCAAAGCTGCTTCGATTTCGATGCCGATCTCGTTCAGCCGCACGCGTATGCGGTCGTGCGAGCCGTGAATGACGAAGCGCTCGGCGCGTACCGGTGCGAGACCCTCGAGGCTTGCCGCCACCCAGTCGCGCTTCTCGACCTTGGCGACGCTGACATTTGTCACAGCGTTGGCGCCGAGTTCACGCGCGACGATGTCACTGATCAGTTGCCGCGTCTCGTCGTCATGGAAGATCGCTTCGGTGGCCCAGCCCTCCGGCGTCTCGAAAATCGAAATCGCGCAGAGGTCAGGATCGAGCACGTCACCGAGCAGATCGGCGATGCGGGTCGCCGTGTCCTTGTCGGTCACGATGCGGGCGAGGCTGGTTTCGTCGCTGCTGGCCTGGCTGGCGGTGTTCATGGCGTTTCAATCGATTGCTGCGCCCGCTCTTCACAGGCTGGAACCCACAGGGATTGATGCACGGAGCGACCACCCGCCGGCAGGCTTGTCTTCCACAGCATGCCGACAGCTTGTCCACAACTGTCCTCGTGCCGATTAACCCCAATTTCGTAGGATTTTCGGGGATTTATACTCATCATCGTCAACAGGCCCCCTGTGCGCAGTCATGCCACTGGCTCTTCGGGCTGGACTGCATACATGTCCCACCCAGAAGCGGTTTTGCTCTGAACGCCAAGGAGGTGGCCGAAGGCAGGCCATGTCGAAGCCTATCGTTGTTTCCATTCCGCATCGTCTCGGCAAGGAGGAGGCCCTGCGTCGCCTGAAGCCCGGTCTGACCGGTGCTGCGGCAAGCTTTCCTGTGCTCAAGGTCGATGAGGAAATCTGGTCGGGAGATCGCTTGACCTTTCGCGTCCGCGCACTGGGGCAGGCCGCCGCCGGCACCGTCGATGTCGCTGACGATCACGTGAAGCTGGAGGTGACGCTGCCGTGGCTGCTGCAGAAATTTGCTGAAGTTGCGCAGACGGTCATCCGTGCGCGTGGCACGCTTCTGCTGGAAAAGAAATGATGATCGATGCGCCTTCGTACGCGGCAAGCAATTGCCCCGCATCGGCCATTGAAGGGCCGCAGCGCGCCGGCATGATCGAGATCCATGACTATGCAAACCGAGCTTGATTTCCACGCCCTGCTGCATCGCTTCGAACAGCGATTGCCGCTGCGGATCGCGCGCGCATCGTTCTTTCTCCGGCAGCCTGGCGCGCGGCTGTGGCGGATTCCGTCGTCCGGCTTCTTGATCCTTGGCGGGATCTTCAGCTTCCTGCCGGTCCTTGGCCTGTGGATGTTGCCGCTCGGCTTACTGCTGCTCGCGGTTGATGTGCCCCCGTTACAGCCGCCGATGGTGCGGATGTTACGCTGGATCGACCGGAAATGGCCGGGGCCGAAGCCGCCGGCCGAGGCTCAGGAATAGCGCCTATTTCCAGCGGGAGATTTCGTCTTCTGTCGGTAGACGTCCCTCGGGGGTCAGTTGATCCACGACACCGGGCAAGGTCTGACTCAGGCCCTGCAGTAACTCGTTCTTGTCCATGCCGAACTGGTTGGCGAGCTGATTGATGATGTCGGAGCCGAAGGTCTTTTCGATATCATTTGGTGATACCGGCACATTCTCGCCGCTCGACACCCAGGAGCGGGCCGCGTGGCCTTGGCCGGCCTGATCGAACTGCTGAAGAAGATCGCTAAGGATGCCGCCGGCGGCACCACCGGCCAGCAAACCACCAAGACCCCCTGCGCCACCGAGAGGAACGCCAAGTGCGTCACCTTGCGGACCGGCGACGCGCGATGTCGGTATGCCGCGGCCACCGCCGAGGATGTCGCCCAGAATATCGCCAAGATTGCCGCCACCCATTCCACCGCCAGCCGAGCCGCCTCGTCCGCCACCGCCAGGCATGCCGCGACCACCACCGAGAATGTCGCCAAGGATATCGCCGAGACCACCACCGCCGGGGCCACTCGATGGTCCACGTCCGGGGCCGCCTTGTCCGCCGCGAAGAATGTCGCCCAGAATATCGCCGAGCCCACCGCCCATGCCGCCGTCGTCCATGCCGCCGCGTCCGCCGCTGCGCTGGAAGTCCGGCATGCGCTTGGTCGATTCAACCAACGGACCGAAGTCGCTGTCGCCATCGCGACCCGTGCCGGGCGAAGGGATCTGCGATGGTTGACCGCTCGGAATCCGTGTCGGTGTGTCGGGAACGGGGGCTTGATCGCGCGGAGACGGTAATGGTGAGGGCGTCGGCTGCGCACCGCCTCCGCCCTGCTGCATGCTTTGATACCAGCGCCACAGCAGCAGCGCGATCAAGGCCATGTTGACCTTGGATGCGTTGCCCTGCTCATCGCGACCAAGAATGATATCCAGCACGCCCATCGTTCCGTCTCCTGCGAAGTCAGCCCGTCTCCTGCGAAGTCAGCGTGGCACACGAGCATGATGCCGAAAAGCCTGTTCCCCGACCTGATCCGGGATGCGAAGCGGTTTCCCGCCTTCGCGAAGCCCGCTTGGGCGGGCGAAGAAAGGTCGGACGGCATCAAGCTCTAACATATTAGTAGCGATCACGCTTATGACGTTGGATTGATTGTCATCGTGATCTATCGAACTGCGCAATCAAGATGGAAGCGCCCGGTCACGGGATCTTCAATCGCCGTAACCGTATCCATAGCGCTGCTGATAATAGTATTGCTGCTGCGGGTAATAAGGACGCTGCTGCTGCGCGGAATAGGGATTTTGCTGAGTGCGGTAGGACGGCCCGTTATAAGGACGCCACGCATAGCCGTCATAGTAATATTGCTGCTGCTGCGCTTGATATGGCCGCTGCTGATAGCCAAATTGCTGATCGTAATAGCCGCGCGGAGCTGCATATCGCTCGCGGCGCTGCTGCACCTGTGCACGCTGCTGCTCGTCTTCTTCCCGCGGAGCGTATTGCGGCGGCAGGCCGGTGCCTCCACGCGATCCCTGACGGTCTGATTGCGTCAATTGCCGATCGGCACGGGCAATGGCGATGCGCTCGTCACCTTCGACCTCGACCTTCGTCTTCAGTACACCTTCAGCCTGGACGAGTTCGAACAAAGTTTTTGCGTTCTCTGGCGCCAGCCGGACGCAGCCGCCAGACGCTGGACGTCCTAGCTTCTTGGTCTCGTACGATCCGTGAATGGCGTGGCCGCGCTCGGTAAAGAAGATCGAATGCGGCATCGGCGCATCGTCGAATTCCTTGGAGAAGTGATCCTTCTCCATGCGGAAGGCGCGGAAATTACCCGACGGGGTGAAGCGGCCGACGCGTCCGGTCGATACCGGCCACGTGTGCAAAACCTGCCCATCGCGTGCGACGGTGAGCGTCTGCGCGGTCTTGTCGACGGTGATCTTGAGGTCCGCCAAAGCCGGCGATGCAATGGATGTCGTTGCGAGCGCAGCAAGCACAGAAACGCGGATACGCATGTTTCCCACCTTCAAATACAACAATGCAATATAGCGAGGGTCCCGGAGAAAAATAAGGCGCTATTGCGAAACGGGCTTAAAGACTTGCGGTGAACAATTGACGCATTTGCTCAGAATATTGAAACAATGCGGCATGATTGTCTCTCATGGCATGCTCACAATGCCGTCAGGGCTGCAATTCCGAAAACGGGATTCGTTCCCTCATTTTTAAGCGTGATATGCGCGAAGATTGTTTGAATTTTCAGGAACGCGCTTCGTCTTCCTGCATTGACGACGAGGTTGGGTAAGCCTCGGACGTAAACGCGAGGCGCCTTGCCGCGATTGAACCAACGCAAGGAGAGTTTCTGATGATCCGCAAGATCGCGCTTCTCGCCACCGCGGGAATTTTGGCCGCATCCGTTGCGACCGCTCAGAATAGCCCGCCGCCTGGCAACGTGAATCCCAGCTCGATGAAGTCGGGCGCTGAACCAAGCGGTGCGGAGAATCAGCCGCGCAGCCCAGGCGGTGAGCGTATGGGCACGGGTAGGAGTGGCACGACCGGCTCGGGCGTGACATCGCCGGAGCGCAGAGGCGGTTCGACCCAGGACGGCATTAACGCCAACACCAAGCCAAGCTCTAAGGAATCGGGTTCTGAGCCAGCTGGCGAGCCCGCCAATCAGCGCCGCTGAACGGTAACACCACGCATCTGACTTCATGAAAGCAGGCCTCGTAGTTCGAATGGTATTCATTTAGTGTCGATGCCATTTGATCTGCGGGGCCGGCGTTTGATCACAATCTCGTTGATAGTCGCACTGGCTATATTTCGTTAAACGCAGTCACGTAGCCTTCGACGGTCGGCATTTGATTCCTCGCTGACCTTGTCATTATCCAAGGAGAACAAATGTCTTTGGTCACCCGGATCGCTCCGGCCCTATTCGCGTCCGCGATGTTCATCGTTCCCGCTGCAGCGGCGCCCGTTGCGCCAAACACGCTGTCCGTCGACACGTCCGTGATTCAGGTCCAGCACCATGGTCATCATGGAGGCGGCAAGCACGGTAGCAGCAAACATCACGGTGGCAGCAAGCATCACGGCAGCAGGCACCATGGTGGCAAAGGTCATGGCGCGCATCACGGTGGTCACCACAGCGGCAAACGGCATGGCCATGCCGGCCACCATCATGGCCGTTGGGTTGCCGGTCACCGCTATCACTCGGCTCCTCCCGGCTGGCGCCGTTATGGTGCGCGTCCGTGGGACTGGCAGCGACGCGGTTGCGTCCTGGTTGGGCCGCTGTGGTTCTGCCCGTAATCGTTTTGCAGGAATGCACGAAAGCCCCGGTCGATACCGGGGCTTTTTTTATGATGTCGCTGTTGTCTTTAAACGGGGACACGCACCGTCGCGCGAAGACCGCCAAGCGGTGAATCGCCCAGCATGATGTCGCCGCCATGCGAACGGGCAATGTCGCGAGCGATGGCAAGACCAAGGCCTGTGCCGCCCTTGTCCTGATTGCGTGCGTTATCGAGCCGCAGGAATGGCTTGAACACTTCTTCGCGCATGGCAGGCGGAATTCCCGGGCCATCGTCGTCGATCGTGATCGTCAGCCAGCGGTGATCGCGGTGGCCGGTAATGGCAATGGAATGCGCATAGCGGGCCGCGTTGGTGACGAGATTGGCGAGGCAGCGCTTGAACGCAGCCGACTTCACGGTGACGATCGGTTGGCCCGAGAATTCCACAGTGGCCTTGTGACCGGTGCGCTCGGCATCGTCCTTTAATTCGTTGAGGAAGGCGGCCATATCGGTCGGTGCCGATTGCTCGCCCATATCGCCGCGCGCGAAGGCGAGATAAGCCTCCAGCATCCGCTGCATCTCATCGACGTCCTTCTTCATCGCATCGAGCTCGGGCACGTCGCCAAGCAAGGCGAGTTCGAGCTTGAAGCGGGTGAGTATGGTGCGCAGATCATGCGAGACGCCGGCGAGCATCGCGGTGCGTTGCTCGATGGCGCGCTCGACACGCAGCTTCATCTCGATGAAGGCGACAGCTGCACGCCGGACTTCGCGCGCACCGCGGGGCCGGAAATTCGGCGCTTCACGGCCCTTACCGAAAGCCTCCGCGGCGTCAGCGAGGCGCAGAATTGGCCGGATCTGATTGCGCAGGAAGATGATGGCGACGGTGAGCAGCACCAGCGAGGTGCCGACCATCCAGAACAGGAAGATTTCCGAATTGGACGCATAAGCGGCGCCGCGCGGCGCGAATACACGCATCACCGCATTGTCGAGCTGGATGCGGATCTCAACGAGAGACGACTTGCCGACCGTGTCGATCCAGAACGGCCGTTTGATCTTGGTGAGTTCGACCGAGAGTGCCTGATCCAGTAGCGAGAAGAATGGCTTCGGGCCCGGCGGCGGCATTTCGGTGGCCGGCAGAAAATCGACGACGAGGCCCAGCCGCTCCTGTGCGATACGGCGGATTTGCGCATTCTGCGGATCTTGCGGATAGAGCCGATAGACATCGATCAGCGCAGCAATGTCGGACACGACCGAAGCCGACAGCTTCTGCGTCACCGAATTCCAGTGCCGCTCCATGAACACGAAGGCGACGACCGATTGCAGGATCACCATCGGGGCGATGATGATGAGCAGCGCGCGGGCGTACAGCCCGGTTGGCATGAAACGCTTGATCGATTTCCCGAGCCGGTCCCACGCATCGCCAACCCGCGTGGCTGCGGAGCGGATCGTCGCAAGACCGACGTCGAGGCTGGTCATCGCAAGCTCACATGGAGAATGATGTTATCCGAAAACCGCTGCACACTTTTCGGCGTCATGCTTTTCTCACGGCGACACGACGAGGCGATAACCGATGCCGCGGACGGTCTGCACGAAAAGCGGATTGGCCGGATCGCGTTCGATCTTGCGGCGCAGGCGGTTCACCTGAACGTCGACTGCACGCTCATTGGCTGCAGGATCGTTGCCGGTGAGGGAGAGGCGGGGCACGGTCTCGCCTGGTGTTGCCGACAGAATACGCAGCATGTCGCGCTCGCGATCGGTGAGTCGGACAATCTCCTCGCCACGCCGCAATTCGCCACGCGCGATGTGGAAGATGAACTCACCGAAACGGACCGACTCGATCTGCGGTGTGGCGATCGGCTGAGCGCGTTTGAGGATATTGCCGATGCGCAGTGACAATTCCCGGGGCTCAAAAGGTTTGGCGACATAATCGTCGGCGCCGATCTGCAGGCCCTCGATGCGCATGGCGCTTTCGTCACGTGCGGTCAGCATCAGGATCGGCACGGTCGAGGTTTCGCGCAATGATTTGGCGAGGTCGAAACCGCTTTCGCCCGGCATCATCACGTCGAGGATCAGAAGATCGAAATGCAGACCGCCGAGCTTGGCGCGTGCTTCCGCGGCGTCCACAGCCGTGGTGACGCGATAGCCTTCCGACGTCAGAAAGCGCGACAGCAGATCGCGTATTCGCCGGTCATCGTCCACCACCAGAAGGTGCGGGGCATCATCGGCCGGAATTGCAGGCGCAGCGCCAAGTGCCATGCGGTGTCCCCTCAGGGCTGACTTTGTCTCAGCCGGTCGGCACGGGCAATGAGCTGCAGGACATGCTCACGCTCACGGCTATCGATCATTGCAATCAGGAAGCGGCGAGCTTCTTCGCGCGCGCCGGGGCCGATGTCCTCGAGCGCTCGCGCGATCCGCTGCGTTTGCAAACCGGCCAGTTTCATGGCCAGCGCTTCGCCCGTCGGCGTGGCATAAAGAAGGCGCTGGCGGCGATCGTTGGCGCCTTCCTTTTGCAAGACATAGCCCTCATCCACGAGTTGCTTGAGGACGCGGGCCAGCGATTGCTTGGTGATGTTGAGAATCTCGAGAAGGTCCGCCACCTTCATACCGGGATGTCGCGTCACGAAATGCAGCACCCGGTGATGGGCGCGGCCGAAGCCGAATTCGGCCAGAGCGTCGTCGGCGTCGCCCACAAAGTCCCGATAAGCGAAAAACAGCAGTTCGATCAGGTCCCAAACCGGTTCGTTGCCGCGGGGCGGTGTCGTCTCGACGGAAGGCGTACGGTCGCGAAGTTGAGGCGCTGGCATGATGGTATGGCACCGCTGTCAGTTATGTCAGCTATATTGACATATTTCTGGCAGATTGTTACCCAAAGAGCAGGTTGGACGAAATATCCTGCTGGAATTTCCCGGCAGCGAATTCGACCGGTTTCGACGTCGAATTTTTTACGCGCAGCCGGTAAAAACCATAATGGGACTTGGCCCGCGACGCAAAATCGGGCTCCGTTGACGGACCTCGCCGCGGCCTAAGCCCCTTGCAGGAGGAACGTGATGGCCGTCCCCTTCGACCAGTTGCCAGGCATGATCTGGTTCGACGGCAAACTTGTGCCGGGACCAGAGGCGAAGATTCATGTGCTCACCCATGGGTTGCATTATGCCAGCGCCGTATTTGAGGGCGAGCGCGCCTATGGCGGCGAAATCTTCAAGTGCACGGAGCATTCCGAGCGCCTGAGAAGGTCAGCCAATATCCTCGATTTCGAGATTCCCTACAGCGTCGCCGAAATCGATGCAGCCAAGCGGCTCGTCATCGAGAAGAACGGCATGAAAGACGCCTATGTGCGCCCGATTGCCTGGCGTGGCTCGGATCAGCTTGGCGTTTCCGCCCAGGGCAATAAGATTCATCTCGCGATCGCGACGTGGCAATGGCCCAGTTATTTCGACCCCGAGCAGCGGCTAAAAGGCATCCGGCTCGATCTCGCTGAATACCGCCGGCCCGATCCGAAAACCGCCCCGTGCCTCGCGAAGGCCGCCGGCCTCTACATGATCTGCACGATCTCCAAGCATCGCGCCGAACGGCGTGGCTATGCCGATGCGATGATGCTGGATTGGCAGGGCCGCGTCGCCGAATGCACCGGCGCCAACATCTTCTTCATCAAGGACGGCAAGATCCATACGCCAACCGCGGATTGCTTCCTGGACGGCATCACGCGCAAGACGGTGATCGAGCTCGCCAAGCGCCGCGGCATCGAGTTGATCGAACGCCGCATCCTGCCGGACGAACTGACCAGCTTCTCGGAATGCTTCATCACGGGCAGCGCGGCGGAAGTCACCGCGGTGGCCGAGATCGCCGACTGGAAGTTCACGCCCGGCGCCATCACCAAGCAGTTGATGGACGATTACACCGCCGAGGTGCAGCCAAAGTCGCGCGCGGCTTAGACTTAAATCCTACCGAACTGTTGGTGGTCGTCCCCGCGCAAGCGGGGACTCACACGTTGTTCAGATCACTTGAAGCGCAATCCGGATGGAGCGAAGCGAAATCCGGGACTCTTATCTGTGGTCCCGCATTGCGCTGCGCTCTATGCAAGCTACAGCTAAGTTGTGCGGGACGACGAAGAAGAATTACTCCGCCGCGTCCTTGCCGCTCCGCACCCAGCGCGCTGCGGCCACATCGTCCGTGTCTTTCGCGGCAACCCAGTCCTGCCCGTCCGGACGTTCTTCCAGTTTCCAGAACGGCGCGCGGGTTTTCAGATAATCCATCAGGAATGAGGCTGCCTCGAAGGCCGCCTCGCGATGGGCTGAGGCCGTTGCGACCAGCACGATATTGTCGCCTGGCATCATGCGCCCATAGCGATGGATCACCGTGACGCCGAGCAGCGGCCAGCGCGCCTGCGCATCGGCGACATGGCGCGCGATCTCGTCCTCCGCCATGCCGGGATAATGTTCGAGCGTCATGGCGGTGACGCCACGACCGCCTTCGTGATCGCGGCAGATGCCGGTGAAGGTGACAACGGCGCCGATATCCGTGCGGCCCTGCGTGAGCCTGATCGTTTCCGTGCCGGCGTCGAAATCTTCGCGTTGCAGGCGGATGGTTGTGCTCATCATCTGTTTCCTTCACCTCTCCCCGTAAACGGGGAGAGGTCGGCTTCCGAGCAAGGCGAGGAAGCCGGGGGAGGGCATCTACCCGCTGACATTCAGCTCCTCACCGGTTCGCAGCGTCGCTGCTCACCACCCTCTCCCCGCAAGCGGGGCGAGGGAAGAAAGATCAGCCGCCGGTCATCGGCGGGAAAAAGGCGATCTCACGCGCGCCGGCAATAAGGGTAGCCGGCTGGACATGGTTGCGATCGATCGCCGCGCGGATCACCTTGCGGTTTTCGAAGGCATGCGCGTATTCCTCGCCGCGTTCCGCGAGCCAGTTCATCAGGTCCGCAATCGTCTTCACGCCTGCCGGAGGGGTGATGTCCTCCTCGGTCTTGCCGACGCGCTCGCGCACCCACGCGAAATACAGAAGCTTCAGGCTCATCATTCCTCAATGATATGGCGCAGGCCCGCCCGGAAATAATCCCAGCCGGTATAGAGGGTCAGCAGCGCCGAAATCCACAGCAGCACGATGCCGACCGTCGTCGTAAGAGGTAAGGGGTCTTCGCCGATCTTCCAGCGCCAGTTGAGCATGGCCGACGGCAGGCTGTAATCGACCGCCTCGCCGCCGAGCAGGAAGCCGATGGCCACAAGCTGCAGGGTGGTTTTCCATTTGGCGAGCTGGGTCACCGGCACGCTGACCCGCAATTCGGCAAGATATTCGCGCAGGCCCGACACCAGGATTTCCCGGCACAGAATGATGATGGCGGCGAACAGCGACCAGCCCTTGATGGTCTCGTCGGCCGCGAGCATCAGCAGGCAGGACGACACCAGCAGCTTGTCGGCAATCGGATCGAGCATCCGGCCAAGGGCGGATTGCTGGCCCCACGAGCGCGCCAGATAGCCGTCAAAAAAATCGGTAATGCCGGCGGCGATGAAGATCACCAGCGCGACGATGCGAAGATACAACCCGCCCTGCAGGATGGCCTGCCAATACATGCAGGCCACGACCAGCGGCACTGCCGCGATGCGGCAGTAAGTCAGAACATTGGGCAGGGAAAAAGCCCGGCTCGCAACGCGTTGCGGAGATACGGAGTCCATCAAATCACCGAACACTGCCAACCCTGCCGCGTCAACCCGCCGGCAGGGGAAAGGGCGATTTGTCCTATTCCGGTGTAAAAACAGCCGTTTACCGAGTTTATGCGGGTGTCTCGTGGAAATAATAGTAAATTCGGCGGGCGGTATCGGCATTGATGCCCGGAACCTTGGCGAGATCGGCGAGTGAGGCGCGTTCGATCGCTTTCAACGTGCCGAAATGATGAAGCAGCGCGCGTTTGCGCGTCGGCCCTATCCCCGGAATTTCTTGCAACCCACCCTCGCGAATATCGCGCTTGCGCCGCGCACGATGCGAGCCAATGGCAAAGCGATGCGCTTCGTCACGTAGACGTTCGACGAAATAGAGCAGCGGATCGCGCGGCGGCAGGCGGAAGGGGTCGCGACCCGGCAGGAAAAAGGTCTCGCGTCCGGCATCGCGGTCGAGTCCCTTGGCGATCGCAACCAATGGGACATCGGTGACACCAAGCGCCGTCAATGTGTCCCGGGCCGCGGCGAGTTGGCCTTGCCCACCATCGATCATGACGAGGTCTGGCCACGGCGAATCTTCACGACGCAGCACCTCTGATGATCCGGCCACCAGCGGTTCGGCCATTGCTTCGGCCTTTTCGCCATTGCGCGGGTGTTCGTTGAGCAGCCGCTTGAACCGTCGTTCGAGCACTTCGCGCATCATCGCGTAATCGTCGCCGGGCGTCAGATCCTCGGAACGGATATTGAACTTCCGATACTGGTTCTTCACGAAGCCCTCCGGCCCCGCAACAATCATTCCACCGACAGCGTTCGAGCCCTGGATATGGCTGTTATCGTAGACTTCGATGCGGCGCGGTATTGCCGGAAGCTGAAATGTCTCGGCCAGCGACTTCAGAAGAATCTGCTGGGACGATGTTTCCGCGAGCTTGCGCGCCAGCGCCTCGCGCGCATTGGCCAGCGCATGGTTGACGACGTCGCGCTTTTCGCCGCGCTTCGGCATCTGGATGTCGACATTGTAGCCGCTCTTGGTCGACAGTGCTTCCGTCAGCAATTCGCGCTCGGGCAGTTCTTCGGAAACGAGGATCGTCCGCGGCACCGGCTTGTCGTCGTAGAATTGCGCGATGAAGGAGTTGAGCACGTCGTCTGGCGCAACGCCGCGGTCGGCCTTCGGGAAATACGCACGGTTGCCCCAGTTCTGTCCGGTGCGGAAGAAGAAGACCTGTACGCAGTTATAGCCGCCGGCGTGATGGATCGCGAACACATCCGCATCCTCGACGCCGCGCAGGTTGACGCCTTGCTGTGACTGGATGGCCGATAGTGCGGCCAGGCGGTCGCGATAGATCGCGGCACGTTCGAAGTCGAGCGTGCTCGAAGACTTCTCCATTTCGGCCGCGAGCATTTCCTTCACGGCAGAGCTTTTCCCGGACAGGAATTCTCGCGCTTCGCGCACGAGCTCGGTGTAATCCTCCGGTGAAATCTCGCCGGTGCAGGGGCCGGAGCAGCGCTTGATCTGAAACAGCAGACAGGGCCGGGTGCGGCTTTCGAATACCGCATCCGAGCAGGAGCGGATCAGAAACGCGCGCTGCAGGGCCGTGATCGTGCGGTTCACTGCCCAGACCGATGCGAACGGGCCGTAATAGTCACCAACTCGTGTGCGCGCACCGCGATGTTTGAGGATCTGCGGTGCCGGATGATCCTTGGTGATGACAATATACGGAAACGACTTGTCGTCCCGCATCAGCACGTTGAAACGTGGCCGCAAACGCTTGATCAGGTTGGCTTCCAGCAGCAGCGCTTCGGTTTCTGTGCGTGTGGAAACGAATTCAAGCGAGGCGGTTGCCGCGATCATCCGCGCAATGCGCGTGTCATGTCCGGTCGGCCGCGCATAGGAAGCCAGGCGCTTCTTGATGCTCTTGGCTTTGCCGACATAGAGCACGTCGCCGACCGCATCGAGCATGCGGTAGACGCCAGGCGAGGATGGTGCATGCTTCAGATAGGACGCGATAACCGACCGGCCCGCACCCGGGCCGACCGGCGCGTCCGCCGTGCTGTCGAGCTCGGGCAGCGGCAGGCTCTGGTCCTCGTCCTCATCCGCGAGTTCGAGCTCAGGCTCGATATCGGTTTTCCGGCCATTCATGGGATGGCGCTAAATTGTCCACGCCGGCCCCAACACGCAAGCCCGTAAAAAATCAGGAGATTACCACAGTTCCCGTCACGCATGCGGCCAAAGTATAGTCAACGTGTTGTTAAGTCGAACCAGCGTATTTTAAGGGATTATTAGTAATGCGATTTGTAATCGTAAGTGATTCATAAACGTTTAACTTAAAGATTGCGATAAATCCCACGCAGTTAATGCGGGATTTCGACCGCTTTAGCGCCAAAAAACCGGCGCGAACCCGCACTCAAAGGTCGACGCGTGGAGAGTAATTAAATGAAGAAGACGCTGCTTGGTGCCGCCCTTGCCCTGTTGGCCATGATGGGGGGCCATGCCGAAGCCGCCGACCTGCAGCGCGGTTATCAGACCTACGCCCCGCCGGCCCCGCAAATCTTCCGTTGGACCGGTCCCTATCTGGGCGCCAATATCGGCTATCTGGGTGGCAGCATGTCCAATAACCCGACAGAGCCAGCCGGCATTGTCGGTGGTCTGCAGGCAGGCTGGAACTGGCAGAACGGCAATTTCGTCTTCGGCGGTGAAGCCGATATCAATCTTTCAGGCGCCGACGACGTGTTTGCGCCATGGAAGTTCTCGAATCCGTGGTTCGGTACCGTGCGTGGCCGTCTGGGTCTGGCCTATGCCAACATGCTGTTCTACGGCACTGGCGGTCTCGCCTTTGGCGGCTTCGAGGCCGAAACCTTTGGCCTCTCTGAGAGCAAAACGCATCTCGGCTGGACCGTGGGCGCTGGTGTCGAGTTCGCGCTCAATCCGGCCTGGTCCGCGAAGATCGAGTATCTCTATCTCAACTACGCCGACCGCTCCTATTCCCTCACCGGCACCGACAATGGCTTCGATGGCAGCCTGGTCCGCTTCGGTGTGAACTATCGCTTCTGATCGTCCGCGACAAAGCGCGTATCAGCTTTAAAACCCCGGCAGGAATGCCGGGGTTTTTCGTTTGGGATATGTGATGGTCTATGGTTGGACCTTCGTGGCCGCGAAGGCCGGCACCTGCGCGGCAAAGCGATCGAGCCAGGCAACAAGTTTTGGATAGGACGCGCGCCATGTGCCTTCGAAGCGCAGATCCTGATAGCCGAGCGCACAAGCGAGCGTGATCTGTCCGACATTGGGCATCGGGTCGAGCGCAGGTGGCGCAGCTTCCAGCGAGCCGAGGGCGCGCGTGACCTTTTCGGTTTGATAATCCAGCCACGGTGCATGATGGAGAGTCTCGGGGCGGAACCGCTTTTCGTAAACGCGCAGGATCGACGCATCCATGATGCCATCGCACAGCGCCTGCAGACGCAGCGCCGCGAAACGCGCATCTGCATCCTGCGGAAGGATGCGGCCGCCACCGGCGAGGTGATCGAGATACTCGAGGATGACGCGCGAATCGAACAGCGTCTCGCCATTGTCGAGAATAAGCGTCGGAATTTTTCCGAGTGGGTTCTGCTGTCGCAGGATTTCAGAAGTGTCGTTGGTGTCGGCTGCGACGATCTGGATCCGGTCTGATAATCCGAGGAGACTGGCAGCGATCTTGACCTTGCGGCCGAATGGCGAAGGTGGTGACGAACGAAGGATCATGGATGAGATTTCCGAAAGAATCTGATTGGCGCAATCTTGTATCAGACTCTTCAAAGCGTTTGTGCAATTGGCTTTCCTGCGCCGTTGCTTTCATTGCAAGTGGCGCGGGAAAATAACGTTTTTCTCAAAAGCCGCTCTGTAAAAATAATGTCATGAAGTGCGGCGCCGACGGGTGCCGCACGGAGGCACGCAAGGCCAGCTATGACGTCTCGTGTTCAGCCGGTGATCACAAGGTTGACCGCCTTCGGCCCCTTGCCCTTCTTGTCGGGCTCGACGTCGAAGTTGATGCGCTG
>Ga0164243_10005435_pt1 | contig 19449 bp, 15 predicted proteins | sample OricompcompostOP_FD_108781 | JGI IMG/M metagenome (GOLD analysis project Ga0164243, IMG submission 108781) | Organic Plus compost microbial communities from Emeryville, California, USA - Original compost - Organic plus compost (OP) | ecosystem: Engineered > Solid waste > Mixed feedstock >... | reverse complement strand
GGGCGCTCGATCCTGTTCGGCCGCAACTCCGACGACGTGCACGTCTGCGTCGGCGTCGACGACCGCGGGGTGAGCCGGCGGCACGGCGCGCTGGTACACACCGACGGGCGCTGGCGGGTGCGCAACACCGGCCGGCTGCCGATCCGGCTGCCCGGCTCCCGGCTGCTGTTCCGCGGCGAGGAGCCGGTGCCGCTGACCACCGGGTACTCGCCGCTGTTCGTGCGCGGAGCCGGCGGCCGCGACCACCTGCTGGAGGTGTACGTGGCGCAGCAGGCCGGCGACCGCCCCGGCGCCCGGCCCCGGGACGAGACGCAGCCGCCCCGGCTGTGGCGGCTGGACGACGACGAACGGGCCGCGCTCGTCGTGCTCGGCCAGCGGTACCTGCGGCACGACGCCCACCCGCAGCCGCTCGCCTGGCGGCAGGCCGCCGACCAGCTCGCCGAGCTGTACCCGGACGCCGGCTGGACGCCGAAGCGGGTCGAGCATCACATCGCCGCGGTGCGTACCCGGTTGTCCGCGGCCGGGGTGGCCGGGCTGACCCGCGAGGAGGTCGGCGAGCCGGTCGGCAACCTGCTCAACCACAACCTGCTGCGCGAGCTGATGCTGTCGACCACGCTGATCCCGCCGGACCTGAGCCTGCTCGACCGGTACCTGGACGGCTGACGGGACCCCTCCCGCGGCGCGGCGCCTACGCTGCCGGCACGTCCGAACGCCGGAGGTACCGCCATGGACACGCTTGTCACCGTCGCGATCGTGCTCGGCGTGCTGCTCGTCTACGTCGTACCGATGGTGATCACCGGGTTGAAGGGCAAGCAGGGCATGCTGCTCGCCGGGGTGTTCCTCCACCCGGTGTGGTGGGTCGGCGCGATCCGCCTCGCCCTGCCCGACTCGTACTGGGCGCGCCGGTTCTACGGCCCCGACAAGCTGGCGCGCGCCGGCGACCGGCACGCCCGACCGCCGCTCGGCCCGCCGCCCGACCACATCACCGCGCTCGGCGCCGACGACCGCACCTGAGGTACGACACCGCATCCCGCCGACCGAGGCTACGTGGCGGCGGTCGTCAGGCGAGCCGCAGGACGAGCTTGCCGCGGGCGTGCCCGGACTGACTGCGTTCGGCCGCGGCACGCCAGTCCGCCAACGGGTACGTGCCGGCCACCGGCACCGCGAAGCGTCCCTGCGCCGCGAGCCGCGCGTACTCGCCGAGCACGTCGTGGTGCGGCCGGCCGTCGCTGTTCGGTCCGCCGGCCCGTACCCCGAGCTCCCGGGCCGCGGCGAAGTCGCTGAGCGTCAACACCTGGTCCGGTGCCGCGACGGTACGCACCAGGGCAGGCAGCGCGCCGCTCACCGGCGCGGTGTCGAGCACGAGGTCGACCGGGCCACCGGCGAGCGACGTGACCCGCTCCGGCATGCCGTCGCCGTACCCGGTGACCTCGGCGCCGAGGGTGCGCAGCGCGTCGGCGTACGTGTCGCCCGCGGTGGCGATGACCCGGGCCCCGTGCCGGACGGCGATCTGCACCGCGGCGTACCCGACGGTGCTGCCGGCGCCGTGCACGAGCACGGTCGTACCGTCCCGGACGCCGAGCTCGGCCAGCCCACGGTGCGCGGTCTCCACGGCCATCGGCAGCGCCGCCGCGGCGACCGGGTCGAGCCCGGCCGGGCGCGGGAACCAGACGTCGAGCAGGGCGTGTTCGGACGCGCCGGCGGTGGGCCCGGTGAACGGCGCCGGGCCGAACACCTCGTCGCCCACGCCGACCCCGGTCACGCCGGTACCGACGGCGTCGACCGTACCGGCGATCTCCAGGCCGATGCCGCGCGGCAGGTCACCGGCGAACAGGCCGGCGCAGAGCGCCCAGTCGGCGGGGGTCAGCCCGCACGCGCGGACGGCGACCCGGATCTGGCCCGCGGCGGGGGTCGGCGGCGCGGCGTCCTCCAGGCGCAGCACGTCGAGGGCGGGTCCGTACTCGTGGAAGCGAAGGGTTCGCATCAGGTCTCCCAGTGATGACGGCAGATGCTGTCGTCACTCACGCTAGAACGGTGACGACAGCATCTGCTGTCGCTATACTCGGCGGATGGCGCGATGGGAGGGCAATGCCCGCGGCCGGCTCGAACGTGCCGCCCTGGACCTGTTCACCGAGCAGGGGTACGACCGGACCACGGTCGCCCAGATCGCCCGCCGGGCGAACCTGACCGAGCGGTCCTTCTACCGGTGGTTCACGGACAAGCGGGAGGTGCTGTTCGCCGGCGACGAGCTGGCCGAACACCTGGTCGCCGCGATCGAGGCGGTACCGGCCGGGACCGCCGCCCTGCCGACCCTGCTCGCCGCGCTCCGCACCGCACCCGAGGTGTACCGGCCGCGGGAGTTCCTGCGCGAGCGGGCCGCGGTGATCGCGGCCAACCGGCCGCTGCGGGAACGCGAACTGGTCAAGCTCGCGGCCCTGTCCGAGGCGGTCACCGCCGCCCTGCGGCGCCGCGGCGCCGACCCGCAGACCGCGCGGCTCGCCACCGACGTCGGCCTGGCCGTGGCCCGGTTGGCGACCGAACGGTGGGTCGCCGACGACCGGGCCGACTTCCCCCAGGTACTGGCGGACAGCGCGGCGGACCTGCTCGCCGTCACCGCCGCCCTGCCGGACGCGGCCCCGCCGGCTACGGAAGCTTCCAGTCGACCGGGCCGGCGCCCTGCGCGGACAGCAGCTCGTTCGCCCGGCTGAACGGGCGGGAGCCGAAGAAGCCGCGGTCTGCCGACATCGGGCTCGGATGCACGCTCTTGATCACCGGGGTGTCGCCGAGCAGCGGCTGCAGCGACTGCGCGTCCCGGCCCCACAGGATCGCCACCAGCGGGCCGCCGCGCGCGACCAGCGCCCGGATCGCGGCGTCGGTGACCTCCTCCCAGCCCTTGCCGCGGTGCGCGGCTGGCTTGCCCGGCTGCACGGTCAGGCACCGGTTGAGCAGCAGCACACCGTGCTCGGTCCACGGGGTCAGGTCGCCGGTCGCCGGGCGCGGATGGCCGAGATCGTCGCAGTACTCCCGGAAGATGTTGCGCAAGCTGCCGGGGATGCGCCGGTCCGGTGCCACCGAGAACGACAGGCCCACGGCGTCGCCGGGCGTCGGGTACGGATCCTGGCCGACGATCAGCACCCGCACGTCGGGCAGCGGCTGCCGGAACGCGCGCAGCACGTTCTGCCCGGCGGGCAGGTAGCCGCGCCCGGCCGCGTTCTCCGCGCGCAGGAACTCGCCCATCGCGGTGATCCGCTCCGCCACCGGCGCCAGCGCCTGCGCCCAACTCGGGTCGATCACGTCCGACAGTGGTTGCCCGCTCATGCCCCCAAACCTACCCAGCCGGTACGACAGCGCCGCGCCCGGCCACCTCGGCCGCCGATGCACCGGCGTCGCCGCGGCCGGTACCGCCGGCAGATCGACGACCTCGAACGATCCGGCGCCACGCGGCCGCACCATGCCGCGCAGTCGCCGATCGTCGACATGACACCCTGTCAGGTCACCCCGCGCCCGGCGGCGGTACCGCGAAGTCGAGCATCCGGGCGACCGACCGCAGCGGGATCCAGCGCCACGCCGGGCGGTGGTGCGTCTCGTAGACCACCTCGTAGACCGCCTTGTCCAGCTCGTACGCGCGGAGCAGGGCCCGGCGCCGCTCCGGGTCACCGCCGGTGACGTCCCCGCCGGCGGCCGAGGCGTACCCGGCGCAGAACGCCGACCGGTTCCGCGCCGCCCACTCCTGCGCCCGGTAGTCCAGCTGGTGGTCGGCGCCCTCGCCGACGAGCAGGTGCTCGGCCGCGTAGTCGAACGAGCGGAGCATGCCGGCCACGTCCCGCAGCGGCGAGTCCGGCCGTACCCGGTCGGCCAGCGGCTTGACCGGCTCGCCCTCGAAGTCGATCAGCAGCCAGCTGGTCGGCGTCCGCAACGCCTGGCCCAGGTGCAGGTCGCCGTGGATGCGCTGGATCGGTACCGGCTCCCGCAGGTCGGCGACGGCGGCGAACTCGGCGCCGAGCGCGGACGCGTACCGGTCCAGTTCCGGCGCGGTCCGTACCGCCTCGGCGAGCCGGCCGAGCATCGCCGCGGACAGCTCCGCGTAGGTTCCGGCGTCGAACCGGGTACCGCCGAGCGCGGTGGCCAGGTCGGTGTGCACCTCCGCGACCGCCTCGCCGAGCCGGTGCGACTCGGCGGCGAAGTCGCCGCCCACCTCGTCGGCCTTCAGATCACCCTCGGCGAACAGGTCCCGTACGCTCGCGGTCGCCATCGCCCAGCCGTCGGCGGAGTTGGCCGCGTAGCCGGACAGCATCCCGTACGAGACGGGTTCGCCGAACAGCTCGCCGCCGATCTCGCCGAGCAGCGGCGGTACGTGCCGGCAGCCGACCCGGCGCAGCGCCCGGTTCAGCTCCACGTCCGGGTTGGCGCCGGGCGTCGGGCGGCGAAACAGCTTCAGGATCGACTCCTCGTCGAACACCACCGACGAGTTCGACTGCTCCACCTCGACCACCCGGCTGGGCAGCCCGCGCCGGATCGTCGCGCCCGGCTCGGGCCGGAACACCAGACCGCCGTGGTGTTCCGAGGCGGCCAGCTCGGCCAGCAGCAGGTCGGCCAGCTCGTCATCCCAGAGCCCGGCGTAGCCGATCTGCGCGCCGACCGTACCGATCCGGGCGTGTTCCAGCTTCTCCGGCAGCCGCCGCCGCCAACCCACCAGCAGCTGGTAGTGCTCCGGCTCGCCCGCCGCGTACTCGACCCGTACCACCAGGTGGTCCACCCGGCCGGCGTCGCCGAGCGGTACGCACGTGACCGGGGCGACGCCGACGATCTCCCGGTGCTTGCCGGCGAACCAGCGCTGCTCCGGCAGCCAGCGGGCGAGCGCCGGTGCCAGCGCCTCGGCCCGTACCCACTCGGTGGTCATGACGCGGCCTCGTCGCGCGGGCTGATCTGGAACCAGAAGAAGCCGTGGCCGGGCAGGGTCAGCAGGTACGGCAGCTCGCCGATCGGCGGGAACGGCACCAGCCCGGACAGCTCCACCGGCGCCCAGCCCTCCCAGGCGCGCAGGTTCAGCTCGATCGGCTGCGGGAACCTGGACAGGTTGTTCACGCACAGCACCACGTCGTGGATCTCCGGCGAGTCGGGGTCGCCGGGGTCGGCGTGCCCGCGGTACTCCCGCAGGTACGACAGCACCGACGGGTTCGAGCCGCCCAGGTCGTGGAACGTACCCAGCGCGAACGCCGGGTGCCGCTTGCGGATCTCGATCATCCGGCGCGTCCAGTGCAGCAGCGACGCCGACGAGTTCAGCTGCGACTCCACGTTGATCGCCTGGTACCCGTAGATCGGGTCCATGATCGTCGGCAGGTACAGCCGGCCCGGGTTGGCCTGGCTGAACCCGGCGTTGCGGTCCGGCGTCCACTGCATCGGGGTACGCACCGCGTCCCGGTCGCCGAGCCAGATGTTGTCGCCCATGCCGATCTCGTCGCCGTAGTACAGGATCGGCGAGCCCGGCAACGACAGCAGCATCGCGGTGAACAGCTCCAGCTGGTCCCGGTCGTTGTCCAGCAGCGGGGCGAGCCGGCGGCGGATGCCGATGTTGGCGCGCATCCGCGGATCCTTGGCGTACTCGCCGTACATGTAGTCGCGCTCGTCGTCGGTGACCATCTCCAGCGTCAACTCGTCGTGGTTGCGCAGGAAGATGCCCCACTGGCAGCCGGACGGGATCTCCGGCGTCTGCGCCATGATCTCCGAGATCGGGAACCGGGACTCGCGGCGTACCGCCATGAAGATGCGCGGCATCAGCGGGAAGTGGAACGCCATGTGGCACTCGTCGCCGCCGGTGTCGGCGTCCCCGAAGTACTCCACCACGTCGGTCGGCCACTGGTTCGCCTCGGCCAGCAGCACCCGCCCCGGGTACTCGTCGTCCACCACCTTGCGCACGCTGCGCAGGAACGCGTGCGTCTCCGGCAGGTTCTCGCAGTTCGTCCCGTCCCGCTCGAACAGGTACGGCACCGCGTCCAGCCGGAACCCGTCGATGCCCAGGTTCAGCCAGAACCGCAGCACCGACAGCATCTCCTCCTGTACCCGCGGGTTCTCGTAGTTGAGGTCCGGCTGGTGGGAGAAGAACCGGTGCCAGTAGAACTGCCGCCGTACCGGGTCGAACGTCCAGTTCGACTCCTCGGTGTCGACGAAGATGATCCGCGCGTCCGGGTACCGCTCGTCGGCGTCGGACCAGACGTAGTAGTCGCCGTACGCGCCGTCCGGGTTGCGGCGCGACTCCTGGAACCACGGATGCGCCTCGGAGGTGTGGTTCATGACCAGGTCGGTGATCACCCGGATGCCGCGCTGGTGCGCCTCGTCCAGCAGCAGGACGAAGTCCTCCACCGTGCCGAACTCCGGCAGTACCTGGTAGAAGTCGCTGATGTCGTAGCCGCCGTCGCGCAGCGGCGAGGCGTAGAACGGCGGCAGCCACAGGCAGTCGACACCCAGCCAGGACAGGTAGTCCAGCTTCGCGGTCAGCCCGCGCAGGTCGCCGCAGCCGTCGGCGGTCGAGTCGTTGAAGGCGCGTACCAGCACCTCGTAGAACACCGCCCGTTTGAACCAGTGCGGGTCGGTCGGCAGCGTCCGCGCCGACCGGAAGTCCGCCGGTACCGGATGGGACACCTGCCCGTCGGAGGTGACGTAGCTGCCCTCGTCAGGGTCGGTACCGTTGCCCGCCTCCGGCGCCTGCCGGAGGGTCGTCTCACTCACCGCGCACCTCGCGCTTCCCCGTCGTCGCTGTCGTCGTGTGGTGGGGGGGTGGGGCCGGCTCAACGGTGGGGGTGAACCGTGAACAGATGGGCCGGCACGGCGTACGGGTCGAGCCGGACCGCGTTGAACTGACCCCACTCGTACGTGTCTCCGGTCAGCTCGTCGCGGACGGTGAACCGATCCGCCCAGTCGACGCCCAGCGCCGGTAGGTCCAACGCGGTGTTCCCCCACTGCACACCGTGTGGGTCCAACGAGCAGACCACCAGGATGGTGTTGCCGCTGGCCGGATCGCGTTTCGAGTAGCAGAGCAGGGCGTCGTTGTCGATGTCGTGGAACGTCAGGTGGCGCAGCTGCTGCAGCGCCGGGTTGGTGCGGCGGATCGCGTTGAGCCGGGTCAGCAGCGGCGCCAGGGTGTGCCCGGACGCGGCGGCCGCGGCCCAGTCCCGGGCGCGCAGCTGGTACTTCTCCGAGTCCAGGTACTCCTCGCTGCCCGGCTCCCGCGCGGTGTGCTCGTACAGCTCGAAACCGGAGTAGACGCCCCAGGACGGCGACAGCGTCGCGGCCAGCACCGCCCGGATCGCGAACATCGGCTCCCCGCCGTACTGCAGGCTCGCGTGCAGGATGTCCGGCGTGTTCGGCCACAGGTTCGGCCGCATGAAGTCGGCGGAGGCCACCAGGTCGAGCGCGAACTCGGTCAGCTCCGCCTTGCCGGTACGCCAGGTGAAGTAGGTGTACGACTGGGTGAATCCGGCCTTGGCGAGCCCCTTCATCATCGCCGGCCGGGTGAACGCCTCGGCCAGGAACAGCACGTCCGGGTGCGTGGCGTGTACCTGGTCGATCAGCCACTGCCAGAAGTTGACCGGCTTGGTGTGCGGGTTGTCCACCCGGAACACCTTCACGTCGTGGCCGATCCAGTACTCGACGACGGCCAGGATCGCGGCCCGCAGCCCCTTCGGGTCCCGGTCGAAGTCGAGCGGGTAGATGTCCTGGTACTTCTTCGGCGGGTTCTCCGCGTACGCGATCGAGCCGTCGGCCCGCTGCCGGAACCACTCCGGGTGCTCGGTCACCCACGGATGGTCCGGCGCGCACTGCAGCGCCAGGTCGAGCGCCACCTCCATGCCGAGCTCGCGGGTACGGGCGACGAACGCGTCGAAGTCGTCGACGGTGCCCAGCTGCGGGTGCACCGCGTCGTGCCCGCCGTCGGCCGACCCGATCGCCCACGGCACGCCCGGGTCGTCCGGGCCGGCGACCAGGGAGTTGTTCGGGCCCTTGCGGTTGACCGTACCGATGGGGTGGATCGGCGGCAGGTACACGATGTCGAAGCCCATGTCGGCGATGGCCGGCAGCCGCTCCGCCGCGGTCTTGAAGCTGCCGTGCTCGGGCCGGCCCGCGGCGTCGACGCGGCCGGACTCGGAGCGCGGGAAGAACTCGTACCAGGAGCCGAACAGGGCGCGCGGCCGGTCCACCCAGATCGCCTGGCTGGACGAGCGGGACACCAGGTCCCGCACCGGGTACTGCCACAGCAGCCGCTCCAGCGCCAGCGCCGGCGCCACCCGGTGCGCCAGATCGGCGGTGGCGTCGCGCAGGGCCAGTACCGCCTCGGTCACCCGCGGCCGCTCCGCCTTCGGCACCAGCCGGATCGCCCGCACCAGCAGCTCGGCGCCCTCGGCCAGGTCGTTCGCCAGGTCCTCGGCGCCCTGCCCGGCGTCCAGCTTGGCGACCACCGCGTGCCGCCAGGTCCGGTACGGGTCGCTGAACGCCTCGACGCAGAAACTCCACCGGCCGAGCAGGTCCGGACGGATCGTGGCCGCCCACCGGTCCGTACCGGCCTGGACCTCCGACATGCGGGTGAACGGCTGCTTGATCCCGGCCGGGCTGCGCCACACCACGGCGCAGCCGAGGGCGTCGTGGCCCTCCCGGTACACGGTTGCCGAGATCGTCACCCACTCACCGACGACGGCCTTGGCCGGCGCCCGGCCACAGTCCACGACGGGGGAGACGGACTCGATGGGGATTCGTCCGGTCATCGCCCACCACGGTATCCACCGACCGGCGTCGGCGCAGCACGGCACGCAATGTTCGGCCGCGGAGTGTCGTGCGCCGCCGCCGGGAACCGCGGCGAACCGGAACCGGCCCGGTCAGGCGGTAGCGATCTTGATGATCCCGACGATGAGCCCGATGACGACGGCCACCGCGAGGATGCCGAGCCGGATGGCCAGCCGGATGCCGAGCGACATGCCGATCCGCCCGGCGACACCCTTCCAGCCGTCGCCGTGCGACTGCTGGAACTGCATCGGCTGGTACGCCGGCGGCCCGTACTGCTGCGGCCCACCTTGCTGCGGGTACTGCCCCGGCGGGTACTGGCCGGGCTGCTGATACTGCCCCGGCGGGTACTGGCCCGGCTGCGGGTACGGCGCGGCGCCCGGTGCCGGCCCGCCGGCGGGCGGCTGCCCGTACGGCTGCTGCGGGTACGGCGGCTGGTGGGGCGGCGGGGGGTAGGACATCGGGTCTCCACGGGCGGTGTGCGTACTGGCCGGGCCCACGCTACCGCCGACCGGCCACCGGCGCGCCGGCGGCGGTGCCGGGCCTCGGCGGTACCCGACACCGGCGGCGATCCCCGGCACCGCCCGGGCCGTACCGACCCCGCAGCCGGCGGGTCAGGCGAGCAGCGCCTCGGCGGCGGCGCGGGCGTTGGCCGGCCCGGCACCGTACGTGGTGAGGTACCCGACGGCGTGTTCCGGCCGCCACGCCGGCCAGCCCATCTCGACGACGACCACCTGCGGGTACGCGGCGGTGATCGCCTCGATCGCGGACCGGATCCGGGCGTGCCGGTGGGTGTCCCGGCTGACCAGGATCAGCGGTCCGCCGGCGGCCCGGCGGGCGAGCGCGTCGACGTCGATGTGGTCGCCGTTGAGCGGGCGCAGCCGTACCAGGTCGGCCGCCGCACCGGTCGCCTCCAGGTACGGCAGCAGCCCCCACGGCACCTCGCCGACGGCGATCGTCGGCGGCGTGTCCAGCTCGACGATCAGCGGGCGTACGGCGCGGGGCAGTGCACCGTACACCCGCAGCGCCCGGCGGGCCGCCGCCAGCCCGATGTCGTCCGTACCGACGGCGGGGGAGCGGGGGTCGCCGGCGCGGGTGGCGGCGGCGAGGACGTCGGTGCGGCGGGCGGCGTCGGCGAGCCGGTCGGCGGGCAACCGGCCGTCGCGTACCGCCGCGACGATCTCACCGACCGTCGCCTCCACCAGCTCCTCGGTGATCTTCGCGCCGAGGCAGAGCAGGTCGGCGCCGGCGGCGAGGGACCGTACCGCGGCGACACCCATCCCGGCGTCGCCCGCCGCACCGCCCATCTCCAGCGCGTCGGTGACGATCGCGCCGCCGAACCCCAGCTCGCCGCGGAGCAGGTCGCGCAGCGCGGCCGGGCTGAACGTGGCCGGCAGGTCACCGGTCAGCTCCGGTACCCGCAGGTGCGCGGTCATGATCGCCGGGGCACCGGCCCCGATCGCCGCCGCGAACGGCGGCAGGTCCCGCTCCCGCAGCACGGACAGCGGCGCGTCCACCACCGGTACCGACTCGTGCGAGTCGACCCGGGTCGCGCCGTGCCCGGGGAAGTGCTTGGCGCAGGCGGCCACCCCGGCGTCGGCCAACCCGCGTACCGCCGCGACCGTGTGCGCGGCGACCCGGGCCGGGTCGGTGCCGAACGACCGGGTACCGATGACCGGGTTGTCCGGCGCCGAGTTGACGTCGACGGTGGGTGCCAGGTCGAGCGTGATGCCGAGAGCGGCGAGCTCGCCGCCGAGCGCCGCGTACACCTGCCGGGTCAGGTCCTCGTCGTCCACCGCGCCGAGCGCGGCGTTGCCCGGATAGCGGGAGCCGGACGTGTACCCGAGCCGGGTCACGTCACCGCCCTCCTCGTCCAGCGCGACGAGCAGTTCCGGCCGGCCCGCGCGCAGCGTCGAGATCAGGTCGGTGACCTGCCGTTCGTCCACGATGTTGGCGCCGAACAGCACCACCCCGCCGAGCCCCTCGTCGGCCAGCCGCCGTACCCAGTCGGGTACCACGGGGGCCTCGAACGCGGCGAGCAGCGTGCGCAGCGCCTGGCCGCGGAGCGACGATTCCGTCATCGGCTGACCGCCCCTTCTCCCACTGCCGAGATCATCGTCACGGCGAACCGATGTGTTGCACTCATCCCTTGACCGCCCCCGCGGTCAGCCCGCTCGCCACGTGCCGCTGGATGATCGCGAAGAACACCACCACCGGCAGCGCCATCATGGTGGCGCCGGCCATCAGCGCCCCGTAGTCGACGCCGTGCGCGGAGACGAACGACACCAGCCACACCGGCAGCGTCTCCTTTTGCTGGTCGGACAGCAGCACGTACGCCATGATGTACTCGTTCCAGGACTGGATCAGGGCGTAGATCGAGGTCGCGACGAGGCCCGGGAACACCAGCGGCAGGACGATCGTGAAGAACGCCCGGAGCCGGGTACAGCCGTCCACCATCGCCGCCTCCTCCAGCTCCGCCGGTACGCCGGCGACGAAGCCGCGCAGCGTCCAGATGCTGAACGGCAGCACGAACGCCAGGTAGGTCAGCACGACACCGGACAGCCGGTTGACCGCGCCGATCGAGTTGAGCATCAGGTACAGCGGGATGATCAGCGCCGACATCGGCACCATCTGCACGACGAGGATGACGAACACGAACGCGCGCCGCCCGTACCAGCGGAACCGGGCGATGGCGACCGCCGCGAGCAGCGCCAGGACCAGGGCGATCAGCATCGTGCCGAACGCGACGAGCACGCTGTTGCGCAGCGCGTCGGCGAAGTGCGGCGCGGCGACCGCGCGCCGGAAACTCGCCAGCGTCGGGTGCAGCGTGCCGAAGTGCGGGGTGTACGTCATCAGCTCGGTGCCGGGCTTGACCGCCGTCAGGACCATCCAGTACACGGGGAAGATCAGCACGATCGCGGCGGCGACGCCGAGCACGTTGGCGGCGACCCGGGTGCGCGTCATCAGTCCGCCTCACCGGTACGCAGGCTCTGCCGGATGTAGAACACCGTGAAGATCAGCAGCAGGAGCACGGTGACCACGGCGATCGCGGCGCCCAGGCTGTACTCGTTGACCCCGAACGCCCGGACGAACGAGTAGACGCCGAGCGTCTGGTACTCCGGCTCCGGCCGGCCGCCGCGCGCCACCCACACCTGGTTGAACACCTGGAAGTCCCAGATCACCGACAGCACCGTGACGATCGTGTAGATCGGCCGCAGGATCGGGTACGTGATCCGGACGAAGATCTGCCGCCCCGACGCGCCGTCCACCACGGCCGCCTCGGTGAGTTCCCGCGGCACCTGGCTGAGCCCGGCGTACAGGGTGATCGCCACGAACGGGATCGCGCCCCACACCACGATCAGCGTGATGACGCCGAACCCGGAGACGGCGTTGGCGTACCAGTCGTGGCCGTTGAAGTCGACGCCCGGCAGCCGGCCGATCAGCCAGTTGACCACGCCGAACTCGTAGTCGAACAGCCAGTTGAACACCAGCGTCGACACCACCTGCGGCATCGCCCAGACGCAGACCAGTACGACGGTGAGCAGCAGCCGGCACCACCGGGACGCGGCCCGCATCACCAGCGCGAGCGCGGTGGCGAGGACCAGCGTCAGCGCCACGTTCGCGACGGTGAACACCACGGTGCGCGCCACGACCAGGTAGAAGTCCGGGTCGCCGAGGATCGTGGCGTAGTTGCGCAGCCCCACGAACGGCGCCGGCAGCCCGCTGAACAGCTCCCGCTGCGACAGGTCCTGCACCGACAGCAGCGCCAGCTTCACCAGCGGGTACCCCTGCACGACGGCCAGCACCACCACGGTCGGCGCGATCAGCAGGTACCCGACAGTGCGTGGGGCCAGCCGGGACCGGCGGCGTGGTCGTACCGGTGGCGGCGCCTCGCGGTCGAGGCCGACCGGCGTGTCGGTGTCCGTGGTCATGCTGCTCCCTGCGGTGCGGGCTGGTGCGCCGGGCCCGGCCGTACCGGCGGGGGTCGGTGCCGGTACGCCTCCCGCCGGGCCCGGCGGGGCTTCGTCGGCGTCAGGAGCCGTTGAGTGACTGCTCGACCTGGTCGTTCATCTGCCGGCAGGCGGCGGCGACACTCCTCTTCCCGGAGGCGATGTCGGACAGCCCGTTCTGCAGGATCGAGCTCTTCTCCACCTTCGGCCAGCCGGTCGCGATCGGTACCATCCAGCTGTCCTTCGCCGACGCCGCCGCGGGCGCCAGGGTCGGGTCCGCCGCAGCCTGCTTCAGCAGCGTGGTCGTGTTGGGTACGTTGCCGGCCTTCATCAGCAGTTGCTCGTTGTCCGCCGAGGTCATCGCCGCCGTCCACGCCGCCGCCCAGTCCGGGTGCGCGCTCTTCGCGGTGATGGCGAGGTCCGAGCCACCGGCGAACGACTGCATCGCGTCCTTGCCGGACCCGCTCGGCATGGCGAAGCTGCCGATGGAGTCCTTCAGCTTCGGGTTGCCGCCGTTGCCGTCCGCGTACACGCTCGACCCCTCCCAGCCGAGGCCGTACATCATGGCGACGTGCCCGGCCGCCATCACCGTGTACTGCTGCGGATGCGCCTCGTCGTTCGTCTTGCTGGCGCGGGAAAGCTTGTCGGACAACGCTTTCCACTGGGTGAGGCCCCTGATCGCGGCCTTCGAGTCGAGGCCGCCGACCCACCTGCCGCCCTTCTTGGTGGCGATGTCGCCGCCGGCGTCCAGGACGAACGACATCGCCGAGTACCAGAACTTGCCGGGCAGATAGAAGGCGGAGAACTTGGGGTCGGTGCGGTACGTCCTGTTCAGCTTGGCGCCGTCGGCCATCAGCTCGTTCAGCGTCCTCGGCGGCGCGGAGATGCCGGCCTTGGCGAACATGTCCTTGCGGTAGAACACGATCCGGCTGCCGGAGTAGTAGGGCACGCAGTAGACGTGCCCGGCGTACGTGCAGGACGCCTTCAGCCCGGTGTTCCAGTGCGCCGCGTCGGCGAACAGGTTCGTCGACCTCGTCAGGTCCCGGAACGCGCCGTTCGCCAGGTACGAGGTGGTCTCGGTGTCGCCCATCTCGACCACGTCCGGTACGTCGCTGCCGGTCAGCGCCGCGTCCAGTTTGGTCAGGTGGTCGGTCCAGGACTGGTAGCTGACCTGGACCTTCACCTTCGGGTACGTCCGGTGGAACGAGGTCGTGGCCGCCTTGACCGCGTTCGGCCAGCCGGACTGCGCGTCGACCTGCAGCCAGACCTTCAGTGTGCCGCTCGCGTTCGGGTCGCCCTTGGTGTCGATCGGTCCGGAGCCGGCGGCGGTACCGCCGGTGCCGCATCCCGCGGCACCCACCAGTACGGCGGCCAGTGCCGCCGCGGCCATCAGCCGATGTTTCACGCCATCCTCCAGGCTGTACGCGCTCGTCCGGTCCCGCGGGCAGCCGCCATCACCGCCCTGCCAGCACCTCTAAGCTGGCGGGTGTCCCTGCCAGAATCTAATAGGAAAGTTTCCTAAACACTAGAGGACGAGTGCAGATGAGTCGACGCCGTCAGCCCGGCACGCCGCGGTTGTTACGCGCTCTTAATGACCGGGCGGCTCTCGAACTGCTGCTCGCGCACGGCCCGCTGACCCGGGCCCGGCTCGGCGAGCTGACCGGGCTGTCCAAGGTGACCGCCTCGCAGCTGGTCGAACGGCTGGAACGGCGCGGCCTGGTGGAGAGCGTCGGCGTCTCCGCCGGCGGCCGCGGGCCCAACGCGGCGCTGTACGCGGTCGTACCGTCCGCCGCGTACGTGGTCGGGATGGCGATCGGCCCGCACGGAGTCACCGCCCGGGCCGCCGACCTGACCGGCGCTGAACGCGGCCGGGTCGAGGTCGCCGCGGACATCTCCGACGACCCCGTCGGGCTGGTCCACCAGGTACTCGCGCAGGCCGCCGCGGACGCCGAGGTACCGGCGACGAAGATCCGGCACGTCGTCCTCGGCTCGCCCGGCGTGATCGACCCACGGTCCGGTGAGGTGTCGTTCTCCTGGGAGCTGCCGCGCTGGCATCGCGGCCTGCTCGCCGCGCTCACCGCCGACCTGAACCGGCCGGTACGCATCGTCAACGACGTCAACCTGGCCGCCGTCGCCGAACACCGGCTCGGTGCCGCCGCCGGCGTCGACGACTTCGTCCTGCTGTGGTGCGACCGTGGCATGGGCGTCGGCGTGATGCTCGGCGGCCGGCTGTACCAGGGGGTGCTCGGCGCCGCCGGCGAGGTCGGCTACCTGCCGGTGCCGGGCGCGGAGCTGGTGCACGGGGTGACCCGGGCGCACAAGGCGCCGTACAGCGCGCTCGCCGGGGCCGAGTCGGTGCGGGCCCTCGCCCGCGAGCACGGGTTCCGGCACCGTACCGCCGCGGCCGCCGTCACCGCCGCCGTCGCCGACCCGGACGCCGGCGGTCCGCTGCTGGACGAGATCGCCCGGCGGATCGCGCTCGGCGCCGCCGCGGTGTCCGTCGTCCTCGACCCCGGCCTCGTCGTACTGGCCGGCGAGGTGGGCTCCGCCGGCGGCGCCGAGCTGGCGGTACGGGTGGAGCGCGAGGTGCGGCAGTTGGCGCCGGTCGCGCCGAAGGTCGTCGGTACCACCATCGACACCGACCCGGTGCTGCACGGCGCGGTTCTCACCGCACTGGACGCCGCCCGGGAGGAGATCTTCGACGCCGACGACGCCGACCCGGACACCACCGGCTGACTCAGGGCGTTTCGGCCCGGGACGGCGGGTCGAGCCGGTACTGTCCAGAACCCGTGAGAGCGCTCCGACGGTTCACGGTGCGGGCCACGCTGCCCGCGCCGCTCGCCGCCCTAGACGACCTGGCCAGCAACCTGCGGTGGAGCTGGCACCCGCCGACCCGCGACCTGTTCGCGGCGATCGACCCGGACGCCTGGGCGGCGACCGGGCAGGATCCGGTACGGCTGCTCGCGCGGGTGTCCGCGGATCGGCTCGCCGAGCTCGCCGACGACGAGGAGTTCCGGTTGCGGCTCGACGCGGTGCACGCCGAGCTGCGGCGGTACCGCACCGAGCCGCGCTGGTACCAGACGCTGCCGGGCGAGGTGCCGGCGCTGATCGCGTACTTCTCGCCGGAGTTCGGGATCACCGAGACACTGCCGCAGTACGCGGGCGGGCTCGGCATCCTCGCCGGCGACCACCTGAAGGCGGCGAGCGACCTCGGCGTACCGGTGCTGGGGGTCGGGCTGCTCTACCGTTCCGGGTACTTCAGCCAGGGGCTGACCGCGGACGGCTGGCAGACCGAGCAGTACCCGGCGACCGACCCCGGCACCGCGCCGCTGACGCTGCTGCGCGACGACGCCGGCACACCGGTCACGGTGACCGTCGGGCTGCCCGAGGGGCGGGTGCTGCGGGCGCAGATCTGGCAGGCGTACGTCGGCCGGGTCACGCTGCTGTTGCTGGACAGCGACCTGGCCGACAACGCGCCGGCCGAGCGCGCCGTCACCGACAAGCTGTACGGCGGCGGCACCGACCACCGGCTGGTCCAGGAGGCGCTGCTCGGCATCGGCGGTGTCCGGGCGGTACGCGCCTGGTGCCGGGTCACCGGTGCCCCCGAACCGGACGTGTACCACACCAACGAGGGGCACGCCGGTTTCCTCGGCCTGGAACGGATCCGGGAGTACGTGCAGCAGGGGCTCGACTTCGACGCCGCGCTGCGGGTGGTCCGCGCCGGCACCGTGTTCACCACGCACACGCCGGTACCGGCGGGCATCGACCGGTTCCCGCGGGAGACGATCGGCCGTTTCTTCGGTGGCGACAACGCCAGCCCCGGCATGCCCGCCGACCGGATCCTGGCGCTCGGCGCCGAGACCGACCCGGCCGTGTTCAACATGGCGCACATGGGGCTGCGGCTGGCGCAGCACGCGAACGGGGTGTCGGCGCTGCACGGTGCGGTCAGTCGGGAGATGTTCGCGTCGCTGTGGCCCGGGTTCGACGCCGCCGAGGTACCGATCACCTCGGTCACCAACGGCGTGCACGGCGGTACCTGGCTGTCCCGCCCCGGGCTGGACCTGGCGCGGCGGGCCGGGGTGGACACGTCGGCGGCGCCGTCGGCGCAGACACCGTACGAGACGGACGCGTTCGCGAAGGTCGCCGCGATGCCCGACACCGACCTGTGGGCGGTACGGCGGGAACTGCGCGCGAACCTGGTCGCCGAGGCGCGCCGCCGGCTGCGTGCCTCGGCGCTGCGCCGCGGCGCCAGCGAGGCCGAACTGGGCTGGATCGCCGACGCGCTGGACCCCGAGGCGTTGACGATCGGCTTCGCCCGCCGGGTCCCGTCGTACAAGCGGCTCACCCTGATGCTCGCGGACCGGTCCCGGCTGGAGCGACTGCTGACCGACCCCGACCGGCCGGTACAGATCGTCGTCGCCGGCAAGGCGCATCCGGCGGACGAGGGCGGCAAGCGGCTCATCCAGGAGATGGTCGGGTTCACCGACGACCCGCGGCTGCGACACCGGATCGTGTTTCTGCCCGACTACGACATGCGGCTGGCGCGGTACCTGGTCGCCGGCTGCGACGTGTGGCTCAACAACCCGCAGCGGCCGCTCGAGGCGTGCGGTACCTCCGGGATGAAGTCGGCGCTGAACGGCGGGCTCAACCTGTCCATCGCGGACGGTTGGTGGGACGAGCTGTCCGACGGGCGCAACGGCTGGACGATCCCCACCGCGGCGGGCGTCGCCGACCCCGGGCGGCGCGACGCGCTGGAGGCCGGCGCCCTGTACGAGCTGCTCGAACAGCAGGTCGTACCGATGTTCTACGACCGCGGCGGGGACGGCGTACCGACCCGCTGGGTCGAGATGGTGCGGCACACCCTGACCACGCTCGGCCCGCGGGTACTGGCCGGGCGGATGCTCGCCGAGTACGTGGAACGGCTGTACCTGCCGGCCGCGCGTGCGTCCGCCCGGATGCGCGCCGACGGGGGTACGCCGGGCCGCGAACTGGCCCGGTTCGCCGACCGGGTGGCCGCCGAGTGGCCGGACGTCGCGGTCGACCGGGTGGAGCCCGCGGACGACGCCGCGCCGGCGCTGGGTGCCGCACTGGCCGTCCGGGCGACCGTACGGCTGGGCCGGCTGGCGCCCGACGACGTTGAGGTGCAGCTGTGCGTGGGGCAGGTCGGTGACGACGGCTCGGACGACCTGGCCGGCGTGGTCACCGAACCGATGCGGCTCGCCGAGCCGGAGCCGTCGGACGGGCGGTACTGCTACACCGGCGAGGTGGTGCTGTCCCGGGCCGGCGCGGCCGGCTGCACGGTACGCGTCCTGCCGTCCCACCCGCTGCTGACCCACCCCGCCGAGCTGGGGCTGGTCTGCTACCCGTCCTGAGCCGTACCGGCAACGGGGCGGCGCGCGGTGGTGGAGCCGCGCACGACCAGGGTGGGCGCCAGCGCGATCCGGCGGGTGGGGCCGCCGCGCGGCCGGTCCAGCAGCCGCAGGCACTCCGCCGCGATCTGCTGGTGCGGCTGCCGGACCGTGGTCAGCGGCGGGTCGGCGAGCGCGGCGAACCCGTTGTCGTCGAACCCGGTGACGAGCACCTCGCCGGGTACCGAGACGCCGGCCGCGCGCAGCCCCTGCAGGACGCCGAGGGCGATCTCGTCGTTGACGCACACGATCGCGTCCGGCAGCGGGCCGCGCTCGCGCAGCTCGTCGACGGCGCGCACCCCCCACTCCGCCCCGTACGCGCCGAGCAGCGGTTCGGCGGTCACCAGCCCGTGCCGGGCCGCGGCCGGGCCGAACTCGGCCAGCCGTCGACGGCCGGCGGAGGATTCGGAGACGGTACCGACCAGGACGGCGGAGCGGGCGCCGACCTGCGCGAGGTGTTCGGTGAGCAGCCGCAGCCCGGCGACGTCGTCCACCCCGACCCAGTCCAGTGCGGTGTCCGCGACCGACCGGTCCACCTGTACCACCGGGACCTCGGCGGCGATCGCGGTCAGCGCCGCGGCGCTCGCGACCGTACTGACCGGGACCACGATCAGGCCGTCCACCTGGCGGTCGGCGAGCGCGTGGATGCGGGCCGACTCGATCGCCGCGTCGCGCTGCGCGTCGCACAGCAGCAGCTGCCGGTTGCCGTCGCCGAGGCAGCGTTCGATCGCCTCGACCAGTACCGGATAGAACGGGTTGGAGATCTGCGGCACCACCATGCCGATGGTGTCGGTGCGCTGGGTGCGCAGCGCGCTCGCGACCCGGTTCTGCCGGTACCCGAGGGCGGTGGCGGCGGCCCGGACCCGTTCGGCGATCTGCGGGCCGACCGGGCGGGCGCCGGTGAGGGCGCGGGAGGCGGTGGACACCGACACCCCGGCGGCCCGCGCGACGTCGCGGATCGTGACGCGCATGGCTACCGGCTCGCCGGGGCGAGGAACTGGTCCAGCGGCGGCAGCGCCGGCTGCGCGCCGGGGGAGGACACCGCGTACGCGCCGACCGCGCAGGCGGCCGCGAGCGCGGCGTCGTACGGCAGGCCGCGGCGCAGCCCCAGCACCAGCGCGGCGCAGAACGCGTCCCCGGCGCCGACGCTGTCCACCGCGTCGACCGCCGGCGACTCGGCGCGGGCGATCCGCTCGCCGTGGGCGAGCAGCTCCGCCCCGTCCGCCCCGTACGTGACGGCCACCAGCGCGGCGGCGTCCAGGTCGGGGATGGCCGCGTACTCGGTCTCGTTGACGATGATCAGGTCGCAGGCGTCGCGCAGC
>Ga0164243_10005433_pt1 | contig 19452 bp, 6 predicted proteins | sample OricompcompostOP_FD_108781 | JGI IMG/M metagenome (GOLD analysis project Ga0164243, IMG submission 108781) | Organic Plus compost microbial communities from Emeryville, California, USA - Original compost - Organic plus compost (OP) | ecosystem: Engineered > Solid waste > Mixed feedstock >... | reverse complement strand
GGTCAGACGATTCTACCTGATGAAGCGTATCTGGGGTGGGTGAATGGAGAAGGGGAACATGTGCGAAGCCTGAATATGCCTGCCTATGTCGGGGGAGAGATTCAATTTGCTGGCACAAAAGTGATCAACGGGAATATTGCGAATCCTCAACGTCGTGGAATCCCTCGAGCCAGTGGGCTTACTCTGTTATATGATGAGCTTACAGCACAGGTGGTGTGTGTGATGGAAGCGGCATATCTTTCCAGTGTTCGTACCGCCAGTGTCAGTATGCTGGCCATTTTACTGCTACAGGGAGCGCCTGTGGAAACAGTGGCTGTGATTGGTGCTGGAGTGATTGCGCAACGGCATCTGGAACTGATGCTGCGATATTTGCCCACACTACGAACTCTATTGGTCTATGATCTGATCCCGGGACAGGTGGAGCGAGTTCAGCATATGTTCGAGCCCGAGTTATATCGGCGTGGCGTTGTGTTGAAAGAGATGCATTCGGCAGAAGCGGCAATCCGCCCGGCACAGGTGGTGATCCCGGCAACCACGGTGACGGAAGGATATATTCAGTATGAGTGGTTACAGCCCGGGGCGATTGTCGTACATGTTTCCCTGGATGATGTTCTGCCGGAAGTGGTGCTGCAAGCGGATACGGTGATTGTTGATGATTGGGAACTGGTGCGCGCTGATACGCGGCGTTTGCTCGGGCGTATGTATCGAAGTGGGCAACTCATTGGACCTGACGAAGCGTTCCCGCAGGATGAGAGGCGCTGCCGCCGAGTAGATGCCCAGTTAGGAGAGCTGGTGTGCGGGACGAAGGTAGGGAGAAAAACGAAAAAAGATATCTGTCTGGTGAATCCATTTGGCCTGGCCATCGAAGATGTAGCTCTCGCTGCTCATGTATATCGACATGCCTGTCAGCTTGGTTCAGGGAGAAAGCTACCCTTGTGAACCTTGAGAAGGCCAGAAGACCAGGGACTTCGGCCCGTCAGAATACCAGCCTCTTTCAACTTTACGTACGCGCTCCGCCACATCAGGAGTAGACAGGTCAGCGTGTTGCCTCAACGCATTGAAAGAGATCCGGGCGTCGTATTGAAGTTCGCGTAGAATCTTCCAGACGGTGCTATCCAGTAGCCTTTTTGATCATAAAGTCATCGGGCTTTTTTTCCTTTTGTTGTTTTGTGAATGCAGTATATTTCCTGTTATTTGTCATTTACCAGCCATCTTTTCTCTGCTATCCTGAAGTCCAGAAGAAGCGAGCGTTGTTTATTCCGGACAAGAGACGAACAATAACATGAAGGCTTATCCACTTGCTTCTTCTGAGAATGTAGAAATAAGCCATACAGAAACTGTGTATAAAGCAGTGGTGCCTATGTGGACGAAGAGAGACGGGCACATATTCAGGAAAGGAAGCATGATGAGTAATCAGAAGGAATATAATCGGAGATTGATAGAGGAGTTTCGCTCCAATGGAGGAAAGGTCAGCGGGAAGTTTGCTGACGTCCCGCTCCTTCTGCTTACCGTTCTTGGAGCCAGGAGTAATCAGCCCCGGACAACACCTTTGGCGTATACAACCGACCGTGATCGGTTTATTCTCATTGCATCTAACAATGGGAGTAGCTCTCACCCTGACTGGTATTATAACCTGCTTGCTCATCCCATCGTAACAGTGGAGGTAGGTCCCGAGCGTTTTCAGGCACGAGCAGTGATAGCAGAAGAGCCGGAACGCTCCCGACTCTATACACAGATGGCGGATCAGATGCCGGCGTTTGCTGAATACCAACGTAATACTGAGCGCAAGATCCCAGTGATTGTGCTGGAGCGAATAGACAGTTGAATGAATGCCTCCTGAAGGTCAATACTGCTACTGTATCTCACAGTTCCGCTCTCTCGTGATGTACAGGCCTTATCAACAAGTGTGATAGAAATGGCGAAGCAGCGAAGGCGAGTTTCCTGCCTTCGCTGCTCGAACAAGTTCAAACATTGCCAGAGAAAAGAGCGAGAGATCCTGCTTCCATTGACGACGACCGTTCTTACCCTGATCTTGCCCTGAGAAGTCACTTCTTCTGCTGCACAAAAGTGAGGAAGCGATGCAGCATTCGCTCTGTAACTGAAGGTATCTCTATACCCAAGCGCCTGAGCCTTTCCATTGTCTGCTGATTTTCAATGACTGTTTTAAAACCAGGGTAGGTGACATGGCGATCTTTAATCTCTGAAGGCAACGGGAACCACATCAGCAGCGACGCAAGGATAAGCTCACTATTTTGCTGCGCCTGATTGATCAGTTCATCATACCAGGCATGATAAGGGAGAGACCGGAGCGAGTAGCCAAATGAGCGAAGCCATGCTACCCAGTGTTCCAGGCTCGTCGGTTGGGAATTAGTGAGGTGGAATGTATGCCCCAGGGTGTCCGGCTGGCGGGAAAGCTCTACAATAGCACGGCTAACGCTATCCACAGGGATCAGATTATAATCACCGGTAATATCGGGAACGGAGCCCAGTTGCAGGATTCCCAGTGTTGCCCGCGCCAGAAAATCGTGTTGGTTCCATAATCCCAGATGACTATGGAAGACAATCCGCGAGGGCCGGTAGACAGTGACAGGAAGCCCACGTTTTCGAGCCTGCATGATCAGGCGCTCTGCAACCCACTTACTTTGAGCGTATCCCCCTTCCAGACCGTCATAGCCAAACTCTATAGATGTTTCCTCGTGCATTGGGGGCGTATCCGCAGTGTATGTCGGGAAAACAGACAGGGTAGAGACATAATGCACAGGTTTGATGCGCCGTCCTGCACAGGCAAAGCGAAGCACCTCCTGCGTTCCTTTCACATTAATGGGCTTGAGATCCTGATATGAGGCTGTGTACTGAAGTGCGGCCCCGCTATGATATATGACATCTACCCGTCCGGCTAATTGCTGAAACTGCTTCATGCTAAGGTTGAATTCCGGCTTTGCCAGATCACCGGAACAATGCGAGAGTGATCGACCGCGGCAAGCGCTGTATAAGGAGCAAGCTTTGTTTCAAGCTTCTTGCGAGCCTGTTCCGGTGAATCAGCTCGCACCAGACAGTAGACCGTTGCTTTTGTATTGCAAAGAAGGTCAAACAGCAGAGCTGAACCAAGCAGACCGGTAGCGCCTGTCAGGAAAACAGCTCGCGGCGCAAGGGCAGCCTCAAGATCAAGCGTGCCATCAGGAACGATCGATGTATCTAAAACGGCATCTTTATACCATGCATACTCTGTGCCTTCCTGCGGCTTCGGCGTAAGACCAAGTTTGAGCAAGTCAATATGACGTGCCAGATCGGCAAAGGTCGGGGCATCAAAGAGTGAGCGCAGGGGGATATCCAGGTGAAACATGCGCCGAAGTTGTAGAATAGCCGTTGTCGCAAGCAGTCAATCACCTCCACCAGAAGGAGAAGGCTTGTGTCTGAACTCCACCGCACCTCAGGGAACCGGTGTAGGCGCTCTGCTTTGGCTTCCTTGTTCGACACATCAGGGACAATTGACAGGTGCTCCGTTCTCGTCCGGCAGGACCGGGCGAGAAGCGTTCTTCGTTCTCTGTGCGTCCGCTCTCGCTCCATGGTATGAAGCGTATCATCCGATGAAGATCGTGTCAAGCATTCTGAAACATTTGTCATGTTTGAGAGGGAGACGCTGCTGTTCTCGCTTTGGCACGCTTAAGCAGCCTTTGCAGCAGACCCATTCCTCTCCCGCCTGAAGACGGGAGCTTCCTGGGCCGCTACTGTGAATTCCCTCCGATGCGGTAAAAATTTGCATCCATACTGATGCGCGGTAACCTGAGCAATGATTCAAACATCGAAATCACTCGTTTTTTCTGTTTCCGTGCATGGAGCAATATATTCATGTGACCTGAACGCCCATCATTTCAAGGATACATGGTTTGTGATGCAATGGACATAGAGAGAAAGAGACCACTCGATGGCAAGAAAAGCATGTTGAGCCCTACAACAACGGAGCAAGTGCTTACATGTCTGCGCGCCTAACGCGGCTTCTGGGGGTACCCAATAGCAGTCTGTTTGCTCGACGATGATCGCCCGCGTTGTTGTGGTTTCGCGCAGAAGGGCGGTGCAAATGGCTCTCTGAAGTTTGAAGAATACAAGTGGCTGTCCAGAAGCAGTCTCAAGAAGACAGGCATAGCCGTTACTGTTGCCTGTCAGGAGATATTCGCTGTTTGCGCTCAGTACCATTATCATACTTCCGGCTATCGCTTGCTGATCAGGTACACTGCTTGGTTTCATATATCCTTGTTCGAGTTGATAGAGATCGTAATGACAGGTCCAGAGGATCTCGATACCTGTCGCGGTGAAGACATATCCATTGGCGCTAAAAGCCAGTGATCTACTTCTCCAGTACAGCGATGACGAGCAACAAGGCGTGGTAGTAAGGCCAATCCATCGCGTAGAACGGAATAAACGTCCTCCGTAGGCGTGTATCTGAAGGCCTCAATAGCCAGAAGAATGCTTTTTTCCAGAGCATAAGGGATTGTGCCGTTGTGCAATGGACGCTTGTAAGTGGCGAGCTACTTTGAGAGCCAGAAGGCCCGTATTCCGTTTGACTGTTTCCTGCATTTCTTCCATCACTTTTTGTTCTTTTCGAACTTGCTCTTCTTGCCGCTCACTGGCGAGGAGATAGTCTTCTTCATTGCTGATGAAGTGCATTGGGTAGCGGGAGAGCCAGCATTACGCGTCAAATAAGATCTTTTTAATTTGCTAATGATAAATGTATCTCTGATACTTGACGAAGGCAAGCTTCCTGAACCATTGTTATTATATTGCAGCTCTTTGCCCTTTATAGTGTGTTTTAACTAACACATATGGCATGTAGTAGTAGAGGATATTTTAAAGTGAGAAATCTCTTGCGTTTCTAAAAAGAGAAGAGAGATATTTGTATCAAATGAGTAAGTTAGGAGGAAAAATATGACAGATTTTCAAGAGATTGCTTTGGATGTAAACATACCTGTGCTTCATTCAGTAAGAAAAGATGGAGCTAATGTGATTGCTACTCGTGTCCCTCTAGATGATGTGCGCTTACAAAAATGGGGGTGGATTCTCTCGTTAAGCCATGGAAATGAGTATCAAGAACAAAATGATATTGATACGCTGATAGATCGAAGTGGTAAAAGATATCCGAAAGTGTATTATCTGGCTGATATTTTAAATTATATTGAGAAATGGGAGTGTAGGGATTGGGAGATAGGATATCAAAAATCTGATGATAATAAAAAGACGTTATTACTAAATACCTCTTCAGGCAAAGAAGAGAGAGATTTGCAGCAAATAATTGAGGCCAGCAATGATCATTTGCGTCACACTCTTGAAATGCAAACAATAGAGCTCTATAACCGGCTGATAAAACAATCTCGTGATTTTCATCAGGAAAGTGAGAACCACCTAAATGAAGTAGAGCGTCAGCTAGGTGTAAATGTACAGCAATTGGAAGAGTCTATTGGAAAGCTTTCTGCAACCCTTGTTCATGAACAGTCTCAGACTATGGAGCAATTAAAGAAAATACTTATCGAAGAACTAATGCCTGGGATCGCTCAACATACTGAATGGCAACGGGTAGAAGAAGTGTTTGAAGAAACTAGGGAAAGAATTGTTCGTGAACAATCTCAGACTATAGAACAAAAAAGCATTTTCTTATTAGATTCTCTCAAAGAGAGCCTAAGCCAACAGCTTACCCTTTTGCAAGGAGATGTGATACGTTCGTTAGAGAATAAAATAAATGCAGGAAGTGTAGGGTATGTGGAAGAAATAATAGATGGGAACAACGATATAATGCAAAAGTTAGATGTTTTAGAAAGTAATATGGAAAAACAGTATATTACTTTGCAAGAGGATAATGAGCGGCTCACCTCTATTAAGGGCTTGCTATCTACACAGCAGGATAAACAGAATGTGGAAGCTCAAGAAATAAGGGAAAAACTAGCGCAAATAATAGCACTACTCGAGCCAGAGGAGGAGCAAGATAGTACGAAAAAAGATGTATTGTCTGGCTCATCAATGAATGTAAAAACGAGGAGAGCGTCTACTCAAATCGAGAGAATTACTAAGGACCATCAGTCCTTAATCAATGAATTTTTTAATAGCAGTAAGAAACAAGCTGATGAAGCATTTGCTGTCGTGAGATTTATCAATATTTTAGGGGCTATAGCATGCGTGTTTTGTCTAGTTCTTTCTGTTGTAATGTTGTTTTTCCAGCAATTTACCTATAGTGCTGTTCTAGGCTCTATTGGTGGTATTGGAACAACTCTTGCAACAATTCTGGGAAAATTAAGTGCAAATACTCAGATGCATGTTGCAGAACAATTTGAGAAATCTCTAGAAATATTGAATACTACTTATCAGCCTATTGTTGCACAGACCATGTGTGCAATCTACGCTGATGAGGATCGAAAACAGGCTGCTCTGGATAAAATTATTGATCGTTTGCTTGTAACAAATGAGGATAAAAGCACTATAAATGCTAAATAGTGTATAATGGGAGTGAAGGATCATTAAGTAGAGGAGATTGATGTCTTCTTTTCAATTCCTCACGCAGCTTCTGGAGGCACCCAATGGCAGTGGCGTACTACATGCAGCGAATACTGGCTTGCAGGGCAATCATCTGCTCGCCTTGCATATTCGTCGATGTCGTATGGTCCAGAACCGGAACATCCTCCCCACTCTGAAGGCAACGTAAAACCCGTCAGACTCAGCATTCATGCTCTGTCCCCGCTGCATAGCAAAGGGGTCCCCTGTGAGAATGAGGGAACCCCTTGCTCTTGATCGAGCGCTAGCTTGTCTTGATCGTCTTGTCGGAGAGGTACTGCCGCAGGATAGTGGCAAGCTCTTCTACAGCGGGGCGACGTACCAGCGTGTAGTGATGCCCATCCACTGTATGGATGACTATCTTTCCCTGTACATATGATCCCCACCCAAGATAGGGATCGGCAAAGTTGTCATCAACACCAACTCCTACCTGTGAGTTGACTGGAGATCGCTCACCAGCACGAATCAAGACCATCTCTCCGCGGAACCGCGAAGGAATATACTTACGCAGCATCAGAATATGGTGGCAAGCAACTTTTATCCGCCGTGCCACGTCCTCATCTGCGGTCCTGGAATGAACCAGCCCGACTCGTTTCATCCACTGAATTACTCTGTCCTGCGCCTCATCTGGAGAAAGCCGTAAGAAGTCCGCTTCGGCCACACTGAAACGCTCCCCCGTTGTACCCTCTCTACTATGGGCAAGAAACAGCTCAAGTGAGCGTACATAATCAAGCATCAGAAAGAGCGTGCGATCCTCTCCTTTCCACGGGTACTGGCGGACGACCATTGATGGCTCGTGTGAGTCTATCAACGCCAGAAGCGCGATCTTTTCTCCCTCTGCCTGAAGCTGACAGGCCATCTCATAGGCGATCATTCCTCCCATTGACCAACCACCAAGCAGGTATGGCCCATGCGGCTGTATTCGGCGCAGTGCCTGCATATATCGTGCTGCCATCTCCTGTAAGTCTGCTGCCTCATGTGCTCCATAAACAGCAGGATCTTGCAGCCCGATAAAGGGACGCTTTCCATCAAGCAAGCGAGCCAGCTCAAGATAGGACATCACATCACCGCCCGAAGGGTGCACACAGAAAAATGGCGGTGCACCCTCACCAGAGCGCAGGAGAACAACCGGATCAACGTTCTTCTCCATATAGCGATTGCGTATCTCCTGAGCTACTCCCTCAACTGTAGGTGACTGGAAGAGCGCCGCGGCTGGAACCTTGTAATGAAGCTGTTGCTCAAGTGCAACCAGCAGGCGCACAATAAACAGCGAGTTCCCACCACGCTCAAAAAAGTTCTCGTCGACACCAAGAGATGGCACATCAAGCAGCTTCGTGCATAGAGATGCAATCTGCTCCTCTAGCGCATCGGCATCTCTTCTCTTCTGAACTTTTCGTTTGCTACCACTCCTGAGCTCTCCATGAACAGGGGAGGGCCTGCGCTGCGGTGGGCTGCTCACCGCTCTCTGGATCAGCTCCTGCGCTTCCCAGGTATCCGCATCATCGACCAGTCGTAGCAGAGTCTCCTGATACATTGCGAACATCTCGTCCAGCATTCCAGCCGGGAAAATGGCCTCAACCGCGTCCCAGTTTACAAGCAGTTCACCATCCTCCTCAAGCACCTGTTGATCAAGCCAGACTTGCGGGGTGCGTACTCTCTCAAAGACATCCTCTATAGTCAACATGTCGGTTGGAACGTGCTTATACGCCGAGTCAAAACCAACCGTACTGGTAAAGACGACCGGCAAAAGAGGCCGTGGCGTCCCGCCTCGCTGGCTCACAAGGTCACGCAAGACGCGAATACCCGAGTACAGACTGTGCTCTAAGGCTTCAGCAAACTGCATCTGAAAGTGACGCACCCGCTCCACAAAGCGCTCACGCTGCCTCAAATCGGCAACAATCGGCATCGTCGAGGAAAATGGGCCAAGCACTCGATCCAGTCCGGGGTGCAACGGCTGCCGATTAAAGTAGAGCATATTCAGGGTAAAGCGGGGCTCCTGACTCCAACGCGCCAGCACTTCGGCATAGAGAGCACACAGCACTGCGGAGACAGTTACCTCATAATAACCACAACGCTCTTTCAGGCGCCGCCAGCGAGCGGCATCGAGTGAGAAGCTGCGCCGTGTCATCTGCGGATTTGTCACACTGGCAGGATCGCAGGCCAGCGGTAATTGAGGAGCCTCCGAAAACTCCTTGATTCGCTCTTGCCAGTAGTGCCGGGCCCGCTTGTACCGCTCCTCCTGTTCCATCTGCTGAAGCGCTAACACGTAATCGCGGAAGGTCACCTCCAAGGGCGGCAATTCAAGCTGTTCGTCATTGTAAAGCTGGAAAAGCTCATAAAAGAAGATATAGAAGCTCCATCCATCGGCGATCAGCAAACTACAACAGAGATGCACCCGGCTACGCTGCTCATCAAGCTGTTGTACACGGATCTCAAAGAGTAATTGCTGTTCATTCCTCGGTCCCATTTGAATCATTCTATCCCGTAAGGCAGTGATAGCGCGCTGCTGTCCATCGGCACTCAAGGCGCGAAGATCTGTCACCAGCACACGATAGGGTTCCACCTCCGGCCTGATTCGCTGGCGACCATCCGGCAGGATCTCACAACGCAGCATTGGCTGATGCGCAACAAGCCGCTGCAATGCTCGTTCAAGGCGGGTCACATCCAGTCCGCGCGTTTCAAAGTCAATATAGAAATGAGCGGAATTGTAGCTCAACTCATAGAGATGTTGCTGTCCGATCCAGTACGCCTGCTGCAAATCGGCGAGGGGGAACGGCTCGTCTTCCTCTGTGGTTACCAGTTGAGAGACAGAAACATGTTGCTCTCCCATGCGCTTCTCAATAGTCGCAGCCAGCGCTTCCAGCGATTTACAGGCGAAGATCTGGCGCAATGATAGCTCAACCTTGAACGTATCTCGAATACCAGATACCAGACGGACAGCCGAGAGCGAATCGCCTCCCATACGGAAAAAGCTATCATCCAGCGAGACCTTATCGATATGCAATAGCTCTATCCAGAGGTGGGCCAGGCACTGCTCAATAAGGCTTTGCGGCGGTCGACTCTGGTGATCCCGCTGGATATGATGTGGTACAGGTAGCATCCGCCTGTCAACCTTCCCGTTCTGAGTAAGCGGCAGTATATCAAGCGGAATAATATATGCTGGTACCATGTACTCAGGAAGCCGCTCACGCAGAAAATCGCGCAGAGAAGTGGCATCAAGTGGCCTGACCGCCCGGGCGTTACGTGTCAGAATCACATCAAAGCCGAAAAAGTCAGTCACTGAACCCTGCCTGTTCAGAATCACAGGCAACTCAAACCCATGCGCTTGCACTATCTGTCGCCATTGTTCACGGGAGAGCAAGGGATGCTCCTGCCGTGTATCGCGATCCTCAAAGCGATCAAAGCCCTGCTGAAGTCCCATACTGAGATCAAAGGCACGGTGGAAACGCGTCTCTTCGATCAGCAGCAGTACGCCATCAGTTGCCAGCAACGACTGTATATGGCGCAATGTTTCCGCGATATCAGCCGTTGCATGCAGCACACTGGACGCGATCACAATATCAAACGCATGCAGATCAAAGCCCTGCACCTGTGGATTCTGTTCAATATTGAGCAAACGATACTCGACATATGGGTACGCAGCAAACTGTTTATGAGCATGCTCCAGGAAGTACCGGGAGATATCGGTATAGACGAATGTTGTCTGCTCGGGTGGGAACAAAGGCAACAGAAAACGCGTTGTCGTGCCATATCCGGCCCCGATTTCCAGAACGCGCAGCGGCTTTTCTGTCGGGCGTCGTTCAAGATAGCGCCTCATGACCTCCGCAGCCATCTGATTACAGTAGTGGAAAAAGCGGTAGCTGTTCGCCATTTCCTCGGTTGCATATACCTCGGCAGAGTGCAGCCGTTCCGTCAGCACATCGGCAAGCCCTCTGACATGAGCCGGGACCACAGGCGCGATATTGTCCAACCAGGCCATGTCTCGTAGCGCATCATCCTCGGCTCGTGCAGCCTCATCCCGGTATGCCTGCCATAGCTCATCCAATGAAACCACTGGAAGCGGCTCCTCAGCATGAATCATGTCTCCTTGCACGTGTAGATAGCCGCGTTCGTGCAGCAGGTGTATATTGCGCTGAAGCCATTTTCGATAGCGGGGACGAATCGTGCTCCGTTGCATCAGTTCCTCAAATGTATACCTTTCATTTCTCCCGGTAAACACTCCAAGATCCCGCAGTGCCTGACAGACAGAAAAGAGTAGCACTTCTTCCAGCCGGGCCAGCGTTGCCGTGATCCCAGTACTCCCCTGTGGAACAGGTAAGCTCTGCACTACCGCTTCCCATTCTTGGATCAGTTCCTGCCACCTCTGCTTTTCTTCACCCTCAGGATCTGCAACCGGCTCCGGGAGTGCATATGCGAGCAGTTGCTTCAGGCCGAAGCGCTCGCCCATCACGGTCACAACAGCCCGGCTCACCGCTTCATGTTGCATCAGTGTGGCCTCGATCTCCTCAAGCTCGATACGGTGCCCGTTGATCTTCACCTGAAAATCTTCCCGTCCCAGAAACTCAATCGTGCCATCAGGCAGATAGCGCCCCAGATCCCCTGTTTCATAGAGCCGCTCACCGGTTTCCGGATGGATAATAAAGCGCTCTGCCGTCTTTTGGGGATCATTCCAGTAGCCCCGTGCCAACCCAACCCCGCCAATATAGAGCCGTCCTGTTACAAAACACGGGCAGGGCTGTAAGCGTTCATTGAGCACATAAAAGCGCTGGTTCTGCATTGGTTTGCCATAGGGAATGCTCTTCCAGTTCTGCTCTACCTGCTCGATAGGGTAACAAATCGACCAGATAGAAGCCTCAGTCGCGCCTCCCAGGCTCACTATCTGCGCCCGGGGGAAGAGCGAACGAACACGCTCCGGCAGATGTAAGGCGATCCAGTCGCCACTGAGCAACACCAGGCGCAGATGTTCGGTCCAGCTTGAGGCGAGCTCTCGCGGCTGAAGATACATCACCAGCATTTCCATCAACGCCGGTGCAGTATTCCAGATGGTCACTTTGTGGCGCTGCATCAACTCAAGCCAGTGAGCAGGATCGCGTACTCCTTCAGGATCAGGCAGGAGAAGCGAGCCACCTGTGCCCAGCAACCCGAAGATATCCCAGACGGAGAGATCAAAATTGAGCGCCGAAAGGCCCAGAACACAGTCTTCAGCCGTCAAAGCAAAGCGCCTGTTTACATCGAGAATGGTATTCAGAGCGCTCTGATGCTCAATCATCACTCCTTTTGGCTCACCGGTCGAACCAGAAGTATAAATGATATAGGCAAGGTCATCGGGCCGCGTGGCTATCGGTTCTGGCTTTCGTAGAACGCCATCACGTTCGCACTGCACAAACTCCATCCACTCTATCTCAAGGAGGTGTTCCACTACAGGAAGTTCAGCCCGAAAGCGAGGCTGTGTCAGTGCGACTGTCGCCCCCAGATTTTTGAACAGCCGCGCAATCCGCTCACCAGGCAGAAAGGGATCAATGGGAACATAGGCCGCACCTGCTCTCAATACTCCCAATACAGCCGCAATCTGCTCTACGCCCTTTTCCATCAGCACCGGGATCGGCTGCCCGGAGTGCACAGCACGCTCCTGTAAACGGCGGGCAATCTCACCAGACCAGCGCTCAAGCTGTCCATAACTCCAGGCACGTTCCAATGTACGCACAGCAATACGCTCGGGTTGCTGCCTGGCATGACGCAGAAAGGCCATATGTAACAGTTCCGGTTCAAACGGCTCCTGTGTCGCGTTCGTCTCCTTACAGATGCGCAGGAATGTCTGAGGCACGAACGACTCAACAGGTTGCTCCTCTGCAAGCTGCCGCAGATAGGTGCAATAGACCTCAAACATATCGTCAAGGAAACCAGGAGGAAAGAGGCCCTCAACAGAGTCCCAATTGAAGAGCAGCGCACCATCAACCTCAAAGACCTGATGATCGAGCCAGACTTGTGGTGTCTGACTGCACGCATATACCCGCTTACCCGGCCAATCCGACGGGGCAGACTGCTCTGTTAGCCCGAGTGTGCTGGTAAAAACGACCGGCATGCTGACCTGTTCCTCACCCCGCGACAGTTCGCGTAACACATCCACTGCCGTGAACAGGCTATGATCAAGATCCTCCCAGAGCCGCGCTTGAAGCCGCGTTGCACGGTGTTGAAAATCATCACCAGCACGATGATCGATCGCAAGCAGTGTTAACGTGGTAAAATCACCAATCAGCCTCATTACATCTGGATGGACCGGGCGGCGATTAAACAGGGTAAGATTCAACGTAAAACGCGCTGAACGGCTCCAGTATCCCAGTACATCAGCAAAAGCTGTCAGCACGAAGACAGTTGAGGTCACGCCGAGCTGAGCGGCTTGCTTTTGCAGCCGTTGCCATAGCGCAGCCTCCAAACGGGCACTTCGACGCTCAAAACGGGGCAGTGTGATCGAGGCCGGGCTACGCTGCAAAGGCAGTTGTGGCGGCACAAACTCATCCAGCCTGGCGAGCCAGTAACGTGCGTCCTCCTCAAAAGCTGCCGATGCACGCTGTTCCTGCTCCGCTAAAACATAGTCCCGGAAGGAGTAGCGCAACGGTGGAAGCTCTCGTTCAGGATCAGCATACAACGCCGCGAGTTCCTGCTGTAAGAGACCGTAACTGGCAGCGTCACAGATAAGCACATCGAGGCTCAGGTGAAGACGCGTTATCTGCTCGTTCAGGCGCGTCGCCTCAATGGCAAACAGTGGCCAACGCTCCACATTCACCATATGATGAGAGAGCTGTTCACGCCTGGCATTCAACCTGACCGTTTGCTCTTCATCTGACACCCCCCGAAGATCTTCCACCGCAATTTGATATGCTGGTACCGTCGGAAGAATCTGCTGTCTCCCATCGGGCAAGACAACCATCCTCAGCATCTCATGGCGCTGAATTAGCCGATTCCAGGCCCGCGTATAGCGCTCCAGATCGAGCGATGGGCAGTCAAACTCAAAGTAGACATGACTGGCCACATTACCCAGATCAAAAGTGGAACCACGTCCGACCCAGTACGCATGCTGTACCTGCGTCAACGGAAATGGCTCCGACTGTTGTGCCGCGTTGATTGTGGGTTCTACCTGAACTTCGGCCTTCCTCTCATGCATTTCGAGCAGCTCAGCCAGCGCGGCGGAAAGTCTTGCAACGGTTGTTGCACGCAGTAAATCGCTGAGCTTGAACGAGATCCCGAAACGCTCCCGAATGCGAGCAACCAGGCCTGAAGCCAGGAGAGAATGGCCACCTAGCTCAAAGAAATCATCATGCCGACCGATTGGTGATACTCCTAGTGTTTCCTCCCAGAGGACGCACATGGCTCGCTCAAGCTCATTTGCAGGAGGAATACTTGTATCATGTATGGCGTTGCTTTTTATCGGTTGCACAGGTAAGGGCCGCTTCTCCGCCCGACGCTTCATTCGTTGCGAGAGAGACGAGGGTGAGACCGCTACAGATGACAACCCAAACGATCCTGCATGAGCCAGAATCCGTTCAAACATATCAAGCGCCTCGTCAGGCCGCATTGCATGGTGCATCAAGCCGCGAGAAAATGCTGTGTCTTCATCTGGCTTATCAAGCAGCCAACCATCCCAGGCTATACTGAGCCAGCGCCCATTTGTTTCCTGTGCCATGCCATCAAGAAATGCATTGGCCGCTGCATACGCTCCTAATCCCACGCCGCCAACAGTAGTAGCAACCGATGAGATCAAGACACGGAAATCAAGTACCTCGTCCCAGAGCAGCCAGTCAAGATTCAACGTGCCGCTTACCTTCGCTTGAAACTGGGCTTCTAGCTCGTTCATCGAAAGATCTGCCAGCGGGACAAAGGTTTCGTGCCCGATAACGCCCGCCGCATGAATAACACCGTGAAGCGCTCCAAAGTGCCGCCTGACCTGATCCAGAGCCTCCTGTAATGCGTGGAGATCGGCCACATCTGCCGTCACTGGCAAGACCTCACTCCCGCTTTCCCGTATTTGCTGTATTATCTGCATTGTGCGCTGCGCATTCTTCGCGTCAGCAGACACTGTATGCCGACCAAGCAACGCCAGTTTCACAGGGGCCCGCAGTGCCAGACGCTGCGCCAGTTGCAACCCGATATCTCCCAGGCCACCGGTAATCAGATAGACGCCCTGCTCTCGTAAACGAAGCGATGCCACAGGCAGTTCTAGTGTCTCCCATTGCCGGTCCCAACGCCTCCGCCCACGATATGCAACTTCTGTGTCCTCGGTCTCACGTACTGCCTCGGCTATCAGCAGACGTGCAGCAGCGTCAGCAGCCATTACAGGGAGATCCACTGTACGAGCCTGTAAAAATGGATATTCCTGTTGTGCGATCCGACTCAACGCATGCAACGGCGTATAAAGTGCCTGCATCCTATCACTGCTCTCTACTTTCTGACTTCCCCGTAGCGCGACAAGGAGCGTACAGGTCGCGCTACTGCTGCGTCCCTGTGAGGCAAGGAGCGAGGCAAAGTCTACAAGCAGGCGCTTCATCGCTTCTTGCCCCTCGATAGCAAGAGCAGGCAGATAAAGCAGATAGCGCGGCTGGATCTGCTGTTCCGTGAGCCGTTGAAAGAGCTGCTCAAAATCAGCAGCATGTCCGGAACGCACCGTAAAACCAGCCTCATGCTCACCGAAGGCGTCTCCCTCCTGCACCAGAAGGGCATGAGCTGGCTGAATCTGCCGTAAAAGCTCCTCACCGAGCCCATGGGGATTCCCGACAATCAGCCAGACACTTTCCTGTGGAATTGGTGGAAGAAGCGGAACAGGGGCAGTCTCCTTCCATGCTGGCACCTGTACCAGGATCCGGCTTGGCGCGTCTTGCTCTGGCTCGATCCAGTGCCGTTCACGCTCAAACGGATAGAGTGGCAACGAGACACGCTGCCATCGCTCACCGTGGAGCGCCTCCCATTGCAAGGGAACCCCCGCACACCAGAGCCGCCCGGCAGCATTGAGCAGCGTGACATAATCATCATCATCGCTCTTCGGATGTCGCATGGATGCGATACTATCAATTGCCGCTTTCTGTTCGGGATGCTGCCTGAGCAGCGTTGTCAGCGTCGTTCCTGGTCCGATTTCCAGAAAGAGCCGGGGGCTTGTCAGGAGCGCCTGTAATCCCTGCGAAAACTGCACCGGACAACGCAGATGCTCCGCCCAATAGGCAGGCCGTGTCACCTGCTCAGCAGTAACCCATGTCCCGGTCACATTCGAGATATAGGGAATCTGAGGCGGTCGCAATGTAAGACTTGCCGCAACCTCTTCCAGCGAAGCCATAAACGGCTCAACCAACCGAGAATGAGCGCCCGCAGCCAGCGGAAGCCTTCTCATCTGAACATCTCGGGCTTGAAGCTGCCGCTCAAGTTCTGCAATCTCTTCTTCGGTTCCTGAGACTACACAGAGAGCGGGTCCATTCACCGCCGCAATATCCAGGGATTGCGCGAGCACGCGCACTTCCTCATACGGAAGGGGGATCGTTGCCATGACCCCGTGTGCAATCTTTGCCATCCATTGAGAGCGTGCAGCAACGAGCTTGAGTGCATCTGCAAGGCTCATGACACCCGCCAGCGTCGCAGCGGTATATTCACCCAGGCTATGTCCAATCATCGCAGCAGGCTCTACTCCCCAGGCCATCCACTGTCGGGCCAGCGCATATTCAACGGCAAAGAGAGCAGGGAGCGCCACTGCTGGATCAAGCAATCCGTGCTTATCTGTCTGATAGATAGCTTGCCTGATATCTCGCTGAATATACGGATAGAGCATCTCTGCACAACGATCCAGTTCGTGCCGAAAGGCCGTTTCACGCGCATATAACGCGCTTCCCATCGCAATATGTTGTGAGCCACCACCCGGAAACAGAAACACGACTTCTGGTTGTTCTTGCAGTGCACTTCGTACCCAGAGCGCCCCGGACTCCTGTCTGAGCGCTTCTAATGCCTGCTCCCGACCGGAGGCAACAATAAAGCTTCGTTCTCGAAACGCTCTTCGCCCCATCTGTAAGGTACAGGCAATATCACCGTATGCCTGTGTGCTGTCTGTCAAATGCTCCGCAAACTGCTCAACCGTTCTATGCAAGGCAGACCGCGTACGCGCAGAGAACACAAAGAGTTCTGGTGAGTCGTCATGCTGTGTATTCCGGGACTCCGGTGCCTCTTCAAGAACAACATGGGCATTTGTCCCACCGAAACCAAACGAGCTGACGCCCGCGCGCCGGGGAGTATCATGATGCTGCCACTCAACGAGTTCGGTATTCACGGCGAAGGGGGTCTGTTCCGCCTGAATACGGGGGTTCCAACGCTTAAAGTGCAGACTGGGCGGGATCTGTCTGTGATGGAGAGCAAGCGCCGTCTTGATCAGCCCTGCGATACCTGCCGCGGTCTCTGCATGCCCGATATTTGTTTTTACCGAACCCAGCAAACACTTTTTCTCGGCCTGTCTGCCAAACACCCGCGTTAATGCCTCAACCTCGATCGGGTCTCCCAGGGGTGTGGCCGTTCCGTGCGCCTCTATATATGAAATGCTCTCCGGTTCTACCTCAGCGACGGCCAGTGCCTCGGTAATCACCCGTACCTGCCCTTCAACCGAGGGGGCAGTAAAGCCGACTTTTCCGGCTCCATCATTATTGATTGCAGTCCCACGAATGATAGCGTAGATATGGTCGCCATCAGCCAGCGCATCAGTCAGGCGACGCAGTGCCACAACGCCAACACCCTGACTGAACAGCGTACCTGCCGCTTCCGCATCAAAAGTCCGGCAATGTCCATCAGGTGAGAATGGGCCGTCTTCCAACGTGAAATAGCCCTGCTTCTGCGGCACGCGTAGCGTTGCCCCACCTGCTAGCGCCAAATCACACTCATGCAGCAGCAGGCTCTGGCAGGCCAGATGGACAGCAACCAGCGAGGTTGAACAGGCCGTCTGCACAGAGATAGCAGGCCCCTTCAGATCAAGCTTATAGGAGACCTGCGTTGCCAGATAGTCCGGCTCATTTCCTATGGAAACCTGTAACATCTCTGCTGGATTTGCATGCGTATAGGGGTCAAAGCGCTCATGTAGATTCTTATGCAGATACGCGCTCAGGCTGCTTCCCGCAAAGACTCCTACAGCGCCTTGAAAATGTTCGGGAAGGTGAGCGGCATCTTCCAGCGCGTGCCAGCTACATTGAAGAAAAAGTCGATGCTGTGGATCAAGCAAGGCTGCTTCCGTTGCGCTCATGCCAAAGAAAGCGGCGTCAAAGCAGTCTTGATCTTCTATGACCGTGCCAATCGGGACATAGTTTTCCGCGGTATAGTCGGAGGGGGCAATTCCACTGGCCCGCAATTCTTCCTCGGTAAACGTGGTGACGGCCTCAACGCCATCACGCAGGAGTTGCCAGAACTCATGTAGATTCTGAGCGCCCGGGAAACGGCATGCCATCCCGACAATCGCAATAGCATTGGAGTTATTTGAGTCCTGATATGACATTTTATCCTCTCTTTCGGGTATATTGAAGTGCTTGCCGTCTGCGAGCGGCACGATGCTGACCAGTATGGGCCGCCTCATCTATCACCTGATCCTGACTCAGGAATGCGGCCAGACTGCGAATGGTGGGATATTCAAACAGGATCAGGACAGAGATCTCACGCCCGAGCTGGCGGCAGATCTGGCCCTGCGCCTGCACTAGCAAGAGCGAGTTTGCCCCTATCTCAAAAAAGTTTTGCTGCACCCCTATTTCCTCCCGCTGAAGCACAGCACAAAAAATGGCATACAGCGTCTTTTCCAGCTCGTTTACAGGTGGCTCAGCGTTGTGGCGCGGCGCGGGTTGCTGTTTACAGGCAGGCGTCCATAGGACCTCTTCCTGTAGAAAAGAGAACTCGCTCTGTTGCCAGGACCGTTCGTCCTCGGCCAGGAGCGTTAACAGGCGGCAATAGCGGCTGAACAGCCGATCAAGCAAGCCCGGGGGAAAGGCAGCCTCAACAGTATCCCAGTTGAAGCAGAGCATTCCATCACGCTCGAATACCTGATGGTCCAGCGCCACTTGCGGCGTCTGACTGATGCTATACACCGTCTTGCCAAACGCTGTGAGAAGCTGCGAGGCATCACCACTGACACCCCCCTGATCGTAGATGCCACTTGAAAAGACAATGGGTACGATCATGGTTTCGCCTCTCAGCTTCCCGAGTTCGCGCAAAACCACCGTACCGGGAACAGCAGCATGTTCCAGATCGCGCCAGAGCCGCCGCTGAAGTAACCGCGCCCGCTCAAGAAAGGTTGCGCCCTGCCCATCAACCTCTATCAGCAACGTCGAGGTAAAATCCCCTATCAGCCGCTCAATCCCTGCGTATATGCTCGGTCGATTGAACAGCGTCAACGTCAGCAGAAAGTGCCGCCGCTTCATGCCGGCCATCAGCACTTCTGCAAAGGCAGCAAGCAGTAGCCCGGAAGGCGTCAACCCCTGCTGTGCCGCCAGACGCTTCAGCAGTTGCCAGCGTGACACTGCCAGTTCCTGCCGCTGTCTCTGAAACCGCGCTGGCCCCTCTACAAGCCGCAATGGCAGATCCAGCCCTGCTGGCAGGTGTTCCAGCCGCTCCATCCAGTAGGCATAGGCCTTGCGATAACGCTCCTGCTCTTTTTGCCGTTCCAGATGCTCAACCCAATCGCGAAACAGAAAGCCGGCTTCTGGAAGCTCCGTCTCCGGTCGCTCGTAAAGCTCTCGAAGCTGCTGACAAAGGAGTAATGCGCTATAGGCATCACAGAAAAGCAGATCCAGTCCAAAATGCAGACGATACTGCTGATCAGTAAGTCGGGTCAGACAGAATGTGAAAAGCGGGGGGCGATGCGGATCAAGCACCTGATGCGAAAGACGCTCCCGGCGTATACGTAGCTGCTCCTCT
>Ga0164243_10005432_pt1 | contig 19452 bp, 20 predicted proteins | sample OricompcompostOP_FD_108781 | JGI IMG/M metagenome (GOLD analysis project Ga0164243, IMG submission 108781) | Organic Plus compost microbial communities from Emeryville, California, USA - Original compost - Organic plus compost (OP) | ecosystem: Engineered > Solid waste > Mixed feedstock >... | reverse complement strand
CCACATGGAATCGAACAGGCCGCGCTCACGCTCACGCAGTTCGGCACCGGCCTGGCTGCGCTGGAACTCCGCGAAGCTGCGGGCGTCGTCGAAGTAGATCAAGGCGGCCCTGTCCCACAACGAGTAGAACCGTTCGCGCTCGGCGCGCCCCGGCCCGGACTCGGCGTACTCGACCTGCCAGTCAGCGAAGAAGCCACGCAGGGTTTCGACGCTGTCATCACGCATGTTCACTGTGCACCCGCGCACCCCCGGAACACCGGCGTAGGCCTTGCTACAGCTGTCGACCCACCCCTTCTCGAACTCCTCCAACGGCATTCCCGCGGCCCGCCGGCCCATCTGGAGCACCTTGAAGATCTCCCGCTCGGGCCGCGTGACCTCGACGACGACCGTCTCACGCACCGCAGGCTGGAAAGGCACGCCGTAGAACAGGTTCCTGGCGTCCCGCGTGGTCTCGGCGAGCGGGTCGAGCGTGCTCATGCCCTCCTTGGTCGGCACGTCGGGAATGGGCGTACCGATCGCCTTGAAGTAGGCCTCATGGCTCGACGACCACCACTCGACGAGTCCGTCCCACATGTCGTCGACACCATGCGGCTCGGCGATCGCGAGCTCCGACGCGAGCTCGGGCACCAGATCCTCGACGCGCCGGTCGTCCATGCGCCCGTTGAACAGGTAGCCGTTCACGCCGATGAGACGCCGGCCAATCGAGACGTGAAAACTCGAGTGCCCGTAGCAGTACTCCTCGTGCGTGAAGTTCTTCGCCCGTGCGCAGAACGCGAAGATCTTGAAATCTGTGCCTGCAGGAGCTGATGCCATGCCGTTACCTCCGTCAATGCTTGGCGCACTGTGACCCACGCCCTATCGCATCGTCGAACGTATACCGATTGATCGGTACACACAAGACCCATGTCACCCAACACCGTCTCGAAAGCGATCCTTCACGGGTCGACCGCGGGCATCATCGACCAGGTCGCGCCAGGCCGCTGCCGCCGGCAGAACGCCTGGTCAGTGGCCCATCCGCGTTCGGTTGACGAACGAGAACGATCGAAATAGCATACCGATTGATTGGTACACAGGTCTGCGTGTACGCGCTTCCCAGGCTTGGCCGACGGCAGAGCGCCCTCCGGCCTCGCATTCAGCATCGGAGGAGTCAACTCATGTCGTTTTCTGTACTCGCCAGCGGCGGCGGGTATTTCGAGGCACCCCGCTGGCACGACGGGCAATGGTACGTCTCGGACCTGCAGCGCCACGCCATTTACAGCTACTCCGAGGACGGCGCGGAGGAACTCGTTGCCGAGACGAAGGAGAAGCCGTCCGGAATCGGCTGGCTTCCCGATGGCTCGATGCTGTTCGTGACCATGGGTGACCACACGCTCTGGCGACGCACGGCGGACGGCACTGTCACCGAGTACGCCGACCTCAGCGCACACTGCGGGGGCCCGCTCAACGACATGGTCATCGACGAATCGGGGCGGGCCTTCCTCGGCAACTGCGGTTTCGACCCGTTCGCCGGGGACGCGCCGAGGACAACGGTCCTCATCAGAGTCGATCCCGGCGGCTCGTCGCAGGTAGTGGCCGAAGACCTGTGGTTCCCCAACGGACTCGCGATCGCACCGGACGGAAAGACGTTGCTGGTGGGCGAAAGCGGCGCCGGGCGATACACGGCTTTCACGATCACAGATGACGGCAGCCTCGTGGGCCGCCGGACCTGGGCCGAACTGTCCTCCGCTCCGGCCGTGGGCGTCTGGTGGGACATGATCGGCGCCTTGGACGTCGTGCCGGACGGCTGCTGCGTCGACGCCGAAGGAGCAGTGTGGGTCGCGACGCCGAAGGGCTCGCACGTGCTTCGCGTGGCCGAAGGCGGGAAGATCCTCCAAGATCTCGCCGCGCCCGATGGGCACGAAGTGTTCGCCTGCATGCTGGGCGGGCGGGACGGGCACACGTTGTTGCTGTGCTGTGCCCCGGGAATGGCCGCGGCCAGTGAAGGCGGCAATTCGGCGATCCTGGTGACCACAAGGGTCGAGGTGCCGCACGGCGGCCGGCCCTGACCCCTGACCGGCCCGCGCCCGGGAGAGCGGGGGCCACCGGCTCCCGCTCTCCCACCCCTATTCCATACTGTCAGCGGCGCTGAGGAGGTCCGCCGCCCAGGGCCGCAGTTCGCGCTTGAGCAGCTTGGCGTTGGCATTGCGCGGCAACGGCTCCGAGCGGACGAGGATCTTTTTCGGCCGCTTGTACGACGCCATCTGCTCGGCACAAACCTTCTCGATCACCGATGTGTCGAATGGCTGGTCGCAGACGACGATCGCAACGGGTGATTCGCCGAAGCGCGGGTGCGGAACGCCGACGACCGCCACCTCGCGAACCCCGGGCACCCGCGCGATGACGTCCTCGACCTCTTTGGGATACACGTTCAGGCCGCCAGAAATGATGAGATCCTTGGTCCGGCCGACGATCGTCATGAAGCCGGCGTCGTCGATGTCGACGAGATCGCCGGTGTTGAGCCAGCCGTCTCGCAGCGCCACGGCGGACTGCTCGGGACGTTCGTAGTAGCCCACCATGGTGGCGGGTGACCTGATGAGGAGCTCACCCCGCCCGGTGGGGCGAATCTCGCCGTCCCCCTGCCGGACCGCGATGGTCGTAAACGGCAGGGTCCGGCCTGCCGAGCCCGCGTGGTCCTTGGTCTCGTTGGTCTGGAGCACGGTCACGACGGAGGGGAACTCCGAAAGGCCGTAGCCCTGGCAGACATCGACCCCGGGCATGGCCGCGGCGACGGATTCGACGACCTCGCGCGGCACGGGCTCGGCCCCCGTGACTATCCACTTGAGACTGCTCTCCGACAGCCGCTTCGTGAGATCCGGGCGGGTGACCAGAGTTCGCAACAGGCTGGGCACCAGCATGATGTGCGTCGTGCGGTCCCGCTCGATGCCGTCGACCAGCGCGTCGACCGTGAGACCGCCGCTGGGCCGGACTTGCGAATAGCCGCCGATCCACGTCAGCGAAAGCGTCAGGTTATGGAAACCCGCCGCCCACGACAGAGACGGAACAACGTCGTAGCGAACGTCGGAGGTGAGCGACAGGCCGATGATCTGGCTCGCGGCGTTCCACATGACGCCGTTGTGGGTGTGCACGGCGGCCTTCGGCAGCCCGGTAGTCCCGGATCCGTAGTACAGGATGAACGGATCGTCCAGTGCCGGGCCGACGTGCGATTCGGGAAGGTGATGCCCGTGCGTGAGGTCCTCGTACCGGCATGTGCGCGAGCCCTGCAGCGGCTCGACATCCCCGACGGTGATGACAGTGTCGAAGCGATGGCCGACCTGCGCGGCGGCACGCCCTGCGATGTCGTCGACGATGAGGTGCTGGGCGCCGCTGTCGCGGCAGACGTGCGCGATCTCGGGGCCCGCCAGCAACACGTTCACCGGAACGCACACGGCGCCCAGCGCCGCGAGACCGAAGAACACCTCGAACCACTCGCGACGGTTGCCCATCATCACCGCGACCTTGTCACCGGGGCGGACACCCTGTGCCGCAAGCCCGCCCGCGACATCCAGTGCCCGGTCACGCATTTCTCGGAATGTCACCGAACCGTCCGGGAACCCATAGGCGGGCCGGTCCGCGTAATCCGCCTGTGCCGATCGATCGAGGATGCCGAAGGTGTTGCAGACGAGATCCATGGTGCGGTCCTTACTCCCGTAACAGGCGAGATCCGAGTGGAGAAACTGTCGACGTTGGCGGAACGGTGCGCGTCAGCCGTGGCCGGGCAGTGCGAGATGAGCGGAGGCACCGTGTGGGTACGGATTGACTGCTTCGTCGAAGCGCTTCAGCTCGGTCCGGGCCAGGGCACGCCGGTGGACCTCATCGGGACCGTCGGCTATCCGGACGATGCGCGATTCGGCGTACATCCGGGCGAGCGGGAAGACCTGGCTCAGCCCACCGCCACCGTGCGCCTGCATCGCGCGATTGAGCACGCGCGAGGCCATGTTCGGCACGGCGACCTTGATCCCCGAGATCTCGCTGGCGGCCGCCCGGTTGCCCACGGTGTCCATCAGGTGCGCGGCATAGAGCGTGTACAGCCGCGCCTGGTCGATCTCTATCCGCGAGTCCGCGATCCACTCGCGCACGACTCCCTGGTCGACCAGCGGCGTGTCGAACGTCGCGCGGCTCTTGACGCGGGCGATCATGAGCTCGAGCGCACGCTCGGCCATGCCGATCATGCGCATGCAGTGGTGGATCCGGCCGGGGCCGAGCCGCGCCTGCGACATCGCGAAGCCCCCGCCGACTTCGCCGAGGAGGTTCCCGGCCGGCACCCGAACGTCGGTGAAGGTCATCTCGACATGGCTCTCGAAGGGGTTGAAGCCGAGGACCTCCAGGTCTGCGACCACGTTCACGCCGGGGGTGTCCTTCGGGATGAGCACCATGCTGTGCCTGCGATGCCGGTCTTCCAGGGACTGATCGGTGATGCCCATGAGGATGAGCAGCTCGCAGCGGTCGCGCTGGACACCGGAGATCCACCATTTGCGACCGTTGATCACCCACTCGTCGCCGTCGCGGACGATGGAGGTCTGGATGTTGCCGGCGTCGGACGAGGCGACCTGGGGCTCCGTCATCGCGTAGGCGGACCGCATCCGGCCGTCCATCAGCGGGCGGAGCCAGCACTCCTTCTGCCAAGGCGTGCCGAACATCGAGAGCAGTTCCATGTTGCCGGTGTCCGGGGCCGCGCAGTTCATCGCCTCCGGGGCGAGATGGATGCTGCGCCCGCTCAACTCGGCCAACCGGGCGTAGTCGAGGTTGCTCATCGGCTCGTGACCGACTTCGGCGTGCGGCAGGAAGAGGTTCCAGAGCCCTCGATCCCGGGCCTTCTTCTTCAGCTCCTCCATGACCTGCGGCTGCTGCCGGACTCCCCGCTGACCGCGAACTTGTTCCTCCCAGATCGCCTCCGCCGGATAGACCTCCTCCTCGAGGAACGAGGTCATGGACTCGATCAGCGCCGCTGCGCGTGGTGTGGGTTCGAACATCAGTGCTCCTGCCCGGGTTGTGCGGCCTCGGCGGTCGCAGGTGATCCGGCGGACGTCGGAAGGAAACGAGGCGCCCGCCCGGCGACGACGGAGGTGCCGGCGCCGGCGCGCACCGAGCCGCGCGCCGCGACCTGCGGATGGGTCACGGCTTCGGCGAAGGTGAGGACCGGGGTGACGCATGCGTCCGTCCCGGCGAACACCTTTTCCCAGTGTCCGCGAGGGTGCTCGGCGAACCTCGTGCTGAAGAGATTGGACAGGGCAGGCCAGTTCGCCGGATCGTCGCGGTCCGGCAGCTCGGCGACATCGAAGCCCAGGCCCTCGACGAAGAGGGCGAAGAACTGTCGTTCCATGGCCCCGACCGCCATGAACGCCCCGTCGGAGCAGGCGTACGTGCGGTAGAAGGGGGCAGCACCGTCGAGGATGTTGCCGGCACGACGGTCCGTCCACTGCCCCGTATCGCGTAGTTCGAGGACGGCCTGGATCAGCACGCTCGCACCGTCGATCATCGCGGCGTCGACGACTTGGCCGCGGCCTGTCCGCTCCCGCTGCAGCAACGCGGCCAGAATCCCTTGCACCGCAAGCATTGATCCGCCGGCGTAGTCGCCGATCAGGTTGAGCGGCGGAATCGGCCGCTCCTCGCTTCCGATGGCGTGGAGGGCGCCGGTCACGGAGATGTAGTTGATGTCGTGCCCGGCCATGTGTGCCCACGGGCCGTCCTGGCCCCAACCCGTGATCCGGGCGTACACAATGCGCGGGTTACGGCTCGTCACCACTTCGGGGCTGAGCCCCAACCGCTCCAGGACGCCCGGCCGGAGTCCTTCGAGCAGGACATCCGCGGTGGAGAGCAGCTCCAGGACATCATCGCGATCCTCGGGTCTCTTGAGATCCCGGGTGATGACGGTGCGCCCACGAAGCGTGTGGACCTCCGTCGACGGCGCCTGCGGACCGGGCCGCTGCACCCGGATGACCTCGGCACCGAGATCGCTGAGGATCATCGCGGCGTGCGGTCCAGGGCCTATACCGGCCAGTTCGATAACCCGGATGCCATCCAAAGGGCCGTCCATGCCAGAGCATTCTCCTTCTTCGTAGTGGTGGTCGAATTCAGGCGCCCGCGAGCTCTGCCGCGCGGCTGAGCAGAACGCGGGCGGCGTCGCGCAGTCGCTCGCCGGTCTGCCCTGGCGCGAGTCCGGCGCAGGCGCGCGCATGCGTTCCCTCGAGAACGATGCCGAGCTTGAAGCACGCAAGTGTCACGTACCAGTCGACGTGCGAGAGGTCGCGTTGTGAACGTGCGGCGTAGTGCTCCACGACCTCGAACTGGCTGGGCAGGCCGCCGGCTGCCCCGATGACGCTGTCGAGGATGTCGGGCCTGCCCGGCTCGGGCCAGGTGGCCAGGAGCCATCCGAGATCAAGCAGCGGATCGCCGATCGTGGTCATCTCCCAGTCGACGACGGCGAGGACCTCACCCGCGTCGTCGACCAGCACATTGGCGAGGTGGAAGTCGCCGTGCAGGATCCCGGGCACGAAGGTGGCGGGCCGGTGCCGTTCTAGCCATCCGGCGACGGATTCGACGTGGGGCAGCGAGCCGGCCGGATAGCCATCGAAAGCCGCGTAGCTCTCGAGGTGGCGGAGCCACTGCGGGACCTGCCGCTCGAGGAAGCCGTCCGGATACCCGAGATCTCCCAGACCGACGGCACGATGATCGACTGCTCCGAGCGCCGCCAGCGCTTCCACGACCGAGAGCCCTAGACGATGTCGTAACGCGGGCTGTTCGTAGCTGTCCGGCAAGGAAATCGTGGGGTTGTCGCCGTCAATCGGCTCCATCAAGTAGAACACCGAGCCGCCGAGAACATCCTCGGCAGGGCAGGCTTCCAGCAGCGCGGGATGCGGAACATTTGTGCCCGCCAGCGCCGCGAGTACACGCATCTCCTTGCGCAGATGGTCGTTCGTGGACGAACGGAGGTGCCGCGGGCCCCGCCGGAGCACGTAATCCTTGTCGTCCCGGCGAAAACGGAGCAGCACGTTCTGGGTGCCACCAGTCAGGACCCGGACGTCGCGCAACGGCCCGCGCCCTCGCCCTCGCGCGTCCATCCACGCGCGGAGCGCGGCCTCGTCGACGAGGCCGCTAACCTCCGAAGGAAACACTTCCGTCCGGGAGCTGTTCATGCGCTTCTGTCCTTAGGGGCTGCGGGGCGAGTGACTGGTGTTGCTGGGGACCGGCCACGGCGCCCCCCAGCAACACAGCTACGAGGTGCTGCCCCGCTTGAACTTCTCGATCCAGTACTTCGACGCTGCAAGGCCTTCGGCTGCGATGCCGTACTCGAGGTTCGGGCCCAGCGCCTGCTTGATCTGCGAAGTGAAGACCGAACGAGTCAGCCGCAGCGTCAGCGGCGGCGTTTCCAGTAGTTGCCCAGCCACCGCCCAAGCCCGCGGCAACAGCTCCTCCCGCGGCATCACCTCGGCGACGAGGCCCAGGTCCTGTGCCTGTTGAGCGGTGAGGTGCTGGCCCATGTACATCAGGTACCGCGCACGGTTCATCCCGATCAGCATCGGCCAGACCACCTGAACGCCGTCACCAGGGACGAGCCCGTTCGGGAAGTGCGGCTGGTCGGCGAGCACCGCCGTGTCGGAGGCCAGCACGATGTCGCACAGGAGGGCCAGCTCCGCGTGGATCGTCGCGGGCCCATTGATGGCCGCGATCATCGGCACCTCGATGTCGAGATGGCTCTGCAGCAACCGCTTGGCGAACGCGAACACGCCCGCCCAGACGTCAGCCGGGACGGTCGAGCCGGGCTCGCCGGTTCCGAACTCCTCGTTGTCGATGAAGGAGTCGCCGGACCCGGTCAGGATAATGACCTTGTTCTCGGGGTCGCGCCCGATGTCTTCGAACATGAATCCGGCTTCCTCGTCCGGGCCGAAGCCCCAGACCAGGTCGCTGCCATTCGTGTGCATGGTGACCTGGAGGATGCCGTCGCGTCGTTCGAAGCGGAAATGCTTGTACTTGTCCCGGTAGCTGTCGAGATCAGGGAGAAGTCCCATGAGGGTGTGCTCGTTTCTTCGTGGGGGGTGAGAGGTGGTCAGGCCGGCTCGGGTGCGGGGTAGATCTCGTCCGGCACCGGCTCGAAGCCCTCGGGGAACTCGAAGATCTCCATGATCGGGGTGTTCTTGTTGCCGTCGTGGAAGTAGCCGAAAGGCACTGCCCCGTCGAACGCGACGCCGGACTGGATCTGCTGGTAACCGCGCTCGAGAAGGCCCGCCACGCGATCGGCGTACGGGATGCCGCCGACGCCGATCGCGATGTGGTGGAGTCCAGCACCACCCTCGTCGAGGAAGTCCTGGTAGATCGACGGACCCGAGCCCGGGACGATGACCTCCCACATCATGGTGCCGACGTTCGCGATCGCCATCGTCATGGAGAACTCGGCCGGCTCACCCATGTACGTGCCCTGCGCGGGCTTGACGTCGCGGAACACGCTGAACGGCCCGACGCCGACAGCCATCAGGCCATCGATCGTCGAATAGAGATCGGCGGTCACGACCGCGACCTGCAGCACGTCGCCGACGAACGCAGCCGGGTCGCCGTTGTCCGAAGCTGACATTCCTGACTCCTCACTTGCTGATCGATAGCTAGATGTACTGCCCGGGGAGGTTGCGATCGTGGCGACACGTGATCGGATGATCTTGGTGTGAGGGAGGGCCTCCGGGTTCGGTGTGGATTGCGACGTCTACACCAGCCAACGGAGGCCCTCGTGACCCACGCTAACGCACCCCTGACCCCAGCTGGACGCCTGCGGCTTGCCCGGTGTGTCGTTGACGACGGCTGGCCGCTGCGGCGCGCCGCGGAGAGATTCCAGGTCTCGGTGGCCACCGCGCAACGATGGGCCACCCGCTACCGCATCGACGGACAGGCAGGCATGACCGACCGGTCCAGCAGGCCGCGGACCAACCCGAACCGGACACCCACCCGCACCGAACGGCGGATCATCAAAGTCCGCGTGCTGCGACGGTGGGGGCCGGCGCGGATCGCCTTCCTGCTGCACTTGGTGCCTTCCACGGTGCATCGCGTCCTGACCCGCTACCGGCTGGCCCGCCTGGCGCATCTGGACCGGGCCACCGGCCAGCCGGTCCGCCGCTACGAGCACCTGGCACCGGGCGAGCTGGTGCATGTGGACATCAAGAAGCTGGGCAACATCCCCGACGGGGGCGGGCACCGCATCCACGGGCGACAGGCCGGTGACGTGCACAAACGCGCCAGCACGACGCTGCGCCGCCACAATAAGCCCGTCATCGGCTACAGCTACCTGCACAACGCCGTCGACGACCACTCGCGCCTGGCCTACAGCGAAATCCTGCCCGACGAACGCAAGCACACCGCCACCGCGTTCTGGACCCGCGCCCACGCCTTCTTCCGCGCCCACGGCATCACCGTCAAACGCGTCCTGACCGACAACGGCGCCTGCTACCGATCACAACCCTGGCACGAGACCTTGACCGCCGCCGGGATCACCCACAAACGCACCCGCCCCTACCGGCCACAGACCAACGGAAAGGTCGAACGCTTCAACCGAACCCTGCTCGAGGAATGGGCCTACGCCCGTCCCTACCAATCCGAAACCGAACGCCGTGACGCGTTCACCCACTGGCTGCATACGTACAACTACCATCGCGGACACACCGCACTCGCAGGCCAACCACCCGCCAGCCGCGTCCCCAACCTCACAGGGCACTACAGCTAGAGCTTGTGCCCTGTGTACTATACCGATCGATTGGTACACAACAAGAAGATATTTCTCCCGATACGGAGCGGCACTTGACGACCGACCCGTCCGACCAGCGAAATCACGCTCACGCCGGAGAGGAGCCAGATGCTCAACAACCCGTACGCAAATCTGCCCGACCTACCAGGTTTCGCCCTGCAGTCCGACGACATCGCCGAAGGACAGCCGCTGAAGCGTGAGCAGGTCAGCGGGCTCATGGGGGCTGGCGGGGAGGACTGGTCCCCGCACCTGAGCTGGTCCGGCTATCCGCCGGCCACGAAGAGCTTCGTCGTCACCGTGCTCGATCCTGACGCGCCTACGGCATCAGGGTTCTGGCACTGGGCGGTGCTCAACATCCCCGCTGGGACAACGTCTTTGCCCGCCGGGGCTGGCGATCAGGCGGGCAGCGGTCTCCCGGCCGGTGCCCTCACCCTGCGAAACGATGCAGGGCTGCGCCAGTACGTGGGCGCGGCGCCTCCGGCGGGCCATGGACCTCACCGCTACTTCGTGGCTGTCCACGCCTTGGACGTCGAGACCCTGGAAGCAGTCGACGCCGACGCAACCCCAGCATTCCTCGGCTTCAACCTGTTCTTCCACGCGATCGCCCGCGCGACGATCGTCGGGATCTACGTTCAGAAGTAGCCCAGCCCAATCGAGATGCAGGGGCGCCGATCGAGGTCGATCGGCGCCCCTCGCGTGGCGAGCGGCCTCAGGGGCCGAGCGGTACGGCGCGGGCGTACTCGCGGTAGCCCCGATCGGTGAGTTCACCGCCAAGTGCGAGGTCCATCAGGCGGTCGGCCACCTCTTCCGGCGATAGTGCGCCATCCGCACGCAACCAAAGGTAGGTGTAGCCGAGCATCCCCAGGATGCCCTTGGCGACGATGGGATCAGCCGACCGGAAGAGGCCCTGGTCGACGCCAGCCTGGATCACCGACGCGAACATCTGCTCGTACTCGTCCCGGAGTTCTTGGACCTTCTCGGCGTGCTCTCCGGTCAGCGCATGTGCTTCACGTTGCCAGACCACCGCCTCGACGTGGTGATCGGCAACCTGCCGCAATTGGACACGTGCCATGAGCCGGAGCTGTACAATCGGATCGCTTTCCTCGGCCAGGATTCGCCGTGCGCCTTCGATCGCCTCGCGCACATGACGCACGGAGAGCTCGTATAGAAGATCATTCTTGGACTTGATGTGGTAATAGAGCGCTCCCCGCTTGATACCGGCGGCGAGTTCGAGCTCTGCTACCCCGGTGCCGTGAAATCCGTTGGCCGCGAAGAGTTTCGCGGCCTCGGCGATGATCATCTCCCGGGTGTCCTGCCCTACTAAGCGCGCTGCCATGTCGTCCCGGTCGCCCCCCCTTCGTCATCCTGTCGTCACATCGAATGGCCCGGCTGCGGCGAGTCACCTGACCGATAGCCGCCGAAGGACCGCTACCTGCCCGTGTCGCCGACCGGTGTCACCACCATACCGATCGTTCGGTATCGGCATCCCTGGACGGGGGATCACCCGCCGGCCCTCACGCTCCAGTCAGCGATGGCTGCGGCCCTCCGCCGTTGACCATGATCCGCTGCCCGGTCACGTAGCCAGCATCCTCGGAAGCCAGGAAGGCCACGACTCCGGCCACGTCAGCGGGTGTGCACACCCGCCCGAAGGGAAGGCGATGACTCAGGCCGCTGATCTCCGTACCGGTCGATGCCGTCGCGAGACGCGCGCCCATCTCGGTATCGACAAGACCCGGTGCGACGATGTTGGCACGGATGCCGTGCGCCCGCTCCTCTAATGCCAACGTCCGCACGGCGGCCTCCATCGCTACCTTCGCCATCGTGTAAGGCGCGGCGCCCGAGGGCATCGACTCGGTCACCGCACTCGAGATCATCACCACGTCGGCTCGGGAGGCCAGGCGTAGCTGCGGTAGTAAATGCTGGAGCAGACCAATCGGCCCGAGCGTGTGAACGCGCAGCAAGGACTCGAACTCGGCGATGGGCGTCGCCTCCACCGTTTCGCCTCGGCTGGCACTCCCCGCGTTGCTCACGACCAGGTCCACCGCACCAAATTCCGCCCACAGATCGGCGATCATTGCCGCGAGTGCCCCATCTTCACCGATCGCGAGCCGGAACATCTGCGCTTGACCGCCGCGGTCGACGATCGACCGCACGACGTCCTCGGCCGCGGCAGTGTCGCGCCGATAGGTGATCGCAACGCGCGCCCCTTCGGCGGCGAGTCGCAGCGCTATCGCGCGGCCGACTCCACGGGACCCGCCGGTCACCAAGGCGGAACGACCACGGTGGCGAAAGGGAAACGAGGGATTGGCCTCTGTCGTGCTGAGCTGCGGCATGAGCAAGCGCCTCCTGTCCGGTGACCCGGTAGTGCCGTACAGGCACCCATTATACCGATTGGTCGGTATAATGGGGTGGTCGCGAGGCGATCCAAGCGGGTTGGGCCACCGGATCGCTTCGCGCCGGCCGCGCCTGACCTCGCCGTCTGCGAAGTCGTATGGCCGCAAACACCGACGAGGAGGAGACATGCTCGACTTCGCACGCCGCGTCGCGATCATCACGGGTGCGGGACAAGGGCTAGGCCGCGCCTACGCGCTGATGTTGGCCGCGAGGAACGCGGCAGTGGTGGTGAACGACGTCAACCGCGCCAGCGCGGAAGCCGTGGTAGAGGAGATCCGAGCCTCGGGCGGGCAAGCGGTCGCCGATACCCACGATGTCGGGCGCTCGGCCGCAGGGGTAGTCAAGACGGCTGTCGACACCTTCGGCCACCTCGACGTCGTCATTTGCAACGCGGGCATTCTGCGCGCCGGGCGGTTCGCCGATCAGCCGGAAGACGAGTTCTGGCGCGTCTTCGACGTGTCGTTCCGGGGTGTCGTCGATCTGTCGCGCAAGGCATGGCCGCACCTGGCGAAGTCGGCTGCGGGACGGCTGATCCTCACCTCGTCCAGCGGCGTGCTCGCCAACCCAGGAGCCGCGGCATACGGCGCGGCGAAGGCCGCCATCTGGGGGCTCGGCAACTCACTCGCCGCCGAGGGCGCCGACGACGGGATCCAGGTCACGACGATCCTGCCGACCGCCTACACCCCGATGAGCGAGGACGCGTACAGCGACCCCGCCATCGTGGCCACGTTGCGAGAGAAGATGGGCCCCGAGCACGTTGCTGCCTTCGTCGCCTTCCTGGCTCACCAGGACACGACTGTGGGGGGCGACGTATTCCAAGTCGGCGGACTCCACGCGGGACGTATCGTGCTGGCAGGCCTACCGCGTAGCGGCGTCGCCACCGGGACCCCGGAGATGTGGGCCACCATGCAGGACGAATTGACAGCCGATTCCGACGACCTTGAGCAGTACCGCACCACCGGCGACCATTCAGCACCCGCCATCACCGCCAATAATCCGGCACTCGCTCCCATCTTCGCCTCCATGGCGGCGAACTCGTGAGTTCCTCCGCAAATGGGCCTCCGGAATCCTGAGGAACGGCTTGGTCTAACCGTTTTCGTCGCAGGTGGGACTGTTCGTGCAAGGGGACGGCCCCTTCATCGGCACCACAAACCAGCCTGTTCCACCAAATCGTGGTCCGCCTCGTCGACAGCGAGCGGCAAAGCGGCTGCCCGGTAGTCACCCGACGCACCATCGGCCGGACGAGCCCGACCAGTTCGACCACACCGCCTCGGCACCGTCGGCCTCGACCGTGGGAGGCGCCAAAATGGTGATCACATGGGACCATTCGTGCAGCGCATCTTGGCAGCGGAGCAACCACCACCGCCGCAGGAGACCCAGTCCTGTCGCTGCGAGCACGGTCGCGGGGACCGCGATCAGTCCCCAAGGTGTGCGGTCACGACCACACCTCGACCAGCACCGACCGAATCACGCCCCGCGGATCAGTCAGCAACCTCCCCAAGCAGACCCCGACCCCGAACGAAATCGTCGTCGAGCGCGCGCAACCGCTGCGCTGGGCCGAACGCGACGGCACCTACGCCGAACTCCTCGAGCGCCGCTCGCAGTCCCTGAACACCCTGCCCGGGCGCTGAGGTCAGCTCAGCGCCGCCGTCGCCGCCCCATGTCCTCCGAACGTGGCCGGCCCGCTACCACTGGCGCACCTCCAGCGTCGCCGCGTAGCTGCGGAGGACTCGTTGTGCCGAGCGGACCGCGGCACCCGCCTGTGCGATGTGCTGGAGCAGCTCGCGCTCGTCACTCTTGCGCAGGGCGCGTAGCCGGCCCTGGTCCGCGGCGACGATCTGCTCGATTTCCTCCGTGGCTTTGCCGAGCAGTTCGTCCACCGCGGCGCAATGCCCGAGTGACTGGTGCACGCGGGCGAACTGCTCGAACTGGGGAGAGGGCTGGATGACCACTGCGACCTGCTTTCTCGAATGTCGTGAACCCGGGCCACGACTATGGCGCGCCGGCTCATCCGGTCCGTGCCGCGGACGCGCTGCGCCGCGCCTGGAAGCTCAGGCGCCCGAGGTCAGGTACGCGAGCGTCATCTCGGTCGTTTCGGCCGCCCACCTGTCCCAGGACAAGCCGTCGTCCCAGAACCGGGAGGTGGCGGCGCGGTGCACGCACGAGCCGATGATCGTGCGTGCCGCCATCCGGAGGGCTCGGGCGCGGCCGGGTCTGCGGATCTCACCGAGGCAGGGCGTGGCCGCTTCCACAAAGGACTGCTGGATCGTGGCCAGCGCGCCCAGGCCACGATCGCGTCCTTCGGCGCGCTGAGCGTCGAGGAGTTCCGGGAAAATCCCGTTCGATCTCGGCGTGGGCCTCGACCCCGAGGTCTCTGGCTACGAGAACATCATGATCCGCGGCCTGTTCCTCGGCATGACCCGCAGGCAGATGGACAGGCGGGTCGAGGACATCGCGGAGTTCACCGAACTCGGCGACTACCTGCGCATGCCGCTGCGCACCTACTCCGCCGGCATGCGGGTGCGGCTCGCGCTGGGCGTGGTGACCACCATCGACCCCGAGATCCTCATCCTCGACGAGGGCCTCGGCGCGATCGACGCCGCCTTCCTCGACAAGGCACGCCAGCGGCTCGTCGAGCTGGCCCACCGCTGCGGGGTGCTGGTGTTCGCCTCACACGCCGACGAATTGTTGCGCGCGCTGTGCACCACCGCCGTCTGGATGGACGAGGGCCGCATCCGCGGGCACGGCGCACTGGACGACGTGCTCGCGGACTACCACGGCCACGATCAGTAGTTGCCCTTCGCCGACCAGCCGCCGTCCACCGGGTAGGTCAGCCCAGTCAGGAACGAGCCCTCACGGAAGAAGTAGGCCACCATCGACGCGATCTCCTCGGGCCTGCCGAGTCGCTTGATCAGGTGGGCCGCCGCGTTGGCCTGCTTCATCTCCGGCGTGATGTCGCCGAGGATGGGGGTGTCGATGGTGCCCGGCGCGATCGCGTTGACCAGGATGTTCCGGTCGGCGTACTCGAACGCCGCCTGCCGGGTCAGCGCGGCGACACCGCCCTTGGCCGCACTGTAGGACGCGAGGTTCGGCAGGCCGCGCAACGCCGCGAGCGAGGAGATGTTGACGATCCGGCCGCCGCCGTTGTCGATCATCGACGGGATCACCGCGCGCATGCCGAGCCATGGGCCCTTGAGGTCGGTGGCGATGACGTCGTCCCACGCCTGCTCGGTGAGTCCCACAACGGTGTCCTCGCTGATCATGTTGACCACCCCGGCGACGTTGGCGAGGTGGTCGATCCGCCGGTGCCGGTCCAGCACGCCCGCGACCGCCTCGGTCCACGCCGCCGCGTCGCGGACGTCGAGCCACACCGGCTCGGCCGAGCCGCCCGCCGCCGCGATGCCCTTCACCGTGGCCTCGGTCTCCTGGATGTCCGCGCACACGACGTGCGCGCCGTCGGCGGCGAGACGCTCGGCGGTGGCTCGGCCGATGCCTTGTGCCGCACCGGTGACGAAAGCAATGGGCGAACTCATGCGGGCCTCCGAACTCACGGGAACGATCCGCGTCGAGTCAACGGCGAGAGCCCGGCGGGAGTACAGACCGGATCGTGTCGCGCGTTGTGCGTTCCCACAACGGCGCACGACCACAGTGACCTACGGGATGCGGACCTCACGGTCGGAGCGGGCCGAGCCAAGGCGGTGTGCCGTTTCCCTCGGCGGAACGCGTCCGGTGTCCCACTCCCCGAGCAGGCGGACCATCTTCGCGATCATCTCGCCGCGCAGCCGCTGGAACGAGTCCTCCGGGTCCGAGCCCACCTCGCCGAGCAGCAGCCACCACGCCCACACCACCGCGCCCGCGTTGGCGACGAAGTCCGGGATCACCGGGATCCCCCGCGCGGCCAGCATCGCCTCCGCCTCGGGGGTGGTGGCCGCGTTCGCCGCCTCCACGATGACCTTCGCGGCGACGTCGGTGCTGTTGTCCGGCGTGATGGCGTAGGAGATCGCGGCGGGCACGAGGATGTCCGCACGCACGCCGGTGATCGCCGAGCGCGGCAGCCGCCGGACTCGCTCGGGCACCCGGTCGCGGTCGATTTCCCCGTAGGCGTCACGGGAATCCAGCAGCGCCGGGATGTCCAGGCCCGCCGGGTCGTACAGCGTGCCGGCGGCGTCGGCCACCGCGATCACGCGCATCCCGGCCTCGTGCAGGTACCAGGCCGCGCCGCCGCCCATCGTGCCGACACCCTGGATCGCCACGCTGGTCTCGGCCGGCTGCCAGCCCCACACCCCCGCCGTCGCGAGACAGGCCTGCGCGACGCCGTATCCGCCGATGACGTCGCCCAGCAACCCGCCGCCGGCGGGCGCGTTCAGGCCCTCGTGCACCCGCCGCAGCGTCCGGTCCGGGTCGGGCGCGCGCCGGATCGCGGCATGGTAGGACTGCTGCAGCCCGAGCCGCGCGAACACGTCGTCGATCAGATGCTGTGGCACGCCAAGGTCTTCCGCGGTCACCCAGTGCGCGTCCAGCCACGGCCGCATCGCCGCGCAGAACCGCTCCAGCACGCCCACCGCGGCCGGGTCCTTCGGGTCGAAGTCGATACCGCCCTTGGCGCCGCCGACGGGCAGATCGAACGTCGCTGTCTTCGCCGCCATGCCGCGGGCGAGGTCCTCGACCTCGCTCATCGTGCAGCCCGCGCGCATCCGGGTGCCGCCGGTGGCCAGGCCGGACACCAGCGTGTGCACCACGAGGTAGCCGCGCGCGCCGGTGACCGGGTCGGTCCAGGTAAGCCGGAGCAACGGCTCCGGCTCGCGGGAAACGGCGGGAACGACGCCGGCCAGCGCCGCGCGGGCGTCGACGTGGGCCACACGGCCGGCCGGCTCCTGCATCGTGGTCACTCGGTGCCTCCTGATCTGCTGCTGCGTTCGAGGGCATGGGCAAGCGCCGGGGCCAAGGGGTGGGAGTGCTGGAAACCGGTGCTGCGCCTGTACTTCCAGCTTGCGTTCCGGCCCGCGCGGACGTCCAGTTAAAGATCGTTCCGGGCAACGTTAAGGATTTCTGCACGATGCGCCGGGGCCGTTCATACTCTGGTGCCATGGAGCTTTCGTTGCACCGGTTGCGGATGCTTCGCGAGTTGCACCGGCGTGGCACGGTCACCGCGGCGGCCGCATCGCTGAACTACACCGCCTCGGCGGTCTCACAGCAGCTCGCCCAGCTCGAACGCGACGTGGGCGCGAAGCTGTTCGAACGACTGGGCCGCCGGGTCCAGCTGACCGAGGCGGGCGAGGTGCTGACCGAGCACGCGGAGGAGATCCTCAAATCGGTGGAGCGGGCCGCGACCGCGCTGGAGAACACCCAGGGTGGCGTCGTCGCGCGGCTCACCGCCGGGGTGTGGGCGTCGGTCGCGTCCGGGTTGCTGCCGAGGGCGCTGACGACGCTCGCGGCCGACCACCCCGGCATCGAGGTGCGCACGAAGGAACTCGCGCCGGAGGACACCGCGGGCGCGGTACGCGACGGGGCGCTCGATTTCTCTTTCGTCATCGAGTATTCCGACTATCCGATGCCGTGGGATCCGTCGCTGACGAAGGTCGTGATCGCGGTGGAGCGGCTGCACGCCGCGGTGGCGACGGGCACGCTGCCGGACAGCCCGGTGTCGCTGGCCGATCTCGCCGACCAGCGCTGGATCCTGGCCGGGCCGCGGTCACATTTCGGGCGCGCGGTGCGGCTCGCATGCCAGCGCAGCGGGTTCGAGCCGAAGATCAGCCATGAGGTCGGCGAGCAGGCGACCGCGCTGGCGATGGTGGCCGCGGGTCTCGGCGTGACGCTCGTGTCCGACCTCGGCCTGTCGCTGCGGCCGGCCGGGGTGGAGGTCGTGGCGCTGACCGAGCCGGTGCTGCGCACGGTGTCGATCGCCTACCGCACCGCCGGCGCCACCCGGCCGTCACTGCGCCTGGTGATCGACGCGGTCCGCGCGGCCGCCGCCGAGCAGGGCCTCGGCGCCGCCTCGCCGCTGCCCTGACGCTGCTGTTGACAGCACTCCTGCCCGGGACGAGAATCCTACTCGCCAGTAGGTTCCGTTCACCGATGCACGGGGGAAAGCCATGGCCCGCCGTTTCGCCGCGTTCGCCGCCACTGTCGTTTTCGGTTTCGCCACCGGCATTCCCGCCGCGCGCGCCGCCGACGTACTGGACTACGTCGCACTCGGCGACTCCTACAGCGCCGCCTCCGGCGTGCTGCCACCCGACCCGTCCGCGTCGCCGCTGTGCGCGCGCTCGACCCGTAACTACCCGCACGTCATCGCCGCCAGGACCGGAGCCGGGCTCACCGACGTGACCTGCGGCGGCGCCGAGACGAGCCATTTCACCGCAGCCCAGTACCCCGGCGTCGCCCCGCAGCTGGACGCCGTCGGCGCGGACACCGATCTCGTCACGATGACCATCGGCGGCAACGACAGCGGCGTGTTCATCGGCGCCATCGTCGCGTGCGGCGCCGCCGGGATCTCGACCGGCGGCCAGGGCAGCCCGTGTGCCGACAGGTACGGGTCCAGCTTCGAGGACACCGTGCGCGAGAAGACGTATCCGGCGCTGGTCGGCGCGCTCGCCGCGGTGCGGGCGAAGGCGCCGGACGCCGAGGTCGCCATCCTCGGCTACCCGTGGATCATGCCCGAGACCGGTGGCTGCTTCGACCGGATGCCCGTCGCGGCCGGCGACGTGCCGTACCTGCGTTCGCTGCAAGCCACGCTCAACGACGCGGTGCGCCGCGCGGCCGCCGAGACCGGCGCGACCTACGTGAACATGAACAAGGTCTCCGACGGCCACGACGCCTGCCGGCCGCTCGGCGTGCGCTGGATCGAGCCGGTGCTGCAAGGCACCAATCCCGTGGTCGTGCACCCGAACGCCCTCGGTGAGGCGAACATGGCCGCGCAGGCCATCAGGACCCTCGGCCTCGGCTGAGCGCACAATGGTGCCAGCACGAGGAGAGGGGACACCCATGCCCGACGAGATCACGCCCGCCCCCGAAGGCGACTACAACTCCGACGGGGTGCCGAGCTTCGACTACGTCCGGGATCGCATCGAAGGCCGCTACGCGACCGCGCTCGGCTCCACCGAACTGGCCGGCGAGACGCCGGAAGCCGCCAAGCTGGAGGAGGAACTCGCCGAACGGGACAAGGCCGCGAAGACCAAACTCGACGAGATCCGCCGCTCGCTGCGCGGTGAGTGATCCCTAGCCAGGCTGGCTCCGCAGGTCGAAGTCGACGGTGAAGCGCTCGGCACCGGTCAGCGCGACCTCCCGCACCACGGGCT
>Ga0164243_10005430_pt1 | contig 19455 bp, 24 predicted proteins | sample OricompcompostOP_FD_108781 | JGI IMG/M metagenome (GOLD analysis project Ga0164243, IMG submission 108781) | Organic Plus compost microbial communities from Emeryville, California, USA - Original compost - Organic plus compost (OP) | ecosystem: Engineered > Solid waste > Mixed feedstock >... | reverse complement strand
TTGCTACAGCCCACCGCACGACCCAGTTGGCGGCGACTGTTCACGCCGGCCACCAGGTGCAGTCTCAGCACATCTTTGATCTTTCTCACGCTCAGCCTCTCTTGCGCCACCCCGTTCGCTCCTGGTCGCAAAAGGCGCGAAGGGTGGAGGTGGAAAAGGCTTGCGTCGAGTAGGACCCGAGCCGGTCCCGGACGGCATTCCGGCGCATGCCGGACAGCGTTCCGGTCATGGCGGACAGCATTCCGCTCGTCCGCCAAAGTGTCCGTCATACCCTCGGAATGCTGTCCGACCATCACTCCGGAATCGTGTCCGTCATGGACCGGCGCACGCAATCGATACCAACTGTCGTAATCTGCATGTGGACGCCCCTTCTGTTCGAGTGGTAGCAGAACACTTCCACTCTGGCACATCGATGCCGTATTCAGGAGGGGGCGTCCATCCCATTGCTTACGGATGAACCGCACGCTCCTCGATGAGTGCTTCCGCGTGCAACGGCGGCAGACCTGGTACATCGGTCCTGAGGAGATCCAGCGTGATCTGGATCGCTTCATTCGCTACTACAATCTCGAACGCTCTCACCAAGGTTATCGCCTCAAGGGCCGCACGCCGGTTCAGGCGCTGATGGAAGCGCTCGGCATCACCGAGATTCCCGACATCATTCCTGCAGAGGAGATCAACGAGCCGCTGCCAACGGCTGCCTAGCGCGTATCCCGGCGACCCGGACTGTCGGGGAAATACGAGGTTTGTACATCAATCCCTTCTTCATCGGGGCGTCTCATCGAACACCCACGGCAAGTTCAAACGACCCCGGTTTACCGGTGTCTCAATCCCTTCTTCATCAGGGCGTCGCATCGAACTCACAAGACGCTCGAATCGGCCCGCAAGGAAGCGTCTCAATCCCTTCTTCATCAGGGCGTCGCATCGAACCTGCTGGAGCGCATATGCGACTGGAGAACACGGTCTCAATCCCTTCTTCATCAGGGCGTCGCATCGAACAAGAAGCCTGGTCAGACGTTCACGGCAGAGCAAGTCTCAATCCCTTCTTCATCAGGGCGTCGCATCGAACGTGAGTATGCGGAGAACATAAAGCTCAACTCCGTCTCAATCCCTTCTTCATCAGGGCGTCGCATCGAACTCCTCCGGGAGGGCAAGGTCCGCACGCTGGTTGCGTCTCAATCCCTTCTTCATCAGGGCGTCGCATCGAACGGTGACCGTCGCCAAGAAAGACGGCTCGACCAGTCTCAATCCCTTCTTCATCAGGGCGTCGCATCGAACGCCGGCGGCGAGAACATTTCGCATGCTGATGTCTCAATCCCTTCTTCATCAGGGCGTCGCATCGAACTATGCGGGACCTGCTACTCGACAACGCTACCGGTCTCAATCCCTTCTTCATCAGGGCGTCGCATCGAACCCGCAGCACGCGGCGTATCTTCGCCAGCGGAGGGCCGTCTCAATCCCTTCTTCATCAGGGCGTCGCATCGAACACGCGCTGAGCAAGCTGCGCGTAGGGAGATTGTCTCAATCCCTTCTTCATCAGGGCGTCGCATCGAACCTGATGACCAAGGCAAGCATGAAAACCCAACATGTCTCAATCCCTTCTTCATCAGGGCGTCGCATCGAACCGTCAGCCTGTGCGCGATCCGCCAGTCCGGTTATGTCTCAATCCCTTCTTCATCAGGGCGTCGCATCGAACGGAGAGGAGAGAGACATGAATCGAACTTACACGTCTCAATCCCTTCTTCATCAGGGCGTCGCATCGAACCGTGCGGCACTGGCTTACTGCACATGAGCTCGAGGTCTCAATCCCTTCTTCATCAGGGCGTCGCATCGAACGAAGTCGAGGCTGCGGATCTGCTGATTCGCCTTCGTCTCAATCCCTTCTTCATCAGGGCGTCGCATCGAACTAACGAAAGGCTTGTTATGACGAAACAGAAAGGTCTCAATCCCTTCTTCATCAGGGCGTCGCATCGAACAGAACGCCCGCAAGCTCGTTCCCGAGAGCTGGTGTCTCAATCCCTTCTTCATCAGGGCGTCGCATCGAACCCTCAGTTCTTGCGGAGATCACAGACTCCGGGGGTCTCAATCCCTTCTTCATCAGGGCGTCGCATCGAACGTTCATGAGCCTGCATCGAGTCTCCAAGCTCGTCTCAATCCCTTCTTCATCAGGGCGTCGCATCGAACTCCGGAGTCAGAGCAATCGCACGACAGAAGTCGTCTCAATCCCTTCTTCATCAGGGCGTCGCATCGAACATCCAAGGCTGAGACCATCGCCAAGGTTCTGTGGTCTCAATCCCTTCTTCATCAGGGCGTCGCATCGAACACGCGCGCCGCCACGCGCGCCGCCACGCGCGGTCTCAATCCCTTCTTCATCAGGGCGTCGCATCGAACGGTGAGCGTCGCCAAGAAATCCGGAGAATCCAGTCTCAATCCCTTCTTCATCAGGGCGTCGCATCGAACTTCCCCGTTCTGTGAAACTCATCGTCGGCGCATGGGTCTCAATCCCTTCTTCATCAGGGCGTCGCATCGAACCCGCGCGTGGTCCGGCATCGAGTCGGACCTCGTCTCAATCCCTTCTTCATCAGGGCGTCGCATCGAACACTTTTGACGTGCTGATGTCTCTCGCGGGACAGGGTCTCAATCCCTTCTTCATCAGGGCGTCGCATCGAACGAGCGGCCATTCCTCGAGCGGTGTGCCTTCATGGTCTCAATCCCTTCTTCATCAGGGCGTCGCATCGAACGAATCACGGGAAGATTGTGCTCGTAGGCCACACGTCTCAATCCCTTCTTCATCAGGGCGTCGCATCGAACGTAGTCTGAAATGAGGCCCGCCCCCGAAAGGGGGGTCTCAATCCCTTCTTCATCAGGGCGTCGCATCGAACCGAAGAGCAATACGGCTCGCGCGTTGGCTTCGTGTCTCAATCCCTTCTTCATCAGGGCGTCGCATCGAACGATCAGCTTGCCGCAATGGCATCGGAGCGGATGTCTCAATCCCTTCTTCATCAGGGCGTCGCATCGAACGCAAGCGAGCCCCGCATCACCTCTGATGCGGTTGTCTCAATCCCTTCTTCATCAGGGCGTCGCATCGAACTGCTCTGGGACTATAGATCCCCGTACATCAGTAGCTTATGCGCATACTTGCCGAACTTGCAGCGATTCATCAGGTTAACCTGACGCCTTGCCTCGAGCACTTGTGAATGTAGCCCGCGGCCGCTGGCGAGTAAACGGAACTGACCGCGACGGAACAACCCCGGACAACATGAGCGCACCGTCTGGCAGCCCCTGCGCACCGAGCGTATGGACGATTGGCACTCTCGGGATCCGATAGATGCGAACGTCATCGGCACGGTCGTCTATCAGACCTGCGATCCGCGCCCGAATTATTCCGAGTCGTTGCGGCGTGGCTTGCGTGACGAAGATGGAGTATTGAATCCACACGCCCTCGTCGCTCAGAAGGCGGTGCACCCGCCTGAGCCTGCGCGGAGACCGGATATCATAAGCGATGAGCCATTCGGCTGGCTCGTTCAGCGCCATTCGCGGAGCAGCTCCTGCGTTCGGCGGAACAGGCGACCGAGAATGTGAGCACAACGTCTCTCCAGACCGTCGCTGTAGGTCTCGAGAATATATATCGTCTCGCGGGCGCTAGTCTGCAACTGCTCGCCCAGCCCCTGCATCTCGAGTTCGAGCGCGAGCTCCAGGAGTCTGGCGACATCTGCGGCGAGACTCAACTCGGCACCATCGATCGCAGTGTAGATCGCCGCAAGACCGGCTTTGCGCACGTACTCGCAAGAAAGCGCCATGAGTGCTGCACTGTAGAGCCCGTTGCACGTTGTCGCCGGGCGCTCCTCGTGCGCGTAGACGAATCGCCTGATGGCTTCCCTGCGTGCAGGCGCGCCCACTGGACGGCCGGCCGCGCTCCCGTGCCGGAACCACGATTGCACGGCACGCATCCGTTCTGCGCGCAACCAATTGTCGTATTGCTCACGCCAGTCAGACCGCTCCAGCAACTCCGTCAGAAGCCTGTCGAGTGACGATCTGACGGGAACAGCGGGTTGCACATAGCCCACGGGCGCGCCAGCGGTATTCAGAATTACGATCGGGATGGCTCGTTCGAGGCAGCTTGCCACGGCTCTTGCTCGCCATTCGATTGATGCGGCACAGACGATTCGCGACACGCGCGCCAACGGATATCGTACGGAGGGACGACGTTCGCGCGAAACCGACAGAGCGGGTCCATCGGTATCCACAACGCAGCGGCAAGGCGACATCAGATACAGGGGCCTTGCCTCGGGCACGCCGGGCCGAACATCATGGCTGGGCGCAATTGCGGACGAGCTGCCGGCAGCATGGACAGTCCCGGAGAGTCGACACAGTGCTGCGGTCATGCACCGTCGTCCTCTTCCGGTTCATCTTCGTGAATAAGCATCGCCTCTCCGTGATTGCGCAAGGCGCGCACGATGGCTGCGCATTGGCGCCGGAGGCAACGACGCAAGGACGCCTTCTTCTCCCAAGCGGCGTAGAAATGGGCACGGCCGGCCTTGCCAAGCAGACAGGCGCCCTTGTCGTACACGAAACTGTCCGCCCGAAGTTCCCGTGCGCGCAGCATCTGCCAGACCCAAATGTCTATGCGGGGACGCAGCGATTCCACCAGGTCGCACGCCATCGACTCGCGGCCAAAGGCGGGACGATGATAGAAGCCGATCAACGGGTCGAGCCCCGCTGCATGACAAGCCGACACAGCCTCGAAATGAAGCAGCGTGTATCCAAGCGACAAACAGGCATTAACGGGATCTCGGGGTGGCCTACGATTGCGCCCGGTGAAACCCAGACTCTCGGGAAACAGCGCACCGAATCCACGGAAGAACGCCGCTGCTGCTGCCCCTTCTAGACCGCGACTTGCTGCGACGTCGAGCTCCGGCGAGGACCGCAGAGTCCGCCGCGTCGCTTCAATGGATGCGACTGCGTCAAGGAGCGCCTTGCGGCAATCCGGTCGCCGCTCAATTGCCTCGCGCAGGACACGCAGATGACCGCGCGTCTTGGCGAGCACTATGCGACGGGCCCAGCGGTCGCACCAGTGTTTGTCGAGCGCGAGCTGACATTGCGCGAGGCGGATCGCCGCATCCGAGTGCCCGGGACCAAGCACAATCGCGACACGCTTGCTCTGTCTTCGGCTGAGAAGGATGGTAGCGACACCATTTTCGCCGAGACGGGTCAGCACCGCGGCTTCGAGCTTCACATTCCCCTGAATGACCAGCCGATCGAGCAGATTCAGCGCGATCGTCCCACGCTTCTCACCGGATTCGTATAGTGCCAGCGCTGCGCCGTCGGGTCGCAGCTCGAGATTGGAGCGATCCAGAACGAGCGTAGCCACGGTCAGCCGACGTAGAAGTACGGTGGGTCCACAGGCTCGACGGCCACACCCAACGTGTACACGCGGGAGCGCGGGTCGAGCTTCAGCAGGAAGAAGCGATCGCTGTTTTCGTCCAGAATCAGCGCCATCTGGTGCATCAGCTCCGCTTTCTCCGCTGCGGTAAGAAAGATCTCGTAGAAAGATTTCTGGCCTCCGGTCGCGTAACCCTTCACGAGCTCCAGGCTCGCGCGCAGCCGCTTGCGGTCGGCGACGTCATAGGCGGCCAGATAGAGGTCGCGCTCGGGCATGTTCCTTCTCCAGGCTTCGCGAGCCCGCCACGGTGTGAGGATACTGTACACGTGGGTTCTTGGACCGGACGGGTCGGCAAGCTTGCCGATCTGGCCGTACGCTCAAAGATGGGTGCGTAGATCGGCCAGATTGTCGTTTGCGTGCGTGAACGTGACTTCGTATCGGCCGAGACCCATCGTCGCATTCTTTCCGGCATGCAACCACTGCCCGAGCCACAGCCAGTACGCGAGCTCGGTGAGAGGGCCGGCAAGCTTCCATTCGCCCATCACCCCACCAAGCGCCATCTCCTGCCTCTGCCGGGAGGAGTAGCGCCTCCAATCGCGCCATCGCAGATCCTGCGTGTCCTTCAACGCGTTGGCTTGCAGTGCCAGGTCAGTCGGATTCTTCACGAAGCCCGACATGCCGGCGTGGATATCGAGAATGAGAGACGCGCGGCGCATGATCGCCGTGATCAGCGTCCTCGGCCGCAGCTCGTCCGGCCCCAATGCACGCCCCTGATTCTGAAGTCGCAGCGGTGTACTGATCCTCAGAGTTGCCGACGTCACATCGGAGAAAGACGGCACGACGAGCTCAGCGATATGTGGCTGGATACGTTGAACGTGCGGATCCCATATGGACCTTCCCTGTCCGCTTGTCTCAATCAGAACGTCTGCCAACTCCGCACGGGCACGTCGTTTGCCGAGACCTTGTCGGAATGCGCGGTGAAACGAATAGACTACAAGCGGCAACTGACTCAACGCCCGGCCGAACAGAACGACACCGAGCGAAACCGTGTCGCCTGAGGCTACCAGACGAGCGCCAAACGGCGGCGGCTCGATTACGTACGGGTTGGGCACGGACGAAAATTTCTGCAGCGTGTGCTGCAGAGGAGCCGGCGTCTCGAATATGGCGGGGTACGCGCAGGTACGAAGCAGAGGACATGCCGCACATTGCTTCAATCCTGTCATGCAGACCGTGCGCTTCAACGCCGCTCCGAACTGCCCTCGCAGCAACGATCCGGCATACTCGGGCAGGTGAAGGTCATTGGTGGCACGGAACAGAAGGTGGTAGCGAGCGATGGGTAGCCGCTGACCGGGCATCATCGATAGGCCACCCATACCTTGAGTTTTTCATCGAGACGGCGGAGGTCACTGCCGCACACGAGCTCGACGTTCAGGGCACGCGCCAATCTTTTCTCGTGCTCGTCGAGCATGCGATAGCTCGCGAGCATCGCGCGCGTACCCAGTCCTCCGATGCGCCTGGAGATCTCGGCCAGCTTGAACAGTGCATCATTGGCTTTGCCGGCATTCGCGCCATCCATGCGCGCTGTCTTGCACTCGATGACGTATAGCCGGTTCCTTGCCATGAAGGCGATGTCCAGCTCGTTCTTGACGCCGCCAGCATCCAATACCACAAGGTTGGCGCGCTTGTCACGGATACCAAGGGCGTGGGACAGCCGGGACACCTGCCGGTGTACATGCTCCTCGAGCCACCCGCCGCCAGCGAACGTCCGGTCGGACTCACTTCGGAACTCGATGCGATCGTGTTCGATCGCAAGCACATTCGAGTCCGAGAGTTTCTGCAATAGCGACCGAAGACCGGCACTACCCCCGTGCCTCGGCAGCTCGACGCTCAGACTTCCACGCGCTTCCGCCGCCTGCGCCAGTGCATTGAGCTCGCCGAGCGGGCGGGCAAGACTGCCGACGTTCAGAATCAGATCTTCGAGCAGACTTTCACGATCTTTGCCCGGTTCCGATCTCCTGGATGCGGGCTGCGGGTCATACCCATAAGCCCGAAGATAATCGAGCAACCCGACCATCGGCTTGAGCGGTAATCGAGTCTGTTCGTTCGTGAGGACGATGAGCTCATCGGTATCGATGTCGACGTAGAAGATATCCCATGCAGGCTCTGCCTCCCGCACGGTCTGATAGGCGGCGAGTGCCATGAGCTTGGTTCCACCGCTGAGATTGAACGCTACCTGTTCACCGCCATGCTCTGCCGCCACGTTCAACACGGCATCCTTGAGACGTGCGAGATCGTGCTCGCCGTCTATGGCTACCCGCTTGGTCTCAATGCCCGATTTCCTGAGCACCTTTTCCATTGCGTCCGCTTTCGACGCCATCTTCCCGGTCACGAGAAGAATGATTCTCTCGGGCTTGCATTGCGGATCCAGGGCGGCGAGCAGGTTGGGCGCCGCCTGGGCCGAAACGAAACATATGTGGATTCTCGGTTTCCGCATCGGCGTGGTCTCAGACATTTTCCCCGGCGCTGCGCTGCCAACTATGTCCGCTTCGGAGCGAGCTCCGCCAATCGCTTGGCGAGCTTCCGCGGTCGATCGTTGAATTTCGGCTTCCGCTTCTTTCCCTCGACGGCGTCGGGATTTGCCATGATTCCACGCCAGCGTTTCTCGATTTCGCCGACCAGAAGCTCAAGGGCTTCGTTCGAAAGCGCTGCGCGCTCATCGAGAAATCCCTCGATGTCGCCGAGCAACGAGTTGTTGTCGGCCCCGCCCCAGCTCGACAGTTTCCGCTTGACCCACGCGGCGTCCTCCGGCAGACCCGCAACGGCTCTTTCGAGCTCGGCGGCGCGTTGCCGGCGCTCGTTCTCCTCGCGCATCCGCCGCTCACGCGTCTCCCGGGCAGCGTGGTCCTCGCGTAAGGCCCCATATCCCACCGATGTCTTCGCACCGAAACCGAGCCAGTCGAATGCGTGGACGAACGCAACCCTGAGCAGCGCCTGCCAGCGTGACCCTTCTGCGAGCTCCGGCGTCATAAACGCCGGATCACATTGAACATGGAACACGAAGCGCGATTTCGGCGGCACGGTCAGGAAGCAGACGGGAACGGGCTGTCCCGAGTCATGCGGCACCTCGCCACGCTGGTAGTAGTGGCTCTGATGCGGCGTCATTACGTCCACGGCGAGCGCCGCAGTTTCAACTTGCGGGATCACATCCCAGAACTGCAATGCGCCACGCCGCGCGCCGACTCCGCTCTCGTTGGTTTCTGGGCCGAACAGCACATCGATGGTTGCGCTGTCCCATTCGTGCCGGTCTTCCCACATCCCGCTGGCCAGCTCGCAAGCGGCTCTCCGAAGGACGCCCTTGACTCCGCTACCAGGCAGATTGGGAAGTCCGTATGGATTGAGAAACGCAAAGCCGTTCTCGAGGGGATGTTCATTCCCCAGGCCGGACACGAACGGAGACACTGCCAGCGCATCCAGTCGAAGGAGCCTCCCCTCCCGCTCAAGCGGCTCCGCCAGGGTGGCCTGACGCTCGAGCAGGCCCCTCATTATGGCCAGGTCTCGGTCGGTCAGCTTCGTCACAGACCTCCACACGCCATGCGTCGCACTATCATCCCGGCTCCAGACTCCTGCCTTCCAGATTGGCAGAAAGATTCCGAAGCGCATGGCAGGCGACGCATCTGCGAAATCCCGGCCCAGATAGGCGGGAACAGCAGCCACAGGCATCTCACGCACCTTCCTTGCCGGGGTTACGGGCGGCAGACATCTGCCGCAGCCACTTGAGCCACGCGAAAGCTTCTGCTGTTATCTGCTGATACTCCCTGGGCTGCGCTTCCATGAGCGCTTTCATGAAACCTTCGAATTCAGCAGGCACGTGCGTGAACCGCCTGTGCAGCCATCCCCGAAGATGACCGGCAATCTCAGCGCAGTGCCGCTGGGCAGGCTTCTTCCCTTTTTCCTGCAGGAAAGCCATGGTCTGCATGAGTCCGCTGTTCATGATGAGCGCGGGCAGCCCCTTGGCGAGGCTGACGTGATTTGGGTCGTAACTGGCGCACTTCTCCCAGGCGTCTTGTGCGCGCAGTTGCTCGAGTGTGAGCCGGATCGACTTGACGTGTGCGCTCACAGCCTATTCCTCCACGAATCGAGCGACGACGAGACCACGACCCGTGGTCGCATCCCCGCCGATCAGCATCAATCGGCCGTCCAGGAGATTCTTGATCTTGATCAGGACACTTTGAGCGTCTTCCCACCACTCATCCTGCCTGCTTGTCCTCATCTGGCTCGCAAGCACGGGGGCGACAAGAATCGATTCCGGTGGCACGTTCTCGGTGTAGAAGAGCCCTCCGTCCGAAGCGGTCCCGGTCTCGGGATTGATCCGAACGTGAGGCTCAACGAGCATTGCATGCTCTGAAAAGTAGGCGAAGTCGGTGTCGGAGAGCACGACGAGATCCGATTCGATCTTGCTTCGGAAGAACTCATATTCCGGCGCCTTGGGCAGCGCGCGGTTGGCGAGATCCCTTGCGATGACCTTCAGGGCATCCGCCTGCTCTTCAGTGGTCGCCGTGTACTCGAAGGACTCCAGATGCAGTTTTCCTCCCGAGAGCAGGTTCGCGTTGGTCGCAATGCACTCACCGTCGACCACAACCGGTACACGCCAGGTAACCGGCGCGCCGACCAGCTTCAGGAGCCGGGCCGCGCGTGACAATGCCTGCGGGCAGGTCGCATAGACATAGCCGCCTCTGAGGGACCGAACAGGCAGTGCCACGGTTTGGGCATCTCCGAAACTGACCGCGCCAGCGTACAGATCGCCGTTACGGGCCTCGGGACCCAGCAGACGCTCGATGAGCGCCTTGTCGCCGCCGAGCGCTTCGAAGCCATGACGAACCGCTCCCTTGATTCCGGAGCCCGCAAAACAGGGGTGATTCGTGTGGCGCTCGCGCTGGATGGGATTGTCGATCACCCCGATCGCCTGGCCGGCACCCATGTGCACCGGGCTTACTGCGTAGAGAAAAAGCGCTGCGTGCTTCTCGAACATCGATAGCTCCCTGTCAATAAGCGGCCAAAGCAAAACGATTGAACCCTTCGGCGCGACGCTGGGCATCGTGCCACGAGTCGGTCCAGAGCCCGGCTTCTGCAAGCTTGCGAAGTTGTTGAGGGGTCGCCTCGAGCTCCTCGAGCCAATAGACGCTGCCGGTAGGAACGGCGCGCCGGGCGCTCTTGGGTCGGTTTCGCGCGATGTCCCAACCGGAAACGACTTCGTAACGCGGGACCGCGGCACAGACCACCCGAGCGGTCACGTCCCCGATCCGCATGCGATCGTCCGCGTCCAGACCCGGAAGCTTCCAGCCATCCGGGAAGATGCCGGGTGTCGTGAGGATCAGACGGCAGCGGCGAGCTCGCGTGATGGACTCCAGATCCGCCTCCGGGAGGCTAGTCGATACTCCATACATTGCTGCGCTCCGGCCGTCGCCGCCCAGGCGGACGACTGCGCTTGGCGGAAGCGCAGCCCCTACGCAACCGACGAGGAACCCCACGTTGAGGTCGTTCGAGTCCCCGCTCCCGCGCTTGTGCATGACGATGGCCTGGCTCGAAAACAGCGCACCCTTCGCGGCCCGCCGCTTGTCAGGATCGAGAGCCAGCCCAATGCGAAGGTCAGTCCGCCACAGATCACTGCTTGCCAGCAACTCGTCTCTCGAAGGCAGATCGCCATCAAGGTATTTCTTCCATCCCGATTGGCGGAGCCAGTATCCGCGCAGAGGCTTGCGGCGATCCGCCTGTTCCAGCGCCGGTAGAAGAGATAATGGCGCCGACGATTGGATACCGCCTGTAACGGGATGGGGACGCAGCCGTTGTGCCGAGATGCTTCCATCGTCCTCCCTGCTGAGAATCAGATCGGCGGGTGGTGAAACAAGGATTTCCGCGTGGCCCGCAACGTTGCAGCTGGCCACGTGGAACGCCGTAACAGCAAAGCGGCCAGGGTTGGAAGGTGTGCCCAGCACGGGATGCTCCAGCATTCCGGCGGCAAAGCTCGCGAGATCGACGCCGTCCCGGGCCAGCAGCAGCGAACGGAGTGCCCCCGCCGCAACCGAGGGCCAGGGCGGCATCACGCTTTCCCCGAAGCTGCCCGGATCCCCGAACAGCTTGTTACCGCGCAGGAAAAGCACATCCAGGGGCTCGAGAAACCGGTACTCGACGGCGCTCATGCGTCTTCTCCATCACGCATCTCACGAGCCAGGAACTCGGCAACCGAAAGGAAGTTGGCAAGCTCTCGAGACCACACGGGACCATCCGGTTCGGAGCGTGGCGGCCGCGTGACGTGCGCTCGAGCCGTTGCAGTCGCATATGCAGCCAGACGCTGCGCGAGCTCCTGTACGCTGTGACGCTTCGTTGCACCTGACCCGGACTGCCGGTCAAGCTGGAACTCGATCAGCTTCGAGAGCATTTCTGCATCCCCATGAGGTGGAGGCAGGTCCTTGAGCCATTCGAGAATGTGATAGATGGCGCCACGGGAAACGTCGTCATCCGAAAGAAACTCTCTCAGGTCGTGCAGAAGGCGAATCGGGCTGCCCCACTTCGCTGTCAGAAACAGCGCGCCACCAGATCGCTTGACCACGGTCAGGGCAAAGGCATCGCGCCCGCCTTCATTCTTGGCTCGTGCCTCTGCGCTCCGGAGCTCTCGCAGAACAGCGGTCAGGGGCGCCTGATAGTGCGCGATAACGGCGCCACATGATGCCGACGCGTGCTTTCCCATCATGCGCATGAGCCGCCCGTTGAGAAACGCAAATCCCTTATCCAACCGCAGCTCGCAGCGTTGGCCACCCTCTTGCCCGGATTCACGGGGCTCCGGATCATGCCCTGAGTACGCATATCGCAGACGCTGCATTGCGGACATCAGATCACAGGCGGGCAACATCGCCAGCACATCGTCGCCGCCGGCGTAGATCACCTTCCCGCGATGCTCACGTTCCACAACGTGCCGGGCCACGATCAGCGAAAAATCGTTGAGCGCTGCAGAGATCGCAAGGTGCCGGTTGGGTGAGATGGCACGTACCTGTGCTCCGTACTGACGGACCAGTTCATGGTCCCTCGCATGGTCCGTGAAACCCTTCCTTACCTGCGGATGGAAGCTTTCAAGATAGGGGATCGCAGTAGGTCCGATACCGGAGAAAATCCGTCCCATGTGATCCCCATCCATGAACAGCAGAGCGTAGTAGGTCTCGGCCTTGTGTCCGAGGTGGGATGCAACTCTTGCCTGCAGGGAGGAGAGCTTCCGCTCGTCATCCGGGTTTTCCGAGTCAGACAGACGTTCCATCGCTCCGATAACCCGCGCAGCGACGGAGTCACGGAGCCTCGCCAGTCGCGGCGGCAACGGCGGTGGCTCGTCATTGACTGTGATCTCTGCCAGAGCGCGGCGGTCATCGGATGAAGCCAGTGCAGAATCCAGCGCCTCCAAATTTGCTGCAATGGCCATCGTGTGTGTCGAGACCACGAAGCGATCGACGCGGGAGCTCCCTAATGCCTTCCGGGCTTCTTCAGAGAACAGCGTCGGCCATAACCGCTTGACCGCGGAAAGCGCACCGAGGTGCTCTCCCTTTTTCGCCCATGCCGGCTTGCGCTCGGAAAGTCTGATCCACAACGTGTCCGTCTGCTGCCGATAGGACCTGTTGAGCTGTTCCGCGTCGGCCGTCAGCCATTCCGTCTCTCCCGTGAGCGAGCAGCGCCATCCCTCCTGCTCGCACTGAACGAAGGGACGCACGGACTTCGCCGCAGCCAGCACTCTCTCCGAAAGATCATGAATGGCCGGATACAGGACCCCCGGATTAGGGGAGAAGAACGTCATCGTCCTTCCATGTTCGCTTTGGAGGGCTATTTCCTTCTGCAGGAGCTGCCAGGCGGGTGTCGCAAGGAAGCCGGGGCTTTCGTTGTTCCCGGACTCAAAGTAGGGCGCCATCGCGTCCGACAAGGCCGCGACGTCGAGGTCCGTCTGTCTCTCGACGTTTCGCGGACGGATGAGAGAGAACGGAATGATTGCCCAATGCACTTCCGGAAACCCCGCAAGCTGCTCACGTACCTGGGCATACGCGTGAATAGTCTCGTCGCGTGGTTGCTCCTTCTGTCTGAGGCCCGCTTCCTCCAGGAGTCGATCGACGACGTCATACCCGATGTCGAGCAGCCACTTGCGCAGCCTGGCCTCGATTCCCCTGGCGAGCGCTTCAGCATCCTTGCGTGGAACGATTGCGACGAAGCGGTTCGGCAGGGCAGCCGAGAAGAGTGGATTGCTGTCAGTCCTGCCGCGTACCCACTCACATCGCGAGAAGAGCTCGGCGGGCAGACCGCATTCGTCCCGCAACCACAGATCGACCTGCGGTACTGCGCGCAACCGTGGAAACAACACCGCGTCGGGGCCAAGCGCCTCGCACACCGGCTTCATCGCTTCCCAGGCGAGTCGTGACAGCAGGTGAGACCCTGCCCAGAGATCCGACGTGGATCGTGCCGCCGCTATGAAGCTCTGAACCGGCCCGATCGAAAGCGCCAGCAGCGCGGCCTCATTGTCGTGATCAGCCGCGAAGGCGCCGGCGAATGCGGATGTAACGTCCAGATGATCCCAAATGGAGTGATCGGGAATGCGTGTGTCGGCGGGAAGGAGCCGCCACAGCTCACCGAGCCTCCCGAAGTCGTGCTCATCGTCGAGATCCGGGCCGAATCTCCACCATGTCAGAAAGAGCTTTCTGAACCCCTGCGTGTCGCAGTCACCAGGGGGACCGCCCAGTTTCGCGACCAGATCGGAGAAGTGTGTAAGGCTGCGTTTCTTGATATCGACTATGTCGGTGTCACTGAGGCTGCCCGGCAACTCACAGCTTTCTCCGGAAAGCGGATGTATCAGCACCGGACGTTTGGTCCAGCGGACCTGCGCCCAGTCAGCGATCTTCCGCGTCCTGGTCTCTCCCGTCTGTGTAGTGACCGTGATCTCCTCGATCGGCCATTGCGGTCGATCCGCCGCGGCTGCCCACCAATCGGCCCGCTGTACGTGGCGATACAGCTCGCGCGGAAGCCCCTTCTTGAACAGCACAGCCGAAAGTGCGTTATCGCCGTCCGCAGTGACGGTATCGGATCGGATCTTGTCGAGCCCGAGAAGCCGGGTCAGTGCCTTCGACGTCCCGCCTTCGTGGCCGGCGGGGTCGCGCAGCAGCACGAGGGCCTTCTCGGCGGGGTCGTGAATGCGTGCTGCAAGCTTCGTCTTCCAGAAATTCGTCCTGTCCATCCTTCAATCCTTCATCGCATGACCGCTTGGCTCCCGGCACGCGCGACGACACTTGACGCATCGAGCGCCCCGACGACTTGCTGCCAAGTCTCTCTGAGAGCGGCTGTGTCGAGTGATATTCGGCTCTCATCTGGTAGCCGATGTGGCATGGCAAACGCGCGCACGACCAACTCTCCTGCAGAGCCTTTGACAACCTTCCATCGTAACGGGCTCGGCATTCGTCCTTTCTCTGCGAATCCGAGAGCAAATCGCCGCGGCTTGTCCAAGCGCGATCGCACGCGTTTCCGTTCCTCCGCGATTGCTCTCATGGCGTGATGCCACTGCGAGTACGCGTTCCTGCCATGCCAGATCCAGGGTCCACGCTCGTCCCTTGCCAATGACATTGCCCAGTCATCTTCAAGACAAACTTTCCAGTCCCGGGAATACTCGGCGAATCCGTCGATATCCAGTCCGACGTCCTGCTTCTCCCCGCGGTCCAGTGGATCCAGATGCACCGAGCCCCATCCGCCGCGGGAGCGGCTACCCGCAGTACCGAACGCGTGGATCAGCGACAATGTGCGCTGAAGAGTCTCGGTGTACTCGTCCGGGAACGCGAGCAGAAGAGTCCTGCAACTCTCTTCACCCGAAGCTGTGATGGCGGTTCGATCCGGAAGGTTTTCGCCTCGCTTGATCAGCCCAAACCATGCATAGCTCGTCGACGGGCCATCGGAAAGTGGCGAAACGCCCTTCTGAGACCCTTTGCTCCATGCGGTACCCGCCGACGTCGACGCGTCAAGAAGTCGCAGCTTCAAGAGGCTCTTCCGTGCTGCAACGTTCCGACCCGCCTCGTCCACATCCTTGTCGAGCCAAGCGTGACCGAACAACCGTCCCTCTTCATGTCGCATCCGATTCGGGTCTATGCGAAACGCGTGTTGGGCTGCATATCCGACACGCCACCATTGGCGCAGAAGCGCCTTCAACGGAGGTGTCCGCCATTGCGCCTCCTGGATTGCGTTCCCGAGAAAGGCAGGCGTCGTGAAACGAACTTGGTACGTCAGCTGCTTATAGGTCCTCTGCTGCATGCCTCTGCCTGTCATTGCTTCCATCAGTCGTTCGCTCCTCGCCGCCCCCGGTCCGGACGGTCAATGTGCGCAAAACGGATGCTCTCCGGCGGAATCGCAAGCTTGTAGCGCCTTGGGCGGCTCCTGCCTTGGTCGACGCCGTACGTACCGGCAGCAGGTCCAAGCGATGCAGCGATACGGCGTCGGAGCTTGCTCAGCTTCTGGGCGAAATAGTCATCGACAACACCCTTCGATGCGCTGATGGCATCCACGACGCTCTCCGGTGCATGGAATTCTCCGCAGGCCGCCTCGAGATCCCGCAGATACTCCGCGCACCATTCCTCGTCCGTGCAGTCCTTCGCAGGTGCTCTGAGGGGCGGCAAGCCTGTTCTCGTGCGGTAGGCAAGCACCGCCATGACGGCGAAAAGCGCTGGTTCAAGGTCGATGACGCGCCCGGCTGCGCGAATACGCCTGTTGCGTACGTCGATGATCAGCTCAGGCGGCGCAAGTGCCGCACGGGCCGCCGCCACGGTGGCATTGAATGTCGCCCTGCCTTCTATCAGTTCCTTCGGCAAGCCATGACGGAGACTCACGATCGGGATCTCTGCCAGAGAAATTTGTGCATCGCGAGAGTTGATCGCCAGCGGCGGGGCGTCACGCGTATGGAGAATCTGATCGTCTGCCGTCGGATAGTAGAAGTCCGGATTCGATTCGAACGGACGTGAAACGAGGACGTGACTCAGTCGATCCTGAGGACGTGCGAACAGCGACAGCGCGTAGCCGAGATAGAATCCCATTGTCTTGCGCCCGCCCGCCAGCGAAACATGCAAGGCTGCGGTCGCGTCGCCTGTCACCTCGCGAACGATCTCGGTGATGAAATCCGCGGCGCATTCGTTGTCCTGCGGCGTACGGATGTCTTCCATAGGGCTTCCGTTCGCTCCCGCGATCACGTGAATACAGGACTCGTCAAAGCGGATCTCGGGCAGGGAATAATCGGTGCGGAGGCGTTGGAACCACCCCGGCCTGCCCCCTGCCGACATCAACAGGTTGTTGACTGCCTGCTCCCGTCCACGCGCTGTCGTGATGAGGTGGACCTCGGTGGGTACGTACGCCGGCCTTCCACCCTCCGGGCGTACGGCCAACGCATACAGAGTCTCCGTAACGATCTGCGGTGACAGGCCAGTCGCTGCTAACAAAATGCGGCGAGGGTAGCGGTGCGGCTGGTCGGGGCTCAGGTCCATTGGGCAGACTGCTTCTTCTTGTGCGGCAAGCCTACACGTGAAACGAGCCGCCGTTCCAGATCGCAAGCTTGCGGTGCAGCGACACCGCGACATGCGGTCGGAAGCGCCACCCAACGACGTCCGCGTTGGCGATGGCGCGCTCGGCTTCTGGGCGGCGCTGGAGGAGATCTATCCGAGGTGCGCACGCAGCGTTGCTGGAAGCACAAGGCGGCGAATGTCCTGAACTACCTTGCCAAGAGCGTGCAGGAGAAAGCCAAGGGCGCACTGCACGAGATCTGGATGGCTGCGACGCGCCGGCAGGGCGAGCTCGCCTTCAATCGCTTCATCGCGACCTACCAGGGCAAGTATCCGAAGGCGACCGAGTGGGTGCAGAAGGATCGCGCCGCCTTGCTTGCCTTTTGCGACTTTCCGGCCGAGCACTGGGTGCACTTGCGCACGAGGAATCCGATCGAGTCGGCGTTCGCCACCATTCGTCATCGCTCAGATCGCGCCAAGGGCTGTGTTGGAGTTGACCCGCTTTCGTGGACACCTCAACGTTGGATTCCGGAGGGTTCATGACCTTGCCCCAATTCCCGGACGGGTCAGTTCACGATGGCAGACAGCAGAGAGCCGAAGGCCTTCCGATCCGCTTGCAACCGGTACACGCGCAGCAACTCGCGGTCCTTCAATCCGAGTGCATTTCTGCTCTGCGTGACGAGCAGGCTAATCAATGCAGCAGGATCGGTTATCTCAAGATCTCGACGTTCCCGGTGCTGACAATCTCGACACTCTTATGGAGAAGGTAGCCGGCATCCACCATGATCACGAAGCGATCCATTTGGGGACCCCGGAAAAGATAAGCCCCCAGCAGGTGGGGGCAGGGTGCGACTCGCTCACGGATAGAGAGTGAAGCGAATCGCGAGTGGAAATATATGCGCCTCGCACGGCTGTACGCAAGGCTTCAATTCTCACTTTCGCACGCGAAGCCAATCAAAGGAGCATCAACAAGGCCGTGCGTCTGCTGCGCAAGATCCGCTCGCTCATGCGGCGAATTGGCCAGGAGGAGGAGCAGTTCAAACGCGAGCTGGCGGCGCTGCGCACTGCTCACGAGGCAAAGAGAAATTTCACGAAGCTGCTCGATCATGCGAAGTGGGAGTGAAGGTCGGTCGGTGCGAGTCCGTCCAGCAGAAAACCCGCATCGCCCGAAAGCGGCGCCGGAACAAGTCGACATCTCTCGTTCGGTTGACCTGGTCTTGCTCGCGGTGAAGGACCGCTCGGCACAGTGCTATCTGTTGGACAGCGGAAGCGCGATCACCCTGCGCGCCCGCGGCATCTGGGGCGCCGCGCCGGGTCAGATCATGACTGTGCTCGCCGACAAAGTGTGGCGCTACCGCGGCCATCCCTACATTTCCGGCGAGGTCGAACGGGTGCGTACCGAGGCCGCCACCTTGGCATTGAAGCCGCTGATGTTGCACGAGAGAGGGTTGTGGACGCCGGAGGAACACTACTGGGGCGAAGAGGGCGAACCTCTGGAGGAATGGGCTCGCCTGATCGTCGCCTGGGGCTCACGACCCATGTTCGAGATGGAGCAGGTTCTCCCCGGGCAGGATCCCGATGACTTCGACTCGGATCCGATCATGTTGGCCAACGACCTCAGGGACGGCGGTGATGTCGAGGGAGCCTGGGACCTTCTCAGCGGAATGCTCGAAACGGATTTGCGTTGTCTCGACGCCCATGCGCATCTGGGCAATCTGCTGTTCGACACCAGCCCGTTCTGGGCGATGAATCACTATGAGGCGGGCGTTCGCATCGGTGAGCTATCTCTCAACCTTGGCTTCGATGCGGTGCTGCCGTGGGGCTGCATCGATAACCGGCCGTTCCTGCGCTGCGTGCACGGTTACGCGCTGTGCCTATGGCGACTGAAGCGCTTCGAGGAAGCGCAGAAGGCGTTCACGCGCATGCTTTGGTTAAACCCGTCCGACAATCAAGGCGTGCGCTTCCTGCTGCCGAAGGTGCGAGCCGGCGTGGACTGGACGGCGGCAGACTGAAGGCTTGACCGGTCGGAGATCTCGTGAGCTCGCTTCAACGTGGCAGGCCTCGCGGAGCGAGCTTTCCCGACTAATTCCACAACGTCGAAATCGGCGCGGCGAACAGCCGCTCGCCAAAGGGTACGAGCGTATCGTGGTCGTAGAGAACCAGGCCGAGCGTGAAGCGCTTGCCGCAGGCCTGGGCAAGCTTGCGCAGGCCCGAGAAATCCTCGCTTGTCACCGTCGCGCTGCTCTTGACTTCGATACCGACGACGCGCCGGTCCGGGTCTTCGATGACGATGTCGACTTCGTTGTCGTATCGGTCCCGAAAGTGGTGGAACTCGAAATGGCTGCCGCTCCAGCTCGCAAGCTTGAGCAGCTCGGCGAGCACGAAGGTCTCCAGCAGAGATCCGAAGGCGGTCCGATCCGCCTGCAGCCCCTCGGGGGAGAGATTTCGCAGGGCCGCAAGCAGCCCCGAATCCAGAAAGTGCAGCTTGGGCGCCTTGACGAGGCGCTTGATCTCATTGTCATA
>Ga0164243_10005429_pt1 | contig 19461 bp, 12 predicted proteins | sample OricompcompostOP_FD_108781 | JGI IMG/M metagenome (GOLD analysis project Ga0164243, IMG submission 108781) | Organic Plus compost microbial communities from Emeryville, California, USA - Original compost - Organic plus compost (OP) | ecosystem: Engineered > Solid waste > Mixed feedstock >... | reverse complement strand
TCCCCCCCGACGGCCCCCTCGGCGGCCGGTTCGACCCGCTCCCGCTGTTCCGCTCGGCCTGAGCACGCCCCGCTGTCCCGCCGAGAAACGGCTTGAGGCCGATCCGCGACACCTGTAAGTAAGACCAGGCATTTTTACTACATTTGTCGCGGTAGGCGGCCGTGAGTCCTATCGAGGTCTGAGGCAAGGTAACGACGTGCTAAAACCCTACCTTTGCGGCGCGGCGTTCGTCGGACTCTTGCTTTGCAGCACAGGACGGGGGGAGGGGGAAGTGGGGTAGCTCACCCGACCGGCCGCCGCGGCGAGGCCCTGGCCTGCGCCGACCGGTCCGAGGAGGTGCTGAAGCGGGCCGCGTCGGGCGGTGGAAACGAGTCGATCACGGCCTTCATTCGTTACAAGCTGCGGGTCGCCCGCGGCGAAGTAAGCGTGAAAAACTAAAGGTGTTTGGAAACCAACAACGTCGTTGATCCGGGCCGCCCGGTGTGCCGACCCCCCTCAAGGGCCCGGGCGACCGACCAGAGGCGGACGGAGCCCCCCTGGTCGCCGGTGGCGAGCGTCGCGCCGTCGGGGGAAAAGGCCAGCGAGTGCAGCGGGCGCGGCGAGGTGACGGACCCGCGCTCACGCCCGGTGGCCGCGTCGTAAAGGCGGGCCTTGCCGTCGAGGTCGGCGGCGGCCAGGAGGGTGCCGTCCCGGGAGAAGGCGATGGCGGTCGCGCCAAGATTCCCTTTGCCGACCGTGTAACGGGGGGCGCCGTCGGCCGCGTCGTAGACGCGGACCACGGGGTCGAAGGAGGCCGTTGCGGCGAGCAATTTGCCGTCGGGCGAGAAGGCCAGCGCGGTGACCGCCGTGCGGCGCCCGGGCGATGCCTCCCACCGGACGTCCGACGCCCCACGCCAGACGACAACCCGCCCGGCGACGTCGCCGGCGGCGAAGGTCGTACCGTCGGGGGCGATGGCGAACCGGGACGGTTCACGGACGGGAACGGGGCAGGGTGGTCCGTCGACGGGCCGGCCGCGCCGCCAGTCCCAGTGGGTCAACGGCCCGTCCCCCCCGCAGACCGTCAGCCGGTTGCCGTCCGGAGAAAAAGCGAGGCCGTCGACCCGCTCACCCGGCACCCGCAAGGGGGGCCATTCTCGGGCGGTCGCGACGTCCCAGAGGCGGACGCGACGCGCCTGGCCCGCGACCGCGAGGGTCCGGCCGTCGGGGGAGAAGGCGAACACCCGGGCCGAACCCGGCCGGTCGTGGCACAAAGTCGCCGTGCGGCCCGTCGTCAGGTTTTTCAAAGACACCTCCCCTTCGAGTGTAGCGACGGCTAAGCGGGTGCCGTCGGGGGAGTAGGCCAGCGCCCAGACGGTCGCGCCGTACTCCTCGCGGCCGACCTGGGCCTCGGGGGTTCGGCCTTCCGCCTTCGGGTCGACGTTGGTCCGCGTCGCCCGGTCGTAACAGGCGACAAACCCGCCGAGTAGCGAGAGCACCAGCGCCCAGCTCGCGCAGGCGGACGGCCTGTGCCGCGGTGGCCCGCCGTCGGCGTCGTCCCGGAGCAGGCCGGCTACGTCTCGTCCCATCCTCTCGTCCCCTTTTTTTCGAGGTCGAGGTCGGCGCATACCGCGATCGCCCGGCCGCAACGGTGCGTACCGCGCGACCGAAATCGAAATCGCCTGCCAGTGACAACGAACGAAGGTGTCGATCCTTAGCCGTCGATCCCGAAAAACGTCGGGCAACGGCGGCCCACCGGAGCGGGCCGCGTCAGCGCCAGTCCGGGGTCCCGAGCAGGCGGGCCGGCGGGTGGGGGACGCCCCGGAGCCGGCCGTCGGCGACGTCGATGACGCAGAGGCGGGGGCATCCCAACGTCTCCCCGCCGAGCGTTCGGTTCCCCTTCGCGTCGCGGGACCAGGTCAGGAGTACGGCGGCCAGTCGGGTGCCGTCGGGCGACCAGGCGGCGTGCTCGACGAACGAGTCCCCCTCGTTAGCGTACACCCGCCGCCGGTTCCGGCCGTCGAGGTCAACGACCCAAACCCCTTTCCCCTCCTTGGCGTCGAGGTGGTACGCGACGCGCGTCCCGTCGTGCGAGAACCGCGGCCAGAGGTTCCGGCCCGATCCGGTAAGCCGGCGCCGCTCGGACCCGTCGGGGCGCATGACGACCACGTCCCGGTCGAACCCCTTGCCCGGCACGGGGGCGGAGGCCGCGAGCCAACGGCCGTCGGACGACCAGTCGCCAACCTCGTCGGTGTCGGGGACGGGCAACCGGACGGGCCGTGAGCCGTCGGCGCCCACGCGCCACGTCGCGAAACGCCCCGGCCCATCGGCCTCAAAGCCGCCGACGGCTTCGACCAGCAGGAGTTCCCGGCCGTCGGGCGACCAGACCGGCCGGCCGGCGATCCGCCCGACCTGGCGCGAGCCCTCGCCCGGCCGGAGCCCCTGGAGCCGGAGCGACGCGGCGGAGGCGTACGGCTTGCCCTTGGCCGTCTCGTACTCGTTGTACGCGGCCGTCAAACCGTCCGGCGCGACGCGGATCGTGGCCAGCGACACGACCCCGTTTTGGCGCGGGACGCTGACGATCTTGGTCCAGACGTCGGTGGCCGGGTCGACCGCGTAGAGTCCGGCCGACGAGTCGGCGCCGCCGTCGAGGAAGTCGGCGTAGAGGACGATTTTCCCCGTCTTTTCAGCCCGTCCCCCGTCCGCGGCAAAGCCGGCCCCCTGGATCACGGCGCAAAAAACCGCAACGGCCACGAGGCGCGTGACGGCGCGCGGTAATACGTTTTGAGCCATCACGCCCTTCCCCGGTTGCGCGACCGCGTTACCGCCTGGATGAGCCGCTACCGGGTTATTCGTCGTCGTCCGGATGATATTCCCAGGAAATTCGTACTCAACGCAATCGCCACCATTATTGCGGCATTTCAGTTTTAATGAAAAGAAAAGTTACATTGTTAATCACACTCATTACTTTTACGGCACAGCGTCGTGGCATCACAAGGAACGCTTCGGCCACGTTAGCCAGGTCAGGCCGCGGAAACGCCGTCGCGGGGCTCGTCACGCCCTGGCGCGACGAGGCCCGCGACGGCCCGGGGGGGGATTAACGGGAGCGTCACTTCACGGTCTGACGCCCGGGGATGGCAGACGCGAGCAGGGTGAAGGCGCGGAGGCGGGTGTCGGGCGACTCGATCGACGAGGCGAAGTCGAGCGCGGCGGCGACGTCGCCGTGTCGGGCGAGATTGCCGGCGATCCCCGACAGGGCCGCCTCGCGCCGGGCGGGGGGAAGGGCCTCCGCGACGCGGACGGCGGCGGCGAGGTCGCCGGTCCGCGTGCGGACGTCCTGGAGCCGCGACTCTCGCTCGAACGCGATGAAGGCGGGTTCGAGTTCGAGGTCGAAGTCGACGAACGTGTCGCGGCTGAACGCCTTCACGCGGAGGACCTCGCCCGGCAGAGGGGTCTCGGGCGCCTTCGCTTCGAGGACGGCCGTCGCCCGGCGCAGCAGGGCCGCGGAGCCCGCCGAATCCCCCGCGCGTTCGCGGCGGTCGGCCAGGATCGAAAGGGCGCGGACTTTCTCAAGGCCGGGGTAGTCGCGGATCGCGTCGACGGTCTTCAGCGCGCCGGCCTCGTCACCGGCTTGGGCCTGGACGGCCGCGAACATGGTCAGGACGCGCGACCGGCGAGGCTCGGGCTGGGCGAGTGCCAGGGGCGTCGCCTCGGCAACGACACCCCGCGCGGTGTCGTGCAGGCCGCAGTCGGCGTACGCCTGCGCGACGACGATCTGGGCGACGAGCTTCTGGTCGGCCGCCTCGACGGCGCGGGCGAGGGACTCCGCCTCGGCGAGCGTGGCGGCGGCGCCGGGCGCGTCTCCCGTGTCCGACCGGACGCCCGCGACGAGGGCGAGCGTGGCGGGCTTAACGGCGTCGTAGAACCCGTCGGCCGGGCCGGGGTCGTCCGAACGCCTCAGCGCGGGGATCGACCGGGCCGTCGCCAGGGCACCGGGGACGTCGCCGGCGCGGGCCTGGAGCAGGGCGACGGCCGCGAGGGTCCGCGCCTCGACCTTCGCGTCGCCCGACGCGCGGGCCGCGGCGGCGACCTTCGGCAACGCGGCGCGGGCCGCGGCCGGCTCCTTCGGGTCCTGCCACGGGTCGCCGATCTTGACGTTCACCCCGGCCGGGTCGAACCAGACGGCCGGGCGCCCGCTGTCGACCGCGAGCCCCTGGACGACGTGGGCGAGGGCCGCCTGCCGCGACCGCGCCGGCGTCTCGCGGACCAGGGCGAGGGCCCCGTCGACGTCGCCGGCTTTGGCGAGCGAGTGGACGATGTACGCGAGGGAGAACGACCGGACGTCGGGGTCCGACAACGCGAGCGCGGCGCGGTGCGACTGCTCGATCAGGCGGCGGCCGCCTTCGGCGTCGCCGGCCTTGACCAGCGAGGCGCCGAGGTTGTTCTGTATCAAGATCTTCGTCGGCCCGTTGATCGGCCCGACGGCCGCGAGCGCGCGGCGGGCCAGCGTGCGCGCCTTAGGCTGATCGCCCAGCGCGACGTACAGGTCGATCAGCTTGAACGAGCCCTCGCATAAGAATGCGGCCTCCTCATCGCTCAAGGAGCGGGGAGCGTCGTCCTTCCGGTCGGCGGCCTCGGCGACCCGGTTGAACATGGTGCGGAGCGAGGCGTCGTCGTAGCCTTCGAGGTAGCGGGCCGCGCGGGCGAGGGCCGCGCGGTCGCCGTCGACGTCCCCGGCCTCGTGCCGGAGTTCGGCGGACGTGGCGAGGGCGGCGAACCACGGCCAAGGGCGTCGGCCGTCCTTCGACGTCGGGGGTTCGGCCAGGTCGCCGAGGCGGTCCAGGGTGGCGCGGGCCGCGGCGCGGTCGCCGATCTTCAGCTGGGCCCGCGCGATCTGAATGAGGGTTTCCGCCTGCACGTTGCCGTCGTGGCCGTCTCGGAGCGCGGCGACGTCGCCCGCCATCCGTTCGAGGGCGCGGCGGGTGACGACGTCGGGGGCCTGTTTCGTTTCCGGGGGCGGCGCGGCATGGGCCGCGAGCGTCAGCGCGGTGCCGGCGATCGCGGCGGAGAGCAGACCGAGTCCTTCGGTCAGAGTCATCTTCATCGACCGGTCCTCCATGTCCAGAATCCGACGAATCCGTGTCGTGAGGGGGCGCTCGGCCATCGCGAGCGCGGCGGCGGTCGGCCCGGGGCCCGCGCCGGCGAGGGACGCGAGCATCCGGGCGTAGGCGTGCGGCCGACCCGTCCGCTCGACCACGAGCCGGTCGCAACACAGCTCGCGTTCGAGGTCGACCCAGGCCGAGAGCCGCCAGGCGACGGGGTGGAAGAACAGCAGCGCTTCGGCGAACCGCTGCGCCAGGGCCACGAGGTTGTCATGGCGGCGGACGTGGGCGAGTTCGTGGAGCAGGGCCATCTCGACCTGCTCCACGGTCCACCCGCAGAGCGCCGCGGGGGGGAGAAGGATCATCGGGCGGACCACGCCGATCAGCACCGGCGCGACGGCCCGGTCGCAGACCGCCACGCCGACCCCGCGGGCGACCCCGAGCGACGCCGCCAGGGCCCGGCAGCGCCCCGCGACCGGGCCTGCCTCCAAAGCCACGCTCGACCGCCTCAACCCTTCGACGCCGGCCAGTCCGGTCGCCAGTAGCGCGAGCGTCGCCAGCGAGCCGGCTAGCCAGACGCCCGGCAGGTAGCCGACCACCGGCTCGAACCGCGACGGGCTTGGGACCGTCGGAGGCGCGACGTCCCGCCCGGAGACGGGCCGACCGAAGCCGAGGTCGGGCGGGACGACCGGGCTCGTGGTTGTTGCGACCGCCGGCACGGCGCGCGGGGCCTGTGCCGACGCTCGTTCCGGTGCGGGTTCGGGGCGATAGAGGGACGCGAAGAGGGTGAGCGGCGCGGCCGTCAGGGTCATCAGGCAGAAGACCGCCGCGCCGTGGCGGGTCTCGGGCCGGGCGTCGCGGAGCCGGCGGCGGAGCAGGGCGGCGGCTAGGCCGACGGCCGCCCCGACCCAGACCAGATGAATCATGGTCCAGCCGGCCGCCGTCCAGGCCGGATGATTGGTGAAGGAATGGGAATTCATCGCTTGCGCCCCTTCGCCGGCGGCGTGTCGGGGCGGGCTTCGAGCAGGGCGCGGATCTCATCGCGGTCACGGTCGTCGAGGGCGCCTTCTTCGATCAGGTGAGCGACCAACCGCCGCGCCGATCCGTCGAAGACGTGCTGCACGAGCTTGCCGACGAGCCCCTTCGCCGTCGACCCGCGGCTCTCCGAGGCCGACCAGACGTACCCCCGCGGCCCGTCTTCGCGCGCCACGAGCCCCTTGGCGAGCATCGTCTTGAGCGTCGTCGCGATCGTCGTCAGGGCCACGCGTCGGCGTTCCTGAATCGCCGCATGAACCTGCCCCAGGCCCGACGGGCCTTGTTCCCAGAGGACTTTCAAGACCTCAAGCTCGGCGTCGGTCGGCTGCGTGCTCGGCGGTCGGGCCATGGAAGCTCCCTCTTCGTGGGGCTCGGGTCGGGACGGGTGGCGAACCGGTTACGGTTTCTACAGAAATCGAAACAAGGGGTCAAGCGTAGTCCGCCGTGGCGGCATGGCCGTCGCCACGGGCATCCGGGTGACGAGGCCGCGGACGCCGGTATGACTTACGAGGCCGTGAAACGCACCGGTCGGTCTCCGCCCTCAGACGGTACGGATTCAGAAATCGGTGGCGTTGATACGCACCGGCGCGTTTCGTACGCCTCTTGGTGCGGTTATCTTCGACGGGACGCCTTCGACGGGCCCGCGCCGGTCCGGACGGCGACGGGAGATCCGTAATGCTATTTCACATCAGGGAATACCGCACATCATCGGTCGGCTCGCGGACCGTCTCGGTAAAGTGCGTTCAATGCGGGTGCGATTATTTCTATACGCTTGTGAGAGTCGGTTATGGGACGGCGGGTGTGTATTTCGGACTCCGGGAGGCGGCGGCGACAAAGGCAGCCGAGGCGAGGGCGCGGAACGACCAGGAAAGGCGACTCGGAGACGAGGCCGAGGTCGTACCGTGCCCGCGGTGCGGTTGGATTAACGAGGAACTCGTCGCGCGGTTCCTCCGGGGTCGGTGCCGCGGCCTGGGGGGGATGGCGTTCAGGGCCGCCGTCCTCGGGATCGTCTTCACGCTACCGGGCTGGTTATACGTTTTCCTCGGGCCCGCGGCCGACCGGGAAGCCGTCCTCTACGCAAGCATCGGCATCCTTTCGTTTTGGTTGGGTGTCGCAGGGGTCATCCTGGCCGTCCGCGCCTGGCGGCGGAGGTCTGTCCGGCCGGGCCGGAGCGACCTGCTCACGACGGCCCTCCCGCGCGGGCGTCCCCCGGCGCTCGTCGTGAACCCGGCGACGGGCCGGCTCGAAACCGTCGGCCCGGAACGGCCGTACGGCGACGTCTGTAACGACGGGTGCCTCGAATTTCAGATCGGTCGGCAAACGTTCCCGCCGGTCTGTTGCCAATGCCTGCGCCCCACGCCCGCCGGAACGCTCTATCCCTTGGTCGTGACCCTGGGCCTGGCGCTCGCGATCCCGTTTTGTTCCGACTGCGCCCGACACAGGGGGCGCCGCCGGCGGACCATCGGGCTCGTCACGATCGGGGCGGTGGTCGCGGCCGGGGCCGGACTGTTATTCGCCCTGGGCCTCGAACCGCACAAGTTTTTGGTCGTCTGCCTCGTCGCGCCACTCGCCGCCCTGGTCGTCGCCAACCGGTCGACGGCCCCCATACTTGTGGAGTCGGTCGACCTTCCGCGCGGCGTCCTCCGGCTCCGGTTCCGAAACGGCGGCTATTTGACCGCCGTCGCCCGGCCCAGGGGCGCCAGCGTCTGACGACAAAGCGCCGGGGACCGGGCCGGCGCTTCACGGAGTCGCCAGGCCGTGGGCGACCGACCAGAAGCGGACGGAGCCCCCCTGGTCGCCGGTGGCGAGGGTCGCGCCGTCGGGCGAGAACGCGAGGGCGTGGAACGACCGTGGCGCCGAGAGCGTGCCGCGCACGCGGCCCGTGGCCGCGTCGTAGAAGCGGACCTTGCCGTCGAGGTGGGCGGTCGCCAGGAGCGAGCCGTCGGGGGAAAAGGCCAAGGCGGTCACGCCGGGGCCGCCGTCGCGGAGCGCGTAGCGGATGGCGCCGGAGGACGGGTCGAGGACCCGTGCGTCGGCGTCGAGCGACGAGGCCGAGGCGAGCGACCGGCCGTCGGGCGAGAGGGCCAGGGCGGTGGCCGGCGTCCGGTGGCCCGGGACGGCGCGCCCCCCGGCGCCCGGGGGGTTCCAGACGACGACCCGGCCCCGCGCGTCGCAGGCGGCGAGCGCGGCGCCGTCGGGGGAGGCGACGAGGCCGGTCAGGCCCGGAACGGGGCGGGGCGGGGCGGCGGCGGGACGACCTGCGCGCCAGTCCCAGTCGGCGAGTGGCCCGTCCCAGAGGCTGACGGTCAGCCGGGCGCCGTCGGGGGAGAAGGCGAGGCCGCTCACGCGCGAGCCCGGCACCCGCAAAGGGGGGTGCTCGCGGGCCGTGCGGGCGTCCCAGAGGCGTACGGTTTCGCCCGCGCCGCCGGCGGCGAGTACCGAGCCGTCGGGCGCGAAGGCCAGGACCAGCGCCGAGCCCGTCGGCCCGCGCCGCAGGACCGCCTCGCGCCCCGCGGCCAGGTCCCTCAGGACGACGAGCCCCTCGCCCGTGGCGACCGCGAGCCGCGAGCCGTCGGGCGCGTAGGCCAGGCCGCGGACGACCGAGCCGTAATCCTCCCGGGCGACCTGCCCCTCGGGGGCGTCCTCCTTGCCGACCCGCGGCACGCCCCCGGTCCGCGTCGCCAGGTCGTAACAGAGGGCGTACGCGGCGACGATCGAGAGCACGAGCCCCCAACTCCCCCAGGCGGACGGCCGCCGCACCCGGCGGGTCGCACCGCCGTCGTCGAAGTGGGTTGCCCCGCCCGAGGTCTGTTCCACCGCCCCGCCCCTTTCTTCCACGGGCCCGGCGCGCACCGCGACCGCCTGGACCTCGACGGTCCGCAACGCCCGATCAGCCCTGAACCGCGGTCCCCGCCGCCGGCGCGCACCGTGAACGCACGGGCGCCGAACGCCCGCCCGCCTGCCACAAACGCCGGCCGCGGACAATACCCGTTCTTCGGCCGTCAGGCCCCGATATTAGTCCCAGTCCTCGTCTCGTTCGCCTACAGATGTGAACATCTGATTGTTAACATGGTCGAACAAACTCTGGGGTCAATGAAATTTTTCAGGGGCTAAATCCCGAAACGGTTTAAGTCAAACGGCCGCACACTATTACATTTGTAATATAATCGCGCCGCCGGCGGATTTTCGGACGCGGGGCCGCCCGGATTTCGTGTGTCCGACCCGCGTCCCCCCTACAACTGCACGCCAAGGCGTTTTTCGCTCCGGAATTCCGCCGCCGCCCCGGATTTTTTCGGACAAGGCGCTCAGGGCTCCTTGAGCAGGCGGGCGACCGACCAGAAGCGGACGGAGCCCCCGTGGTCACCGGTGGCGAGGGTCGCGCCGTCGGGCGAGAACGCGAGGGCGTACGGCATCCTGTCGCAGGCCGCGACGCCACGCGGGCGGCCGGTCGCGGCGTCGAAGAGGCGGGCCTCGCCGTCGGCGTGGGCGGCCGCCAGCAGCGTGCCGTCGGGGGAGAAGGCGACGGAGGTTACGCCGGTATGCTTATAGGTCAGCGTGTACTTCAGGGCGCCGGTCGCCGCGTCGGACACGCAGACCGTCGCGTCGCCCGGCGAGGCGGAAGCGAGCGACCGGCCGTCGGGCGCGAAGGCTAGCGAGCCGACGCGATTCCGGTGGCCGGCCGCCGCACGCCCCCGAGGGTCCGACGGCCCCCAGACGACGACCCGGCCGTGCGCGTCGCCGGTGGCGAGAGTCGCGCCGTCGGGCGCCAGGGCGACTGCGGTCACGCCGCCGATCGGGCGCCCCGGGCCGTCGAGGCGGCGTCCGCGGCGCCAGTCCCAGTCGGCGAGTGGCCCGTCCCAGAGGCCGACGGTCAGCCGGGCGCCGTCGGGGGAGAAGGCGAGGCCGTCGACCCGCGTCCCCCCCCGAACGTGCAGGGGGGGCCACTCGCGGGCGGTCCGGGCGTCCCAGAGGCGGACCACCGGACCCTGGCCCGCGACCGCGAGGGTCCGGCCGTCGGGCGTGAAGGCCAGCACCCGGGCCGAGCTCGGCCCCCCGTTTGATAAGACGATCGGCCGCCCCGTGGCCGTCTCCTTCAGGGCGACGCCCCCTTTGATCGTGATGACCGCCAAAAGGTCACCCGTGGGGGAGTAGGCCAGACGCCAGACGGCCCCGTCGTATTCTTCGCGGCCGACCTGGGCCTCGGGCGCGGCCCGCTCGACCGCCTTCGGCCTGTCGCGGGTCCGCGTCGCCCGGTCGTAACAGGCGGCGAAGCCCACGACCAGGGTGAGCACGAGCGCCCAACTTCCGCAGGCGGACGGCCGCCGCAGCGGCCGACCGCCTGCGGCGTCGCGCACCGACTCGACACCGATCCGTCCCATACCACGATCCCCCTTGTTTCCAAGGCCGGCGCGCACCGCGACCGCCCGGGCCGTGCGGCCCGCTCGGACGGTGAACGGCCAGAGACCATCCACACACTCAATACTCTAATCGGCGATCAAACGCCATCCACTCACTCAACAATTCAATGAAGCAGGCTTTATCTGCCGATTGAAGGAGTCGTGGGCGCGGGCCGGCGTGCGCGCCGCCTGCGGGCATGGGACGGGGGACGCGTGAAACAGCCAAAATAGCTTAGATTTATCTTATATAACGCCGCGTGGCGCCATAACGCCCGACCGCGCCCGCTCTCTTGGGGCGCCGCGGGGTGTTGACCGGCCCGCGGAGGAGGGGCTGAGGATCAGGCGTTTGACCCTTGCGGCGGCGTTCGGGCTTCTGGCGGGCTTCGTGGCCGGCTCGTCGGTACACGCGACGCTCGTCGAGAGCGGGGGAATCGACGTGGTTTTGTTCTCGGGCGACGCGAGCATCACGGACCCATTCCGCGGGTTCGCCGCGTTCGTTTACCCCGACTCGTTCCAATTCTCTACGTCCGCCTACGCCAACCTCTCGGCGGACATGATCCAGGTCGGCTTTAGCTACGTCCCAGGGTTAGGCCCGCCTTCGGTGGGCGCCTTTACGGATTTCTATTTCACCTTCACCGGGCTGAGCCTCCTGGCGAACAACCGGACGAACAACACGCCCTTCGACTACAGAGAGCACGGCCGCCGACTCCGTTTCGATCCGGCTCGGACAGTTCTACCTCGGCCGGCGGTACGGCAGCAACGACGACTCCGTCGCCTTCCGCGTACTGACGACGACCGTCCCCGAACCGTCCACGCTGGCCCTCTGCGGCGTCGGCGCGTTCGCGGGCCTGATCGCGTGGGGGCTCCGCCGACGCCCGCCGTGCCAACGGCCGCGGAGAGCGTCGAGCCGTCCCCGCGCGGGGCCTTACCTACCGTCGTCAACACCGCCACGTGTTGGTAGAGTCCGATTTCGGGGCTCCACCCTTGCGCGACGCCTTCCCGGCGCGGCCCTTGCTCGCCACCCCGGTCTGCTGCCCGGGACGGTCGGGGCCAATTCCGGGGCGCGGCGCACGGGCCCGTCGGCCGCGATGGACCCGTCCGAGGGGGTCCGTTGTTCGCCGCCCGTGACGTAGACACCCGCAGCCCGGCTCCAGCCCCCGAAGCGACGCGGGCGGACGGCCTCGGGCCGCGTGCGCCGGTAGGGCCGAGCCGCCGGCGCCGCTACGCCGGCGGCGAGGCAGCCCCGCGCAAGCGCCTCACCAGCGCTTTCCGCGCGCGGGCCCCCAGCAGGGCCCCGACGGCCCTCCGCGCCAGGGCCTTGAAACGCAGGCCGACGGCGCAAAGATAGGGGCCGGGGTCGTCGGCCCGGAAGATCATGTCGCGCTTTTTACCGCCCCTCTGCTGCCGCCGTTGCTCCGGGCTCAGACGCCCGGCGCGGCGATAGGCGAGGGCCGCTCGGGACTCGGCGCGGCCGTCGATCAGCTTCACGGGGTGCGACACCGCCGCGGGCGGCGGGATCGGCAGGCCGGCCATCTCGCTATAGGCGATTAACGGGATGTTGACCCCGTTGATCACCGCCACCTCGTTCTGGTAGTTCGTCCGCCCGACGGTCGGCTCCATGATCACCGGCTCGTCGGTCCCGGGCCTCATCTTGAACTCGACGGACCCGAGCCCTCGAAAACCCACACGGCGCCAGATCCGCTCGGTGAGTTCGACGATCGGACCGGCCCAGGCGGCCGGGGCCGGTTCCGCCAGGGCCGTGTTGCCGCAATCGATCGGCCACTGCCGCAACTTCCGCCCGGCGTACAGGGCGAGCGGCCGACCGTCGCGGCCGCAGTAACTCAAGCAGAACGCGATCCGGTCGTCCTCGCCGGGGATCCACTCCTGGACGACGACCTCCGGCTCCCAGGGCGAAACCAGGTCGTACGCCGCGATCAATTCGCTTTGGTCGTGCGCCTTGAACGCCTTCGCGGGGCAGTGCTCCCGGAAGGCGCTGTTCTTGACCTGCGGTTTAAGGATGCAGGGGTAAACGTATTCGGCGATGTGTTGCCGGAACTCCGCGGGGCTGTCGAGGAACCACGTCCGGGGGACCGGCCAGCCTTCGCGCTGGGCCAGTTCGACGAAAGCCCGCTTGCTCATTAACGTGTCGACCGTCTCGTCCGACGGCAGGTTGATCTCGTAGAACGCCTCCAGCTCGCGCCGGTGGCGTGCGACCCAGAGGACCGGCTCGTCCTTGGTGATCAACAGCGGCGCCTTGGCGGTCAGGCGCCGGCCGACCTCGCGGAGCCCCTCGATACAGGCGTCCTCGTTCCAGGCGGCCAGGTCGACGACCCGGCACGTCCGGGTCCAGCGGCAGGGGTTCGGGCCCGGGGGGGTTACGCCGATGCACGCCACCCCCCCGGCCGCCAACGCGCGTGAAACGCCCAGACCGTTGGCCTCCATACCGACGACGACCGCGACGGGGCCGTCGGGCTTCGACCGGCCTTGAGAACTCACCGCGCACTCCCGGGCAGGTACTGGGAGACGCGGCGGTAGGCCGACGAGGCCACCCGGTAGGGGAGGCTCCGGCGCGCCCCGCCCCCTTCGAACCGCTGCATCGCGTCGTGGTCGAGCAGGTTCATGTACCGCTCCCAATCCCGCCAGATCAGCGTAAAGTCGTTCAGGTAGGCGTGCAGATCGGGGTGGGCTTCGCTGGAGTAGTCGATCCCCATCGGGCCGTGCGTGCGGAGGACGTGGTGCTGGTCGAACAGCGCGCGGCCGTGGCGCTCGTAGGCCGTCTCGAAGCTCTCGGCGACGTCGTTGACGTTATGCCAGAGGACCACGGAGGAGCGATCCAGGTAGGGCAGGGCCCCGACAAAATCGTCCAGGGCCGCGGGGTTCCGGTGGAGCCCGTCGATGAAGTAGATGGAGATCGCCTGCGGGCCCTCCACCGGCGGGAACAGCTTGACCGCGATCGGCGTCTCCTGGGGGCTGGGCCCGGCGTGGACCTGCACGTTGTTAATCCCGCGGACGGAGACGATCCGCTCGAACAGCGGCTTGGCCAGGCCGCGCGTGTCGACGTCGCCCCAGGTGTCGATCGCCACGACGGAGCCGGAAGGCCACGCCGTCGCCAGGCAGAACGTGCTCAGGCCGAACGAGTTGCCGATGATGTAGGAGCGGGTCGGCTGGACGATCTGGCAGAGGTCATAGAATAACTTGATCTCGTCGTCACCGATCGACGCCGACGACCTCGGGTGCTCGGGGCGGCGGCCGTCCCACTCGGCGAGCCAGTACCCCTTCGTCGTGCCCAGGCTGGCCGGGACGTCCTTGGGCTTCAGGACGGCCCCCTCCGCGGCGTAGAGGTCGAACAACCGTTTCTTGAAGTCGCGGAACTCGGTGTAATACGCATCGAAGCGGGTTTCCGACCTCATTCATCGTCTCCCGGTTGTGATACCGTCGTCGGCCCCTTGACCCGCGCCGGGTCGGGACCCCTCTTCGCCGCGCACCCGGAGCTCCAGGAGCTGCGAGTCGATGAGGAACTTGGCCGCCCAGTTCAGGTACTGAAACGTCCCGTAATCGCCGTCCACGGGGAACGACCCCTTGACGCCGCCCCTCATGTTCTCGTCGCCGCCCACCGCCAGGGTGCGCCGGACGAACGCGTTGGCCGCGAAGGCGCCGTCGCGGTAGCGCGCCTCCCCCGTCTCCTGGTAGAGGATCAGCCAGCAGTGGGCCACCTGGACCGAGCCGGTCAGGCAGGCCGAGGGGACGGCCCCTTGCCACGACGAGTCGAGCCGACCCGGCAGGAAGCCGTCGTCCCGCAGCGCCGAGAGCAGGCCGTCCCCCGTCCGCCGGGCGGCGGCCAGCAGGTCGGCCTCTTTGGCGAACCGGTACGCTTCGAGAACCCCCCTCAGGACGTACCCCAGGGTGTGGGTCAGCGGGGCCGGCTCCCTCTCCAGGCAGCACCGCGCGAACCAGCCGTTGTCCCGCTGGTGCGACAGCGCCCACCGCACGTTCCGCAGCGCGGCGTCGCTCCAGGCCGGGTTCGGCTCGACCCGCGCCGCCTCCAGCAGGCCCCACGAGACGTGCGTCTCGTACGCCTTCTCGCCCGGTGCGGCGAACGGCGTCGGGTGCTTCCGCCAGCAGCCGTCGGGGTCCAGCGAGTTCGCCAGCCAGTCGGCCGCGCGCCGCATCGGGTCGCGGTAGGCGTCGCCCAGTTCGCGCACCCCGGCGGCCAGCCCCATGAGGATCTGGCCCGTGTTAAACGTGACGGGGACCACCGGCGTCTCGCCGATAACGCCGCCCTGGAACCCCCCCTCCGGGAACTGGATCGACACGAGCCAGTCGAGCATCCGGCGCGCCCGCTCCCGGAGCGAGTCGTCCTTCTTCAGCCGCGCGCAGGCCAGGAACGTCGGGACGATGTAGCCGGTCGTCTCGGGGTAGGACGCGTTCCAGCCCTTGATCAGGCTGAAGTCGCGCGCGACGCCACCGTCTTGAGACCGCGACCGGTCCTGCGCCCGGCCCAGCCATTCCAGCGCCTCGTCGATCGCCCGTTCGGGGCCCGGGTCGGCGGCCGGCACCCCCCTTCGATCGCGTATCATCTCCCGCCAGGCGGGCCAGGATAACCGGGCAAGTCCGAGCGACTTCCGGGCAATCGTGCGCAGGTTAGTCATCGATTCCCTTATTCCGTCGAGGTCCGTTCGGGCGTTCAGCCAAGGCTGGACCCGTGTGAATGATGTCACTCGAGTTTTCGATCACGCGATTTTTGGATCACATGATACCCTCCGGAATCATCACCATCAATTCCGCTACGGATCGCACCGCAACCCCGCGCACCGCCTTGCCCCCGGGAGTGGGCTTGATGACACCCATTCCTCCACCTCCTCAAGAGCGACGCGAGTAACGGCGCGGGGCCGCAAAAAATGCGGGGATTTTGCCCGGGAAACCCCCGGGCGGCCCTCCGGGTCTGCACGCCCGGGGCGTCCCGGTCGCACGCCGCACGAGAATGCGGGCCGGGCCCGACACCCCTGCGGGCAGTCCGACCCGTCACCGCGGGCGGCCGAAGCGGCAACGCCGCAAAATAAATATTATTTTATATATTATAATTTATAATAAATAATTTTCCTGCACGGCGCGAGACTGTGGACGCCACATCCCACGCGGTTCGGTACAATCGACCGCCCGGCGGGCGGGGAAAGGCCCCGGCCGGTCGGGGGTGGGGCGACCGGTTGGGCCCGTGGAGTCCGGTGGGTCATGGCGGGTGTTAGGAGCAAGGTCGCGGTCGTCTTCGGGACGCGGCCCGAGGCGGTCAAGCTCGCGCCGGTGGTCCGGGCGCTGCGGGGGAGGGCCGGGCTCGACTGCCGCGTCTGTTCGGCCGCCCAGCACCGGGGGTTAGTCGACCAGACCCTCGCGGCCTTCGACCTGACCCCCGACGTCGACCTCGACCTGATGCGCCCCGCGCAGTCCCTCGCCGAACTGACGGCGCGGGGGGTCGAGGCGGTCGACGCGTTCCTCGCCGCCGAGCGGCCCGACCTGGTCCTCGTCCAGGGGGACACGACGACCGTCCTTTGCGCGGCGCTGGCGGCCTTCTACCGCAAGATCCCCCTCGGACACGTCGAGGCCGGGCTGCGGACCGGCGACCTCGCCGCCCCGTGGCCCGAGGAGGCGAACCGCGTCCTCACGACCCGGCTCGCCGCCCTCCATTTCGCCCCCACGGAGCGGAGCCGCCGTAACCTCCTGGCCGAAGGGGTGCCCGCCGGCCGCATCGCCTTGACGGGGAACACCGTCGTCGACGCCCTCCACTTCGCGCTCAAAAAGGTCCGGGCCGAGCCGCCGCTCATCCCCGGCCTGCGACGCCCCCTCACCCCCGCCGGCTGTGGCGGGCCGCTCGTCCTGGTCACCGGCCACCGCCGCGAAAGCTTCGGCGCCGGCGTCGAATCGGTCTGCCGGGCCGTCAGGACGTTGGCCCGACGATTCCCGGACACCGCCTTCGTCTACCCCGTCCATCCGAACCCCAACGTCCGCGAGCCGGTCGACCGCATCCTCGGCCCGCCGCACGGGGCCGACAACGTCGACCTCCTCGAACCCCTCGGCTACCTGGAGTTCGTCGCCCTGATGGACCGCGCGACGCTGATCCTGACCGATTCCGGCGGGGTCCAAGAAGAAGCCCCCGCCCTCGGCAAGCCGGTACTCGTCACGCGCACGACCACCGAGCGGCCCGAAGCCGTCGAGGCCGGAACCGTCCGACTCGTCGGGACCGACGAACGGGCCATCGTCGCCGAGGCGAGCCGGCTCCTTACCGACCCCGCCGCGTACGGCGCGATGGCCCGCGCCCACAACCCTTACGGCGACGGCCGCGCCTCGGACCGGATCGCCGACGCCTGCCTTCGCTTCTTCTATGGCGATTCGTCCCTCAACGTCGGCCTCGACGCGGGCCCATTTGCGCCATAGATAGCCGCCAAACGTCGGCTCAAACGCCCTCCAGAGAAGGCACGCTTCACGCGGCCGTTTTTAAAACTTTACGTAACGCGGAGAACTTAACGGCACGGTCAACTTCTTTGAAAATTTTTTTGATCGTTACAAAACATATCGCTTGATATTAGGTATCTAGACGGTATAACGGTGGTCTCCGCGGGAAGATGGTGGCTTGGATGTATGGGAGTCTGGGTCGCAAAGACCCGACGCGTCCGCCAGGGACGGGCCGATCCCCCAGGATCGGGATCATCGATGTTCGGCCCCGAAGAGCGCTCCCCTTCGAGGCCGACCCCGGCTCCCCGCAGGGATAAACGGTTGACGGACCCGGAACCGACCTCGACGTTCGGGACGTAGCGACCATTTTATAAGACGCGGATATCCTCCGCTCCGCGGACGGCGTTTCGGATCCGGCCGGCGGGAAACGCGGTAGGGGTCCGGGTGTAGACGAATCGGCGCGTGCCTTAAGACCGGGCCGACCGTTCCCCGCCCCTCCAGCAAACCCGTGCGGCCGAGCCGCCACGAGATCGACCGCCTTGACACCGCACCGCGTTGGTGCTCTGACCTGGAGCGTTGACACGTGACCCGAACCACCCAGAGCGATGCCCCTTGCGGCGTCAATCTGTCGGCCGAGCCTTTCAACGGGTCGACCGTTGGCTCGCCATACGTCGCCTTGAAGACCGCGTTCGACTTCTCGTTCTCCCTCCTGATCGCCGCCTTCTGCTGGCCGCTGCTGCTGGCGGCGATGGCGGCGGTGAAATTGACGTCCCGCGGCCCCGTGATCTACCGGCAGGTGAGGCTCGGGCTCGACGGCCGCCGGTTCACCATCTTCAAGATCCGGACGATGTACCACGACTGCGAGCGGACGACCGGGCCGCGGTGGTCGACGGACAACGACCCGCGGATCACCGCGGTCGGCCGCCTGCTCCGCCGGACCCACCTCGACGAGTTGCCGCAGCTCTGGAACGTGCTCCGCGGCGACATGAGCCTGGTCGGCCCGCGCCCCGAGCGCCCCGAGTTCGTCGAACGGTTGGAACGGGCCATCCCCGACTACCGCGGGCGGCTCTCGGTCCGCCCGGGCCTCACGGGGCTGGCCCAGGTTCAACTCCCCCCGGATAGCGACATGGGGGGCGTGCGTTTGAAGGTCCGGTGCGACCTCTGCTACGTCCGGCTCATGGGCCCCTGGCTCGACTTCCGGATCCTCGTCGGCACGGGGCTGAAAATCCTCGGGGTCCCGTTCGAAACGACCCGCCGACTCCTCAGGCTCCCCGGCGTCGAGACGCCCGCCGACGTGCGCACCGACGTGCGGAGCGAAGAGCACTCCGGCCAGTGGCAGACCGCCTGACAAGGCACGGGCGGGCGGCTCGATCCCCCCACCGAGCCGCCCCGATCGGCGGCCCGACGCGCCGCCCTCGGCGGCTCAAAACAACATCGATTCCCGCTCCTCCCGGCTGAGAAGTTCGGCGACGTGGTCGCGGAGCATACTAAGCAGGAGGGCCTTGCGGAGCCGAACGGACCCGAGGGCTTCGTAATCGCTGCGTGCGGTCTCGGACGCGGCGGCGAGCACTTCGGCCTCCAGCGCGGCGCGGCGGGCGGGGTCAAGGCGGGCGAGGTAGTCGTCGACCGCGCGGCGGCCCCGGTCGCGGCGGCGGGTCTCTTCGCGGCGACGGCGGTCGGCCTCTTCCGCCTCCACCTCCGCGGCCTGCCGCGCCGCACGGGTGGCCCGGCTCTCGAAGCCCTTGGGCGCGGGGTAACCGTCTTCGATCGCCTTGATAAGCCACCCCGACGGGTTTTTCTCCATCCCTTTCGCCCGCGCCGCGAGCTTCCAGTCGAAGATCTCGACCTTCTCGGCGATCATCTCCTCCGGGTGCTCCTTCACCAGGGCCTCGGCCTTCGACCGCGTCACCCCGCGTTCGACGAGGGCCTCGACGACCGCGTCGCCCGCAGCCTTCGGCGCGTCCGCAACCTCCGCCACGGCGGCCTCCGCCTCGCCGGCAGTCGAACCGGCGGAGACCGGGTCGGCGGCCCGGACGAACCGGACCGTCCAGCCGTCTTTCTGCTTCTGGTAACGCTCCTCGCGGCTCAGCGGCGCGAGGAAACCGCGGGCTTCTAACTCGTCGATCGCCGGCTGAAGCTTTTCCCGGACCTTGCCGATGTTTAGCCCGCCCTTCTTCCCGACGTAACTCCGGCTCAAACCCACGCGTTCGAACGCGATCTCGGCCAGGTCGAACGTCTGGTCGGGCTGCCGGTGCAGCCGCTTGTCGAGGAACCGGTAGAGCCGCTTCGAGGACGCGTGTTCGAGTGCGAAATACATCCGCACGTCGAGGCGCTTCAGGTTCCCCGCCTGGCAACTCTCCAGAAAGATCTTATTCCAGGTGAAGTACGACGACGGGACGGGGGTCTGTGCCCCCCCCGGGCCTTCGGCCCGGTCGTAGAGCACGACCTCGTTGAGGATGTGGAACACCGCGTTGATCTTCCGGCGGGTCCGCTGGTCCCACCACGTC
>Ga0164243_10005428_pt1 | contig 19465 bp, 16 predicted proteins | sample OricompcompostOP_FD_108781 | JGI IMG/M metagenome (GOLD analysis project Ga0164243, IMG submission 108781) | Organic Plus compost microbial communities from Emeryville, California, USA - Original compost - Organic plus compost (OP) | ecosystem: Engineered > Solid waste > Mixed feedstock >... | reverse complement strand
TTCGTCGAGATCGAGACGCCCACGCTGACCCGCAGCACCCCCGAGGGCGCGCGGGACTTCCTCGTCCCGGCCCGCCTGCAGCCGGGCAGCTGGTACGCCCTCCCGCAGAGCCCCCAGCTGTTCAAGCAGCTGCTCATGGTCGCCGGGATGGAGCGCTACTACCAGATCGCCCGCTGCTACCGCGACGAGGACTTCCGCGCCGACCGGCAGCCGGAGTTCACCCAGCTCGACATCGAGATGAGCTTCGTGACCCAGGACGACGTGATCGCCCTGGGGGAGGAGATCGTCGCCGCGCTGTGGAAGCTCATCGGCTACGACGTCCCGCTCCCGCTGCCGCGGATGACCTACGCCGAGGCGATGGCGCGCTACGGCTCCGACAAGCCCGACCTGCGCATGGGGCTGGAGCTCGTCGAGTGCACCGACTACTTCAAGGACACCCCGTTCCGCGTCTTCCAGGCGCCGTACGTCGGCGCGGTCGTGATGCCGGGCGGCGCGAGCCAGCCCCGCAAGCAGCTCGACGCGTGGCAGGAGTGGGCCAAGCAGCGCGGCGCCAAGGGCCTGGCCTACGTGCTGGTCCAGGAGGACGGCGAGCTCGGCGGCCCGGTCGCCAAGAACATCACCGACGAGGAGAAGGCCGGTCTGGCCGCCCACGTCGGGGCGAAGCCCGGCGACTGCATCTTCTTCGCCGCGGGACCGGTGAAGTCCAGCCGCGCGCTGCTGGGCGCCGCGCGCCTGGAGATCGGGCGCCGTACCGGCCTGCTCGACGAGGACGCCTGGAGCTTCCTGTGGGTGGTCGACGCACCGCTGTTCGAGCCGGCCGACGAGGCCACCGCGGCCGGCGACGTGGCGGTCGGGGCGGGCGCCTGGACCGCGGTCCACCACGCCTTCACCAGCCCCCAGGACCTCGAGACCTTCGACACCGACCCCGGCAACGCCCTCGCCTGGGCCTACGACATCGTCTGCAACGGCAACGAGATCGGCGGCGGGTCGATCCGTATCCACCGCGAGGACATCCAGAAGCGGGTCTTCGAGGTCATGGGCATCGGGCCGGAGGAGGCGGAGGAGAAGTTCGGCTTCCTCCTCGAGGCGTTCAAGTACGGCGCCCCGCCGCACGGCGGCATCGCGTTCGGCTGGGACCGCGTCACGGCGCTGCTCGCCGGCACCGACTCCATCCGCGACGTCATCGCCTTCCCCAAGACCGGCGGCGGCTACGACCCGCTGACGGCCGCTCCCGCGCCGATCAGCGCGGAGCAGCGGAAGGAAGCCGGTGTCGACGCCCGGCCGACGGAGGAATCCGGGGTCTGAGGCCCCGCCACCGGACGGTTTGCCGGGACGTCGAGACCAAACCGTTACCGCGTCGCTATCGCTTTGGCGCACCGACAGCGCCTAATGTCACGGACGGCGCGTGGCCCGTGCGGCCCGTGTCACATCCGTGACGACGCGGCGACGAGGTGAAGATGACGATCCCGGGCTCCGAGCTGGAGATCAACGAGACCGGAGCACCGGTGGAGGACGACGACGCAGTCGTCAAGGTGGCAGGTCGCTCCCCGACCCAGCTGGCGATCGCGCGGTTCCGCTCCGACCGGCTCTCGATGATCTCGTTCGGGTTCTCGGTGATCATCGTGATCTGCGCGATCCTCGCGCCGATCCTGGTCGCGCTCGACGTGCTGCACCCCAACGAGCTCAACCAGGACCTGCTCGCCGACACCGGGGTCGCGCCCCAGGGCGCGTTCGGCGGCGTGAGCTGGGACCACCCGTTCGGCGTCGAGCCGTCCACCGGCCGCGACCTGCTCTCCCGGCTGATGCTCGCCATCACCTGGTCCCTGGGCATCGCGCTCACGGCGACGCTGCTCACGGTGACCATCGGCGTGATCCTCGGCATCATCTCGGGCTTCTCCGGCGGCTTCGTCGACGCGGTCGTCGGCCGGATCATCGACCTCACGCTGTCCTTCCCGCAGACGATGATGCTGCTGGCGCTGTCCGCCCCGGCGGTGCTGTTCATCCGCAGCAACGTCGCCGAGATCCCCGGACTGGGCGCCCTGCAGGACCGCGACCTCGCCGGCGGCGCCTACGTGATCGTCATCCTGGCCGTCTTCGGCTGGCCACCGGTGGCGCGCGTGGTGCGCAGCCAGGTGCTGTCGCTGCGTGAGCGCGAGTTCATCGAGGCCGCCCGCCTGCTCGGCGCGTCGCGTCCGCGGCTGTACTTCAAGGAGGTGCTCCCGAACGTCTGGGCGCCCGTCCTGGTCTACGTGACCCTGCTCGTGCCGGCGTACATCTCGGCGGAGGCGGCGTTCAACTTCCTCGGCGTCGGCATCCGTCCGCCGACGCCGACCCTGGGCAACATCCTCGCCGACTCCGTCAGCTACACCAGCGCGGACCCGACCTACTTCTTCCTCCCGGGTGTGCTGCTCGCGCTCATCGTCGTCGTCTTCAACCTCGTCGGCGACGGCGCCCGCGACGCGCTCGACCCGAAGTCGCACCGATAACAGGACCCAGTACTCCGCCGACATTCGGGACGCGGAGCGCTGTGGCGCCGGCCTCACCGGCGTCATTCACCGAAAAGGAGATAGTTGAATGGCCCTCAAGAAGCCATTGGCCGCGCTGGCGGCCACGGCGCTCGCGGCCACACTCGCCGCGTGCGGCGGTGGCAGCAGCGACGACAACGACGGCGGAAGCAGCGGCGGGAAGCCCGAGAAGGGCGGCAACGCCATCTTCTTCGTCGGTCCGCGGACCGTCGAGCACTGGGACCCCCAGCGCATGTACATCGGTCGTGACCTGAACAACGCCGGTCGGCTGTTCTACCGCAGCCTCGTGGCCTTCCCGGCCTCGAACGACCCGGAGGAGGGCACCACGCCCATCCCGGACCTCGCCACCGACACCGGCACCACCGAGGACGGCGGCAAGACCTGGCAGTTCACCGTCCGCGACGACGTGAAGTGGGAGGACGGCCAGCCGATCACCTGTGAGGACTTCAAGTACGGCGCGTCGCGCAACTTCGCGACCGATGTGATCATCGGTGGTCCGGCCAACTACCTGTTCACCTACCTCGACATCCCCAAGGGTGACGACGACCTGCCGGCCTACAAGGGCCCGTACTCCAAGAAGGGCCAGGAGCTCTTCGACAAGGCGGTCACCTGCGAGGGCCAGACGATCACCTACCGGTTCAAGAAGCCGTGGCCGGACTTCCCGCAGTCCATCGCGTCGCTGCGGTTCATGGACCCCTACCGCGCCGACCTCGACAAGGGCGACGCGAACAACTTCGTGATCATCTCCAACGGTCCCTACAAGCTGGAGGGTGAGTGGAAGGAGGGCACGGGAGGCAAGTTCGTCCGCAACGAGAACTGGGACCCGAGCACCGACCCGATCCGCAAGGCCTACCCGGACACCTGGGACTTCCGCGAGGGTGACACCGACGAGGCGATCTACGAGCAGCTGCTCTCCGACTCCGGCGACGCGCAGTACGCCGTGACGGAGCGTCGCCTGCCGCCGGCGCTGTTCGACCGCAAGGACGAGGCCGGTGACCGCTACACCCAGGTCGAGTCGCCCTACGTCGACTACGTCGTGCCGAACTTCAACTCGCCGGTCTTCAAGGACCCGAACTGCCGCGAGGCGCTGAAGCTGGCGACCGACAAGTCGGCCTGGATCAAGGCGGGCGGTGGCGAGGAGTACTTCAAGCCCGCGTACTCCATCGTGAACCCGAACGTCCCCGGCTACACCGAGAACCCGTCGTTCGCCGACATCCCGGACGAGGGTGACATCGAGGGCGCCAAGGCGGCGCTCGAGAAGTGCCCGGCCCCCAAGCCGGTCAAGATCAAGTTCACCTACTCCGGTGGCACGCCGACCTCGGACAAGCAGGCGTCCGCGCTGAAGGCCGGTTGGGACAAGGCCGGCTTCCAGACCGAGCTCGACCCGCTCGAGGACACCTACTACGCCGTGATCCAGAAGCCCGACGCGGACTTCGACGTCACCTGGGGTGGTTGGGGCGCTGACTGGCCGTCCATCGGCACGGTCATCCCGCCGCTGTTCGACAGCCGGATCAACCTGACCGGCGACTCCAACGGCAACGACTACGGCAACTACCGTGGCGGCCCGGAGGTCGACAAGATGATCGACGACGCCTACGCCGAGCCCGACCTCGACGCGGCGGCGGAGAAGTGGGCGGCGGTCGACGCCAAGCTGGGCGAGGACATCGCCTACATCCCGCTGGAGATCACGATCTTCAACTTCCTCCACGGAAGCAAGGTCACCGGCTACGCCAACAACGTCTCGGTGAACGGCTACGCCGACCTCGCCGTGCTCGGCGTGGAGAACTGATCCTCCACTAATCACCACACGGTCGGGGGCCGCCCCTCGCGGCGGCCCCCGACCGTGGGTGCCCACCGGACGCCCACCCAGTAGAGGTCCCTGTGCTTGCCTATGCCATCCGCCGGATCGTGACCGGCGCGATCATGCTGGTCGTGATGAGCTTCGTCACCTTCGCGTTGTTCTTCGCGTCGCCGATCGACCCCGCAGACTTCTCCTGCGGCAAGAACTGCTCCGAGGCGCAGAAGAAGGAGACCGCGGCGGCCCTCGGGTACGACGACAACTTCCTCGACCAGTGGCGTGACTTCGCCGTCGGCGTGGTGGCCGGACGGGACTTCCCCGACGACCCCGAGCTGCGCAAGACCGCGCCCGAGACGATCGCGCACTGCCCGGCCCCCTGCCTGGGCTACTCCACCGAGCGCAGCTCGACGGTGACGGGGCTGATCAAGGAGACCTTCCCGGTCTCGCTGTCCCTGGCGGTGGCGGCCTTCGTGCTGTGGATGCTCGGCGGCATCCTCTTCGGCGTCCTCGCCGCGCTCAAACGCGGCACCTTCATCGACCGCGGTGTGGTCGGCCTGTCCCTGGTCGCCTACGCGTTCCCGACGTTCTTCGTCGGCCTCCTGCTCTACAAGTTCGTGGCCATCCAGTGGGAGCTCGTGCCGCTGCCCCGCTACACGCCGATCGCCGAGGGCGGCGTCGGCGGATGGCTCGCCAGCCTGATCCTGCCGGCGCTCACCCTGGCCGCCTTCTTCATGGCCGCCTACGTGCGCATGACCCGGTCCTATGTCATCGAGTCCTTCAACGAGGACTACGTCCGCACCGCCCGTGCCAAGGGACTGCCCGAGCGCACGGTGACCTTCAAGCACGCGCTGCGCGCGGCGCTGACCCCGATCGTGACGATGGCGGGCCTCGACCTCGCCGGTCTGCTGGGCGGCGCGATCATCACCGAGTCGGTCTTCAACTACCCCGGACTCGGCAAGCTCGCCGTGCTCGCCAACAGCGACTTCGACCTGCCCACCCTGGTCGGCCTGGTCCTGTTGCTCGCCACCTTCGTCATCGTGGCGAACATCATCGTGGACCTGCTCTACGCCGTCATCGACCCGCGCGTCCGACTGGGCTGAGAGGAAACATCGACATGTCCAGCACATTCGCGTCCGCTGCCGGCCAGGACCAGCGGTCCACCGGGCCGCTGCTCTCGGTCCGCGAGCTCGAGGTCCACTTCCCGACCCAGGACGGACTGGTCCGCGCGGTCAACGGGCTGACCTTCGACCTCGAGGCCGGCAAGACGCTCGGGATCGTGGGCGAGTCCGGCTCCGGCAAGTCGGTGTCGAGCATGGCGATCATGGGCCTGCACCACGGCACCAACGCCCGGATGTCCGGCGAGATCCTGCTCAGCGGCACCGACCTGCTCGCGCTCGGCCGCGACGAGATGCGCAAGCGCCGCGGCCGCGAGGTCGCGATGATCTTCCAGGACCCGCTCTCGGCGATGCACCCGTATTACACGGTGGGCAACCAGATCGCCGAGGCCTACCGGGTCCACCACGACGTCTCCCGCAAGATCGCCAAGCGGCGTGCCGTCGAGATGCTCGACCGGGTCGGGATCCCCAACCCCGACCGGCGCGTCGACGACTACCCCCACCAGTTCTCCGGCGGCATGCGGCAGCGGGCGATGATCGCGATGGGCCTGATCAACGACCCGGGCCTGCTGATCGCCGACGAGCCGACGACCGCGCTGGACGTGACGGTGCAGGCGCAGATCCTGGACCTGCTGCAGGACCTGCAGCGCGAGTTCAACTCCGCGATCATCATCATCACCCACGACCTCGGCGTGGTGGCGGAGATGGCCGACGACGTGCTGGTCATGTACGCCGGCCGGGCGGTGGAGTACGGCCCGTGCCGGGAGATCCTCACCCACCCCGAGATGCCCTACACCTGGGGACTGCTCTCCAGCGTCCCCGACCTGTCGGGCGACACCGAGGCACGGCTGGTGCCGATCCCCGGCAACCCGCCCAGCCTGCTCAACCCGCCGTCGGGCTGTCCCTTCCACCCGCGGTGCGCCCACCGCGACAAGGTGCCCGGCGACCTGTGCCGCACCGAGCTGCCGCTGCTGGTCCCCGGCCAGCGCGGCCCGGGCCACACGAAGCGGTGCCATCTGCCGAACCCGGACACCATCTATCAGGCCGAGGTGCTGCCCGAGATCGCCCCGGACCTCGCTGAAGACCGGGCGGAGGAGTTGTGATGACGAGCGGGATGAGCCACGAGCAGATGCCGGCGGCCGAGGACATGACCACCGCCCCGAAGCCCGAGGGCCACGGCCCGACGCTCGCGCCGGTCGGCGCCCGGCCGATCCTCGAGGTCGAGCAGCTGCGGATGCACTTCCCGGTGAAGTCGCCGGGCGTGATCCGGCGTACCGTCGGCCACGTCCAGGCGGTCGACGGCGTGTCCTTCCAGGTCGCCGAGGCGACCTCGCTGGGACTGGTGGGGGAGTCGGGCTGCGGGAAGTCGACCACGGGCCGGCTGATCACCCGGCTGTACAAGCCGACGGCGGGCGCGATCCGGTTCGAGGGCCGCGACATCGCCCAGGCGTCGCCGAGCCAGCTGAAGCCCCTGCGGCGGGAGATCCAGATGATCTTCCAGGACCCCTACACGTCGCTGAACCCACGGCAGACGGTGGGCTCGATCATCGGCGCCCCCCTGGCGATCCACAAGGTCGTGCCCAAGAACCAGATCCTGCCGCGCGTGCAGGAGCTGCTCGAGATCGTCGGCCTCAACCCCGAGCACTACAACCGCTACCCGCACGAGTTCTCCGGCGGCCAGCGTCAGCGCATCGGCATCGCCCGGGCGCTGACCCTGCAGCCGAAGCTGTTGGTCGCCGACGAGCCGGTGTCGGCGCTCGACGTGTCGATCCAGGCGCAGGTGATCAACCTGCTGCAGGACATCCAGCGCGAGTTCGGCGTGGCGTTCTTGTTCATCGCCCACGACCTCGCGATCGTGCGGCACTTCTGCCCCGAGGTCGCGGTGATGTACCTCGGCAAGATCGTCGAGATCGGTGACCGCGAGTCGATCTACGGTCACGCACACCACCCCTACACCCAGGCCCTGCTCTCGGCGGTGCCGGACGTCAAGCAGGCGGCCACCGGCGAGCGGGTGGAGCGGATCCGGCTGCAGGGCGACGTGCCGAGCCCGATCGACCCGCCGTCGGGCTGCCGCTTCCGGACGCGCTGCCCGATCGCGCAGGAGATCTGCGCCCGCCACGAGCCTCCACTGCTGCAGATCGGGCGGCGGCACAAGGTGGCCTGTCACTTCCCGGGCCGGCTGGGGCAGGCGCCGCGAGAGCCGTTGACCGCGGGCCTGCTGGGTGTGGACGCCGAGGGTCGTCCGGACCCGGGCGCCAGCCCGAGCACCGACCTGGTCGAGCAGCCGGGGTACGCCGACACCTGGTTCGACCTCGACAACAAGTCGATCGGACGCGCTTGAGTCGGACTGGCTGAGCGCGTCGCCCGACCGACGACCGCGGGCGGCCACTCGCTGGGCTGGTCAGACCAGTCGGCGATTGGGCACAGACCGCAGGTGATGGGGCGAGTTTGTTGCGGTTTGGGACCAAACCGCAACGGACCTGATCGGACCGGGACACCAGACGACTCCGAAATTGGCGGACGCCCCGAGCCTCACGTCGTCGCTGTCGCCGCCGCTGACTAGGGTGGCTCACCGTGGATGACGAGCCCCAGCTGTTCGACACCCCCGGCTCCCGGGCGACGGGCTCGGGCGGCTCCCTGGCCGACGCCGTCCACGCCTCCGCGCCGCTCGCGGTCCGGATGCGTCCGCGCTCGCTGGACGAGCTGGTGGGGCAGGAGCACCTGCGGGCGCCGGGCTCGCCGCTGCGCCAGCTGGTGGAGGGCGACCAGTCGCTGTCGCTGCTGCTGTGGGGCCCACCCGGCACGGGCAAGACCACCATCGCCTCGATCATCAGCCAGCAGACCGGCCGACGCTTCGTCGAGATCTCGGCCGTCTCCGCCGGCGTCAAGGAGGTGCGGGCGGCGATCGACGCGGCGCGTCGCGAGCTGGTCGCCACCGGCCACGAGACCGTGCTGTTCGTCGACGAGGTCCACCGCTTCAGCAAGGCCCAGCAGGACGCGCTGCTGCCCGGGGTGGAGAACCGCTGGGTGACGCTGGTGGCGGCGACGACGGAGAACCCGTCGTTCAGCGTGATCTCGCCCCTGCTCTCGCGCAGCCTCCTGCTCCGGCTGGAGTCCCTGACCGACGACGACATCGCGAGGGTGCTCGACCACGCCGTCGCCGACGAGCGGGGCCTGGACGGCGAGCTGGTCCTCGCCCCCGAGGCGCGCGAGCACATCGTGCGCCTCGCCGGCGGGGACGCCCGGCGCTCGCTGACCTATCTCGAGGCGGCGGCCGGCGCGGCCCGCAGCAAGGGCAGCACCACGATCGACGTGGCGACCGCCGAGACGGCGGCGGACCAGGCCGCGGTCCGCTACGACCGCGACGGCGACCAGCACTACGACGTCGTCAGCGCCTTCATCAAGTCCGTCCGCGGGTCCGACGCCGACGCGGCGCTGCACTATCTCGCCCGGATGATCGAGGCGGGGGAGGACCCCCGGTTCATCGCGCGCCGGCTGATGATCCTCGCCAGCGAGGACATCGGGCTGGCCGATCCCACCGCGCTGACCACCGCGGTGGCGGCCGCGCAGACCGTCCAGCTGATCGGCATGCCCGAGGCGCAGCTGACCCTCGCGCACGCGACCATCGCGCTCGCCGTGGCGCCGAAGTCCAACGCGGTCACCACCGCCATCTTCGAGGCGATCCGGGACGTGCGGGCCGGCAAGATCGGCCAGGTCCCACCCCACCTCCGCGACGCGCACTACGCCGGCGCCAAGGGACTGGGGCACGGCGCGGGCTACGTCTACAGCCACGACGCGCCGTTCGGCGTCGCCGAGCAGCAGTACGCCCCCGACGTCGTCGCCGATGCCGCCTACTACCGCCCGACGGAGCTCGGCGCCGAGGCGGCGGTCAAGCAGCGGTGGGAGCGGGTACGCCGGATCATCCGCGGGAAGTAGGCTTGCTCGTCGTGACCTCCGAGCTCGCCGTGCCGACGTGGCTGGCCGTCGTGATCGCCCTCGCCCTCGTGGCGCTGGCCGTCGCGGCGTACCGTCTCTCACGCTCGGTGCGCCGCGCCCGCGAGCAGACCGACGCCCTCGTCGCCGCTGCCGCCGAGGACGCCCAGACGCTGCGCGAGCAGCTCGCCGCGATCGAGGCGCAGGTGCAGGCCCGGCCGGACGTCACCGTGCGCGGCGACTGCCGCCCCGTCGCGGTCGTCGACGAGCGCGAGTACGTCATCACCGATCTCGGCCAGGAGAACGGACCGCGCGTCCCGGCCCGGGTCGTGCCGGCACCGCTGTTCGCCGACATCGTCCTGCGGGAGAGCGTCATCAAGACCGCCGCACTCGCCGCCGGCCTGCGTCGCGCCCTCTCGCCCGAGGTCCGCCACCGGATCCGCTTCGAGATGAGGCGCGAGGTGAAGCGCTCTCGCAAGCAGCGCAGGCTGATGCTCCGCTCCGCCCGGCGCGACTGGGAGGCCCGCGAGCGGGCGAGCATGGAGGCGTCGTGAAGGCGGGCGTGTGGTTCGCCGCGGGCGCCGCCGCCGGCGTCTACGGCATGGTCCGCGTCCGCCGGCTCGCCGAGGCGCTCACCCCCGACGGCATGCGCGACCGGATCGGTGCTGCCGTCGTCGGCGCCCGGATCTTCCGCGAGGAGGTCGCGCGGGGCCAGGCCCAGGCCGAGGTCCACCTCCGGCAGCGCTTCGACGGCGCCCACGCCGGGCCGCGCCAACTCACCGCACCCACCACCCAGGAAGGCAATCGATGACGGACGGGCACCTGAGCAGCGCGGAGATCCGCAACCGCTTCCTCGCCCACTTCGAGCAGCGCGGGCACACGGTCGTGCCGTCCGCGTCGCTGCTGCTGGACGACCCCAACCTGCTCTTCGTCAACGCCGGCATGGTGCCCTTCAAGCCCTACTTCCTGGGCCAGGAGACGCCCCCGTTCCAGCGCGCGACGAGCGTGCAGAAGTGCGTGCGCACGCTGGACATCGAGGAGGTCGGCAAGACCACCCGCCACGGGACGTTCTTCCAGATGAACGGCAACTTCTCCTTCGGCGACTACTTCAAGGAAGGCGCCATCCAGTACGCCTGGGAGCTGATCACCAACTCCCAGGCCGACGGAGGCTTCGGCTTCGACCCGGACAAGATCTGGGTCACGGTCCTGCCCCACGACGACGAGGCGCGCGAGGCGTGGAAGCGGATCGCCGGCCTGCCCGAGGAGCGGATCCAGCCGCGTGGGCTCAAGGACAACTACTGGAACATGGGCGTCCCGGGCCCCGGCGGACCCTGCAGCGAGATCTACATCGACCGCGGTCCCGAGTTCGGTCCCGACGGCGGCCCGGAGGCGGACGAGGACCGGTTCCTGGAGATCTGGAACCTCGTCTTCATGCAGGAGGAGCTCAGCGCCGTCCGCGCCAAGGACGACTTCGACATCGCCGGCCCCCTGCCCAGCAAGAACATCGACACCGGCATGGGCCTGGAGCGGGTCGCCTATCTGCTCCAGGGCAGGCAGAACCTCTACGAGATCGACACCGTCTTCCCGGTCATCGAGAAGGCCATGGAGCTCTCGGGCAAGAAGTACGGCGCCACGGGCCCCGACAGCGCGGCCGCGCACGTCGACGACGTCCGCTTCCGCGTGGTCGCCGACCACGTCCGCAGCTCGCTCATGCTGATCGGCGACGGCGTCACGCCGGGCAACGAGGGCCGCGGCTACGTCCTGCGCCGGCTGTTGCGCCGGGCGGTTCGCAACATGCGCCTGCTGGGCTACCAGGACCCGGCCCTGCCCGAGCTGATGCCGGTCTCCCGCGACCGGATGGGGGAGAGCTACCCCGAGCTGATCGCCGACTGGGACCGCATCGCGCAGGTGGCCTTCGCCGAGGAGGAGGCCTTCCGCAAGACGCTCCAGGCCGGAACCCAGATCTTCGACCTCGCCGCGGGCGAGGTGCGCAAGGCCGGCGCGAGCACGATCCCGGGCGAGAAGGCCTTCGCGCTGCACGACACCTACGGCTTCCCGATCGACCTGACCCTCGAGATGGCGGCCGAGGCCGGCCTGTCGGTCGACGAGTCGGGCTTCCGGCAGCTCATGAGCGAGCAGCGCGAGCGGGCCAAGGCCGACGCGCGGGCCAAGAAGGGCCACCACGCCGACACCGGCGTGTATCGGGGCATCCTGGACGCCAACGGTCCCACCGAGTGGCTGGCCTACGAGACCCTGGAGACCGAGTCGCGCCCGCTCGCGCTGCTGCGCGAGGGCGCCGCCGTCCCCGCCCTCGGCACGGGCGAGGTGGGCGAGCTGGTCCTCGACCGGACGCCGTTCTACGCCGAGTCCGGCGGCCAGGTCGCCGACGCCGGCGTCATCGAGTTCGAGGGCGGCCGGCTCGAGGTGCTCGACGTGCAGCGCCCCGTCCGCGGACTGGTGGTCCACCAGGTCCGGGTCGTCGAGGGCGAGCTGCCCGCCGACGCGCGCGACGTGCACGCCAAGGTCGACCCCGAGTGGCGCATCGGTGCCCGCCAGGCGCACTCCGGCACCCACATCGTGCACGCGGCGCTGCGTGAGGTCCTCGGCCCCACGGCCCTGCAGTCCGGCTCCTACAACCGTCCGGGCTACCTGCGCCTCGACTTCGGCTGGCTCAACGCGCTGAGCCCCGAGCAGGTGCACGAGATCGAGCAGGTCGCCAACAACGCGCTGCGCGCCGACCTGCCCGTCGGCTGGCAGTACATGACGCTCAGCGAGGCCAAGGACTGGGGAGCGCTCGCGCTCTTCGGCGAGACGTACGACGACACGAAGGTCCGCGTCGTCGAGATCGGCGGCCCCTGGTCGCGCGAGCTGTGCGGAGGCACGCACGTCGACCACTCCAGCCAGGTCGGCACCATCGTGGTGACCGGCGAGTCCTCGGTCGGCTCCGGCAACCGCCGCATCGAGGCGCTCACCGGCGTCGAAGGGTTCGCCTATCTCGCCCGTGAGCGCGACGTGGTCGACCAGCTCTCCACGCTGCTCAAGGCGCAGCCCGACGACCTCGTCGGCCGCGTCGCGGACCTCGTCGACCGGCTCAAGCAGGTCGAGAAGGAGATGGAGCGCGTCCGACTGCAGCAGCTGCTGGCGGGCGGCGCCGCGCTCGCCGAGGGCGCCACCGACGTCAACGGCGTCCGTCTCGTCGCCCAGCGGCTCGACGGCGCCGCGGGCGGTGACGTGCGGACCCTCGCCACCGACGTCCGGGCCCGGCTCACGGGCGATGCCCCGGCCGTGGTCGTGCTCATCGGCGCCAACGACGGCAAGGCCGCGATCGTGGCCGCGCTCAACGACGCAGCCCAAGCCCGCGGCCTGGCCGCCGGTGACCTGGTGCGGGCGGCGGCCCCGTTCCTCGGCGGCAAGGGCGGCGGCAAGGCCGACCTCGCGCAGGGCGGCGGGACCGACGTGTCGCGGATCGACGAGGCGCTGGCGGCCGTCACCGCGGCCGTCGCGTCGGCGTGAGTCCGCGCCCGCTCGGATGAGGCACGGCGTCCGCCTCGGCGTCGACCCCGGCGACGCCCGGATCGGGGTCGCGCGCAGCGACCCGTCGGGGATCCTCGCGACCCCGGTCGAGACCGTGCGGCGCGGCAAGGGGGACCTGCGCCGGATCCACCAGATCCTGACCGCGGAGGGGGCGGTCGAGGTGGTCGTCGGGCTGCCCCGGTCGCTGTCCGGTGGCGAGGGTCCGGCCGCGGAGAGGACCCGGGCGTTCGCCGTACGGCTGGCTCGCCGGGTGGCGCCGGTCCCGGTGCGCCTGGTCGACGAGCGGCTCACCACCGTGACCGCGGAGGCTATGCTGCGCGACCAGCGCAAGGGCGCGAAGCGCCGTGCTGTGGTCGACCAGGTCGCGGCCGTCGTCATCTTGCAGCAGGCGCTGGATGCAGAGCGTGCGACCGGCACCCCTCCGGGGGAGCTGGTGGCGCCCCCCACGGACGAGGAGACGCATGACTGAGCGGGAGCCGGAGCACGTGGAGCCGGGCGAGGACGTCGGTCACGCTCTCCTCCCCGGTACGCCGGCCGGCGGGCGCCGGCGCGCGACGCGCAAGCGGCGGGGCGGTTGCCTGCCGATCCTGGTGGTCGTGGTGCTCTTCTGCGCCCTCGTCGCGTGGTTCGCGCGCGGCGCGATCTCCGACGTCAAGGAGATGTTCGCGGGGCCGGAGGACTTCGCGGGCCCGGGCAGCGGCGAGGTCACCTTCGTCATCGACCCCGGGCAGACCGTGCGGTCGATGGGGGCCGAGCTCGAGGAGCTCGGGGTGGTCGCGTCCACGGACGCGTTCGTCGACGCCGCCGCCCAGGACGACCGGTCGACCCGGATCCAGGCCGGCACCTACCTGCTCAAGCGCGAGATGAAGGCGGCCGACGTGGTCGCGATCCTCGTCGACCCGGCCAACGTCTCCACCACGACCGTGACGGTCCCCGAGGGATTGCGCGTGGTCGACATCGTGGCGCTGATCGCGAAGAACACCGACTTCACCAAGAAGGACCTCGACGCCGCGCTCCGCAGCCCGGAGCTCGGGCTGCCGGACTACGCCGGCCAGAACCCCGAGGGCTACCTGTTCCCGGCGACGTACACGATCAGCCCCGACGACACCGCGGCCAGCCTGCTCAAGGACATGGTCGACCGGTGGAAGAAGGCGGCCGCGGACGCCGGCCTCGACGCCGCGGCGCAGCGCCTCGGCTACACGCCCCACGAGCTGATGACCATCGCGTCGCTGGTGCAGGTGGAGGGCAAGACGGCCGACGACATGGCCAAGATCGCCCGGGTGATCCTCAACCGGGTGGAGAACCCGGGCACCGCGGGGCAGACCGGTCGGCTGCAGATCGACGCGACGGTCGACTACGCGCTCGACCGCAAGCTCACCGTGGGGCTGACCCAGGAGGAGCGGGAGAACACCGACTCGCCGTACAACACCTTCCGGGTCGTCGGCCTGCCGCCGGGGCCGATCAGCGCGCCGGGCGACGACGCCATCAAGGCGGCGCTCGACCCGCCGGCCGGCGACTGGTACTACTACGTGACGGTCAACCTGCGCACCGGCGAGACCAAGTTCGCGGCCAGCTACGAGGAGTTCCTCCGCTACCGCGACGAGCTGCGCGACTACTGCGCCAACGAGTCGCAGGGCGCCTGCTGATGCCCGCCCGGTTCGGGGTGGTCGGCGACCCGGTGGCGCACTCGCTGTCACCGACCCTGCACCGGGCGGGCTATGCCGAGCTCGGCATCGACGCGGCGTACGACGCTGTGCGGGTGCCGGCCGGTGGCCTGGCCGCGTTCGTCGCCGGCCTCGGACCCGAGTGGCGCGGACTGTCGGTCACGGCGCCGCTCAAGCGTGAGGCACTCGCCCTCGCCGACCGGACCTCCGAGCTCGCGCTGCGCGCGGGCGGCGCCAACACGCTGGTGCGGACCGAGGACGGATGGCTGGCCGACAACACCGACGTGCCCGGGGCCGTGGCGGCGATCCGGGAGCGCTTCCCCTACGACCTGCGTCTGGCGACCATCCTGGGCGGGGGAGCGACGGCGGCCAGTGTGGGCCTCGCGGTCGCCGATCTCGGGATGGACCTGATCACCGTCGCCGCGCGCAACCCGGCCAATGCGGCCGACACGGTGGCGGCGATCCGCAGCCACCCCGCCGCGCCTGAGGTGGTCGTGGTCGGACTGGATCGAATGGGCTTCGCGGGCGGGATCGTGGTCTCCACCATCCCGGCTGCCGCGCAGACGCCGGACCTGATCGCGAGGGTCTTCCCGGTGAACGTCGTGTTCGAGGTGACCTACAACGACTGGCCGACGCCGCTGGTCGAGGCCGCCGAGCGAGAGGGCGCCACCGTGGTGTCGGGGCTGGATCTGCTCGTCCACCAGGCGGTGCTCCAGTTCGCCATGTTCACCGGGCACGAAGGACCACTCGACGCCATGCGCACGGCGGGCGAAGCCGCGCTCGCCGCCCGGTAGCGTCCGCGCCATGGACGCCCTGCATGTCCTCCCCGCGCTGGCCTGCGCCGTCCTCGGCGCGTCGGGTGGGCTCCTCGTCCCGTGGCTGATCGCGGCCTGTCCGGAGCCCGCGCACGACCCTGCGGAGAACCCCGAGGACTATCCCCCGCACGTCCCGTTCGCCGAGCTGGCCGCACGTCCTGGCCTCCGCATCCGGTCCGCCGTCGCCTGCGCGCTGGCGGCGGGCGCCCTCGGCCTGGTCCTCGGCTGGGGGTGGGCGCTGCTGTGGCTGGTCCCGCTGGTCCCGGTCTGCTGTGCGCTGACCGTCATCGACTACGTCACCTGGTATCTCCCCTCTCGGCTGATCCGCCCGTCCTGGCTGGTCACCGGTGCGCTCGTCGGAGCGGTCGCGGTGATCGTCGGCGAGGCGCAGGTCGCGTTGTGGGGACTGATCGGCTTCGTCGGGCTCGGCGGCTACTACGGCCTGATCCGCCTGCTGAGCCCGCGCGCCATGGCCGGTGGCGACGTGCGCCTCGGCGCGCTGCTCGGGCTGGCCCTGGGTCCCTTCGGGCTCGGCACGCTCTTCGTCTCCGTCCTGGCCGCCGCCCTGCTCGGCGTCGCCGGGATGGTCCCGATGCGCCGCCGCGGCACGATGATCAGGCGTCGGGTGCCGTACGGGCCCTTCCTGGTGCTCGGGGCCCTCGTCGCCGTCGTGGTGGGACAGGTCCTCGGCGCCTGATCGCGCCGTGGGAGACTGGTGCCCATGTTGCGCTGGCTGACCGCGGGGGAGTCCCACGGGCCCTCCCTGGTCGCGATCCTCGAGGGTCTCCCGGCCCATGTCGAGGTGACGACCGATGACATCGCCGACTCCCTCGCCCGCCGCCGCCTCGGCTACGGCCGCGGCGCCCGGATGAAGTTCGAGGCCGACGAGGTCACCATCACCGGCGGCGTCCGGCACGGCCGCACGCAGGGCGGACCCGTGGCGATCCAGGTCGGCAACACCGAGTGGCCGAAGTGGGAGACCGTGATGGCGGCCGACCCGGTCGACCCGGTCGCGCTGGAGGGGCAGGCCCGGAACGCCGCGCTGACCCGTCCCCGTCCCGGTCACGCCGACCTCGCCGGCATGCAGAAGTACGACTTCACCGACGCCCGACCCGTCCTCGAGCGGGCCTCCGCCCGGGAGACCGCCGCCCGGGTCGCGCTCGGCCGGGTCGCGAGCAACTTCCTCGAGCAGGCCACCGGCGCCCGGATCGTCAGCCACGTGCTCGAGATCGGAGGCGTCCGTACGCCGTCCACCGAGCTGCCCGGCCCCGACGACGTCGCCCGCCTCGACGCCGACCCGGTCCGCTGCCTCGACGCGGACGGCTCCAAGCTCATGGTCGAGCGGATCGACCAGGCCCACAAGGACGGCGACACGCTGGGTGGCGTAGTGGAGGTCGTCGTGCACGGCCTCCCGCCGGGACTGGGCTCGCACGTCCACTGGGATCGCCGGCTCGACGCCCGCCTCGCCGGCGCGCTGATGGGCATCCAGGCGATCAAGGGCGTCGAGGTCGGCGACGGCTTCGAGCTCGCCGCCACGCCCGGCTCGCTCGCCCACGACGAGATCGTCCCCACCGAGGAGGGCCTGCGGCGCGTCTCCGGTCGCTCCGGCGGCACCGAGGGCGGGATGACCACCGGCGAGATCCTGCGGGTGCGGGCCGCGATGAAGCCCATCGCGACCGTGCCGCGCGCGCTGCGGACCGTCGACCTCGCCACCGGCGAGGAGGCCGTGGCCCACCACCAGCGCTCCGACGTGTGCGCCGTGCCGGCCGCCGGCATCGTCGCGGAGGCGATGGTCGCGCTCGTGCTGGCCGACGCCGTGCTGGAGAAGTTCGGCGGGGACTCCGTCCAGGAGACCCGGCGCAACGTGCAGTCCTATCTCGACACGCTCCGGTTCCGGTGACCGACGAGGGCGAGGCGACGACGCCCGGGCGTCCGGCAGCGGCGGAGTCGCCCGCGGGCGGCCCCGCGGCCCGCACCGGCGGTCCCGACGAGGTCCGTCGCCCCGTGTGCGTCCTCGTCGGCACGATGGGCGCGGGCAAGACCACGGTGGGCCGTCTGCTCGCCGACCGCCTCGGCGTGCCGTTCGCCGACACCGACGAGCTGGTCGAGGCCGCGGCGGGCAAGTCGGTGCAGGACATCTTCGTCGAGGACGGCGAGGCCGCGTTCCGCGCCCTGGAGCGGGCGAGGGTCGAGCGTGCCCTGGACGAGCACCCCGGCGTCCTCTCCCTCGGGGGCGGCGCGGTGCTCGACCCCGCGACCCGGGCGCTGCTGAGCGCCCACCGCGTGGTCTTCCTGCGCGTCGGGCTCGCCGACGCCGTCAAGCGGGTCGGCCTGGGCACCGGCCGGCCACTGCTGCTCGGCAACGTCCGCGCCCGGGTCAAGCAGCTCCTCGACGAGCGCACACCCGTCTACGAGAGCCTCGCGCGCATCGTGGTCGAGACCGACGGGCGCGAGCCCGCCGAGATCGCCGCCGAGATCGTCGATCAGATCGGCAATCAGATCGGCCCCGAGATCAGCACCGAGATCAGCGAGAACGCCCCGACCCCCGAGGAGCGCCCGTGACCACCGCCACCTCCGTCATCCGCGTCGCCACGGCGTCGCCGTACGACGTCGTGGTCGGTCACGGCGTCCTCGACCGTCTGCGCGGCCTGCTGCCCGCAGCCGTCCAGCGCGTCGCGATCATCACGCCGGAGTCGCTCGAGGACCTGCTCGACCCGCTCGCCGACCTGCTGGAGGGCCTCGAGGTCATCGTGCTGCAGGTCCCCGACGGCGAGGACGCCAAGAACTGGGAGGTCGCCGCGGCCTGCTGGGAGTCGCTCGGCGAGGAGGGCTTCACCCGCTCCGACGCGGTGGTCACGCTCGGCGGGGGCGCGACCACCGACCTCGGCGGCTTCGTCGCGGCCACCTGGCTGCGGGGCGTGGCGGTGGTGCACGTGCCGACCACCGTGCTGGCGATGGTCGACGCGGCGGTCGGCGGCAAGACCGGCATCAACACCCCGGCCGGCAAGAACCTGGTCGGCTCCTTCCACGAGCCCGCCGGCGTGCTCTGCGATCTCGCCCTCCTGGAGAGCCTGCCCCGCGCCGAGCTCGTCGCGGGGCTCGGCGAGGTCGTCAAGTGCGGCTTCATCGCCGACCCCCGGATCCTCGAGCTCGTGGAGCAGACCGACCCCGCGGCGCTGACGCCCGACTCCCCGGTGCTGCGGGAGCTGGTCGAGCGGGCCATCCAGGTCAAGGCCGACGTCGTCGCCGGCGACCTCAAGGAGACCGGCGGCGTCGACGGCCACCCCGGCCGCGAGGTCCTCAACTACGGCCACACCCTGGCCCACGCCATCGAGAAGGCCACCGACTACTCCATCCGGCACGGCGAGGCCGTCGCCATCGGCTGCGTCTACGTCGCCGAGCTGGCCGCCCGCGCCGGCGGACTGTCCCCCGCGCTCGTCGAGCGTCACCGTGCGGCGTTTGGCCGGGTGGGCCTGCCCACCGCGTGGGCGGGCGCCGACTTCGACATCCTGCTCGCCACCATGCGCGTCGACAAGAAGGCTCGCGGCAACCAGCTGCGGTTCGTCGTCCTCGAGGACCTCGCCCGTCCCGTCGTGCTCGCCGGACCCTCGGAGGACGACCTGCGCTCGGCGTACGACGCGATCTCCGGCGGTGGCCGATGACCCCGATGACCCCGATGACCCCGATGACCCCGATGACGCAGACGCCCGGGCACGCCGCGCAGCGACCGCCGCGGAGGGTGCTCGTCCTCAACGGCCCGAACCTCGGCCGGCTCGGTCGGCGCCAGCCGGAGATCTACGGCCACACCACCCACGACCAGCTCGCCGCGCTCTGCGCCGACTGGGGCCGCGAGCTGGGGCTCGACGTGGACGTCCGGCAGACCAATCACGAGGGCGAGCTGCTCGACTGGCTCAACGCCGCAGCCGACGACGAGACGCCGGTCGTGCTCAACGCCGCAGCCTGGACCCACTACTCGCTCGCGCTGTACGACGCCTGCGCGCAGCTCACCGCCCCGCTCGTCGAGGTGCACATCTCCGAGCCGAAGCAGCGTCCCGAGGCGTTCCGGCACACGTCGTACGTC
>Ga0164243_10005427_pt1 | contig 19466 bp, 10 predicted proteins | sample OricompcompostOP_FD_108781 | JGI IMG/M metagenome (GOLD analysis project Ga0164243, IMG submission 108781) | Organic Plus compost microbial communities from Emeryville, California, USA - Original compost - Organic plus compost (OP) | ecosystem: Engineered > Solid waste > Mixed feedstock >... | reverse complement strand
CAGCGGAAGCAAGCGAGAAGGTCCGCTTTCACTCGACGAGCTCGATCGTCGCCGCGGGGCCGGCAGTCGGCGCCTCCGGCCGCGCGGTCGGCTCGTCCTTCACCTCCAAGTCACTTCTGAGGATCGACTGATGGGACGGAGTCTCGCGTTGCTCGTCGCCGCGCCGTTCATCGCGGCCGTGGCGCAAGCACAAACGGGCCGAATCGCAGGAGCTGTGACGGGAACGGATGGCCAACCTCTGTCCGCGGCGAACATCGTGGTCGCCGGCACGACCATCAGCGCGTCGACGGGCCCCGACGGCCGGTATGTCCTGCCCACGGTGCCCGCGGGTTCGCACATGCTGCGGGCGACGCGAGTGGGCTACGCGCCCGACTCGACCACCATCACGGTGGCAACGGGCCAGTCGGTCGAAGCGTCGTTCCGCCTCCGAGTGACCGCCGTGCAGCTCGAGGGCGTCGTCACCGTCGGCTACGGCACGCAGAGCCGGCGTGAGGTGAGCGGCGCCGTCTCGACGATCCAGGGCGACGCGCTCCGGCAGGTCGTCAGCGCCAACCCGCTCGACGCCATCAAGGGACGCATCCCCGGCGTCGACATCACCGCCACGAGCTTCGATCCGGGCGCCGCGCAGCAGATCCGGATTCGCGGCACGCGCTCGATCACGGCGGAGACGAACCCGCTCTACGTCGTCGACGGCGTGCCGATCACCGGCGACCTCCGCGACATCGACCAGAACAGCATCGCGAGCATCGACGTGCTGAAGGACGCCTCCGCCGCCGCCGTCTACGGCAGCCGCGGCGCCAACGGCGTGGTGATGATCACCACGAAGCGTGGCGGCGCGTTGGGACGCACCGAGTTCACGGTCAATACGAGCTACGGAACGTCGCGCGTCCGCAAGGAAGTCGACATGATGGACGCGCAGCAGTTCGCGAACTTCCGCCGCGAGTCGTACCGCAACTCGAACACGGCCGCCTACGCGACCGCCTGTGCGAACTACGTCGCCGATCCCGCGGCCTGCGACGCGGTCGCGCTCGACCCCACCATGCGCGCCAACCTCGCCGCCGGTGTCAACACGAACTGGCAGGACCTGATGCTGCGCCAGGGCAACCTGTCGAACACGCAGATCGGCTTCTCCGGTGGCAATGCGATGACCCGCTTCCGCGCCGGCTTCGGCTACCTCGGGCAGAACAGCATCAACATCGTGCAGGACTACAACGCGCGCACGGGGTCGTTCAACGTCAGCCACAACCAGGGCCGCCTCGAGCTGCAGCTGGGTATTCAGGGCGCGCAGACCCATCGCGACATCGGCCGAGGCTCCGTGATGTGGGACGAAGCGCTCTACAACCCGGCCGTCGGCCGCATGGCCGATGACGACGGCAATCCCATCTTCCTGCCCACCGAAGACGGCCTGCTCGTGAATCCGGTCATGGCCGCCAAGGCGTACCAGCGCAAGCTCGATCGCACCAACGTGCTCGGCACGCTCACCGGCGCGTTCGAGCTCGCGCCGGGCGTCCGCTTCCATATGGCGTTCGGGCCGCAGTTCACGACCCAGACGGACGGCACGCTCGAGGGCATCTACACGCGCAACAAGCGCGGCCAGGGTTCGCCCGACGCGCTGGTGTCGCGCATCCAGAACAACAACTACACGCTGTCCAACTTCGTCGACCTCGATCGCACCTTCGGCGAACACCACGTGCAGGCGACGGCCCTCTACGAGGTGGCCAACTTCAAGACGGTCTTCGACAGCGCCGCCGCGAAGAACCTGCCGTTCGACAATCAGCTCTGGTACAGCCTGGGCACCGGTGCCAGCCCGGGGCTGAACGGCTCGTACACGCAGACGTCGCTCAAGTCGGGCATGGGCCGCGTCAACTACACGTTCCGCGATCGCTACAGCCTCTCGGTCACCGGCCGCTACGACGGCTCGAGCGTGCTCGCCGAAGGACACAAGTTCGCGTTCTTTCCGGCGGCGTCGCTCGGCTGGCAGGTGGGCGACGAGTCCTTCATGCGGAACGTGCCCGCGGTATCGGACCTCAAGCTCCGTCTGAGCTACGGCCGCGTGGGCAACAGCGCCATCAACGCGTATCAGACGCTCGGCCTGCTCAATCGCACCTGGTATGCGACGGGCAGCAACTATCTCACCGCCTTCGGCCCCGGCTCGATTCCCAATCCGGGCCTCAAGTGGGAGACGACGGACAAGTTCAACGCGGGCCTGGACTACGGCTTCTTCAACCAGCGCCTCTCCGGCAGCCTGGACGTCTATCGCGAGAACACGCACGACCTGCTGCTCTCGCGCGCGCTGCCCTTCACGTCGGGCTACTCGAGTGTGCTCGAGAACGTCGGCTCGACGCGCAACACCGGTCTCGAGATCGGCCTCACGACGCGCAACCTCGAGGACTGGCACGGCTTCGGGTGGACGACGGACCTGAACTACTCGACGAACAAGAACAGGATCGTGGCGCTCGCGAGCGGCATGACGGCCGACGTGGGCAACCTCCGGTGGGTCGGGCAGCCGATCAACGTCTACTACGACTACAAGTACATCGGGTTGTGGCAGCAGGACGACGCGGCGCTCGCGCAGAGCATGTGCGGGTGCAAGGTCGGCAGCGTGCGCGTCGCGGACCTCAACGGCGACGGCAAGTTGAACGCCGACGACCGCACGATCATCGGCCGCCACTACAACTTCCCGCGCTGGCAGGGGAGCATGAACAACCGCGTGACGTACCGGAACGTCGACGTCTCGGTGCTCACGACGGCGCGCATGGGCTTCACGATCAACGACGCATTCACGGCGGCGTACAGCAACCTGGCCGGCCGTTTCAACAACGTGAACGTGAACTACTGGACGCCGGAGAACCCCACCGGCACCGAGCCGCGGCCGAGCGTCGACGGCCTGGGCAACTTCGCGAGCGCGCGCAACTACAAGGACGGATCGTTCGTCCGCGTGCGCGACATCACGCTCGGCTACACGCTGAGCGAGCGCCTCGCGAACCGCGTGAATGCGCAGGGCGCGCGTCTGTACGTCCGCGCGCAGGATCCGTTCATCTTCACGAACTACAAGGGCTGGGATCCGGAAGCGGGCTACGCCGTCGGCAATCCGAACAGCTCGGCCTCGCAGGTCGACCAGGGTGGTCCGGCGTTCCGATCCATTCTCTTCGGTCTCGATCTCCGGTTCTAGTCCGTCACCCTCTCACGCCAAGCGCATCACGATATGACGCATACACGATCGGCCCTCGCGCTCGCCGCCCTCGTGGGGGTGGCCAGCTGCACGGACCTCACGGAGCACCCGGTCACGGGTGTCGACGCCAGATACTTCCAGACTCCAGCCGGTGCCGAGGCCGCGACGCTCGGCACCTACGCGGCGCTGCGTAACTTCTACGGCGGCGAAGCCGAAGTTCGCCTCTACATGATCGGCACCGACTCATGGGAGAAAGGCGAACAGATGGACGCCAGCGGCGCCGGCTACTTCAACGACTACAGCGCGCAGTTCACCTCCACCGTCGGCGGCAGCATCCAGGACTACTGGCAGTCCGGTTACGCGGCGATCAACACCGCGAACACGGCGATCGCCGCGATCTCGGCGTCGACGGAGCTGCCCGAAGCCCGCAAGACTCTGCGGATCGCCGAGAACCGCTTCCTTCGCGCGCTGTACTACTTCGATCTCGTCCGCACGTACGGCCCGGTGCAGTTGAATCTCGAGCCGACGCAGGGCGTGTCGGTCCAGGCGCATCGCACACCGGTGGATTCGATCTACTCCGTCGCGATCATTCCCGATCTCGAATTCGCGATCGCGAACCTGCCGCTCAAGGGCGCGCAGACGGACTACTTCCGCGCGACGAAGGGGGCCGCGCAGACGCTGCTCGCCGAGGTCTACCTCACGCGCGCGGCGGCCGGCGACTTCGACAAGGCCGTGCAGGCGACGACCGACGTCATCCAGTCGGGCAAGTACACGCTGAACAGCAGCTTCACGTCGCTCTTCTGCGCGCCGACGACCAGCAGCGGTGCGTGCGACTACGTGCCGTCGCAGAAGACCGACCCGGAACTGATCTTCTCCGTGACGTTCACCGGGGACAACTCGCAGGACCAGTTCGGCAACAACCTGCATCTCTACTGGGTGATGTGGTACGACAACTCGGCCTACACCAACCCGGGGTTGCCGCGCAGTCCCTCCTATGGCCGCCCGTATCGCCGCACGCGTCCCACGTTGCATCTGCTCGACCTCTACAACCGCGCGACGGACAGCCGGTACAACGGCACGTTCCAGACGGTCTGGCTGCGCGCTCCGGGCGACACGGCAATCCTGCTCACCGGATCGAGCGTCAACGAGACGTCGCCGTCGGCGCGCTTCGCCAAGTACGGTGAACCGCAGTACAACAACGGTCGCTACCCGACGCTCAAGAAGTGGCTCGACCAGACGCGGGCCGACGCCAACGTCTTCCCGGGCCACCGCGATCGTCAGCTCTGGCGGTTGGCCGATGTCTATCTCCTTCGCGCCGAAGCACAGATTCGCGGCGGACATCCGGAGCTCGCCGTGGCCGATCTCAACGTCATTCGCGAGCGTGCGGCGATCGACCAGGGCAACAAGGCCTCCAACGACGTCAACCTGACGGCGTACAACGCCAGCCCGATCGACTATCTGCTCGACGAGCGTGAGCGCGAGCTCGCGGGCGAGGAGCAGCGCTTCTTCACGCTCACGCGCCAGGGCTCCGAGATCTTCCTGCGCCGCGTCAAGGCGTACAACTCTACGGCGTCGGCCGTGCAGGCGTTCCACATGCTGCGGCCCATCCCGCAGACGCAGATCGATCGCACGGAAGGCGGCGCTTCTGCCTTCCCGCAGAACCAGGGTTACTGATCTCGTTCCTCCGATAGACGGTGCCGGTCCGCGCGACCGGCACCGCGCCACCCCGGCCGCACCCACCGCCGAGATGCTTCCCTACCAGAACCCGGCGCTGCCGGTTGCCGACCGGACCGCCGATCTCCTCGAGCGGATGACGCTCGAGGAGAAGGTCGCTCAGATGATGTGTGTCTGGCAGCAGAAGGCCGACACGCTCGTCGATGAATCAGGAAACTTCGATGAGGCCAGGGCGCTCGCCGCCTTCGGCCATGGCAACGGCATCGGCCAGGTCGGCCGGCCGAGCGACGCCGGCGGCGGCCTCGGTCCGCGCCGAAACGCCGAGCTGACCAACGCCATTCAGCGCTTCTTCATCACGCACACTCGCCTGGGCATTCCCGTCGTGTTTCACGAGGAATGCCTCCACGGCCACGCCGCGCCAGGCGGCACCAGCTTTCCCCAGCCGATCGGGCTCGCCGCCACCTTCGACCCCGAGCTCGTCCAGGCCCTCTACGCCATGACTGCCCTCGAGGCGCGCGTCCGCGGCACCCATCAGGCGCTCACGCCGGTGGTCGACGTCGCGCGCGATCCGCGCTGGGGCCGCGTGGAGGAGACCTTCGGCGAAGACACCTATCTCGTCGGCCGCATGGGCGTCGCCGCCGTGCGCGGCTTTCAGGGCGACGCGTCCTTCCACGACCAGACGAAGGTCATGGCGACGCTCAAGCACTTCGTCGCCCACGGCCAGCCGGAATCGGGGATGAACTGCGCGCCCGCCAACGTGTCGCAGCGCGTTCTCCGCGAAACGTTCCTCCGGCCGTTCAAGGAAGCGCTCCACGACGCGGGCGCGATCAGCGTCATGGCCTCGTACAACGAGGTCGACGGCGTGCCGTCGCACGCGAACCGGTGGCTGCTCACCGACCTGCTGCGGAACGAGTGGGATTTCGCCGGCTACGTCGTGTCCGACTACTACGCGATCTGGGAGCTCGACTATCGCCCGGACACACACGGCCACTTCGTCGCGCACGACCGCAAGGAGTCCGCACTGCTCGCCGCGAAGGCCGGCGTGAACATCGAGCTGCCGGAGCCGGACGCCTACACGCACCTCGTGTCGCTCGTCCGCGAAGGCCGGCTCACCGAGGCGGAGATCGACGACCTCGTGTGGCCGACGCTGTACTGGAAGATCCGCTTCGGCCTGTTCGACCATCCGTACGTCGACGAATCGCTCGCCGAGACCGTCGTCGGCGCGCCGGCCCACCGGAAGCTCGCCCTGCGAGCGGCGCGCGAGACGATCACGCTCCTCAAGAACGACCACGACGTGCTGCCGCTCGATCTCTCGTCGCTCGAGACCATCGCCGTGATCGGCCCCAACGCGGACCGCTCGCTCCTCGGCGGCTACAGCGGAGTGCCCGCGCACGACGTCTCGGTGCTGCAGGGCATCCGCGACTACGTCGGCGATCGCGCGCGCATCGTCCACAGCGAAGGGTGCAAGATCACGATCGGCGGCGCATGGAATGCCGACGCCGTCGTCGCCAGCGACCCCGATGAGGACCGCCGCCAGATCGCCGAGGCGGTCGAGGTGGCGCGCGACGCGGACGTGATCGTGCTCGCGATCGGCGGCAACGAGCAGACGTCGCGCGAAGCGTGGAACCTCAACCACATGGGCGATCGCGCGAGCCTCGAGCTGGTCGGCCGGCAGAACGAGCTGGTCGACGCGATGGTCGCGCTGGGCAAGCCGGTGGTCGCGCTCGTGTTCAACGGACGTCCGATCTCGTTCGCCCACCTGAACGAAACCGTTCCCGCCATTCTCGAGTGCTGGTACCTCGGCCAGGAGTGCGGAACGGCTGTCGCCGAGACGCTGTTCGGCGAGAACAACCCGAGCGGGAAGCTGCCGATCACGATCGCGCGGTCGGTGGGGCATCTGCCCGCCTACTACAACTACAAGCCGTCGGCGCGCCGCGGGTACCTGTTCGACGACGTCACGCCGATGTACGCGTTCGGCTTCGGCCGGAGCTACACGACGTTCGAGATCTCGAATGTCCGTCTGCGCGAGTCGACGATCAGCACCAACGACGCGACCGTCGTCCTCGCCGACGTCTCGAACGTGGGCGACCGCGCGGGCACCGAGGTCGTGCAGATGTACATCCGCGACCGCGTGAGCTCCGTGACGCGGCCGGTCAAGGAGCTCAAGGGCTTCCTGCGCGTCGCGCTCGAACCGGGCGAGACGGAGACCGTCGAGCTCTGGATCACTCACAACTCGCTGGCGTTCTACGACATCGACATGCACTGGGTCGTGGAACCGGGCGACTTCGACATCATGGTCGGCAGTTCGTCGCGTGACGAGGACCTGACGACGGTGACGCTGCACGTCACGGCCGCGGCGCCGACGTCGGAATGGTATCGCGCGCCCCACACGAACCCGCGAGCGGCACATGGCTGAGCAGACGGACCGGTTGTCGTTCGTCGAGAAGGCGGGATACAGCCTCGGCGACGCCGCGGCGAACTTCGTCTTCATGACGATGATCCTGTTCCAGTTGAACTTCTACACCGACACGATGGGCCTCGCCGCCGCCTCGGCGGGCACGATGCTCCTGGTCGGACGGCTCTGGGACGCGTTCTTCGATCCGATGATGGGCGTGCTCGCCGATCGCACGAATACTCGCTGGGGCAAGTTCCGCCCGTGGGTGCTGTGGACGGCCATCCCGTGGGGCGTCGTGATGGTGCTCGCCTATTCGGTGCCGGGCTTCGGCGCGACCGGGAAGCTCTTGTGGGCAGTCACGACCAACGTCCTGCTCATGACGCTCTATTCGATGAACAACACGCCCTACTCGGCGATGAGCGGCGTGATGACCGGCAGTTCGGAGGAGCGCACGTCGTTGTCGTCGTATCGCTTCGTCGCGGCGATGTTGGCCCAGTTGATCGTCGGCGGGTTCACGCTGCCGCTGGTCGCGAAGTTCGGACACGGCGACAGCACCCGCGGTTGGCAGACGACGATGACGCTCTGGGCCGCGGTGTGCGTGGTCTGCTTCGTGATCACCTTCCTCACGACGCGCGAGCGCATCCAGCCGCCGCCGCAGCAGAAGGTCGAGCCGAAGGTCGACTTCGCGAACCTGCTGAGGAACGGACCGTGGATCGCGATGTTCGTGCTCACGCTGTCGCACTTCATCTTCGTGGCGATGCGCGGCGGCACGATGTTCTACTACTTCAACTACTACGTCGACCAGGGCCGGCTCCTCGAGTTCCTCCAGGGCGTCGGCCTTCCGCAGGCGACCGCCGCGCAGCCCGACGGCGGCCACGCGTTGATGAACGTTCTGGGACTGATTCTCAACGCGGATCGGTCGAACGTCGCGTCGGTGGGGTTCAGCCTGTTCAACATCGCCAGCCAGAGCGTCACCGTCCTCGGCGTCGCCTGCTCGACGTGGCTCGCGATGAAGTTCGGCAAGCGCGCGGTGGCGCTCGTGGGCTTCACGCTCGCGACGGTCTTCATGGCCGCCTTCATCCTGCTGCCGTCGACGTCGATCGAGGCGACCTACGGCCTGGAGCTCATACGGGCCCTCGCCTACGCGCCGACGATCCCGCTCATCTGGGCGATGTTCGCCGACGTCGCCGACTACGCCGAGTGGAAGACCGGACGCCGGACGACCGGCGTCGTGTTCGCGACGATTCTTTTCGCCCTCAAGACCGGGTTGAGCCTCGGCGGCGCGATCGCCGGATGGCTGCTCTCCGGTTACGGCTATCAGCCGAACACCGCGCAGACGCCGCGCGCGCTCGAGGGAATCCGCCTCACCGTCAGCGTCTATCCGGCGATCTTCCTCGCGATCGTCGTCGGCTGCCTTGTGTTCTACCGGATTACGAAATCACTCAACGTGCAGATCGCGACCGAGCTGGCGGAACGTCGCTCCGGATTCGGCGGTGTGCGCGCGCCAGCATCGGGAGGCACGCATGCGGATGCCGTCGTCGTCAAGTAGGCGCGCGCATGCGCGCATCGCCGCGGCCGGCGCGCTGTTGGCCGTTGCCGCCTGCTCGTCGGGCGGTCGAACCGAAAGCACGGAGGCCGTGCTGCCGGCGCGCTCGTCGCTCGAGAGCGCCTTCGCGTCGGCCTTCACCGTCGGCGCGGCGGTCAACGACAATCAGTTCACCGGCAGGGACGCGCGCGGCGCGGCGTTGATCTCGGCACAATTCAACACCATCACACCGGAAAACGTGCTCAAATGGGAGCACGTACATCCACGACGCGGCGAGTACGACTTCGGGCCTGGCGACGCGTACGTCGACTTCGGAACGAAGAACGGAATGACGATCATCGGACACACGCTGGTGTGGCACAGTCAGACGCCGGCGTGGGTGTTCCAGGACTCCGCCGGCAAGCCCCTCACGCGCGACGCGCTGCTGGCGGTGATGCGCGATCACATTCATACCGTGGTCGGACGGTACAAGGGGCGGATCAAGGGCTGGGACGTCGTCAACGAGGCGCTGAACGAAGACGGGTCGCTGCGGCGGTCGCCCTGGCAGCGGATCATCGGCGACGACTACATCGTCAAGGCGTTCGAGTACGCTCACGAAGCCGATCCGGCCGCCGAGCTGTATTACAACGACTACTCGCTCGAGAACGCGCCGAAGCGCGACGGGGCCGTGCGGCTCATCCGGCAGTTGCAGAACGCCGGCGTGAAGGTCGCCGCCATCGGCACGCAGAGCCACGTCAAGATGGACTGGCCGAGTCCCGCGCAGTTCGACTCGACCATCAATGCCTTCGCCGCGACCGGGGTGAAGGTCAACGTCACCGAGCTCGACGTGGACGTTCTACCGCGCGTGACAGGTGGCGTCAGCGCTGACGTCGCTCTGCGGGGCAACGCGACGGCCTCGGCCAATCCCTGGCCGACCGCCCTGCCGGACAGCGTACAGACCGCGCTCGCCCGCCGGTACGCCGAGATCTTCCGGGTGTTCGTGGCACACCACGACGTCATCGACCGGATTACCTTCTGGGGAGTGGGCGATGCGGATTCCTGGCTGAACGATTGGCCGGTGCGCGGCCGCACCAGCTACCCGCTGTTGTTCGACCGAAATGACCAGCCCAAACCGGCGTTCGATTCCGTCATGGCGACGGCGCGGATGCTTCGCGCAACCCCCATCACGCCGTAACGCTGCGACCACCGGTCTGTCGAGGGAGGAAGAGAGCAGTGCCGATCAGGGATTCGTTCGCTCCGGTTCTGAAGCAGAGTCTGTCCGACAAGCTCGCGCAGCGCATTCGCGCCATGATCCAGAAGGGCGAATACACTCAGGGCGATCGCCTGCCGCCGATCATGGAGATGGCGAAGCGCTTCGGCGTGGGCCATCCGACGATCCGGGAGGCGCTCAAGAAGCTCGAGACGATGGGCTTCGTCGAGATCCGTCACGGCTCCGGGGTCTACGTGAGCCGGAGCGAGGAGGTGCTCGTTCTCGCGAGCCCCGACTACGGCGGCACCGTCACGAAGAAGCTGCTGCTCGATCTGATCCACGCCCGCATGCCGCTCGAGGTGATGTCGGTCTCCGAAGCGGTGAAGCACAGCTCCGAGGAAGACCTCATCGAGATGCGCCGCCTCCTCGAATCCGCCGGACAGAACCTCGGCAACGACGTCGTGCTGAACGAAGTCAACATGGGGTTCCACCGGCAGATCGCGCTCTCGTCGAGCAACATGGTGCTCCTGCAACTGCTCGACGTGCTCCGCGACCTCTTCACCGACGAGCAGCGGTTGATCCTCGGAATCTTCGGCTCGCGCGAACGCGATCACCGGGAACACCTGGAGATCCTCGACGCGATCGAACGGCGCGACGAGGAGCGCGGCACGACGCTCATGCGCCAGCATCTCCAGGGCGTCGCCGACTCGATTCTGCGCTGGGATCCGGAGGATCACCCCTTCAGTTGAGGTCCGGCCGGCCTCCCGTCAGCGCCAGGGTGCCGCTCGCGCGCAGGTCTCGCGACGACGCACCGACGTCGAGCCGCACCGTCTCCGCTTCGACGATCCACGAATGGGCCGCCGCGTCCCAGTACGCGAGCGAGGAAACGGGCACGCGGAAGGTGACCGTCCTGGTCTGACCGGGGAGCAGCGTCACACGTGAGTATCCACGCAGATCCCCGATCGGCCGTTCGACTTTCGATCCCGTGTGCTGCACGTAGAGCTGCGGCACTTCGTCGCCGGCTCGAGCGCCGGTGTTCGTCACGTCGAAGCTGACCGCCACGGTGTCGCGTGGCCCCGCGGTCCGCCGGCTCAGCCGAAGGTTGCCGTAGCGGAAGGTCGTGTAACTCAGCCCGTGGCCGAATGGATAGAGCGGCTCCCCCTCGAAGAAGCGATAGGTTCGTCCCTTCATGGAGTAGTCGTCGAACGGCGGAAGGTCGTTCACACTTCTGTAAAACGTGACGGGCAGGCGCCCCGCCGGATTGTAGTCGCCGAACAGCACGTCGGCGATCGCGCGCCCGGCGGCCTGGCCCGGATACCACGCCTCGACGATCGCCGGTACGTGCTCCTGCGCCCAGTTCACGGCGACCGCGCTGCCGCTCATCAGCACCAGGACCGTCGGCTTGCCGACCGCCATCACCTGCTCGAGCAGCTTCTGTTGCGGCTCGGGGAGATCGATGCTCGTGCGGTCGCCGCCGCGGAAGCCGGGGACCTGCACCGGCATCTCCTCGCCCTCGAGCCGCGCCGTGAGGCCGAGGAACAGAACGACCGCGTCGGCCTGCCTGGCGATCGCCACGGCGTCGCCGGCGAGCGCCTCGTGCGGAGCCGACCACACCATCCGCAGTTCCGCGTCGCCATAGGTCTCCTCGGCTTCGACGCGCAGGCGGTACGTCCGTCCCTTCTCCAGCGTCAGCGGACCGCTCTGCGCCATGCGCGGATCCGGAAATTCTCCGTCGCGCGACGGATAGACCGAGCGCGTGATCAGACTGTCGTCGAGCCAGAGCTGGAACTTGACCGTTCCTTCCAGGCCGATCCGGTACGTTCCCGTCGCCGGCGGCGTGAGGGTCGCGCTCCACCGCACGGCGAAGTCGTCCACGTTCATGCCTTTTTGCGGCGCGCCGTCGCCCCAGTTGGCGTCGATCGTCGTGTCGGCCCGCGTGAACAGCGGCGCGCCGCTCACGGCATGAGTCGCGAAGTATTCCGCCGTCATGCCCGGCCTGTCGTCGCGCGACCGCAGCACCGACGGCGGAACGACGTCGAGCACCGGGAAGTTCTCGGCGAGGTCGGACCCGGGCGCGTAGAGCACCCGCGTGTTCGGCACCGCTTCGCGAATCCCGCGCAGCGGCGTGATCGGATCCTTCGGCAGGCCGTTGTAGTTGCCGAGCAGCATCTGCCATTGATCGGCGCTGGGTCCGATGACGGCGAGTGTTTTCAGATTCTTGCTCAGCGGCAGCACACCGCCCGCGTTCTTGAGCAGCACCATCGACTCGCGAGCTGCCGCCAGCGCGACGGCGCGGTTCGCCGGCTGATCCAACACCGAGAATGGCATCTGCGCCCACTTCACTCGGCTCACCGAGTCGAACATCCCGAGCTTCATGCGGGCCAGCATGAGCCGGGTGACCGACGTGTCGATCTGAGCCTCCGTGATGAGCCCCTGCCTCACCGCGTCGGGGAGCGCGGGCGTGTACGTGCGCGACGAGTTCTGCGAGACGATCGAGCACTCGAGGTCCGTCCCCGTCCCGACGCCGAGCGCGGCGGCTTCGGCCGGCGTCGCCGTGACCTTGTGGCGACGGTGGATGTCGTCGATCGCGCCGCAGTCCGACACGACGAAGCCCGGGAACTTCCACTCGCCCCGTAGAATGTCCCGGAGGAGCTGGTCGCTGCCGCACGCCGCCTTGCCGTCGACGCGATTGTACGCGCACATCAACGAGTAGGCGCCGCCCTCGCGAATCGCCTGCTCGAAGTGCGGGAGATAGGTCTCGCGCAGATCGCGTTCGCTCACGACGGCGTCGAACGTGTGCCGCTCGGGTTCCGGTCCGCTGTGCACGGCGAAGTGCTTCACCGTGGCGACCGTCTTCAAATATTTCGGATCGTCCCCCTGGAGCCCGCGGACGAACTGCACCGCGAGTCGGCCCGTGAGGAACGGATCCTCGCCGTAGGTTTCCTGCCCGCGCCCCCAGCGAGGATCGCGGAAGATGTTGATGTTCGGCGACCAGATCGTGAGTCCCTGATACCGCTGCCGGCTGTCGTGGCGCAGATACTCCTGATGCTTCGCGCGGGCCTCGTCGGAGATGACGGTCGCGACGCGAAGCATGAGCGAGTCGTCCCACATCGCCGCCATGCCGATCGCCTGCGGAAAGACCGTCGCGAGCCCGGAACGCGCGACGCCGTGCAGCGCCTCGTTCCACCAGTTGTACTCCGGAACGCCGAGCCGCGGGATCGCTGCCGCGACGTCGTTCATCTGCGCGACCTTCTCCTCGAGAGTCATTCGCGAGACGAGGTCGCGAGCGCGTACGTCGAAGGCGAGACTCTGATTCTGATACGCCGGCGGGTCAGCCGCGCCGGCTTGCCGCTGCGCGCCGCCCCTCGCCGCGATGGCGGCCAGCAGGAACGTCGCGCCGCCGATGACTCGCCCTCGCCGACCTGTCATGATGAAGTACCGGTTGATTCGGATCCCTGGTCGCTTCGCGATCTCTTCAATCCTTCCCGACTTTTCTCGGCTCTTCGCGCTCTTCTCGCTTCTTCTCGGACCTCTTTCAATTCCGTCCGTTCTTTCAGGTCTCTTCAGTCATTCTCCGCGCTTCTCTGCGCTTCTCCGCGTCTCCGCGGTGACGATCCCATCCGCCCGACACCCCGAATCGATAGACCGTCGCCGACCGGAACTCCGCCCCCGGACGGAGCACCGTCGACGGAAAGTGCGGCTGGTTCGGCGAATCCGGGAAATGCTGCGTCTCGAGGGCGATTGCCGCGTACTTCTCGTACCGATGCCCGCCCTTCCCCGGCCCGCCCTCCGCGATCGTGTTGCCGCTGTAGACCTGAATCCCCGGCTCCGTCGTCGCGATCTCGACGAACCGCCCGCTCACCGGCTCGAACAGCCGAGCGGCCGGCAGCAGCCCGGTGGCTCCGCCGCGGTTGATCTGGAACGTGTGATCGTAGCCGCCCCCCACCGTCGCGAGCTGCTCGTCCTCCGCGCCGATGTCGGCGCCGACGCGCTTGGGTGTCGTGAAATCGAACGGCGTCCCGATCACTCCGCGCAGCGCGCCCGTCGGAATCGACGTCCGATCCACCGGCAGAAAGTACGTCGCGTGGACGGTCAGCTCGTGATCGAGAACGCTGCCCCGATCATGGCCGCCGAGGTTGAAGTACGTGTGCTGCGTCAGATTGACGACCGTCGGCGCATCGGTCACGGCGCTGTAGTCGACGCGAAACGTGTCGTCGTCGTCGAGCGTGTACGTCACCCGCGTGACCAGCGTCCCGGGATAGCCCGAGTCGCCGTCGGGACTGCGGCAGCAGAGCACCGCGCCCGTGGCGTTCGCGCTCTTGAAGGGCGCCACGTGCCACACGCGCGTGTGAAACCCATCGGGGCCGCCGTGCAGGTGGTTCGGTCCGTCGTTCCGCGGCAGCGTGTACGTCACGCCGTCGAGCACGAAGCGTCCGCCCGCGATGCGATTGGCGTAGCGGCCGATCAGCGCGCCGAAGAACCGTCGGTCGCTCCGATACTCGTCGACCGTGTCGAAGCCAGGAACGACGTCCACGAACTGCCCGTGTCGGTCAGGCAGGCGAATCGACGTGATCGTGCCGCCGAGTGGGATGAATTCGACCTCGATGCCACGCGCGTTGACGAGTGCGACACGCTCCGTCGCCTCCATCGTCGTCAATGCCTCGGCGCGCCGCTTCGCCCAGCCTGCGTCGCCGCGGCGCCACCGCCGCGATAGCTCTCCGGCGGCCCGAGATAGCTCGGCGGGATCGGCCGCGCCTCGATCACGAACCGCTGAAAGACGATCCCCGGATCGACGAGCCAGACCTTGAGGACATGCGCTCCCGGCGCGGCCAGCGTGTGGGTCGACGTCACCACGTGGATGTTGTTGGCGACCTGCTGCTCCCACGCGCGCGTCGCGGTGTCCGCCTGCGCGTCGACGACGACCGGCGGCGCGTCGTCGAACGACACCGCGTAGCGCAGCCCCGTCGGGGACGCGCTGAAGTTGAAGGTGGGCGACACATATGCACGCACCTTCACGGTTCCACTATCGAAGAGGAACACGGAGTACTGCAGGTGCGGCGCAGAGCCCCCCGGCGTCTGCGCGCGCACCCCGACCGGCATCGTCGTCATCGCCGACCCGGTCTTTCCAAGATCTGGTATGCTCACCCATTCCACCCGCGCGTCGCCCGGCACCGCACGCGCGTAATGCTCGGCGTCCATCGAGACGTAGCCGTCCGTTTCCACGAAGCCGTCGACGGCGTCACGCCGCGGCGACGCGGGATTCTCGATCCGGGCATCCACGATTGCGCGCGAGCCGTTCGGTCCGGTGATGGTGATCGGCACGACTGTCGTGCCCACCGGTGCCCGACCCCAATCCACGCTCACGGCAAGCCGTCGCTCGCCAGTCACCGTTCCCCTCGCCGGCGATATCGTCACCCACGGCTGAGCCGCGCTGGCAGCGAAGGCGAACGACGCGCGACCGCGATTGTAGACGTCGATGTGGTAGGTCGGACGCGTGTACGGATTGAAGGTCGGCAGCTCCGGCGCGCGCGGGGCCGGTCCCGGGCCAGCGGCGAATGCGCCGCGGCCGGCCGCCGGACGATTCTGCTCGACCGCCGCGATGCCCATCTCGGCCGCGGCCGGTACCTGGATGCGGTCGACGCGCGGCATCGCATTGCGCGGCGGCTCCTGCCAGTACGTGTAGCCGATGTGCGTCTGATCCATCATGTGCGCCCACTTTCCGCCGGCGAGCTGGGTGTTGTAGCGCGCGGTGATCTCGGCGTCCCGCTCGAACAGGCGCTGCACGCTGTTGGCCAGCTCGTTGGTGCGAGCTCGTCCCTGCGCGGCGTACAGTCGGTTGCGGGCCGTCGCGTAGTAGAGGCGGATGAGATTGGCGCTTGCGTCGACCGGGTGCTGGACGAGCTCGTAATACGCATCCGCAGACGCCCCCGGCAGCGCCCTTCCGATCCGCTCGGCGTCGCGCTGGAGCGAGTCGTACTCCGCGACGACCCGTTCGAATTCTCGAAAGTTCGTCAGTCTGTAGGTGGCGGTATCGAGCAGCTCGGGCTTCCGACGCCCGTTGAGTTTGAGCGTCCTGGTCATGACGTCGGCGATCTCCGGCGCGAGAGCACTCCCCCCACGGAACTGCTGCGCCGCCCAACGTTGCGTGTAGCCGTTCAGGGCCTTGGGAGGGATCCTGTCGGGGTTCCACGCATAGTCGAGAAAGAACGAGATCGGAAATTCCATCGGCTTGAGATCGCCGACGTTCACGATCCAGATCCGATTCGCGCCGAATTCGTGAGCGAGATGCATCTGCTCCCAGACCCGCGCGATCGGATTGGTGTTGATCCACTTGTAGTTTCGCGGTCCCCCGACGTAGTCGAAGTGGTAGTAGACGCCGAAGCCCCCGCGACGCGCCGTGTCGGCGCGCGCCGGAAGACGACGGATGTTGCCCCAGTTGTCATCCGCGAAAAGCAGCGTGACGTCGTCCGGCACGCGCATCCCGCGGTCGTAGTAGTCCTGCACTTCCTTGTACAGAGCCCAGAGCTGCGGCGTCTCCGACGCCGGCTTTCCCGTCACCCGCGCGATGATGTCGCGCTGCTCCTTCACGATCCGCTCGAGCAGGGCGATGTTGCTGCCTTCGGTCATCGGCATGTCACCGTCGCCGCGCATCCCCACGGTCACGATGCTCTCGTGCGTCCCCATGTTCCGGATTCCCTGCGTCCAGAACGCGCGCAGCGTCGAGTCGTTGTGCTCGTAGTTCCATTCGCCGGAGCCGTAGCGCTTCCACTCCTGCTGCGCCCGCAACATCGGCTCGTGGTGTGACGTTCCCATCACGATGCCGTATTCATCGGCCAACCGCGGGTTGAGCGTGTCGTCGTCGTTGAACGCGTTCCCCCACATCGCCGGCCAGAGGTAGTTCCCCTTCAGCCGGAGGATCAGCTCGAACACCTTTTCATAGAATTGGTGATTGAAGCCGCCGAACGTCTCGCGGGCGAATCCGCTCAGCGCGGGGGCTTCGTCATTGAGGAAGATGCCGCGGTACCGCACCGCCGGTTCGCCATCGGAGCGTCGCGACGGGTCGACGTACAGGCGCGTGTGACGTTCGACAGGCACGTCGGCCCACCAGTACCAGGGTGAGACGCCGATCTCCTGTGAGAGGTCGTAGGCGCCGTAGATCGTGCCGCGCTTGTCGCTCCCGGCGATGACCAGTGCGCGTTCGACGCCGGGCCAGGGACGGTCGACGACCTGGGTGACCCAGGTCTCCCAGCGGTCGCGGACGTCGTGGACGTCGAGCTTTCCGGCGGCGACGAGGCCGTCGACGAGGGGGCTGTGCCCGATCGTGCCGACGACGACCATCGCGCGCGCGGCGATGGGAAGAGAGTCGATCCGCAGGGTCGGCGCGGTGCCGGTCACGCGTTCGATGTCGGCGCGGAGGTCGCGCGCGACGCGGACGACGCCAGGATAGTCACCGGAACTGACGGCTACGGGCGCCACTCGCCCCGGGGCGGCCAGTTCGATGTAACCGCTTCTGGCTTCGAAGGATACGTGCTGCCCTCCAGATGCTTGCGCGCCAAGAATCGCCACCCCGAAAAGAGACAGTGATATAGTGACCAGATCTCTTGGAACACAAAACAGAAAGGCGCGCACGCAGGTCAGTCTCGGTCGGTCAATGCAGGGTCGCGAATTTCGATCGATGAAGCGCCAGGTTCCGTTACGGCAGGGACGATCCAAGCTGCGTCGAGACGAGGATGACCCCCGCCCCATGCCCGACTCCCCACCGCGCCGTCGCCGTCACACCATCGTAGTACTTGAGGTACGAGATCGTCGGCGTCGCGATGTTGCGTAGTGCCGCCGTCCCGCCCACCAACGAGTTATCGACGTACACCTTCACTTCGCTCGGCGACTCGAAGCTGTCGCTGCCGCGCGTCCGAAGCCAGTTCGAGTGCAACGCTTCGACCGCATCATACGCGGTCTGAAAATGATTCTGATCGAGCTGGCCGCGGCTGATCACCGCCAGGAGCACCGCCGGAACGACTCGAGACCATCGGACCTTGAGCGTCATAGAGCGAGTCCTATCATGCCACGTTCAGCGTCTCGCCGCAAGAAGGAGTCGTCAGTTTCGGATTTGGTGGCGCGACTCGGAACTTCCGACGCGCCTTGTCTTCACGAATTCTTCTCTGCGAATCTCCCCGTCTTCGCGTCTCTGCGGTGAGGGCTTCCTGAATCAGCTCAGAACTCGGCGCCCCTGGTGAGTCGAACGCCTGCTGGTTGACCGATCCTGGGGATCTGACGGATCTGTCCGATGTGGCGTTGGAAGTCTGCGACGTCACGCATCTTCCAAATGCCATCATGATGATTCTCCGACACTCCTTTTCTTCACTGATTCTTCTCTGCGAACCTCCCCGTCTTCGCGTCTCTGCGGTGAGGGCTTCCTGAATCAGAACTCCGCGCCCCTGGTGCGTCGGACGCCTGCTGGTTGACCGATCCTGGGGATCTGACGGATCTGTCCGATGCGGCGTTGGAAGTATGCGACGTCAGGCATCTTCCAAACGCCATCATGATGATTCTCGGACACTCCTTTTCTTCACTGATTCTTCTCTGCGAATCTCCGCGTCTTCGCGTCTCTGCGGTGACGGCTCTCTATCCCCAGCAGTCCTCTGCGCCCTCCGGGGTCTCCGCGTTCGTTTCTAGCGTTGCCGCAGAGATCCTCCGCCCGACAGGCCCTCCCATAGCCCTTGCAAGTACATCGCGCCGAGCGCGCGATCGTAGAGACCATAGCCCGGACGACCCGTCTCCCCCCAGATCATTCGCCCATGATCGGGGCGCATCGGCCCATTGAAGCCCGTCTCCCGCAGTGCCGCCAGTACCTCGCGCAGATCGACGCTGCCGAACCGCGTCGGATGCGGACTCTCATGAAAGCTCCGCTCGGCCGTCCGCTTCACGTTGCGGCAGTGCGCGAAGTGAATCCGCCCGCGCGCGCCGAGCGACCGCGCCATCGCCGGCAGGTCGTTCTCGGCGGACGCGCCGAGCGAGCCGGTGCAGAACGTCACGCCGTTGGCCGGATCGTCGACGAGTCGGGTGACACGCTCGAGCGCCGCGCCGCTGGTGATGATCCGCGGCAATCCGAAGATCGGCCAGGGCGGATCATCGGGATGAATCGCGAGCTTCACGCCGTTCGCGGCGGCGACCGGGACGACGCGTTCCAGGAAATACCCCAGATGCTCCCACAGCCGCTCGTCGTCGACCGCCCGATAGGCGTCGAGCAACGCGCCGAGCGTGGCGGCGTCGTACGCGGCCGCCCAGCCGGGCAGGTCGCCGGTTCCGTGCGACAGATCGATCGTCGCGAGCCGCGCCTGGTCGAACGCGAGGGCGGTCGAGCCATCCTCCATCGGCAGCGCGAGATCGGTCCGCGTCCAGTCGAAGATCGGCATGAAGTTGTAGCAGAGAACGCTGATCCCCAGCGCCGCCATGCGCTCGATGCTGCGGCAGTACGCGTCGATGTAGCCGT
>Ga0164243_10005426_pt1 | contig 19468 bp, 17 predicted proteins | sample OricompcompostOP_FD_108781 | JGI IMG/M metagenome (GOLD analysis project Ga0164243, IMG submission 108781) | Organic Plus compost microbial communities from Emeryville, California, USA - Original compost - Organic plus compost (OP) | ecosystem: Engineered > Solid waste > Mixed feedstock >... | reverse complement strand
CTCGGTCTGATGCGGCTCATTCGTCCGCCGTCCGTCGGCGCGGATCGATGACGCGATCGGCGAGATCGGTGAGGAGGGTGACGATCGTGTAGGCGAGCGCCACGACGAGGACGATCCCGGTGACGAGGGTGACATCTCGCACCTGGACGGCGGAGAGCAGGCTGCGGCCGAGCCCCTGTCGGGCGAAGACGCTCTCGACGACGACGGCGCCGCTGATGAGGGACCCGAACGCCCACCCGGAGAGCCCGACGGCCGGTATGGCGGCGTGGCGAAGGGTGTGCCGCCAGAAGATCCGGGACTCGCTCTCTCCTCGTGCTCGTGCCGTCATGACGAAGGGGGACTCCATGGCCGTGAGAAGGGACTCGCGCATGACCTGCCCGAGGAATCCGGCGAGCGGCACCGCCATCGTCAACGCCGGCAGCACGAGCCCCGTCGGTCCCGCCACGCTGACCGGGGGCAGGATGCCGAGCGTGAGACTGAAGAACAGGATGAGCACGGTCGCGAGCCAGAAATGAGGCACCGCGGCGGCGACCAGCTCCAGGGCGGATCCGACCGCCCACGCCACTCGTCCGCCGCGCACGCTCCACACGGCCATCACCAGCGCGAGGGCCCACGCGAGGGCGAGGGAGCTGAAGGCGAGCACGAGGGTGGCGCCGAACTGCTCGCCGATCGCCGTGATCACCGGCTTGTGCAGGGAGTACGACTGTCCGAGGTCACCGGTGATCAGCTTTCCAAGGTAGGCGAGATACTGCACGACGAGGGGCCGGTCGAGTCCGTATTCCCGGCGGACCTCGGCGAGTGCCTCCTCGCTGGCCTGCGACCCTGGACCTCCGAGGATGGCCTCTGCCGGATCGCCGGGGATCAGCCGGATGGCGAAGAACGTGACGGTGGCCGCAGCCCACAGGACGAATGCGACCCCGCCGACGCGCAGGAGGATCCAGCGCCAAGCGTGACCTGACGCCGGATCTCTGCGCGATCGGGTGGGGGAGACCGGAAGGGTCAAGACGCCAGCCATGCCTCCGCGAACGTCGGTGTCGAGACGGTGGGCATGGCGCGCAGCCCCTTCACCGAGGACGAGTAGAGGAAGTGGTTCTGCTGATCGTAGAGGGGCAGGATGTAGTAGCCCTCGAGGATGATCCGCTGGGCGTCCTCGTAGAGCGCCTTGCGCTCGTCCGCGTCACTCGTCGAGCTGGCCCTGGTGAGGAGGTCGTCGAGCTCGGGGATGCTCACCTGCGCGAGGTTCGCGAAGTACCCGCTCGGCGCAGGGGTGATGCTGTCCGAATGGTAGAGGATGCGCAGGACGTCAGGCCCCACCTTCGTATAGGGGGCGCTCACGAGGTTGTAGTCGTTCTCGGCCAGGGCGCCGTACCAGCTGGAGAGGTCGAGCGGGCGAAGGTTGACCTCGAACCCGGCCTTCTTCGCGTCGGCCTGGATCTGCTCGAAGAGCGACTGCTCCGCGGGGATGGACTGATTGGTGCTCACCGGGAATTCGAGGGTGAGGCGCTGGCCGTCCTTCACGCGGTAGCCGTCTGCATCCCGTTCGCTCCACCCCGCGTCGTCGAGGAGCGCGGCGGCGGCGTCGGTGTCGACCGTGAACAGGTCGGGAAGGCTCAACCCGAGGGGCTCGACGCTCGACAGCGGCGAGTAGGACCGCTCCGCGGTCCCGAAGAAGAGGCTTTTGATGCCGGCATCGACGTCGACCGAGCGGATGAACGCCTCGCGCACGCGCTCGTCGTCGAACGGTGCCTTGCCCGAGTTGAGCTCGATCCGGTTGGATGCCCCGGGTCGTGGGGCGTTGAGCTCTTCGATGGAGTCGGCCGACTCGGCGGACGCGATCGTGTCGGGCTGTGCGTTGTCGATCACCTGCACCTCTCCGGACTGCAGGGCCGCGTATCGGCTGGCGGAGTCCGGGATGAAGCGCCATACGATCTTGTCGAGGTACGGCAGTCCGCTGCCGGTCGCGTCCGCGGGCGGCGAGTTGTAGTCGTCGTTGCGGACGAGGGTCACCGAGTCCTGGCGGTTCCACTCGTCGACGATGAACGGGCCGGTTCCGACCGGCGAGGCGCAGTTCTCCTCCTGGCTGCGCTTCAGTGCGGTGGGCGACTCCATGGCGACCCACACCTGCGAGAGCGACTCGAGCAACGCGCTGTCGGGTGCGCTCAGGTGAAGGCGAACGGTGTGCGGGTCGACGACCTCAGTGCTGGCGATCTTCTGCAGCGCCAGGTAACCCGTCGACGACGCGGTCGCAGGATCTTGCACGTGCGCGATGTTCGCCGCGACGGCCTCCGCATCGAACGGAGTCCCATCGGTGAAGCTGACGTCGTCGCGGAGCGAGAACTCCCAGGTGAGCCCGTCGTCGCTCTGGGTCCACCGGGTGGCAAGCCAGGGGATCACCTCGCCGTCGTCGTCGAGCGACACGAGCGACTCGAGGTACTGCGTCGCGATCAGCGCCTGGGGGTAGTTCCCGCCGACATGAGGGTCGAGGCACGACGGCTCCGCGTCGCCCGATGCGTAGGTCAGTGTGCCGCCCGAGACCGGCTCGCCGGACGACTCGTCCTGGGCGGTGCCGCCGGGGGAGCAGGCCGTGAGCAGGAGGAGGGAGGCTGATGCGGTCGCGATGAGAGCGGTGCGCAAGCGGGAGGGCCGTCGCGTGGGCGTGGTCATGGACATCCTTGGAGTGGGTGGGCGGTCTCTGGTCGCTGGGGTTTATTGGACTCAGTCCACTAATACCTTAGAGCAACTCCATGTCGCCTCCGGCATATTCCCGCGCAGCGCAGATGGTTGTCGCCACGGCGCCTAGGATGATGGGCGTGAACCAGGGGCAGCGCGTCGGACGGCCACGCCGGTCGAGCCGCGAGATGATCGAGGACGCCGCGGCGGAGCTCTTCCTCGAGCAGACCTACGATGGCACGACGGTCGAACAGATCGCGCAGCGAGCCGGCGTGAGCCGCAACACGTTCTTCAACTACTTCGCATCGAAGAGCGACGTGCTCTGGGTCGATGTCGATCTGAGCATCGAGCACCTCGCCGCCGAGTTGGCGAGGCCACGGGAACTGACCGTGACCGAAGCGGTTCGTGAGGCGATCCTCCATGCTGCCCGGCAGCACTCGTCCGACCGCGTTCCGTGGGCCTTCACCCAGGCCGACCTCATGCAGACGCATGCCGAGCTGCAGGCCTCCGCGCTCTCTCGCCTGCTCCGTGCAGCCACCATGATCGAGCGGTTCGCCTCGAGCGTCCTGCCGTCACCGCGCGTGTTCGCGTACGCGGTGCTCGGCGCGACGGTGGGAGCGGCGTCCCGGTGGATCGATGCGGGAACGCCGCGCAGGCCGTTGGTCGAGTATGTCGAGCCGGCGATCACAACGGTGTGCGCGGCCGACTGGCGATGAACGAGCGCCACCGGGCCGGTCGCACGGCCTCTGCGATCGGGAACGGTCGGCTGCGGTGAGTTGGTAGACTGACCGCAGAGACACTGATCCGGCCATCACCGGGGAGTCTTCGGAAGAACGGCGGATGCTCGCAGCCGCCAAGTAGAACCGAACGGGTCCGGCCCGTCACAGCCGAAGAACAAGCGGTCGCCCGTGGCGAGAAGTCTGCGGGAGACAAGCGGGGTGGTACCGCGGTGCTCGCATCGTCCTCGCAGGAGTCGTCACACCTGCCAGGAGACCCATGAGCTACCCCAAATCGTCCGGCCGGGCCCAAGCGGGCGCGGCCTTTGGCGTCACCCCCTCGCCGCGATTCCCAGAGATCGAGGAGCGGATCCTCGAGTTCTGGAAGCACGACGGCACGTTCCAGGCGTCCATCGATCGGCGCGAGGGATGCGAGGAGTGGGTCTTCTACGACGGCCCGCCCTTCGCGAACGGGCTCCCGCACTACGGCCACCTGCTGACGGGATACGCGAAGGACCTCTTCCCGCGTTACCAGACCATGAGGGGCAAGCAGGTGCACCGCCGCTTCGGCTGGGACACCCATGGGCTGCCCGCCGAGCTCGAGGCCGAGCGGCAGCTCGGCATCACCGACAAGAGCCAGATCGAGGAGATGGGCATCGCGGCCTTCAACGAGGCCGCTCGCGGCTCCGTGCTGCGCTACACCAAGGAGTGGGAGGAGTACGTCACCCGGCAGGCCAGGTGGGTCGACTTCGACAACGACTACAAGACGCTCGACATCACATTCATGGAGAGCGTGATCTGGGCCTTCAAGCAGCTGTACGACAAGGGGCTCGCCTATGAGGGATACCGGGTGCTGCCCTACTGCTGGCGCGACCAGACGCCGCTCTCGAACCATGAGCTGCGGATGGACGACGACGTCTACAAGATGCGGCAGGATCAGACGGTCACCGTCACCTTCCCACTCGTCGGGCCGAAGGCCGAGGCCCTCGGCCTGACCGCGGTGCGTGCTCTGGCCTGGACGACGACGCCGTGGACGTTGCCGACCAACATGGCGCTGGCGGTGGGGCCCGAGATCGAGTACGCGGTCGTGCCGGCTGGGCCCAACGGCACTCCGGACGCCACGGTGCTCCGGGAGTCGATGGGCGCCTCGGAAGCATCGGAGGTCCTGGGTGCCGAGTACCTGCTGGCAAAGGAACTGGTCGGCTCATACGCGAAGGACCTCGGTTACGACACCGCCGAGGATGCGATCGCCGCCGTGTCGCGCACGGTGACGGGCGCAGAGCTCGAGGATGTCGCATACGACCGGCTGTTCGACTACTACGCCGACACCGAGGCCTGGGGCACTCAGAACGCCTGGCGGATCCTGGTCGACGACTACGTCACGACGACGGACGGCACCGGTATCGTCCACCAGGCCCCCGCCTACGGTGAGGACGACCAGAGGATCGGCGAGTCCGCGGGCATCCCGGTCATCCTCTCACTCGACGAGGGCGGCGTCTTCCTGCCGCAGGTCGCCGACGTCGCCGGGCTACTCTGGTCCGACGCGAACAAGCCGCTGACGCAGCTGCTCAAGGCGAAGGGGCGCCTGCTGCGCCAGGCGAGCTACGAGCACTCGTACCCGCACTGCTGGCGCTGCCGCAACCCGCTCATCTACAAGGCGGTGTCGAGCTGGTTCGTGCGCGTGCCGGAGTTCCGCGACCGCATGATCGAGTTGAACCAGCAGATCAACTGGGTCCCGGAGAACGTGAAGGACGGACAGTTCGGGAAGTGGCTCGAAGGGGCGCGCGAGTGGTCGATCAGCCGCAACCGTTACTGGGGCTCGCCCATCCCCGTGTGGAAGAGCGACGATCCCGCATACCCCCGCGTGGACGTCTACGGCTCGCTCGACGAGCTCGAACGCGACTTTGGCGTGCGCCCGACCGACCTTCACCGGCCGTACATCGACGAGCTCACGAGGCCGAACCCCGACGACCCGACCGGGAGGTCGACGATGCGCCGCATCACCGACGTCTTCGACGTGTGGTTCGACTCCGGTTCGATGCCGTTCGCGCAGGTCCACTACCCGTTCGAGAACCGCGAATGGTTCGACACTCACAACCCCGCCGACTTCATCGTCGAGTACATCGGGCAGACTCGCGGCTGGTTCTATCTCATGCACGTGCTCAGCACGGCGCTCTTCGACCGTGTGGCCTTCAGCAATGTCGTGAGTCACGGCATCGTGCTCGGCAACGACGGCCAGAAGATGTCGAAATCGCTGCGCAATTACCCCGACGTCAGTGAGGTCTTCGAGCGCGACGGGTCCGACGCGATGCGCTGGTTCCTCATGTCGAGCTCGGTGCTCCGCGGCGGCAACCTGATCGTCACCGAGGAAGGCATCCGAGAGGGCGTGAGGCAGCTGCTCCTGCCGCTGTGGAACACGTGGTACTTCTTCTCGCTCTACGCCAACACGGCCCGCGAGGGCGGCTATGACGCGCAGCGGAGCACAGACTCGGGTGATGTGCTCGACCGCTACATCCTCGCCAAGACGCACGAGATGCTGACGGATGTCACCAGGCACCTGGACGACCTCGACTCGCCGCTCGCGGCGACCGCGCTCCGCGATTTCGCCGATGTGCTCACGAACTGGTACGTCCGCCGGTCTCGCGACCGCTTCTGGACGGGCGTGGGGCCCTCGGGTGAGGGCAGCGAGGCGTTCGACACCCTGTATACGGTGCTCGAGGCGGTCACGCGCGCTGCGGCGCCGCTGCTTCCGCTCGTGACCGAGGAGATCTGGAAGGGCCTCACCGGAGGCCGAAGCGTGCATCTCACCGATTGGCCGGAGGCATCCGAGTTCCCCGCCGACCCCGCCCTCGTGGCGGCGATGGACGAGGTGCGGCGGATCACCGGCTCGGCACTCGCGCTCCGGAAGCAGGCGGGCCGCCGCGTGCGTCTCCCTCTCGCCGAGCTGACGGTCGTCACAACGGACACTGCAGCGCTCGAGCCGTTCGAGGACATCCTGAGGGACGAGCTGAACGTCAAGCGCATCACTCTGGTCGAGCTCGCGGCGACGAGCGCGGAAGAGTACGGCGTCACCTCCCGCCTCACCGTGAACGCGCGGGCGGCGGGCCCGCGGCTCGGCAGGCAGGTGCAGACGGTCATCACGGCTGCACGAGAGGGCGACTGGTCTGTCGCAGACGACGGCGTCGTCACCGCGGGAGACGTCGAGCTGCTCGACGGCGAGTACGAGCTGGTGCTCGAAGCTGCCGGCGGTGGCGAGGGTCAGCAGCTCGCGCTGCTTCCCGGAGGCGGCTTCATCCTGCTCGACACACGCACGACCCCAGAGCTCGAAGCCGAGGGCCTCGCACGCGATGTCGTGCGTGCGGTTCAGGACACTCGAAAGGCCGCCGGATTCGAGGTCAGCGACCGCATCCGGCTCGACCTGCTGTTCGCCGACGACGACGATGCGGCCGCGATCCGTTCCGTGACCGAGGTGGACATCGCCGCGGAGACGCTCGCGACCGCCTTCGAGGTGCGCAGGATCGCAGACGAGCCGCTCGCCGGCGCCGTCCCATCGGAATGGCTGAACGCCGCGGTCGGGGCATCGGTCGAGTTCTACCAGGATTTCCGTCCCCACCAGTTCGCCAACCGAGGCCGGTTCATCGTGGCGGTCTCACGCATCGAGGGAGCGACTCATGTCTGACGCGTCGGGCTTCGACGAGGCCGACGAGTTCGAGGAGGCCGGGGATACCGTCTATCGCGCGCTCCTGAGCAGGGTGGGGGAAGGGTCCCCCCGCCGGCGACTCGATCCGACTCGCCGTGTGCTCGAGCTTCTCGGCGACCCGCAGGCCGCCTATCCGGTGATCCAGCTCACGGGCACGAACGGCAAGACGAGCACGAGCAGGATGATCGAGAGCATCCTGCGGGCGTACGGGCTGCGCACAGGACTGTTCACCAGCCCTCATCTCCAGCGATTCAACGAACGCATCGCGATCGACGGTGCCCCCATCTCCAACCAGGCCCTCGCTGCGAACTGGGCGGACATCGAGCCGTACGTCGCGATGGTGGACGACGAGCTCACCGAGAGGGGAGAGCAGCGGCTCACATTCTTCGAGGTCCTGGCGGTGCTCGCATTCGCGAGTTTCGCGGACGCGCCCGTCGACGTGGCGGTCGTCGAGGTCGGGATGGGCGGCGAGTGGGATTCGACGAACGTCGCCGATGCCCAGGTCGCCGTGTTCACTCCGATCGATCTGGACCACACGTCGGTGCTGGGATCCACGACCGCTGAGATCGCGCGGACGAAGGCCGGGATCATCAAGCCCGCGGCGACCGTGGTGACGGCCGCGCAGCGCCCCGATGCCATGGCTGAGATCGAGCGGGCGGCCGCCATGACCGAGTCGTCGATCGTGCGCTACGGCACGGACTTCCGGCTCGTGCGCGATGTCGTGGCCGTCGGCGGACAGCAGATCACCGTCAAGGGGCTCGCAGGCGAGTACCGGGAGATGTACCTCCCGCTCTACGGGGACCACCAGGGCGAGAACGCGTCGGTCGCCATCGCGGCCGTGGAGACGTTCCTCGGCGCGGGTACCACAGCCCTCGCCGACGACATCCTCGAAGAGGGTCTGGCGGAGGTCCGCTCTCCCGGCCGGCTCCAGCTCATCGGGACCGACCCGACCGTGCTGGTGGACTCGGCGCACAATCCTCATGGAGCGCGGTCATTGGTCGCGGCCCTCAACGCGTACTTCGACGTCGACGAGGTCGGGCTCGTGATCGGCGTGCTGGGAGACAAGGATGCCGCCGGCATCTTCGACGTCTTAGCGCCCATCGCCGCAAGGGTCTACCTGACGCGACCTGATTCCGACCGCGCCTTGGACATCGATGCACTCGCGGACGCGGCGTCTCCCTCCCTCGACGCAGCGCGAGTGAGCACCCACGACGATGTCGCCGACGCGCTCGATGCCGCGAGGGAGTGGGCCGCGGAGGACGAACGCCGGATGGTGGTGGTCGCGGGGTCGGTGCTGCTCGCCGGCGAGGCGATGACGATCGCGGAGGATCGCGGGTGGATGAGGTGAGCGACGGCCAGCGTCCGGTCAGGGGGAGACGGCAACGCTCCGTGACAGAGTCGCTCGGGGCGATCGTCCTGGGCTTCGAGCTCGTCGTCGTGTTCCTCGGCTCCCTCGTCGCTTTCGGCCTCAAGGCACTGCCGGCGCCCGTTGCGCTCATCGGTGGCGGTGTGCTGTGCCTGCTCATGATCGTCGCGGCCGGCGTGCTCCGGTACCGGTGGGGGGTGGTGCTGGGTTGGGTCGTGCAAGGCAGTATCGTTGCTACCGGCATCCTGCTGCCGATCATGTTCCTCGTCGGCGGGATCTTCGCCGCGATCTGGGTGTACTGCATGATCACGGGCGCCCGCATCGACAAACGCAACGCACAGGCACAGGAAACCGGAGAGTAGAAGAAGCATGGCAGTTGAAGAGACCCTGGTCCTCGTCAAGCCGGACGGGGTTGCGCGCGGCCTCACCGGCGAGATCCTGCGGCGTATCGAGGCCAAGGGCTATTCCCTGGTTGACATCCGGATGATGCAGCCCGATCGCGAACTGCTGGCACGTCACTATGCGGAGCACGAGGGCAAGCCCTTCTTCGAGCCGCTGGTCGAGTTCATGCTCTCCGGACCGATCGTCGCAATCCGCGTGGCGGGAGACCGAGTCATCGAGGGGTTCCGCGCGATCGCCGGCACCACGGATCCGACCACGGCGGCTCCTGGAAGCATCCGCGGCGATCTCGCACGCGATTGGGGTGTCAGCGTGCAGCAGAACCTCGTGCACGGGTCGGACAGCCCCGAATCGGCCGCTCGCGAGCTCGAGCTCTGGTTCGGCTGATCACTCGCCGATCACTGCGGTCCGGCCGTGACGACGATGAGCGTCCTCGACGCGGCGGCCGCGACGGTCAGAGCGAGCCGATGAGATCCAGCCGCAGCTGTGCGATGACCGCGATGACGAGATAGCACACGAGCACGACGATCGCGATCCAGCCGCTCAGCATCGCTGCCGCTCGGCGGAGTGCCGTCGGCAGGGGAAGGATGCCCGTCCTCGCCACGTGGAAGAGCGTCGCGAAGAAGGAAGGGATCGTGACCGCCCAGGTCACCATGCACCACGGACAGAGCGTTCCGATGACGAAGATGCTCTGGGAGATCAGCCAGATGACGAAGGCGAGCGCGCCGGTCATGCCGAGGAGGAAGAGTAACCAGTACCAGCGTGCGAAGCGGGCGCCGGAGAGGATGCCCGCCCCTGTGACGATCGGTGCGATCCACCCGGCGAGGCCGATGATGGGATTCGGGAATCCGAAGGCGGCGCCCTGTGCGGAGTCGAGGTTGGCCGAGCATTGGACGATGCTTCCGAAGTCGCAGGAGAGCGCGTCAGCGGGAGCCTCGAGCAAGTGGATCTTCTCGATGATGAGGACGAATGCCGCGATCCAGCCGATGATGCCGGCGACGATGAGGAGCACAGCGAGTCCGATGGGGCGCCGTTCGTCCGTCCCTGCATGAATGTCGTCGTCGGGGTCTGCGAGAAGGGGCGCGGTCACACGACGGATTATGGCACAGCCGTATTTGGGAGGGCCGCGAGTTTCGCGCCCGCAGTGCGGCGTGACCACTCCGGTGGACGCACGTGCGATAATGAGGAGACGACCGGTGAGGCGCGCCTCACCGGAACCATTGAAGCTTGTGGGCAATGTGAGCCCAGTTGTTGAGTCGATCGGGTGATCGACGAGAGTGACGAGGCCAACGGGCCCGTCGAGACCGAAGTTCGCGAGTTGGCCGCCGAGGTGGCGCCTCGCGTGAGAGTACCCGGAGTGGTGGCGCGGTCACCGCCCGGACGAGGAGTGCACCAGAAGTGGTGGAAGAGAATACGGGGATTCCGGCCGGTCAGGCCGATGACAAGACTGCGGCCGCTGACGAACTGACCGGGCCTGACATCGAGACGCCGGTGGACGCCAGCGGTCTCTCAGAGGAGCCCGCGCCCGCCGGTGCGGGTTCTGCTGCGGCTGAGTCACCAAGGGTCGCCGCGGAGGCATCCGCGGAGCCAGCAGGCCCGGACGAGACCGGCTCCGAGCCCGGAAATGCAGAGCCCAGCGGACGCGCGGGCACAGAGGATTCCGGCACGGAGGATGCCAGCACGGGCCACACGGTCGGCGCAGCGCATGACCGTCCCGAAGAGGACAGCGCAGACACGGGCGGCGAGCAGTCCGCGCCCGCGTCCTCGGGAGCTGTCGACTCCGACGGCAGCGATCAGACGGAAGCCGGCGAGTCGGCGCCCGACGCGTCGGCGGAGGACGCTGGCACCGACGCAGGCGCGCGCCAGGACGAGGGACCGAACGAGGTGCCCGCAGAGGAGCCGCTCGGATCTCAGTCGCTGCTGCCCGAGCCGTTCGTCTCGGCACCGTCGACGATGCTCATCTTCAAGGCGCCCGACATCAAGCCCCTCCCACCGCGCGAGACGAATGACGACGACGATCGTGAGCCGTCATCCGTTCGCCGACGTGCGAGGCGCCGTGCCGGCGACGAGGGTCGCGGCGGAGGCAACGATCCCGCGAACACCGTCGTCAGGGTTCGCCAGCCGCGCGAGCCGGAGCTCATCACCGAGCCGCAGAAGGTCAAAGGCTCGACGAGGCTCGAGGCCAAGAAGCAGCGTCGCCGCGACGGACGCGACGCGGGCCGGCGTCGTCCTGTGGTCACGGAGGCGGAGTTCCTCGCGCGTCGTGAGTCGGTCGACCGGCAGATGGTGGTCCGCTCGAAGAACGGGCGCATCCAGATCGGCGTGCTAGAGGACAAGGTCCTCGTCGAGCACTACGTGGCACGCAACCAGGACGCGTCGCTCATCGGGAACGTGTATCTCGGACGCGTGCAGAACGTCCTCCCGAGCATGGAGGCGGCGTTCGTCGACATCGGCCGAGGCCGGAACGCCGTTCTGTACTCCGGCGAGGTCGACTGGGAGGCCGCGGAGACCGGCAACCAGCCTCGGCGCATCGAGCTGGCTCTCAAGCCCGGCGACAAGGTGCTCGTCCAGGTGACGAAGGACCCCGTGGGGCACAAGGGGGCGCGCCTGACGAGCCAGGTCTCGTTGCCCGGCCGCTATCTGGTCTACGTACCAAACGGGTCGATGAACGGGATCTCCCGCAAGCTCCCCGACACCGAGCGGGCACGGCTCAAGAAGATCCTCAAAGAGGTGCTGCCTGAGGATGTCGGTGTCATCGTGCGCACGGCCGCCGAAGGGGCGACGCAGGAGCAGCTCACCCTCGACGTGAATCGTCTGACTGCCCAGTGGGCGGAGATCTCCCGTCAGGTGGAGACCGTGCAGGCTCCGGCGTTGCTGCACTCCGAGCCCGACCTGCTGATCAAGATCGTGCGGGATGTCTTCAACGAGGACTTCCAGAAGATGATCATCCAGGGCTCGGACGCCCGGAACACCATTGAGGCCTACCTGCGGCAGGTGGCGCCGGATCTGCTTGAGCGGGTCGAAGCGTACGAGGGCACCGGCGACGCATTCGACGACTTCCGCATCACGGAGCAGATCGAGAAGGCGCTCGACCGCAAGGTGTGGCTGCCGTCCGGCGGCTCGCTCGTCATCGACCGCACCGAGGCGATGACGGTCGTCGACGTCAACACCGGCAAGTTCGTCGGGTCGGGGGGCAACCTCGAAGAGACCGTCACGAAGAACAACCTGGAGGCCGCGGAAGAGATCGTCAGGCAGCTGCGATTGCGCGACATCGGCGGCATCATCGTCGTCGACTTCATCGACATGGTCCTCGAGTCCAACCGAGATCTCGTGTTGCGGCGACTGGTGGAGTGTCTGAGCCGTGACCGGACGAAGCACCAGGTGGCCGAGGTCACGTCGCTCGGCCTCGTGCAGATGACCCGCAAGAAGCTGGGCCTCGGGCTCCTCGAGACCTTCAGCGAGCCGTGTGAGGTGTGTGCCGGCCGAGGTGTCATCGTGCACCACGATCCCGTCGTGAAGCATCGTGCCAACGGCCAGCAGGACCGCCGCCGCGGACGGGGTGGTTCGGCGGGCAACGGATCGGCGAGCACGGTCAAGACGACGCCTCACGCCATCACCGACGACGCCAAGAACGCTCTCGCTCAGATCGCGGCATCGACGATCGCGAACCACCACGACGTCGACCAGGCGAAGCCGGGGGATGGTGAGCGGTCGGCTCACGACGAGTCAACGACGCCGACCACGACGCCGACCACGACACCGGATTCCGCCGAGGACGCGCAGCCATCGGTTCAGGGCCGGAAGCGCAACGGCCGGAAGCGCCGGGCATCGTCGATCGACGACCTGCTTCCCCCGGTCGCCCAGGACGAGCCCGAGGCATCGGATGTCGCGGAGGCTCCGATCGCCATCCTCGACATCCCGATCGCTCCCGCCCGTGCGCCTCAGCGCGCGGATGCGCGTGCGGCGGAAGACCTTCTGAGCTCCGTGCTCGACGCGCTCCCGGAACCGAAGAAGCCTGGCACCGGCCGGAATCGTTCACGACGCGTGACGACCGCCGCCCTCACCGGGACGCCGGTCGTCCATGACTCCCGCCGGGAGGACGACGAGCGCTAGGCGGTCAGTCCACCTCGTCAGCCGTGCGGGTGCGCCCGGACCGGGCGCGCCGCTCACGTTCGGTCACGCGAAGGCCGCTGGCGATGAGCCGCCGGACCAGTTCCTTGCCCGGCACGTGCTGTGCGCCAGCGGCGACGAGTGTCGCGTGGCGTTCGGCGGGAACGTCGTAGTGGTCCAGATCGAAGCTGCGCGCGGGAAGCCCATTGGAGCGGGCGAAGGCGTGAAGCTCGTCGAGCGATGCGTCGCTCACCAGATGCGCCCAGTAGGTGTCGTGCGCTGGCCACACCGGATCGTCGATGAGCACCGTCATAACCCGATTCTAAGAAAGCCGCCCCGGAGCAGTGTCATTTGTGAGATGAGCAGCGGATCGAGTAGACTTGGTGGTTGGTGCGCGCTGCTTATCCGGTGTCGTCGCCATGGTTTTCTGTCAGCCGAGGTCCTCCTTCCCGCTGGAGACTTGCGCTCAGTGACTTTTCCCGTTCAGTTGTAGACGGAGCATCAGCTCCCACATGTGAGGTACAGAAGTGGTTTACGCAGTAGTGCGCGCCGGCGGCCGGCAGGAAAAGGTTGAGGTCGGGACCATCGTGACGATGGACCGCGTGAAGGGCGACGACAAGGGAAATGTGACCCTTCCGGCCGTCCTGCTCGTCGACGGCGACACGATCACGTCGGACGCGACGTCGCTCGCCAAGGTCACGGTCACGGCCGAGATCATCGAAAACCTGCGCGGTCCGAAGATCGTGATCCAGAAGTTCAAGAACAAGACCGGTTACAAGAAGCGGCAGGGGCACCGTCAGGAGCTGACCCGCGTCAAGGTCACCGGCATCAAGTAAAGCGCGAGGAGAAAAGCTCATGGCACACAAAAAGGGAGCGAGCTCGACTCGCAACGGTCGCGACTCCAACGCCCAGCGCCTCGGCGTGAAGCGGTTCGGCGGTCAGGTCGTGGGAGCCGGCGAGATCATCGTCCGTCAGCGCGGCACGCACTTCCACCCCGGTGTGAACGTCGGTCGCGGTGGTGACGACACCCTGTTCGCGCTTCAGGCCGGCGCTGTCGAGTTCGGCACCAAGGGCGGCCGCAAGGTCATCAACGTCGTTGCTGCGGGCGCCGAGTAGGCATCCCCGCTGCGGCACAGGGCGAGCTTCGGCTCGCTTTTGTGCTTTATAGGCCTGCGCCCTGGCGCGGGCCGAATGAAAGAAGGAATCTCGTGGCTACGTTCGTCGACGAAGTGACGCTCCATCTGCGGGCTGGCGCCGGCGGGAACGGATGCGTGTCGGTGCGTCGCGAGAAGTTCAAGCCGCTGGCGGGTCCTGACGGCGGCAACGGCGGGAACGGCGGCGACATCGTTCTCGTGGCCGACCCCCAGGTGACCACCCTTCTCGGCTATCACCGGTCCCCGCACCGGTCATCGCAGAACGGCGGCTTCGGGATGGGCGACCACCGCAACGGCGCTCACGGCGAGACCCTCGAGCTTCCTGTGCCCGTCGGAACGGTCGTCAAGTCTGCGGACGGCAATGAGCTCGCCGACCTGAGCGAGCCGGGCATGCGGATCGTCGTCGCGCCGGGTGGTCAGGGCGGGCTCGGGAACGCCGCTCTGGCGACCACCAAGCGCAAGGCGCCGGGCTTCGCGCTCCTCGGGACGCCTGGCTGGGAGGGCGACGTCGTCCTCGAGCTGAAGACGGTGGCCGATGTCGCGCTCGTCGGGTACCCGTCGGCCGGGAAGTCGAGCCTCATCGCAGCGATCTCGGCGGCGAAGCCGAAGATCGCCGACTATCCGTTCACCACCCTCCACCCGAACCTGGGCGTCGTGCAGGCGGGGGAGAACCGCTTCACGGTCGCCGACGTGCCAGGGCTCATCGAAGGCGCGAGCGAGGGACGTGGGCTCGGACTCGAGTTCCTCCGTCACGTCGAGCGCTGCTCCGCCCTCCTGCATGTCCTCGATTGCGCGACGCTGGATCCGGGCCGCGACCCACTCAGCGACCTGGACGTGATCCTGGCCGAGCTCGCCGCCTACCCGGTGCCCGAGGGACAGGTGCCGCTCCTGGACCGGCCCCAGCTGGTGGCCCTCAACAAGATCGACGTGCCCGAGGCCCGCGATCTCGCCGACCTCGTCCGCCCGGACCTCGAGGCCAGGGGCTACCGGGTGTTCGACATCTCAACCGTGAGTCATGAGGGACTGCGGGAGCTCTCGTTCGCTCTCGGCGACCTCGTCGCGTCGGACCGTGCAGCGCGGGCGGCCGAAGCGCAGGCGAAGCCCCGGATCGTCGTGCGTCCGAAAGCCGTCGACGAGCCGGACTTCACCGTCACGGTGGAGGGCGGCACCTACGGCAACCTCTATCGGGTCGTGGGACGCAAGCCGGAGCGGTGGGTGCAGCAGACCGATTTCACCAACGACGAGGCAGTCGGGTTCCTCGCCGACCGGTTGGCGAAGCTTGGCGTCGAGGAGGAGCTCTTCAGGGCGGGAGCGGTGGCCGGCTCGACTGTCGTGATCGGGCGAGGCGACGGCGTCGTCTTCGACTGGGATCCGACGCTCACATCGGCCGCCGAGCTCGTTATGGCTCCGCGCGGGGCCGATACGAGACTGGACGACAACCGCCGCCTGACGCGCAGCCAGCGCCGGGCGAATTACTTCGACCGCATGGACGCGAAGGCCGAGGCACGCGCCGAGCTCGAGCGCGAGCGTGCGGCGGGCATCTGGGCGGATGACTCGGAGGAGGGCGGCGGCGAGCAGCCGGACGCCGGGGACGAAGGAGGACGTTGAGCGCAGGATTCGAGCCGCGGCGCCCCATGAGCGCGGGGTGGGGAGCATGACCGTCACGGAGCGCGCGGGCATCCGGGATGCGGGACGCGTCGTCGTGAAGGTGGGGTCGTCGTCGATCAGCGGCCCGAACACTCATCAGATCGGTCCGCTCGTGGACGCTCTTGCGGCGGCGCATTCACGGGGGACGGAGATCGTCCTCGTCTCCTCCGGCGCCATCGCGACGGGGATGCCGTTCCTGCAGCTGGATTCTCGTCCGACCGACCTCGCGACGCAGCAGGCCGCTGCGGCCGTCGGGCAGAACGTGCTCATCTATCGCTATCAGGAGAGCCTGAGGCGGTTCGGGATCGTCGCAGGACAGGTTCTTCTCACCGCCGGAGACCTCGAGAACGCGACGTCGCGGAGCAATGCGCAGCGTGCCATGGAGCGATTGCTCGGGCTGCGCATCCTGCCCATCGTGAATGAGAACGACACGGTGGCGACGCACGAGATCCGGTTCGGCGACAACGACCGTCTCGCCGCCCTGGTGTCGATCCTGGTCAAGGCGGACGCTCTGGTCCTGCTGAGCGACGTCGACGCGCTCTATACGAAACCCCCGAGCGAGGCGGGTGCGGAACCGATCCACGAGGTGCCGTGGGGTGATGCGCTCAACGGCATCACCTTCGGCGACATCGGCTCGGCGGGCGTCGGGACCGGGGGAGCGCAGACGAAGGTGTCGGCGGCACGGCTGGCGGCCGAGAGCGGTGCGGGCGTTCTCGTCACGTCGACTGGCAACGTCGAGGCTGCACTGGGCGGTGCGACGATGGACGGACGCCCCATCGGCACCTGGTTCGTGCCGAGGCCGCAGTCCACCGGGGAACGGTAGCAGCGGCCCCGGCCCGCGTTCGCCGGTAGAATGGGGTCATGACCGGCACCCTTCTCCAATCCGCAGTGGCGTCATCGGCGCAGCACTCCTCGGTGGCGTCGACCGCCGTGGACAGGATGCGAGCGGCTCAGGAGGCATCCCGGTCCCTCGCCATCTCGTCGGGTGAGACGCGCAACGCGGCTCTCGAGGCGATCGCACGGGGCATCGAGAGCTCGGCGGCGCGCATCCTCGCCGCCAATGAGGAGGACCTCGCGCGCGGTCGTGCGACCGGGATCTCCGAGGGACTGCTCGATCGCTTGCGCCTTGACGACGGGCGCCTGCGCGGCCTGGCCGCCGCCGTACGCGATATCGCGGCCCTTCCCGACCCGATTGGACAGACCGTGCGCGGGAGCACCCTGCCGAATGGGGTGAAGATCGATCAGGTCCGCGTCCCGTTCGGCGTCGTGGGCGCCATCTACGAGGCCAGGCCCAATGTCACGATCGACATCGCCGCGTTGGCGGTGAAGAGCGGGAACGCCGTGGTGCTGCGCGGCGGTACGGCCGCCGAGAAGAGCAATGCCGTGCTGGTCTCGGTCATCGGGGAGGCACTGGCGTCCGTCGGCCTTCCCGCCGATGCGGCCCAGACGCTCGACGAGTTCGGTCGAGAGGGTGCCGCAGAGCTCATGCGTGCGCGTGGACTGATCGACGTCCTGATTCCCCGCGGAAGCGCGGCCTTGATCGAGACGGTCGTCACGGAGTCGCTCGTTCCGGTGATCGAGACGGGAGCCGGTGTCGTCCACATCTACCTCGACGAGACCGCCCGTGAAGACTTCGCGGTGACCATCGTGCACAACGCGAAGGTCCAGCGACCCAGCGTGTGCAACGCCGTCGAGACGCTTCTCGTCGACCGGGCGTCGGCCGACCGCCTCCTGCCCCCCGTACTCGAGGACCTTCGCCGCGCTGGCGTCACGGTGCACGCCGACGAGGCCGCGCGCGCGATCTTCCCGGATTCCGTGCCGGCCACCGATGAGGATTGGGCGACGGAGCACATGTCGCTCGATATCGGCGTCCGTGTCGTCGACGGTCTCGACGACGCACTCGATCACATCCGGCGCTACTCGACGAAGCACACCGAGTCGATCATCACCGAGAACCTCGAGCGCGCAGAGCGTTTCCTCGCCGAAGTGGATTCCGCCGTCGTGATGGTGAACGCGTCCACGCGGTTCACCGACGGCGGTGAGTTCGGCTTCGGCGCAGAGGTCGGCATCTCGACGCAGAAGCTGCACGCGCGCGGGCCCATGGGCCTGCCCGAACTGACGAGCACGAAGTGGATCGTGCGCGGCTCGGGCCAGGTCCGCCGATGACAGCCAGGTAACAGATAGAATGATGCGGCGCCGTGCGCGCCGTAACCGAATGGAGAGCAGATGTCGATCGCGACGATCATTGCAGCCGAGGCCGCTCACGTCGAGCTGCCCATGCCCCCCGTGATGTATGGGGTGGTCGCGCTCATCGTCTTCGCGATCCTCGGCGTCGTCACCTTCACCTACCGCGACGTCGCCAACCGTTACGCGGCGCGAGTGCACGCGCGGTCCGCACACAAGGCCGACGCCCAGGACCACACGCACGAGTAGCCCGCGGGCATGACGGAGACCACGCGCCGGCCGCGCGTCGGGGTGATGGGCGGTACGTTCGACCCCATCCACCATGGGCACCTCGTCGCGGCGAGCGAGGTGGCGCAGTCCTTCGATCTCGACGAGGTGATCTTCGTGCCGACGGGCAAGCCGTGGCACAAATCGACGGTCACCGACAGCGAGCATCGCTACCTGATGACGGTGATCGCGACGGCGTCCAATCCGCGCTTCACGACCAGCCGGGTCGACATCGATCGCGGAGGGACGACCTATACGATCGACACCCTGCGCGATCTCCGGAGGGAGCGCCCGGACGCAGAGCTCTTCTTCATCACTGGAGCGGATGCCGTCGAGCAGATCCTGTCTTGGAAGGACGTGACAGAACTCTGGGAATTGGCTCATTTTGTGGCCGTGAGCAGGCCGGGTCACACCCTCAACGTTTCAGGTTTGCCGGAGCAGGACGTAAGCTTGTTGGAAGTTCCGGCCCTGGCGATATCATCGACTGACTGTCGGAGCCGTGTGAGCCGGGGATACCCGGTTTGGTACTTGGTTCCCGATGGTGTCGTTCAGTACATCACCAAGCACCACCTGTATCGGAGTAATGCATGACCCCGCCAGACGAGCAGCCGTTGTCTCGTCGTCAGCTGCGCGAGCGGCAGCGACAGACTCCTGGCGCCGCGCCTGAGCCTCGCCGCGCATCGGCCCCGGCCGTCGCCGGCGGAGAGGTTCCTCAGGTGGCGAGCTCGCCTGCCGAGGCTGAGCGGCGGGCCGCTGGAGCGAATGAGCCGAAGCAGGCCGGCACCGCACCCGGATCGGATGGCGGCTCGAGCGGCGCGGGCGCAGGCCCTGATCGACCGCTGACCCGACGGGAGGCGAGGCTGCAGCGCACGGCCTCGGTCGAGGTCGTGCCACCTGTCGAGGCACCGAAGACGGAGGAGTCCGCCACGGCGGAGCCGGGTGCCGGGCCGCGCGAGGGTGTCCCCGCTGGTTCCCCGTCGGAGACCACGGAGGGCGGCGCGCAGGCGCGCGAGAAGGACGCCACCCCCGCTGGAGGGGCTGCGCGGGGTGCCGCTCCCGCGCAGCAGGCCGGACGGCTCGTGCCGCCCGTCGCACCCGAGGATGACCCGGTGATCGCGATGGCGGCGGAGGCCGCGGATCGGGTTGAGGCGCAGAAGCTGGTGACGACTCCACCGGAACCCCCGGCGGAGGCAAGACATCCGCTCTCGAGCGCATTCGGCAAGGCAGTCGAGGAGCAGAAGCCCGCGGCTGACCT
>Ga0164243_10005425_pt1 | contig 19470 bp, 16 predicted proteins | sample OricompcompostOP_FD_108781 | JGI IMG/M metagenome (GOLD analysis project Ga0164243, IMG submission 108781) | Organic Plus compost microbial communities from Emeryville, California, USA - Original compost - Organic plus compost (OP) | ecosystem: Engineered > Solid waste > Mixed feedstock >... | reverse complement strand
GCGCACGTCGATCTCGACGGCGTCCTCGAAGCGGCGGATGCGCTCCAGGTACATCTGCCGGCGGCCCTGCGCGTCGAGCCGCTTCTCCTCTCCTCCGTCGAGGCCGTCGAGGCCGAGCTGCATGAGCGGCCCCATGAGGGTGGCCGTCGAGACGGTGTCGAAGACCCGGCGCGACGACCAGTTGGAGGAGCCGGGAGCGAGGCCGTACTCGGCCGTGAAGTCGCGCGCCACCCGGCGCACGGCGGCCTCGTCGGCCTGGGCCAGGGCGTCGAAGAGCTCGGTGCGCAGCTCCTTCACCCGCGGGTCGAGAGCGGGCGGGAGGGTCGACGCCGGGGCGGCGGGGCTGCCGTCCTCGCCCACCGTGGTGGGGAACCAGAGATCGAAGAGGAGGCGGAAGACGTCCCGGTGCGCCGCGCGCTTGACCAGGGTCGCCGAGTAGGCGGCCCGCATCGACTCCCGGTCGAGCACGTCGAGGGCGCGGAGGGCGTCGACCGCGTCGATGCTCTCCGACACGGACACCGGGACCCCGGCGTCGCGCAGCGCGTTGACGAAGCCGAGGTGGTGGTCGACGACGCTCACGTCAGCCCAGTCCCCCGCGACGGCGCGGGCTCACGAGAGGTTCAGCCCCGCGAGCGCCGCCTCCTGGTCGACCTGGTGCTTGAGGACGACGCCGAGCGTCTGCTCGACGACCGCGCCGTCGAGGCGCTCGGCCCCCAGGGCGAGCAGGGTGCGCGCCCAGTCGACGGACTCCGAGATGGAGGGGGCCTTCTTGAGGTCCATGCCGCGGAGCACCGCGACCGTGGAGGCGATCTGCTCGGCGAGGGCCGGCTCGAGCCCCTCGACGCGGGCGAGCAGGATCTCCTTCTCGCGCTCGATCGTCGGGTAGCCGATGTGCAGGTAGAGGCAGCGGCGCTTGAGCGCGTCGGACAGCTCCCGGTTGTCGTTGGAGGTGAGGAAGACGAGCGGGGGCCGGACCGCCTTGATGGTGCCGAGCTCGGGCACGGTGACCTGGTACTCGGAGAGGAACTCGAGCAGCAGCGCCTCGGCCTCGACGTCGAGCTGGTCGACCTCGTCGATGAGCAGCACCACCGGCTCGGTGGCGCGCACCGCGTCGAGCAGGGGACGGGAGAGCAGGTAGCTCTCGGAGAACACGCTCTCCAGCGCCTCGTCGCCCGTGGCCTCGGCCGACTGGATGGCGAGCAGCTGCTTGCGGTAGTCCCACTCGTAGAGGGCCCGCGCCTCGTCGATGCCGTGGTAGCACTGCAGCCGGATCAGCCGGGATCCGGTGATCTTCGCGATCGCCACGGCGAGCTCGGTCTTGCCCGTGCCGGCCGGGCCCTCCAGGAGCAGCGGCTTGTCGAGGGCGTCGGCCAGGAAGACCGAGCTGGCGATGGCCTGATCGGCCAGGTAGTCGCTGCTGCGCAGCCCTTCGCGGACCTCGTCTGCGGTGGCGAAGCGGCGCGGGGTGCTGGGCGTGTTCGTCATCGGACGCCTCTCCTCGTCGGCGGCCGGGCGGCCAGCCGTGATCCTTACCGTAAACCATTTGACACTGATAGGTCGAGATGCCAGTCTGGGAGCGCGGGCGTCGACGCCTGCGTTCTGTGATGCGGAGGAATGCGCTGTGACGACGGAGACCAGCGCGGAACAGAGACTGTTCCGTGAGACCAACGCGGAGTTCATCGAGGAGAGCGCCTCGGTTCCGCAGACCCGTGCCCTCTGGAAGGAGGGCAAGTCCTTCGAGCGCGACTGGTGGCAGCAGGCCACCGAGCTCGGCTGGACCTCCCTGCTGGTGCCGGAGGAGCTCGGCGGCGGCAGCGCCTCGGGCGAGGGCGTGCTCGACCTCGTGTCGGTGGCCCAGCTGATCGGCCGCCACGTCTCCCCCGGTCCGCTCAACGTCGTGAGCACGGCCATCGCCGGCCTCGTGCACCCCGCCGCCAGCGGCGAGCACGAGGAGCTGCTCGAGGGCCTGATGACCGGCGAGACCATCGCGAGCTGGGCCGTCCACGGCACCGGCGCCGCGTGGAACCCGCTGGCCCCGACGGTGACCGCCGCCAAGTCCGGCAGCGGCTGGAAGCTCGACGGCACCGCGACCTCGGTCGAGTTCGGCGCCGAGTCCGACGTGATCCTCGTCGTCGCCTCCACCGGCGACGGCGTGGTCGAGCTCGTCGTGCCGACCGACGCGGCCGGCCTGACCGTGACGCCGACCGGCTCGGTCGACTTCGTGCGCAAGTTCGCCGAGCTCTCCTTCGCGGGCGTCGAGGTGGGACCGGAGGCCGTCGTAGCCGAGGGCGCCGCGGCCGCCGAGGTGGTCACCGCCCAGGCGCGGCTCATGAACGTGCTCCAGGTGAACGAGTCGGTCGGCGCCCTCGACCGGGTGTTCGAGTTCACCCTGCAGTGGGGCTTCGACCGCTACAGCTTCGGCCGCCCGCTCGTCGACTACCAGGCGCTCAAGCACCGCTACGCCGACGACTTCGTGCACCTGCAGCAGAGCCAGGCGATCGCCGCCGCGGCGGCCCGCGCGCTCCAGCAGGGCAGCTCCAGCGCCGCCGAGCTGATCAGCAGCGCGAAGTCCTACGTCGGCGACGAGGGGGTGCAGATCGTCCAGTCCAGCGCTCAGCTGCACGGCGGTCTCAGCCAGACCCTCGACCACGACGTCAACGTCTATCTGCGCCGGGTCATGCTCGGCCGCAACCTCTACGGCACCCCGCGGGAGCACCGCGTGCTCGTTGCCGATCTGATCAACGACGAAGAGAAGAAGGGGGCGGCAGCGTGAGCGACACCGAGCCGACCGAGACCGTCGAGGAGTTCCGGCTCCGCGCCCGCGACTGGCTCGCGGCCAACATGCCCAAGAAGAAGGCCGTCGAGCGCGCGACGGGCGGGAGCGACGAGGGCGACTGGCTGCGCGCCCGCGAGCTGCAGAAGATCCTGCACTCGGGCGGCTTCGCCGGCCTGCACGTCCCCAAGGAGTACGGCGGCCAGGGCCTCCCGGTCGAGTACCAGCAGGCCTTCACCGAGGAGTCGATCGGCTACGAGATGCCGCTCTCGCTCAACGTGCCCTCGCTCTCGATCTGCGCCCCCGTGCTGCTCACCCACGGCACGGAGGAGCAGAAGAGGGAGTTCCTGCCCAAGGTGATCTCGGGCGAGATCATCCTCTGCCAGTTCCTCTCCGAGCCCTCCGGCGGCTCCAACCTCGCCGGCGTGCTGACGCGCGCCGACCGGGACGGCGACAGCTGGGTCATCAACGGCTCCAAGATCTGGTCGACGAGCGCCTACGCCGCCGACTACGCGCTGTGCCTCACCCGCTCTGACTGGGACGCCCCCAAGCACCGCGGCCTGACGATGTTCCTCGTCAAGGTGCACCAGCCGGGCGTCGACCTGCGCCGCATCACGATGGTCAACGGCTCGGACGAGTTCTGCCAGGAGTTCTTCGACGACCTGGTCATCCCGGACTCGATGCGGGTCGGCGAGGTCAACGACGGCTGGACCATCGCGAGCACCCAGCTCTTCTACGAGCGGCAGGCGGTCGGGGGCGGCTCGCCCTACGTGAGCGGCGTGGGCGTGGGCATCGGCGGCGGCTTCCGCCCGACCACGACGCTCTCGGAGGTGGCCCGCCACCTCGGCGTCGACCAGGAGCCGTGGGCCAAGGACCTCATCGCGAAGAACCGCATCGCGCACACCGTGCACCACGAACTCGTCGGGCACGTCGGGGCGCAGGTCGCCGAGAAGAAACTCCCCGGGGTCGCGCTGTCGCTCATCCGCCTCGCCCATGCCGAGGCGAACTGGGCCGAGTACGACGCCGGTCTCGAGATCTCGGGCGCGGCGGGCGTCTCGCACAGCGACGAGTTCATCGACGGGCAGTGGGCGAAGAACTACCTCTCGCGGCAGGGCTCGGCCCTCGGCGGGGGTAGCACCGAGATGGCCCGCAACATCATCTCGGAGCGCGTGCTGCAGATGCCTCGCGAGGCGGCCCCCGACAAGGACATCCCGTTCCGCGAGGTCCGGCAGGGGCGCTGAGCGACAGGTGACGGCCTCCCCGGCGGCGGATGCCCGCGAGCAGCATCTCGCGTGGCAGCGCAAGGAGCTTCCCGCGGTCGAGGAGGTCCGGCCCGGCGTGTGGTCGCTGCCGACCCCGATGCCGGGCAGCCCGCTGGGCTATGTGCTCGCCTACGCGATCGAGACCGACGACGGTCTCGCGCTGGTGGACACCGGCTGCCCGGCCGACGAGTGCTGGGATGCGCTCATGGCCGGGCTGGCCGTCCTCGGCCGCGCGCCGGAGGAGGTGAGCGACGTCCTCATCACCCACGTCCATTTCGACCATCACGGACTGACCCGCCGTCTCGTCGAGGCCTCGGGCGCCCGGGTGCACATGCACCGGGAGGACGCCGCGTGGCTCGAGCGGATGCTCGGCGCCGAGTCCGCGCCGATGACCGACTGGATCATCGACCGCGGCGCCCCTCAGGACGAGGCCGACCGGCTGGCCGACGGCCTGGTGACGAGCCTGCCGCGGAGCGAGTTCGCCCGGATGCCGATCGGCGACCGCCTGGTCGAGGACGGCGACCGCCCGCTCCCCGGTCGGCCGGAGCTCCGCGCGGTGTGGACGCCCGGCCACACGGACGGCCACCTCTGCTTCGAGCTGGAGGACGAGCGGCTGCTGCTCTCCGGCGATCACGTGCTGCCGCGGATCACCCCGCACGTCACCCGTCCGCCGGGCGAGGCGGGCAACCCGCTCGACGCCTACCTCGGCTCGCTGCGCAAGGTGCGCGACCTTGACGTCGTCGAGGTGCTGCCCGCGCACGAGTACCGCTTCGACGACCTCGCGGGCCGCATCGACGAGATGCTCGACCACCACGAGCGACGGCTCGAGGAGATCGAGCGCGCCGCCGCCGGCACCACGACCTGGGACATCGCCCGCACCATCTCCTGGTCCCGCGGCTGGGACGGCACCGAGGGGATAGTGCGCCAGACCGCGCTCAGCGAGACCTTCACGCATCTGCGGCACCTCGAGTCGCTGAACCGCGTCCGCCGCACCTCCAAGCACCCCGACATCTGGGACATCGCGGTCTGACCCGGGCCGCAGAACCGAAGGAGCACACCATGGATCCCCATGAGCTGCGTCGACTCGACTTCACGCTGAGCGAGGACCACCAGGCCGTCCGCGAGGCCTTCGCCGACTTCTTCCGCAAGGAGTCGCCGACGACCCTGGTGCGGGCCGCCCAGCCGCTCGGCTTCGACGCCGAGCTGTGGCGCAAGACGGTCGACGTCGGAGCGACGGCGATGGCGCTTCCCGAGGAGCACGACGGCGACGGGGCGGGCATCCTCGAGCTGAGCCTCGTGGCCGAGGAGCTCGGCCGCAGCCTCGCGCCCGTCCCACTGATCGAGCATGTCGTCGCGAGCCGCCTGCTCGCCGCGACCGGTGACCCGGCGGTCGCCGATCTCATCGCCGAGGCCGCCGCGGGGGAGCGCATCCTGGGCATCGCCCTGCGCCCGCTCGCCGGACGCCAGCTCGTCTCGACGGCGGCGGTCGCCGAGACCGTCGTCGGCTTCGACGGCGAGGGCGTCGTCGTCGTCACCGCCCCCGGGGCCCGCCCGCACGAGGTCAACCAGTCGTCGCTGCCCGCCGCCTGGGTGGACCCGGCCGCCGAATCGGTGCAGCGCGTCTCGAGCCCCGACGCCGCGGCGCTCCACGCCCGCGCGCAGAAGGAGTGGAAGGCCGTGACGGCCGCCGCGCTCGCCGGGATGACGGAGGGGGCGCTGGCGCTCGGCATCGAGTTCGTCAGGACGCGCGAGACGATGGGCGTCGTCATCGGCAAGCTCCAGGGCGTCTCCTTCCAGCTCGCGGACGTCAGGATCGGCATCGTGGGAGCCCGGAACTACGCGCGCCGCGCCGCCTGGCTGCTCGACAACGAGCCGGAGACGGAGCCGCACTTCGCGGCCGGCGCCCTCGCCTACGCCGCCAAGGTCGCCACCGAGGGCGTCCAGATCTCCGCGCATGTGCAGGGCGGGCTCGGCTTCACGGTCGAGGCCGACGCGAGCCTCTACTTCCTGCGCGCGAAGGGCTGGTCCCTGGCGGGCGGGCCGATCGCCGACGACGCGCGCGCCGTCGGCGAGTCCCTGCTCGCATCGCGCGCCGGCCGGCTCGCCGGAACCCGGGCCTGATCGCTCGAGACGTCGAAGGAGACACGGAGATGGACTTCAGCAGGATCGAACTGGACGCCGAGCACCAGCGGCTGCTCGACGACGTCCGCGCCTTCGCCGCGGAGCACCTCACCCCCGAGGTCTTCGCGCACGAACTCGAGACGGGCGACAACTTCAATGAGAAGGTGCACCTCGCCATGGGCGAGCGGGGCTGGATCATGCCGCACTGGCCGAAGGAGAGGGGCGGCGCCGGCCTCGACCGGCTCGGCGTGCGCATCCTGGACGTCGAGCTCGGCCGGGCCAGGCTGCCGCATGTGACCCTCGGCACGACGCGGCTCGTCGTGCGCGCGGTGGAGAAGTTCGCCTCGGACGCGATCCGGGACGACATCCTCGCCGGCGTCGCGAAGGGCACGGTCCGCTTCTGCCTCGGCTACACCGAGCCGCACGGCGGCTCGGACATCGCCGGGGCGAGGACGCGCGCCGTCAAGGACGGCTCCGAGTGGGTCATCAACGGCTCGAAGATGTTCACCACCGGCGCGCACAACTGCCAGTACACCTTCCTCATCACGCGCAGCGACCCGACGCTGCCCAAGCACAAGGGGCTCTCGATGTTCCTCGTGCCCCTCGACTCGCCCGGCATCGAGATCCGGGGCATCCGCGCCTTCAGCGGGGAGCGGACCAACATGGTGTTCTACGACGACGTGCGCCTCGACGAGAAGTACCTCCTCGGCGAGCCGAACGGCGGATGGGCGGTGCTGCGCGGACCGCTCGACGAGGAGCACTCGATCGGCGACGGCAACCCCGACGGCCTCGACGAGGTCTCGATCGGCTGGATGTTCGCCCGCGAGATCGACGACGCCCTGCAGTCCGTGATCGAGTGGGCGACCACCCCGCGCGCCGACGGCTCGCGTCCCGCCGACGACCCCGCCGTCGTCGAGCGCCTCGGCCGGGTGCAGATCGAGCTCGAGGCGGCACTCGTCACGCCCGGCCCCTCGGGCCGCGTGAAGGGCGGCGAGACGACGGTCTGGGTCGGCGCCGAGCTGCTCGACCTGCTCGGCATCGAGGGCCTCGTCTCCCAGGGCCGGCCGGGCGCGCTCGGCGGAGGGCAGGCGGAGTTCCTGCACCGCTACGCGCAGGGCACGGTCACCTATGGCGGCACCGTCGAGGTGTTCCGCACCATCATCGCCCAGCACGAGCTCGGGCTGCCCCGGATGGAGTATCCCGGCAGCAAGCTTCTCGTGACGAGCGCCTCCTAGTCCCGAACGACATCCTTCCCCCGACGAAAGAGAGAGATCCATGGCCATCGGCAAGCTCTTCCACATCATCCACATGACCGGCGAGCTCGACGCGCTCGAGAAGTGGTACGACGACGTCTTCAGCGTGCAGGTGATGATGCCGCACAGCTACATGGAGGGCGAGCGCCGCGACGCCTCGCTCGTGCTGCTGGGCGACAGCGTCATCGAGCCGCTCGCGCCGGCCTTCAGCGTGCCCGACTGGGCGGACTACCCGCTCGGCCGCTTCTACAACCGCTTCGGCGCGCACTGGCACTCGATCGCGTGGTACACCGACGACGCGGGCGAGATCTGGGAGAACGCGCAGAAGAACAACATCCGCGTGTTCGTGGAGGGCGGCGTGCTCACCACCGAGCGGCCGAAGCCGACCTCGGCGATCATGACCCACCCCAAGGACACGATCACCCAGCTCGAGTTCATGAACCCGGAGGGCTCGCCGCTCTCCGACTGGGACCCGCGGATCAACCCGGCGAAGGACTGGGACCCGGACTGGTGGATCAAGAACCACCCGGTGAAGACCCCGGGCCTGGCCTACACGACGATCCTGTCGGCCGACCTCGACCGCTCGACGCACGTCTACGCCGACATCCTCGGCGGCACCCTGCTGCACAAGGGGACGAGCGAGCTGACCGGCACGGAGGACGTGTACATCCAGCTCGGCGACACCGTCGTGCAGCTGTCGAAGCCGGTCACGGAGGGCACGATCGCCGCGGAGGACTTCGCCAAGAACAAGGAGATCCACCACGCCGCGGCCTTCAAGGTGCTGAACCTCGACGACACCGAGGCCTACTTCAAGGAGAAGGGCATCGCGACCGTCGCGAACGACGGGCAGACGCTCATCACCGACCCGGCCACCACCTTCGGCGTGCCGTTCCGCTGGACCACCTGGGACGTCCCGGGCGGTCCCCGCGACACCAAGTAGCCACGACCCGGGCGGGGTCCGGCCGCAGCGCTGCGCCGGGCCCCGCCGCTCCACACAGAGAGTAGGACCCCATGGCCATCGGCCGCCTCTTCCACATCATCCACATGACCGGCGAGCTCGAGGCGCTCGAGAAGTGGTACGACGACGTCTTCAGTGTGCAGGTGATGATGCCGCACAGCTACATGGAGGGCGAGCGCCGCGACGCCTCGCTCGTGCTGCTGGGCGACTGCATCATCGAGCCGCTCGCGCCGACCTTCACCGAGCCGGACTGGGCGGACTTCCCGCTCGGCCGCTTCTACAACCGCTTCGGCGCCCACTGGCACTCGATCGCCTTCTACACCGACGACACGGTCTCGCTGTGGCGCTCGGCGACCGCGCAGGGCATCCGCACCTTCGGCGAGGGCGGCAAGCCGCGCACCGAGGAGCCGAAGCTCGACGGCAGCGAGCTCAACACGGCGGTCATGACGCACCCGAAGGACACCTTCACCCAGCTCGAGTTCTACGACCCCCGCTTCAGCCCGATGAGCGATCCGCGCGAGGCGGCGGACTGGAACCCGGACTGGTGGATCGAGAACCACCCCGTCAAGACGCCGGGGCTGGCGTACACGACCATCGTCGTGCGCGACCTCGCGCGGGCCGAGGAGGTCTACGTCGAGGGCCTCGGCGGCACGCTGCTGCACAAGGGCTCGAGCGAGCTCACCGGCACCGACGACGTCTACGTGCAGCTCGGCGACACGGTGATCCAGCTCTCGACGCCCACGCGCGAGGGCACCATCGCGGCGGACGACGTCGCGAAGTTCGGCGACGCGCACCACGCCGCCGCCTTCAAGGTGGTCAACCTCGACGACGCCGAGGCGTACCTCAACTCGAAGGGCATCGCCACCGTGGCGCGCGACGAGCAGACGGTGATCAGCGACCCGGCCACCACCTTCGGCGTGCCGTTCCGCTGGACCAGCTGGGACGTCCCCGGGGGACCGCGCGACACCGGCGCGAAGTAGTCCCCAGGAGTCATCCTGAGGGGGCCTCAGCGTTCATCCGCTGAGCCCCCCTCAGTTGCTTCCGGACGCGGCTGGCACGCCGCGCGGTCGCGTTGACAAACGCGGCCGGGCTTCGTACGGTAGGCGGTGCACTCCGGTGCACCTGGCGCGGCACCGATGGGATCCGGTGCCGCGAGAGTTCTACGACGATGTAGAGAAGGTAGCGATGACGAACCACCGGACGGAACCGATCCCGAACCGCTGAACGGCAGCACACCACCTGCCCGACGGCATGAACGCCCCGCCCGCCACCAGCGGGCCGCCCCTTTCCTGCACCTGCGGACGTGGCACTGCTGCCACGGAAAGTCGAATCATGAGCGATAACATCACCACCGCGACGGCCGTGCGCACAGCCGACGACGCGGCGGGAGGCGGCGACGCCAAGCGCACAGTCATGGACCGCGTTGTCTGGTTCATCGAATGGATCGCCGCGGGCTTCATCTTCCTGATGATGCTCCACATCCTGATCAGCGTCTTCGGCCGCTACTTCTTCAACCAGCCCGTCCCGTACACCCAGGAGGTGGCCGGCCAGTTCTACATGCCGATCATCGCGCTGATCGGCATGATCGTGGCCAAGCACCGGAGTGAGCATCTCCAGGCCCCCCTGATCTTCGACCAGCTCACATGGGGCAACCGGCGCATCCTCGTCGTCTTCCAGTCGACGCTGTGCGCCCTGGTGATGGTGCTGTTCGCCTACTTCACCTTCACGGGCGACTTCCTGCACGGCCTCAAGGTGCACGAGAAGGCGGGCATCTCGCCCTTCGAGATCTGGCCGGTACTGCTGCTGCTGCCGATCACCTTCACCGCCCTCGCCGTCTACTACGTCCTCGATCTCATCAACGCCATCCGCGGCAAGTTCGACGAGAAGAACGAGGAGGACCTCGTCGATGAGTTCCTCGGAGCCGACGAGCAGGACGAGCTGCTGGGCGACGAGCCCGAACTGGCCGACGCCAGCATGAGCAAGAAGGAGGGCGACGCCTGATGTCGACCACAGAAGCGCCCGAGACCAAGCAGCTCGGGGCCATGTCCGCGAAGGCGGCACGGCAGGCGGTCAACGCCCTCAAGCGGCAGAGCCGCAAGCCCACCTGGGCGGTATTCGTCCTGCTCGGGATCGGCATCGTCACGGTGATCTCGATCTTCGCTCTCAAGTCCGTCGGCCGCGAGGCCGTCGGCGGAGCAGCGGTCGTCCTGATGCTCGTGCTGCTGTTCTACCGCGTGCCGATCGCCTTCACGCTGATCGTGCCGGCTCTGCTGGGCATGCTCAGCCTGCAGGGCACCCGCGCGCTGGAGACGGTGCTGACGAGCGTGCCGTACGGCGCCCTCGCGGTGTGGCAGCTGACCACGCTGCCGATGTTCATCCTCATGGGCATGCTGCTCGCCTCCTCCGGCATCGCCGAGCGGCTCTATGACACCGCGAGGCTCTGGATCGGCTGGCTGCCCGGCGGGCTGCCCGTCGCGACGAACATCGCAGGCGCGGGCATGGCGGCCGTGTCGGGCTCGACCCTCGGCACCGCCTACTCGCTCGGCCGCATCGGCATCCCCCAGATGCTTCGCTTCGGCTACGACCGCCGGCTCGCGGTCGGCTCGGTGATCTCCGCGTCGCTGCCCGGGCAGGTCATCCCGCCGAGCACGATGCTGATCTTCATCGCCGGCATCACGGGCGCCGCGGTGGGTCCGCAGTTGATCGCCGGCATCGCGCCAGGCATCGGCATGGTCGCGATCATGGTCGTGCTGATGATCCTCTACTCGATCATCTTCCCGAGCTGGTCGGGTCGCAGCAAGGAGCAGAAGGAGACCAACCGCAAGGCGGCCGAGGGCGCCCCGCCGATCACGTGGCGTCAGCGCATCGTGTCACTGGGCGCGGTCTGGCCGCTGGTCGTGCTCATCCTCGCGGTGTTCGGCCTGATGTATGGCGGCGTGCTCACCGCCACGGAAGCCGGTGCTGCTGGCGCCGCGACTGCGATCGTGCTGACGCTCTGGTTCCGCCGCAAGGACAAGCCCCTGATGCACATCCTCGACGGCGCGCGGAATGCTGTGTCGACCCTCGGCGCGATCTTCCTCGTGCTGATCGGGGCGCAGATGCTCACGCTGTTCGTCGCGGTGACGCGGCTGGGCTCGCTGTTCTCGAACTTCGTGCTGGGCCTGGGCCTGGACCGCGTCGGCTTCCTGCTGGTGGTCATGGTCATCTACTTCCTGCTCGGCACCTTCATGGAGTCGCTGCCGATCCTGCTGCTGACCCTGCCGATCCTGCAGCCGGTGTTCGCCCCGCTCGGCATCGACCTCCTGTGGTTCGGCGTCTTCGCGGTGCTCATGGCGGAGATGGCGATGCTGAGCCCGCCTGTGGGAATCCTCACCTTCCTCGTCCATGGGATGGTGCAGAACAAGGAGATCAACCTGGGGCAGAAGATCACGCTCAACGACGTCTACACCTCGGTGTGGATGCTCATGCCGGGCATGTTCCTCCTGCTGATCCTGATGATCCTGTGGCCCGACTGGGTGCTGTTCTTGCCGAACAACATGCAGGGCTGAGTCATCCCGTGCCGGGCGGAGCCCACGCTTCGCCCGGCACGGGCGCACCACCACCACCACCACCACCACCACACCAAGGAGAACTGAACACCCATGAGCCCTGCCTCGACCCTCGTGAGCAGCCAGACCGAGTCGCTCCGCCGCATGCTCAACCCCAAGACCGTCGGCCTCGTCGGCTTCAAGGACGGCCACCACTTCTTCGGCTACGTCGAGCGCACGCTCAAGCACAGCGACGCGAAGGTCTACTACATCAACCCGCGCGTCGAGACGGTCAACGGCGAGACGGCCTATGCCTCTCTCGCCGACGTCCCGGAGCCGATCGACGTCGCCTTCGTTGCCAACAACGCCGCGATCGCGGTCGACTGGGCCGAGCAGGCGGCCGAGCTGGGCACCGTGGGCGGCCTGATCATCGTCTCCGGCGGCTTCGCCGAGCAGGGCCCCGAGGGCGCTGAGCTGCAGAAGCGCCTGCGCGCGGCCGCGGAAAAGGGCGGCTTCTCGGTGGCCGGCCCCAACGGACTGGGCATCGTCAACGTGCCACTCGACGTGAGCCTGGCCATGCAGGGCGACTACGCGAACCGCCGTCCCGGGGGCATCTCGCTCATCTCGCAGTCGGGCGCCGTTCTCCACGGGCTGGTGCTGGCGGGCGGCGAGCGCCCGCCGCTCGGTTTCAAGAACGTTATCTCGGCGGGCAACGAGGCGGTGACCGACCTGGCCGACTACGTCGACTTCTTCGCCGAGGACCCAGACACGACGGCGATCGGGCTGGTGATCGAGAAGATCCGTCGGCCGAAGGAGTTCTTCGCGGCGGCGAAGAAGGCGATCCTGGCGGGGAAGCCGATCGTGGCACTCAAGCTCGCCCGCTCCGCGCGCACGCAGGAGCTCGCCGCCTCGCACACGGGTTCGCTGACCGGGGACGCGTGGGTGTACGAGGTGGCCTTCAAGCAGCTGGGCATCGGGCTGGCGCGCGATCCCGAGGAGCTCATCGACCGGCTCACGGTGATCGAGCAGCTCGACGAGAAGTACTGGAACAAGGCGGAGAACCTCGCGGTGCTGACCTTCACGGGCGGCTTCGCCTCGATGACCACGGACCTCGCGGCCGACGAGGGCGTCAACGTGCCGCCGCTGGACGAGTTCCGTCCGTGGATCTCGCAGCTCATCCCCGGCGTCGTGGTGGCCAACCCGCTCGACACCGCCAGCCAGGGCGGCCCGGTCTGGGACCAGATCCTCGAGAAGTACGGCAGCTCGCCCGAGGTCGACGTGGCGATCATCGTGCACCCGATCAGCGACGAGGACCGCGGCGTGAGCGACGAGATCGTGCAGAAGTTCGCCGAGGCCTCGGTGAAGTACGGCAAGCCCTTCGTCGTGGTCAACTGCGCGACCGATGTCGGCCAGTGGGTGCACGACATCGTCGACGCGGTCCCGGGTGCGGCGACGGCCCGCGGTCCGCGACAGGCGCTCCGCGGCATCCAGCACCTCGGCCACTTCTACCGCTCGCGGGAGAAGCTGCGGAAGGCGGAGCTGGTGGTGGCCCCGGTCGCTCGGCCCGCCGGGGCGACGATCAAGGAGCCGGAGGGGAGCATGCTGAACTTCGCGGATGCGATGGAGTTCCTCAAGGCCAACGGCATCCCGCCGGCCCCGTACCACCTGATCCCGGTGGATGCCGAGGTGACCACGCCCCCGTTCGCGGGCCCCTACGTGGTCAAGCTCGCCGACGTCGGGCACCGCACCGAGCACGGCGCGGTGCTGCTGAAGATCACCGAGGACGGCCTGGCCGACGCGGTGGACAAGCTGCGCGGCATCGCCGCGAAGGACGGGCTGCAGCCGCTGGTGGCGGTGCAGCCGATGGCCGAGGCCCGCGGCGAGGCCTTCATCGGCATCCAGAACAGCGAGCTCGGCCCGCTCGTGGTCTTCGGTCTGGGCGGCATCTTCGTCGAGGTGCTCAAGAAGATCGGCGGCCGGCTGGCGCCCTTCGACCGGGCCGAGGCGGAGGAGCTGATCGAGGAGTTCCGGGACGCCAAGCTGCTGCACGGCTTCCGCGGCCAGCCCGCGTGGAACCTGGACAAGCTGGCCGATCTGCTGGTCGCCGCCGGGAACCTCGCCGCCGGCTCCGCGGAGTGGCTGGACTCGCTGGACATCAACCCGCTGCTCGTCGTGGGCGACGACTACGTCGCCGTCGACGCGCTGCTCCTCGTGCGCGACTGACCGTCGCGCGCGGATCCGTCCCCGGCGCCGGTGGTGGGCGACCGGGGACGGATCGTCTCCTCGCGGGGACCCTCGTGGTCCTCGTCGCATGACCGCCGTCGCCCTGACGGCCGGAAGGAATCGACCACCCCATGGAGCAGGCGCGGAGCTCGTGGCTGGTCACCGGCATCCTCTCGCTGAGCGGGCTCGTCGCGGCTCTCAACGGGACGATCATGATCCCGCTGATCCCCGTCCTGCCCGGCGTGCTCCACGTCACATCGGACGACGCCTCCTGGCTCGTCACCGTCACCCTGGTGGTCGGCGCGGTGAGCATCCCGACTGTCTCGCGGCTGGCCGACATCCACGGCCGACGGGTCATGCTCATCGTCTGCCTGGTCGTGATGGCCGCCGGCTCGGCCGTCTCCGCGCTCTCGGACAGCTTCCTCGTCCTGCTCGTCGGGCGGGCGCTGGCCGGCTTCGGAGTGCCGCTCATCCCCATCGGGATCAGCGTGCTCAAGGACTCCATGCCCGAGAACCGCCAAGGCACGGCCGTGGCGCTCATGAGTGCCACGCTGGGCATCGGCTCGGGGATCGGCCTCCCGCTCTCCGGGGCGATGTACGAGGCGCTCGGCTGGCACTGGATCTTCTGGCTCACGACGGTTGTCGCAGTGCTGCTCGCCGTGCTCGTCATCGCCTTCGTGCCGCACACCCACGCCCACGAGGGCGGGCGCTTCGACCCGCTCGGCGCGGTGCTGCTCGCGATCGCGACGGGCTCGATCGTGCTCGTGATCGCCAAGGGAGGGTCCTGGGGCTGGCTGTCGCCGCCGACCCTCGGCCTGGGCGTGGCGGGAATCCTCGCGCTCGGGATGTGGGTGCTCGTCGAGCTGCGCGTCTCCGAGCCCCTGGTCGACCTGCGCGTCTCGGGCTCCCGGCCGGTGCTGCTCACCAACGTCGCGGCGCTGCTCGTGGGCTTCGGGCTGCTCATCAACCTGCTGCTCGCCATGCAGCAGCTCCAGGCGCCCGAGCAGACCGGCTACGGCTTCGGCCTCACCGTGCTCGAGGCGAGCATCCTCATGGTCCCGGGCAGCTTGCTCATGGTGGTCCTGTCGCCCTTCAACGGCCGGCTGCTCGATCGCACCGGGGGCCGTGCCGTGCTGCTGGCCGGGACCGTGATCATGTCGGGCGGCTACGTGCTGCGCACCGTGCTCAGCGAGGACGTCGTCCAGGTCGTGATCGGGACGACGGTGGTGGGCCTGGGCACCTCCTTCGCCTACGCCGCCATGCCGACGATCATCATGAACTCGGTGCCCGACTCGATGACGGCGGCGGCCAACGGCCTCAACGCCCTCCTCCGCCAGGTGGGCACCTCCTCGTCGAGCTCCGCGGTGGCGGCCGCGCTCGCGACGGGCACCCTGCTCGTGCAGGGCGTCGCCTACGCGAGCTGGGACACGCTCGTCGCGCTCAACATCCTCGCCGCGGCGAGCTGCATCGCGGCCGGCTGCGTCGCGGTGGCGATCCCGCGTCGCGGCCTCGCCGGCTAGGTGAGGAAGTCGAGCACGGCGGCCATCGCGCCGGGGCTGCCGGGGGTGCGGTAGTGGTCGACGCCGGGGAGCACGACGACGCGCGCGCGCGGCAGCGCGGCCGCCGCGCGGTCCGCCGGCCCGACGGCGTCGCGCTCGCCGAGCACGATGAGGGTGTCGGCCGTCACGGCGGCGAGCTCCTCGATCGGGGGAGGGCCCGGGTTCGCGCGGAGGAAGCCGGCGACGCGCTCGATCGAGTTGCCGGCCGACACGGCCATCTGCCGCAGCAGCCGGGTGTCGGGCTCCTCCTCGGCGCTGAGAAGGCGGTCGGCGGCGGCGGCCATCGCGCCCGGCGGGGTCCACATGCCGTCCCCGAAGCCGAGCAGCACGAGCTTCGCGAAGCGCCCGGGCGCGGCCGCGGCGGCGCGCAGCGAGTAGACCGCCCCCGAGGAGAAGCCGATCGCGATGTCGGCGGCCGGGTCCGTCGCCCGCAGCGCGGCCTCGACCTCTGCGGGCGGGGCGTCCGGGGCGAGCGGCGAGGCGCCGTGCCCGGGGAGCTCGAAGGGGAGCGCGACGATGTCGAGGTCCTCCAGCAGCTCTGGCCAGCCCGCCTCCGCCCAGCTGCCCTCCCAGTTCGAGGCGAGGCCGTGGACGAGGATCGCGCTGCGGCTCACTAGATCGCGTCGCTGATGTGCCGCGCCGGCGTGAGCGGCGGCTCCACCGCCAGCACGGGGCTCGGCGTGAGGCTGGCCTCGTCCATCCGCGCGGCGAGGGCCGCGGCGTCGAGCGTGGGTGCCGAGTAGATGGTGGTGAACCGCGGGACCCCGTCGATCGACGTCAGGTCCTTGGTGAAGAAGTACTGCTCGATCTCGGGGACGGCGGCCAGCACCTCGGCGAAGTGCACCGTACGGAAGAACTCCAGAAGAGCCGGCTCCGCGGCGGCGTCGACCGGACTGAAATGGACAACCATCGTGGAGGGCATCGAGATGCTCCTGACTGTTCGAGGCGCGTGACCCGCGCGAGTGCGGCGGCTTGCGGAAGATGCTACCGTAAGACGTACGAGTACGCCCAGGAATCCGGTTCCGGGCTTTCTGTCTCGGGGCGGAATTCCCGTAAGGTTGCTCCTGCCCCGGTCTCGCAAGGTGGCGACGGACGAAGGACGAAACACCCATGAGTGACGAAGTGAAGACCCTCTACATCGACGGCGAGTGGAGGGCCGCGGACGGCGGTGGATCCTTCCCCGTCACCGACCCCAGCACCAACGAGGTCATCGGCCACGCCTCCGACGCCGCCCGCGTCGAGACCCAGGCCGCGATCGACGCGGCCGAGAAGGCCTTCGAGACTTGGTCGCGCACCACCGCCTACGAGCGCGCCGCGATCCTCGAGAAGGCGCACGCGCTGCTGCTGGAGCGACACGAGGCCCTCGCCCAGCTGCTCACCCTCGAGCAGGGCAAGCCGCTGCGCACCGCGCGCATCGAGGTCACCTACGCGGGCGACTTCATCAAGTGGTTCGCCGAGGAGGCCAAGCGCATCAGCGGCGTCACCATCCCCTCGTCGCGCGCCGACCAGCGCTTCATCACCATGCGCCAGGGCGTCGGCGTCGTCGCCGCGATCACGCCGTGGAACTACCCGATCTCGATGATCACCCGCAAGCTCGCCCCGGCCCTCGCCGCCGGCTGCACGGCGGTGCTCAAGCCCGCCTCGCAGACCCCGCTGCTCGCCGTCGAGACCCTCAAGCTGTTCATCGACGCGGGCCTGCCCGCCGGCGTGCTCAACCTGGTCACCGGCAAGCGCTCCGGCGAGATCTCCGACACCCTGCTCGAGTCGAACGTGGTGCGCAAGCTCACCTTCACCGGCTCGACCGAGGTCGGCAAGATGCTCGTCTCCAAGGCCGGCGCCACCCTCAAGCGCGTTTCGGTGGAGCTCGGCGGCCACGCGCCGTTCATCGTCTTCCCCGACGCCGACCCCGTGCGCGCGGCCAAGGGCGCGGCTCTGGTGAAGTTCCTCAACACCGGCCAGGCCTGCATCAGCCCGAACCGCATCTACGTGCACCGCTCGATCTACGACACCTTCCTCACCACCCTCGAGGAGCGCATCCGCGCCCTCAAGCTCGGCAAGGGCGACCAGGAGGGCGTGACCGCCGGTCCCCTCATCGACGACCGCGCGGCCGAGCACATGGAGGCCCAGGTCAGCGACGCCAGAGCGAAGGGCGCCCGCGTCCTCGTCGGCGGCGAGCGCGTCACCATCGACGGCCTCGGCGGCACGAGCTTCTACGCGCCGACGCTGCTCGCCGACGTGACCCCCGACATGGACATCTCCGTCGAGGAGACCTTCGGGCCGATCGCGGCGGTGACCCCCTTCGACGACGAGGAGCAGGTGATCCGCTGGGCGAATGACACGGAGTACGGCCTCGCCGCCTACGTGTACACCAACGACCTGTCGACCGCGATCCGTGTGACCGAGCGCCTGCGCTTCGGCATGGTGGGCGTCAACGACATCAACCCCACCTCGGCCGCAGCCCCCTTCGGCGGCGTCAAGGCGAGCGGCCTCGGCCGCGAGGGCGGGTACGAGGGCATCGACGAGTACCTCGACGTCAAGCTCGTCGGCATCGCCGTCTGAGCCGGCGCCCCGAGCAACGACGACGCTGAAGCACGACGGAAAGTAGGAAGATGAAGATCCTGGTCTTCGTGAAGCAGACCCCCGACACCTACGGGGACCGCAAGCTCGACACCTCCACCGGCCGGGTCGACCGCGGCGCCAGCGAGGCGGTCCTCGACGAGGTCACCGAGCGCGCTCTCGAGGCGGCCCTCGTCCAGCAGGACGACGCCGGCGCCGAGGTCGTCGTGGCCTCGATGGGCCCGGCCTCGGTGGAGGACGCGCTCCGCAAGGCGCTCGCCATGGGCGCCGACTCGGCGATCCACATCGTGGACGACGCCCTGGTGGGCTCCGACCTCATCAAGACCGCGAAGGTCCTCTCCGCGGTCGCGAAGCGGGTCGGCGCCGACCTGGTGCTCGCCGGCAACGAGAGCACCGACGGCCGCGGCGGCGTGATCCCGGCGATCGTGGCCGACTCTCTCGGCCTGCCGCACGCCACCTTCCTCAACTCCTTCTTGATCGGGGGCGACAAGGTCACCGGCAACCGCGTGACCGAGGACGGCAGCCTCGACCTCGAGGTGCCGCTGCCCGCGGTGGTCTCGGTCACCGAGCAGGCCCCCGAGGCCCGCTTCCCGAGCTTCCGCGGCATCATGAAGGCCAAGAAGAAGCCGCTCGACCGCCTCGCGGTCTCCGACCTCGGCATCGCCGACGAGCTCGCCGCCGGCGGCAGCTCCGTCGTCGTGTCGACCGCGGAGAAGCCGCCGCGGCAGGCCGGCACCAAGATCGTCGACGAGGGCGACGCCGGCGTGAAGATCGCCGAGTACCTGGCTTCGGCCCGCCTGATCTGAGCTGAGGAGACACTGTTGTCGAACGTCATCGTCCTGATCGAGTCCACCCTCGACGGCGAGCCGCGCTCCAGCGCCGCGAGCCTGCTCGGGGCCGCCGCCCGGCTGGGCACCCCCGTCGCCGTCGTGGTGGCCAAGCCCGGCACGGGCGCGGGCATCGCGTCGAAGCTCGGCGCCCTCGGGGCCGAGAAGGTCGCCGTCGCGGAGACCGACGACGCCCAGCTGGTGACCCCCATCGTCTCGGCCCTCGAGGCCGCCGTGGCGAAGTACTCGCCCGCCGCCGTGATCGCGGCGCACAGCCTGGACGGGCGCGAGGCCGCGGGCCGGCTCGCCTTCCGGGTGGGCGGCGCCCTCGCCGTCGACGTCGTCGACGTCAAGGAGGAGGGCGGCGCGGTGCTGACCCACTCCGTCTTC
>Ga0164243_10005424_pt1 | contig 19471 bp, 12 predicted proteins | sample OricompcompostOP_FD_108781 | JGI IMG/M metagenome (GOLD analysis project Ga0164243, IMG submission 108781) | Organic Plus compost microbial communities from Emeryville, California, USA - Original compost - Organic plus compost (OP) | ecosystem: Engineered > Solid waste > Mixed feedstock >... | reverse complement strand
ATCGGGCTGTATGGCAGCTTGACGAGCAAAGACCCGCGGGTGCCCGCAAGCGTCATGCAGCCGTTCTCTCACCGGGGGCCATCGTGAACAAGCAACTGCCGTACCGAAAAGAGCCGGATGTCTCGCCCATGCTGGCACGATGGCGGGTCAAAGGGTTGACAGGATTGCGCATCCTTTTCGGGTGTATCTGGCTTTTTCATGCCTTTACTGCCTGGCAGCCCGGCTTTCAGGCTCACTTACAGGAGCGAATAGCCAGTGCAGATCAACCGGCCTGGTTGGCCGTCTGGCTCTCCTTCTGGCAACACACCATCAATCAGTCTCCACAGATAGCTGGCCCGCTGCTGGCGGGGCTGGCAACGCTCATCGGCTGTTGTCTGATCCTGGGAGCCTGGATGAACACGATCTGTCTGATCGGTCTATGCTTTTCGCTCTTCGTCTGGTCAACCATCAAAGGTTTTGGCGGCTCCATTTTTTTCCAGGACACAACAGATATCGGCCTGGCGCTTGTGTACGCGCTCTTTTTTCTCGGCCTCTTTCTCAGTAATTCAGAGCTTTCCTTTGGGTTGGATCGCTATTTGAACAGGATACTCGGGCGCTGGAACTTTCTGGCATCTGGTCCAGTGAGGAGCGACAACAGGCAGATACCGCCAATAGACTTGAACGATCCATACAACCAGATCCCTGTGATCGAGATTATCACTGATTTTGAAACGTCCTTTGTCGGGCAAACAAACGAGAGACCAGAGGAAGAGGTCCTTGTCATGTCACGTTTGCAGGGCATACGCGGGCAACGGCTCGCACCCCTGACGCGAGAAGCGCAGGTGCAGAAAGGGGGTCAACCTCATGTCTTCAAATAACCCCATCAGCTTTAACGAGAGCGGGCAGGCGCTCTATCGAACATCCGGGCTTGACATGCTCAACGTTCAGCCGCTTGCTCAGGGACCAGTAAGCCAGATAGACAACGCCGAAGACGAGACCAACATCTTTCATGGCGAGGCGCTGGCCCGTGACCTCTGGGGCGAGCGTTACGGCACCTGGATTGTTTTCTGCTTTATTACCGGTTTCGCCTTCTTTCTCATCCTGATGAACCTGATCGGGCAGACACCGGGAAGAAGCTTTTTCCTGAAAAGTACCTCAGATATTCTTCAATTTACCGGTGAGGCGATTGGCCTTTTCTTCTGCTTGCGCATCACTTTTCGTCTGTACCGTCTGACACGGCTGTTAAAGCACGATCTGCAACAGAAAGAGGGCTGGAAACATAGTCCGAACGAGGTTGCCAGCGCACGCGCCGACTACCAGGCGGCCCGCCGCTCCTTCTTTGCCTGGACCTTCCTTGCCATCGCGGTCGCCGTTTATGCAAGTGGCCAGGCCATCTGGACCAGCTATGACGTGCGCATGGACTCCTCGGCAGTCCCCTATCCAGGGGTCTACGATATCGGCTTTGTGCTCTCATACCCGTTTTTCCTGACGGGCACAATTCTGCTGACCCGACGCAATAAAGCCGCCGTCGGACGAGTGCGCCTGCTGCTGGATGCGCTGGCGGTGATCGGTGCGGCTCTGGCGCTCTCATGGTTCTTCCAGCTCGAACCGGCCATTGCAGGGCTTTCGCAGGCCCCCAGTCCCGGCGCGGCCTTCCTCTCCGTCTATTTTCCGACAGGAGATCTCTTTCTGGTCGCGGTTGGCGCATTCCTGATGTTCAGCCCGCTCTCGAACCGGGAACAGCAGCCAGTCTTTCTGCGGCTCTGCCTGGGCCTCTTCTGTCTGGCAATCACAGATAGCCTGATGGGCTTCTACTCGATCACGACTGGCTTTAATACCGGCACCATACAGGATATCCTCTGGCCGCTCAGCATGTCGCTGGTCGGTCTGGCGGCGATTGAATATCCGCGTAGTATCGCTCATGAGCAGGGACAGGACGCGTTAAACAGCTCGCGGCTTGTAGCCTCACAGATAACGCTTCGCCGGCGCTATTCGCCACTGGTCGCAACCATCCAGGCCATTTCCCCCTTCGTGCTGGCGCTGTTCACCTGCGCATTGCTGCTGCTCTATGTGGCACCAAAAGGAGGGAATAAGCTTGTTCTGGCCTGCATCATAGCCCTGACCCTGATTCTCATCGTCATTATTCGTCAGGCGCTGACACTGATCGAAAACAACCGTCTGACCATGCAGATTCGCGGTGAGCTGGTCATCTCACGGCGTGAGCTTCAGGTGACAAAGCGCGAGGCCGATGAAGCGACTCGCACGGCGCAGGAAAAGCGTGTGCTTGAAGAGGGCATCGGTATTTTGCGAGAAGTGCATGCTCGTGTGGCGCGCGGCGATTTCTCGGCCCGTGCTCCGACCGTCCCGGGACCATTGCTGCCTATCGCGATCAGCCTGAACCTGATGCTTGACCGGCTCAGCGCCATGTCGGAGCGGGGCATGCGATACGACCGGCTGGCACGTGATAGCCGGGAGATTCAAAAGGCGCTGGAACGCATTGTTCAGGGTCAACCGGCCTGGACGCTCGATCAGCCGCCACCACAAAGCACCTCCGAGTTACGCCCGATTATCACCGGCCTGATTCACCTGCAACGCCTGCTGGAGAATCAGCAGCGACGCCAGACAAGCAACCTGGAAACAATGGGCAATCTGTTGCGCCGCTTCCGTGACTCGCTCTATGAGGTGCGTCGCTCTCCGCTCTTCGATCAGAACGGGCATGCCAGCTTTGAACGCATGCTACTTGATCGCATGATCCGCGAGCTCGACCTGCTCTTTCAACAGCAACACTCGCTGCTGCCGAAGCAGGCGGGACGGCCAGGCCCTATGGATACCGCGCCTATGCGTCCCTTTGAGCTGGAAACCTCATCCAACGGAGGAGGCAAGCAGCGCGTGACAAGCGGTTCGCTGCTGCCAGACCAGCAGGGAGGCGGATCATTTACCCTGTACGATCATTTTCGCCAGTTTAAAAAGCCATCAGCCGAATAGCAAGGAGTAGTGCAACCTGCATATCGTCTTTCGCCGAGGCGATATGCAGGGCAGAGTGATGCAATGCGCGGAAAGGCCGGAGCGAACATGTTTATGAAGCAACCGAACTCAGGGTATTCTAGCTCGGGAACACAGGCGAGAACCACGGCTTTCTGTCTGGGGCAACCCGCGCATACAGTGGGCTCCGATACGATTATCTGCCGCCTCTGTGGCCATCTGGTAGCAGGCGCTCAACTGGGCGTCTATCAGGTACAGCGTCACCTCGGGAGCAGCCGGTTTGGCCGGGCCTACCTGGCGTTTCATGTGCGCTCAAAGCAACCGGTCACGCTCAAGCTGCTGTATCCAGATCCAGCGAATAGCAGCCTGTGGGAAGAGGCCCGTAGCGAGGTGCGACGGGCGACCTTGCTCCGTCATCCCTCGATTCAGGCGGTTTTCAGTTGCGCACCCTGGCAGCCCGATCAGCGTCAGGCAAGCACCCGACCTCTGCATGAGTTCCTGAGCACCTACAACGAGACCGCGGTCTATCTTCTAACGCTCTGTCAGTATGCGCCCGGCAACATACAGCAGCTTCTCCTGCATTATGAGCAGCAAAAGCGTGTTTCACAAGAGCGACAGGCACCATCTCTGCGCCCACTCCTGTTTCAACTGATCCAGCAAGCGGGGGCCGCACTGAGCGCCGCACACGAAAAGAATATTGTGCATGGAGCGCTCACCCCCGGCAATATTCTTGTCGATGGCAGGGACCGCCTCTGGCTGGCTGATTTTGGCCTCGGGCGCATGCATCCGCCGGCGGTTCCCTATCTCGCGCCCGAACTTTACGATATCGCCCAAACCAGTCTGCAAACGGGCAGGCTGCGGCTGTACTGGGACGCAGTTACGCCCTTGAGCGATCAATACATGCTCGGTGTGCTCTGTCAGCAGCTCTTTACTCGCTTGCTCCTTCCGCAAGAATATGAGGTGATGCGCTCCGTGCTGCAATGTGCGACGCACGCACAGCCCACACAGCGCTTTGCCAGCATCGACATTTTCCTGCATGAGCTGCTTGCACAGAGCGGCATGGCTCCCACAGCGCGTTCGGGCTCTATGCCCGGTTTTCCCGGTGTGGCTCCAGTCAAGCGGCAGTTCCTCGGGGCCAAAGTCACCCCCCAACTGACGCAGGACGATGTGGAGCAGTTAAAGAAAATGGCTGTCTATAACCTGGGCGCAAGCGTACCCCGCTCGCCTGTAGACGATTGGGAGAAGCTCGGTGGCAAGCTCTTTACCAACCGCGATTACAACGGCGCAGTTCATGCCTATCAGCAGGCGATCTCACTGGACGGGCGCCGCTCCTCGCTCTGGCTGGCACTTGGAGACGCCTACTTCGCGCTGGAACGCTACCCAGACGCGCTCGACGCCTACAATCAGGCGATCCAGCTCGACCCCGCTGACCCCGAAAGCTGGACAAACCGCGGTGCGACGCTGGATGCACTGGGCAAGCATCAGGAGGCAACAGAGTGCTATGAACGAGCCGAGCAACTCAGCCGATAACAACGTAGAATGTAAAGGTGAAAGCATGCAACATGAATCCCTGGTTCTGATTCAACAGTGTGCACTTCTCTCTCCTGACGCTCCGGGACACCTTCTACCGGAACAGGATATCCTGTTACAGGGGAATCGTATCAAGGCAGTTGGCGCAAGCGGAACTTTGAAGTATAATCCACTGCTGGTAGAGAAAGTGATTGAGGGGAAGAATCGACTCGCGATCCCGGGTCTTATCAACGCTCATACGCACTCCCTGGAAAACATGTTAAAAGCCACCTCTCCGTCACTGCCTCTCGAACTGTGGCTTATTCCGCTCTTCGGAAGCAGCATCACATGGACACCCCGGCTTGCCTATCTCAGTGCAATGCTTGGCGCGCTCGAAATGCTTAAAAGCGGCACCACCGCCGTACTGGACCACCTCTGGACCGTGAGCGGGGTGACCGGGTGCTATCTGGATGCCGTCATGCAGGCCTATCATGATATCGGCATTCGGGCCGCTGTTGCTCCCTCAATTGAAGATCGGGACATGGTGCTAGAACATGGCGCGGCCTGTGGCATTGACTTTCCGCATCATCCATTTGTCAGCCGCTTCCAGGAGTGGCCCGCTATTGATGCACAGCTCGAAACAGTCGAGCAGTTTCTTGAGATGTGGCATAATCGCGATCAGGGCCGTTTACGCTGTCTGGTTGGTCCAAGCGGGATTCACTGGTGCAGCGAGACGCTCCTACAGCGCTGTCTCGATCTGGCAACAGCCTACCAGACCGAGATGCACCTGCACGCCGTCGAAACCGAGGTACAGGCACAGGTCATACACAAGGAACTGGGAGAAGGCGGTATTGCCTATCTGGAAAAGCAAGGCGTGCTGAAACCCGGCACGTCGCTGGCACACGCGATCTGGCTTGATCCCGGCGATCTGGAACGCCTGGCGCGAACGGGCGCGACCCTTGTGCATAATCCGGTCAGCAATCTGCGCCTGGGAAGCGGGCATTTCCCGTTCAGTCAGGCGCTGGATATGGGTGTCACGATCGCGCTTGGTTGCGATGGAGCGGCCAGTAACGACAATCAGAACATGTTCGATGTCCTCAAGCTCACCGGGCTGATGCACAACTTCCCACACCTGGACTATAAGCAGTGGCCTGCCGCCAGCAGCATTCTGCATACAGCCACCTGCGGCGGAGCCACGGCTATCGGCCTGAGCGGCGATATCGGCACCATCGAAGCGGGCAAGCTGGCTGATATTGTGCTGCTTGACTTGAGCCAGACCAGCTTCTTGCCGTTCCGCGACGCATATTTGCATCTTGTCTATTGTGAAAACGGCAGTGCTGTTGATACCGTTCTGGTCAATGGCACGATTGTGATTGAGCGAGGTAACGCGACGCGTATCGATGAACAGGCGCTTTGTGACGAGATTCGAGAGCACTGTCAGGGAAGCTGGGCGAGCTTCTCTGCCAGCCTCGATAGCGTCGGTAATACCCGCGAGATGCTGACAAAAATAGATACTTTACGCAGATTTGTGCTTCATCGCGACAAACATGATGAGCACTCGTTTTCAAGTGAAATATCTTGAATTCTCTTTCATTATCAGGTATAAGACATTTATAATATCCTCTGCATAGGAAATGTGCAGAATCACAGCAGATGAAAGGATAAGCAGCATGGAAGAATCAATCAACAAGCCCCGAGCAGAGCGCCCCACAGCGCCTCCTGATGTGGAACACGAGCATACAGGCGGCATACGGTACAGTCTGCGCTTCACCGGCTGGCCGACGCTCAATCAGCTCGTAGGTGTAGCCGTGGCGACCGCCGTCTATACCGTCCTCTCGATGATCGCAATTAACGCTGCTCCGTTAAGCGTGCCGGGCGTGTCCAGCGTGTTTCTGGCGATTGGTTTCGGCATTCCGTTCGCAATCTGGTTTGGAGGTTGGGCTTTCGTTATTGCGTATATCGGTAATTTTCTGGGTGCCGGACTGCTGGTCGGGCAGGCACTCCCAACAGCAGCATGGTTTGGCACCGTGGACCTGGTGCAACTGGGTCTGCCAATGATTCTGTATCGCCTGCTGGCCCCGCGTCTCGGCTTGAGCAGCATCGGGAAGGATGTTTTCACGATCAAAGGATTTATCTTTTTCCTGGTATGCGCGGTCCTGCTCCCGAACATTCTGGGCGCGTTCTATGGTAATTTCATTCTGGTTCAGACAGGCGTTGCCGCACCGAACACCTTCTACGTCGGCGTATTTGGCTGGATTCTCACGAACTGCATTATTACGGCGGTGCTTGGTTCTATCCTGCTGGCAACCCTCGGACCGGTCGTTGAGCGCTTTGGCCTGACCGTTCGTAACCTGTTAAACTGAGAGACATACAAGCAGAGATCGCCTCGCGTGGGCGGTCTCTGCGCTTTCTTCCTCCGGTGACCGCTCTCAACTGCTCTCAACGAATTTAAGCGACAGAGAGTGTTGTTTAGTAGAAGGTCAAATGCACCGAATAGAGGAAGGAAAGCAGTGTATGATCCCGATTCATGATAACCCCGGTCCACGGCGCTCTGTGCCCTGGATGACCTGGGGCCTCATTCTTGCGAATGTGCTTGTTTTCTTCTACGAGCTCTCGCTTGGAGACGCCGTACAGGGCTTTATCACTGTCTATGGCGTTGTACCAGCGGCGATTTCACGCGGTGTGCCTCAAACAAACCTTACTCCCGATCCTGTCTATATCACCCTCTTTACCTCTATGTTTATGCATGGAGGATGGATGCATCTTATAGGTAATATGCTTTTTCTCTTCATCTTTGGCGACAATGTTGAAGACAGAATGGGGCACATCGGGTACCTGATCTTCTACCTGCTCGCGGGTCTGGTGGCAGGCTTGACGCAGGTGTTTGTGGCTCCGGACTCGCTCGTTCCCAGTATTGGAGCCAGCGGCGCGATTGCGGGAGTGCTGGCGGCCTACCTGGTCCTGTTCCCGTGGTCGGGTGTGCGGACAATTGTTTTCATCTTCATCTACTTTACCATTGTCACGGTTCCGGCCGTTCTGCTGATCGGGCTCTGGTTCCTGCTGCAATTGTTTGATGGTGTCGCAGGACTGGCCCACACCCAGCAGGGCATGGGCGGCGTTGCCTACTTCGCGCATATTGGTGGCTTCGTGTTCGGGTTGCTGATCACGATGCTGCTCAAGAACAGGCTACAACCACCCGCACCTATTACCTACCCGCCGTTTGCCCGCCATCCCAACGCACAGGGACCAATTCGCTGGTACTAAAACAAAGAAGCCCGTCTCGCTATGATGACGGGCTTGCTTTTGCTCCTTGAGAGGCCTTAGAGGCGTGTGGCGCAAGGCTCAGCTTCCGAGAGGTAGATCTTGCTCCAATCGTCGGGCGGAATGGTATCGACGGCGCTCTTTTCCAGCCCCTGAAGGCAGGGCTTCTGTAGAAAGGTGTGGGTACTTTGATACAGCGGAATCCAGGCAACATCGTTAATCAGGCGCTGCTCAATTGTCTGATAGAGCTGATGGCGCTCAGTCGGATTGGAGACGGTATCGGCCTGTTGTAACAGGTTCTGGGTCTGTTGTTGCTCACTCAGGTTCGAGCCGGAATTCTGTCCATAGTTCTGATTATTGATCGGGGCATCTTTGCCGAACTGAGAAGCCAGCGCCGCCCGTGGATCAGGAAAATCGGAGTTCCATTGATAGCGCCACATGCCCGGGCCGCTGGTATCCTTCGCCGCGCTGTTGATGTCCCGGGCAAATTTATCGGTAGGCGCGTCAAAGGTTGGCACACTGATATCAAGGTTCTTCTTCCACATATTGACGATTGCAGTGTACTCATTTTTAAGGGTGACATCAACAGGAATACCGGTTGCCACTTCGAGCAAGATATTCTTCTGCTTGAAGACGTCGCGGGTCATGCCCTCCTCGCGTAAGCCCTCATCAAGCAACTGTCGCGCCTTCGCGGGATCACCCTTTGTGCTCTGGACGCCTGCCGGGCCGGTAACGTGCTCATCATAGCCGGGAATAGCAGTCGGAATCAGGTGATTGGTCGGGATAACGGTTCCGGCATAGACATTGTGCGCGATGGCATCCTTATCTATCGCCAGCGCCAGCGCCTGCCGGACTTTGATGTTGTTCAGCGGCTTCGTAAAGTAGTTGAGCGCGTAATAGGCGATTGTTGTCCCTGGCACCTGTACCAACTGATTTGCATAGTGTTGCTGTGCACGCGGCATCTTGTCGGCTGGCACCGGCGCGATATCGATCTGATTGGTCTCATACGCCCGGAACAACGTCTGTGCATTCTGATAGAACGGGACCAGCAGCTTCTTCAGCTTTGGTTTCTGACCGTAGTAGTTGGGATTGGGCACAAGCTCAAGGTACCGTATCGCGGTATTCGAGATACGAGCAAGCTTCCACGGGCCAGAGGTGCCACCCTCGGCCAGATGGGTGGTCCAGTTCTCGCCATATTTCTGAAGAAACTGTTTCGAGACAACAAACGAATTCGCAGTTGTTAACGAGGAGAGAAAATAGCGATTCGGCCCACTCATGACGATCTTGACTGTCTGCTTGTCCGGTGCGAACAGACTCTCCCCGATCAGCGTGGAGAGCTTGCCCTGTCGCAGCTTCTCCGCATCTTTGATTGCTGGCCCATAGGAGAGCGGCGCATAGAGGGCTCCGCTATCAGGCTTCAGCGAGCGATCCAGGCTGTAAATAACGTCTTCTGCGGTAATGGGTGAGCCGTCGCTAAAGCGCAGATGTGGCTTTAAATGGAAGGTCCAGGTGACACCGTCCTTTTCCAGATCAAAACTTTGCGCCAGTTGTGGCTGTACCTGCTGCTTGCTGTCGAGCTGCACCAGGCCGGTATAGAGCAGGTGCGAAACAAAATTCGCCGACGAATCAAAGATACGACCGGGATCAAGCGAGCTATTTTCCAGTGTCCCCGAGACGGGAAAAATGGCGGTCTGTTCGGCTCGGGCCAACGTTGGAAGCTGGTTCTGTCTGGAAAGCGAACCGATCGCAAAGACGATGCCGCCAAGCACCAGGACAACCAGCAGGGGCAAAAACAGGAATATCAGTATCACGGTACGCCTGTACCGCTGGTCACTCTGCCATGAGCTGTGACGCATTCTCTCAAGCACTCCTTTGAGCACCCGAGCCTTCAGAGGTGTCGGGTGAGGTTTGTTGGTTGCTGTTTGTGTGTGCAGCCATTATACCTGAATTCGGCAGAGATGAGCCACCGGAACAGGCACACTCCCTATGGAATTGACAGATAACGCTCTTTCCCTCCGCTCTGCCACCATAGTTCCCGGTTGTTGGCAACCCAGTGTAACTCAGGCGGCTTCTCTTCAGAATGCGGCGTTCTGACTATGACTCGACGTTGCTCGATATGCCAGACAAGCACCTCTTCATAGGAGCTGACCGCAATCATGGTCTCATCAGGCGAGAGCGCAAACGTTTTGATCCCGAGCCGCAAATGCAGAAACGTATTGACCGCGAGCATCTCCCTCACCTGCTTCGCGGGCATCAGATAGACTTCAGCGTAGAGATACAGCACGCAATAGTGCTTTGTCCAGTAGAACTGCCTCTGTCCATCATTTGCCCCTGCCGCTGCTGCGATGTGTATTTTCTCATATACTCGACCTCTTTCGACATCCAGGAAGTGCACGTCACCCACTGTTGCGTCAACAATCGCCAGGACCGCTTTATCAAGGGACCAGGCACAGGAGAGGACAGGATACCACCCGTCCGAGAATTTGAGATATGCCTTTTGCTTCTCCGCGTTGAGATCAAATACAAGGAGATGATGGTCATAGAGCGCAACAATGTCACTCTCCTTATCGGGCCAGGTATCGTGAATCTGCCCGACGCCCCGGCGCTCGTCTCCCAATTGAGAAACATTGATATATACAGGGGATGGGTCAGACGACGCTTCCCAATCCCAGTAGAGAAAGGCTTTTCCAGAGTAGAACGCCACATAGCGATTATCAGGGGACCAGATGAGTCGCGTTGTATACTCCAGATCTCGTTCTTCTACCTTCAATCTCTTTATTTCTTTGAATGTTTTCTCTTCATATATATTGATATAGTACCCGTATTCACCATAATATAAAAGCACTGCCAGATATAGCTGATCAGCAGAATAGGCCGTCCTTACCGCATATCTGAGGATTATATCCCGGTCCTCTGCCGTGCTTCTCTTATTGATCTGATCCTCTGTTGTGCTTCTCTCATTGAGCCGCTTCGGTTTCATGCTATTACTCATTATCAATGCACCGATCCCGGTACAGGCCAGCGTCCCGAGCACAACCCCCGAGATGAGCACCTGACGGCGAGCCTGCTTCCGGGCCGCCGTTTGCAACTGCCGTTGAAGCTGGATCTGACCGCCACCAGTCCCCGGCAGCGGCTTCCCCTGCGGCGGCACCCAGATCCTTCCCTGCACCCGCTTCTGCTGAAGTCCCTCTGCCACTCCTCGCAACACCTCCGCCACCTCCTCTGCTGATCTCGGGCGCTGCCCCCGCTCTCGCCTCGTCATCTGCTCAATCAAGGCTCGTAACTTGCGTGGCGCCTTCCGCTCCTCCATCGGCGGGAAGAAAAACGGGTTCTCGGCAGGGTCATAGCCCGTCAGCAGGTGATAGAGCAGCGCCCCAAGACTATAGAGGTCCGATTGCGGTGAGGTCTGCGCCTTACCGTACTGCTCAGGAGCCGCATAGCCCGGTGAACCTAGCGGGATCGTGTCTCGCTGCTTCTCCGGCTTGTAGCGGCGCGCTATCCCGAAATCGATCAGGGCCACCTCGCTTCCCGCCATCACCATCACGTTGTCTGGCTTGAGATCGCGAAAGATCACTGCCGGTTGCCTGCTATGTAAATAGGTGAGCACTTCACAGAGTTGCAGGCCAATTCGTACCACCTCCTCCACATCCAGCCCATCATGTCCCTCACGCTGCCGTTGCTTCATGCGCGCTTCCAGCGTCTCCCCCTCCAAATACTCAAGCGCGACATACCAGTTTCCCTGATCCTGAAACTGCTCATAGTATTGTGGCAAGCGAGGGTGCGAGAGCGTCGAGAGCACCTCTACCTCCCGGTGAAATGTCTCGGTCGCCTCTATCTGTTCCTCGGCGGAGAGTCCCCTGAGCCTCACCTGTTTGATCGCAACCAGTCGATTCGCCTGAAAGGTATCTTCTGCTCGATAGACGGCCCCATAGCCGCCCGTTCCCAGGATTGTGAGCAGGCGATAGCGATCGTTGAGGAGCGGGGCTTCCTCGCTCAATTCGGCGGACAGCGGTTGTTGGCAGGCCGTACAGTGATCGTTGGCTGTTTCATTTGCGGCACCACAGTGGGAACAAAAGGTCAATGCAGGCATGGCACAGGGCCTCCCTTAAGAAGAGAAACAACAATATTTTAGAAACATTATCGAATTTAACTTTACAAAATTATTGTAGTCCTCTTTACCGGTAAAAACAATAGAAATGAACCTTATTTCTGCTGCGATATGGCGAACATCCTGGTTGACAGGGAGATGATTATCAACATATGATGAGCGAGGCAGTAGAGAGCCGCTGAATGAAAGGATGCAGTCATTAGCTCGGGTTGATGCAGCGCAGGAAAGCTGCTAGAGAGGACATGCCATGCCCGCTTTTCCCTTTATTGATGCCCACCTCCATATCTGGGATCCGACCCGCTATCGGATGAGCTGGCTTGACAAGAATGAACAACTCAACCATCCCTTTGGATTGCCTGAATTCGCGGAAGCAACGCGAGAACTTGCACTAGAAGCGATGGTCTTTATTCAAGCAGACGTTGAGGCACCTTATGGCCTGCTGGAAACTCGATGGATCGCGGAACTTGCCCGGCAGGAACCCCGAATACAGGCGATTGTTGCCTACGCGCCGCTAGAATATGGAGAGCAGGCCCGTGCCTATCTGGAAGCACTGAAGGCTATCGATCCACGGGTCAAGGGAGTGCGCCGCCTGATTCAGGGAGAACAAGACCCCGAATTTTGTCTACGGCCAGACTTCATACAGGCGCTTCAGATACTCCCGGAATATGACTTCTCGTTTGACATCTGTGTCACTCATCAGCAGTTACCAGCGGTGGTCAAGATGGTCCAGCGCTGCCCACAGACAGCCTTTATTCTCGACCATTGTGGCAAGCCCGATATCCTCAGACAGGAGCTCGAACCCTGGCATGAGCACATCAAGGAGCTGGCAGGCTACCCGAATGTGATGTGTAAGATCAGTGGTCTGGTCACAGAAGCGGATCTGGAACTCTGGTCACCTGATGATCTGGCTCCCTATATCCACTACGCGTTGCAGGAGTTCGGAGAGGATCGTGTGCTATTCGGAGGAGATTGGCCGGTACTGACCCAGACATGCAGTTATGGCTGCTGGATTGAGACGCTGGACGAGCTGACCTCAAATCTCTCACTACAGGCCAAACGCAAACTCTGGGTAGAGAACGCGCGGGCCTTCTATCGCCTGCCAGAGGAGTCGCTATAGCAGAAAAAGAGCGACTATAACGGTGTTGAAAGAGACAAGCAGAAGCAAGAAATACGCTGCTCCTCTTTCTGATCGAGAGAGGAGCAGAATCATCGTGGATACAGAGGAGCCCGAAGGCGGTCAGAATACTTTTGCATCATAAGAATCGACGATCACAATGTAGTGACAGGGGCCCGGCCCGGGATTATAAAACGCATACGAGACATCAGCGGGAAAAGAGAGCGTATCACCAGCCTCTACAGCGATTTCCTCTGAACCAATTGTACACTGCATATGTCCCTGTATAACTGTAAGGTGTCCCTCAACTCCATGCTTTTGCGGGGGGAACGTGCCGGTTTTTTTTCCAGCAGGGAGAGAATACCAGAGCACCTCCAACCCCTTACGTAGCAACGCTGGAATCAAAAGCTGACGCGCAATCCCCGTCTGAGGATCAACCAGAACCTGTCGCTCATGCCGCTTGATGAGCTCAACAGAACTACGCGGCTCAAAAGGCTGCTCCCCCAGAAGAAAGGAAACGGTACATTGCAGTGCTTTCGCGATCTGGCTAACTACCTTGATGGTTGGATTTTTAATCCCTCTCTCGATGTCTGAAAGCATTGCCCGGCTGACCCCGGACCGCGAGGCCAATTCTTCAAGCGTTAATCCTTGAGCCTGTCTTCGTCGGCGGATCGCTTGGCCTAATTCCATAAAACGCTATCACTCTTCCTATTTCCACTATAGAGGTTCTTTTTGAATTCAGTTCCTCTATAATCGATACATACTATTTCTTTCTAACAAAATGGCTCCTCTATTGTAGTCATTTTTGCACAAAAAGGAAAGAGGTAGCCCGGAAAGCCACATCACCATGCACTGCCCACAACTATAGGAAATGCTTAGCGGGAGAAAGGGCCCCTACGCTCTTCTGGATTGAGCACCAAAGAAGCGACAACAGAACCTTCTGCTTTCATGCAAGCCTCAAATTCCTCAACAGTCGTTTTGTGAAAAATGCACTTCTCTCAGCATGCAACACCCGGTATACTGGTCTGTATATTCGTCACAAGAAACGTAGAATCCTCTTTTTTAGTGTAATCTCTAAATAATCTTTTTTTCTTGAAATACTCTCTATTCTTGAAGAACCTTATGGTCCTTTCATTCCACACAGGAAGCTGAGCACACGTAGCAAAGGAGTATGCAGAGTACCCTGAATACAGGAAGGTTACCCGGGAGGAAGTATGGTAACATGTCCACGATGTGGCGCTGAACAGAGCACAGCGGCCCACTTTTGTACGCGCTGTGGCCAGAAAATAAGCAGTGACTCCACCAATGCAGCCAACACCCAGGCTGCAAAACCGCCCGAATCACAGTCCCAAACGAACACTGTTCCCTGGATCATCACGCCGGCAGGCAAAGCAACCAGCCTGATTATTGCAGGAGTGATTATTCTGGGAAGCATTGGTGCGGCTGTCGTCTACTATTTCCTATCGCAACCGAAGCCAACTTTAAGCGTAACCAGCAAGTATCATATTGGCTCAACTCCGGCGGGCGCAAGCAGTACAACCCTGCATGTCACCGGGCAGTATTTTGCCGCGAACGCACCTATCACCTTTCTACTGGATAACAGGCCACTGCAAACAGCAGGAGTTCGGAGTGATGAAAACGGCAATATCGCCACCAATCTGACCATCTCTGAGAGCTGGAAGCCAGGCAAGCATACGCTGACGGCCAGGGATACCGCAAACAGCACGGATGAAGGAGTCACGATTCAAATTGTGCCTCCTGGAGAGGCAAACACACCCGGCCCATATGGCTCCCCTTCCAATACCTCGGCATTTCAACTTCAGATACAGCAGCAATACACAGAAGATGGGGGTACCACGCGCGCCTTTCAGCTTACGTTCCATTTTTCCGGTCAGCCACAACAGCCAAATGTGGCTAATGGTCATCCATGTGGGACCGGCAAGTCCTACATTGTGACCTTGTCTGGCTCAACCAAAAATACCGGAGCAGACTATCAGGAGCAGCGCACTCTCTCCTGTGAACTCACCTATAAAAGCGGCGAATTGACATATAAAGAAATGGTGATCAAGAGCACGCTGAAATACACGACAGAAAACGGCACAAATGGCACCTGTACGATTGCTTCGCCCAGGCCGTTTGTCACACTTGAAGGTGCATTTACAGGGCCAGGAGCTGTGAGCGGCACCATTCAAGTCAAGCGCCTCGATTTTACCTGTGATCCCGCTATCACCTCCTGGTTTATCATCGGCGGCCAGGGCAAATGGAACACAACCTTTTCGCAGTAGCAGCTTTCAGCATCCAGAGCGGCCTGTTCCCCCAGGTCGCTCGCTTTTTTTGTCGGACAAGATTGAGACAGAGAAAAAGTCGTTCAGCAAACAAGCATGCTCCAAAAGGTATGAGAAGGGTTCACATCAATAGCCTTTTTATGCTACCCTTCAAGATGAGAATAGCAGCATCAGGAAAAAAGTCTACCTCCCCGAAGGGTTGGTGGTATGCTAAAAAGAGACCGTGGTTATTTCAGGAAAGGAGGGCGACTTGCCTGCTGCCTGAAGCAGTAGAGCGGGATCATACATATGGAAGAGCCAAAACAACAGGAACTGGACCTTATGCCAGCAACGGAGAACATCGAACCTCAACAGCAAGTAGTAGATGCAGAAATCGTAGAGGGAGACGAGGAAGAGAACGAGGTCTCTTCTCTCTTTGATGGCGCATTTACCGATATCACTGGATATATGACAGAAGAAGAGGCGACAGAGTATATTGCCTCTATTCTGGAAACAGGCGAAATCGAGCACGAGGCCTCACTATTTGATCGCGTGACCCCGTATGTCATGGATCGGCTGAAGGTCACGAACTACCGACCGGACCAGGCTGTGCGCGAGGCGTCGCTGGCGCAGAAACACATGTGGCGTCCGGGAGATGGCGAGATCTCGTATCTGGCTTCAAATACGCTGGAAGTGTATCTCGGCACACCAGAGCGCCCACTGGAAATACCACAGGCTCTGAAACAGATACGTCAGCTCAGTGAAAGCACCGTCCTGACGGCCCGTATCGTTCTGGGACTCTGGAACATTCGGCGTCATAATGAGCGCGTCTCTAAAAATGGCAGTGTGGCCGTTTTGCTGGAAGAGATCCTGCAATGGCAGGGTATCCAGAAACATAGCCGTGTGGCCCATCCAGGAACCAACAAGCGATATACAGACGGCTATCGTACAGAGCAGAAGCGGCGTGTCCTTCAGGATATGACGCTGCTGGCTGCCTGTAATGTACGCGGAAATTGCACGATCAGCATTCGTGGGAAGTCTGTTCCCATTCAGGTAGATGGCCCATACATGCGCTATTCAACGGTCAGCAAGACGCTCAAAGGCGAAAAGATTATTATCGGCTTTCTGGTCTCGCCCGGCGACTGGATCAGCACCTATGAGCAACACCAGAACTACTATCTGGCTGAGGTTGATAACCAGATCTTCAAACTGAATCCGCAGAACGACCGCTACGCGCTCCGGCTGGCGCTCTATCTGACTGAACGTTGGCGCGAGCAGGCAAAGACCGGCAACTTCAGCACGCCTATCACGATGTCCGAGCTGCTTGCTTCCAGTATGATAGAGGTTGACGAGCGGCATATGACCTCACGCTTCGTGCCTCGTATTGAGGCGGCCCTGCAAAAGCTCGAAAATATGGGAATTTTGGGTAAGCAAATTTGCCTGACTGAAGTCAATAAAGAGCAAACGCGCTGGAGTAAAGATTGGCTGGCTTCACGATGGGAAATTCTTCCCCCCCTCAAATTGATACAAGAATATCAGGCGATGAACACGCCACGGAAAAGACAACGTCGCATTCGCGCACCCAAAGAGCCAAAAGAATAGCACAGATATTCTTCCTTAAAGCGTCAGTTCGTCAGCAGACTGGCGCTTTTCTTTTTGTGTGCAACCCCACCGGGGTTCGGTTCATCCGCTTCCATAATTCTCTAAAAAAAGCAGGCTTACAAGCGCTTACAGGCCCGATGAGACCGGTAAAATAGCCCCACCAGGGTTGGGCGCATTCGAGCATATATCCACAGTAAACCAAACAGCTAAAATGAGGAAATTGTTATCATTTCTACAGCAGAAAGCATCTTTTTACCCCACCAGGGTCGGGTGCATTACGCCCTCATTTTGTGCTCCTTACCCCCACCAGGGTTGGGTGCATTACGCCTCCTCTTTGCACTCTTTTACCCCACCGAGGTTGGGCGCATTACGCCCTCATTTTGTGCTCCTTACCCCCACCAGGGTTAGGTGCATTACGCCTCCCCTTTACACTCTTTTACCCCACCGAGGTTGGGCGCATTACGCCCTCATTTTGTGCTCCTTACCCCCACCGAGGTTCGGTGCATTACGCCTCCCCTTTGCACTCTTTTACCCCACCGAGGTTGGGTGCATTACGCCCTCATTTTGTGCATCTTACCCCCACCAGGGTTAGGTGCATTACGCCTCCCCTTTGCACTCTTTTACCCCACCAGGGTTGGGTGCATTCCGTCCCTGAAATAGAATATTTTTATGTCTCTTTTAAGAGAGCCTTTTTGCAATATACCCCACCAGGGTCGGGTGCATTTCGTCTCCTCCTCGTTCCATTCAGGCAGGTAATCAAACCGCTCTTTATGCTCATTCCCCCATCCGGGTTCGGTGCATTCCTGTTCTAAGCTGTTACTACATCGACAACAAATGAAAATTGGCGCATATCAATATACACCACCGGGGTTGGGCGCATTCTGTTCTTCCCTTTCGTCACTTACCCCCACCGAGGTTGGGCGCATTCCGTCCTCATTTTGTGCATCTTGCCCCCACCAGGGTTGGGTGCATTCCGCCTCTCCTTTGCACTCTTTTACCCCACCGAGGTTGGGCGCATTCCGTCCTCATTTTGTGCTCCTTACCCCCACCAGGGTTGGGTGCATTCCGCCTCCCCTTTGCACTCTTTTACCCCACCGAGGTTCGGTGCATTCCGCCCTCATTTTATACATCTTACCCCCACCGAGGTTCGGTGCATTCCGCCTCCCCTTTGCACTCTTTTACCCCACCGAGGTTGGGCGCATTCCGTCATCGCCTGACACTCTTTTATCCCCACCAGGGTTCGGTGCATCGAGAGGTAGCAACGAAAACATTTCTCGACTAAATAGCGAATTTATCAAATACCGCTTCGATATTTTAGATTGTTAAATAGTAGAAAAAGAAGAATGTAAATTACCCCACCAGGGTCAGGTGAATTTCTAGTATTTTTAGAATTCCCGTTTGAAAGCAGGCGTCCAGACGTAGAGAAAGGTCCGAGGCTGTTATACAAGAAAACAGGTACCAGGAGTTTTTGGGGAGTGAAAACCAAAAGTCCTGTGCGTAACCCCACCAGGGTTGGGCGAAAACCCCACCAGGGTTGGGCGAAAACCCCACCATTGTTAGGTGCATTACCGTGCTCAAAAGCCGGTCAGTAATAAGTAATTACCAGTCGAGTCTTTCACTAGTAAAATGCACTCTGTCAGTGTAATATGTCAGTGTCTGGCATTTGACAAATGCAGAAGAATCGTAGAAGATAGCCAACATTATCACGTAAAAAATACTTGAAGCCAACTCGGCGACTGTCCAACTTGAAAACTCGGTCGCCTTTCATAAATCACATAAACCTGAATATCGAAATACTCGATCCATAGAGATTAAAAACTGTTACGCCTGGTCGTACGGTTTAGTGAGGCAGAAATGCGTTTAGGAAACAGCAAAAATTCTGGGGGACAAGGCCAGGAAGCCAGCCAGCTCACCGCTGAAGCACTTCAGGCCGTACGGGGTTTAGGTGAGGTCTCCGACCAGATCGACCAGAAGATCTTGCAGCTCATTGACAAGATCTTCGCACCGCCCGCGAAGGGTATTGAGTTTATTGTCAGGTTTCTGGCACAGGCTGAAGTCAAACAAAACGTCCTGCTCCCGAATGATGAAATGGGAGAGCAGGTCGCTATTGTGACGCTGAAGAATGTGCGCGAACTAGCGAAAAGAATCCACTGGGGTTATGACACAACGCATAAGTATGTTGTCGTTATGTCATGCCTGAATCTGCTTTTTAAACGCCGTACTAGCGAAAATATACAGCTCATCTTTCCGTTGCAGGGTTATGCCCCTCCATCATCATTTCAAGCTCTCGATCATCTCATTCATGATAGTCGTCCCAAAGTGCAGCAATTTGCACGCCGAATTCGGCAACGTTGCGCTTTATATAATATTGTGCAGGGCGAAGAGAATATCAGTGACAAGAGGTATGAGAGACAACTTATTCAAGCACTGCTGGAGATACTACAATCCGAAGGAGTGGAAACAGAACTTCGCAGACGTATCATTATGCGTTTCACGAGTGAAATACTGAACAGACTTTTACGGTCGCCTGACGCTCCCTTTCCCTCACAGGCGGTAGACTCGAAAAAGCGGAAGTCTCCTCTGATCGTTGATGCGTCACCAGACAGCCAACCAGCACAGGCAACAACAGGGAGGCTCTCAGCAAGAAAGTCT
>Ga0164243_10005422_pt1 | contig 19474 bp, 12 predicted proteins | sample OricompcompostOP_FD_108781 | JGI IMG/M metagenome (GOLD analysis project Ga0164243, IMG submission 108781) | Organic Plus compost microbial communities from Emeryville, California, USA - Original compost - Organic plus compost (OP) | ecosystem: Engineered > Solid waste > Mixed feedstock >... | reverse complement strand
CTTTAACCCTCGGGCCGAGCTATATCTGCACTTTCACTTACACCTCACATCCACCTCCACCTCCATACACAAATCACAATGGCCCAAGATCACCATGCCCTTCCCGACCAGTACCCCTCCGCCGACAACCCCCACCCCCACCAAAACGACCACGACCACGACCAAGACACCGACACCGTAACATTCTCCTTCACCCACTGCGGCACCCCCCACGAAATCGTCTTCCCCTCCGACGCCACCATCTCCGAAATCCCCGCCGAAATCGAAGAACTCCTCTCTATCCCCGCCGACCACCAAAAGCTCCTCGTCCCGCGCCTCGGCCTCCTCAAACCCCCCTTCCGAAACCCCGACATGCCCGTCGCGGACCTACCCCGCGCCAACGTGCGCCTCCTGGGCTCCCGCGCCGAGACTGTCGAGAGTTTTCGCGAGGCGTCCAAGTTTGCGGAGAGTAGACGGCTGGCGAGGGAGGCGGCCATGGCGAGGAGGCAGGCGCGGAGGGCTGGTGGTGGTGGGAGGGGGGCGCAGATCGCCACTTTGGATTCTTCGTCGTCGCAGTATACTTTTCTATCGGTTAAGCCGTTGCAGTTCCTTCCGCATCCTGAACGATCATTGGAGCTTCTCAACCGTCTGAAGAATGATCCGGGGATTCGCCACGCAATGGCGAAGCATAAATTCACCGTCGGGCTGCTCACGGAGATGGAACCTCTTTCCAATACGCAAGTTTCCCATGAAGGCACTACCCGTCTGCTGGGTCTGAATCGGAATCAGGGCGAGGTGATCGAGCTGCGTCTCCGGACCGACGCCCACGACGGATACAGGGATTACAAGACGATTCGGAAGACGTTATGCCATGAGCTGGCGCATAACGTCCATGGGCCGCATAACCGCGACTTTTGGGACCTCTGTCGTCAGATCGAGCGGGATGTCGCGCAGGCTGACTGGTCTGCCAAGGGACGTACTCTCGGTGATGTAGAATATGCTCCTGCGCTGTCAGAGGCGGAAGAGCACTATGATGAAGGCGGCTGGGTTGGTGGGTCGTATGTTCTCGGAGGCAGATCCGAAGGACAGGACGGCGGCCTAAGTCGCCGGGAAGTCCTACGGAAAGCGGCGGAGGAGAGGCAGCGGAGAATGGAGCAGGAGAGGAGGGATAGGGGTGATGATAACACGGATGCGGGACATTCATGATTCATGACTGGTTTCTTGGATTAGCTAGCGGAGCTTGGGATCACTTTTGACTTGGGCCTTTTTCCCTCTTTCTTCTTTTCTCATTTTATTTCTATGCTCATGATGCAGTATACCCAAATCGGATTCTATGTATGGGTTGGAGGGGCGCTATGGAGTTTTCCAAGGATAGGCATCGCATCTTGATAATTTTATCTCACATACACACACACACGCCCAGCGACTAGCATGGTCTCCTTCTTTTCAGTCTCAATTGATATTGGACCGCCTTGGTATAGCTGCATATACTGATTGGTATTATCAACGCTTCTTCCTCTGCCGGCTTGCCAAGCTTCATCTTTGAACCGTATTTCATATTACAAGAACTAGTAGTTTTCTCCTCCAAGAACCAAGAGGTCAGGAAGCTGAAGTGCGGAAAAAAAGAGAGAAAATTCCGAATTAACATGTACATGAAAACAACACATCCCGAAACGCCAAAGTAACCTCATGTCCCAATGTGTACGAAGTATGATTGCTGCCACCAGTGACTCAGAATGTAAGGACCGGTGTCCAAGACCGCCGATGGGTGCTTTTGGTATGGTATGTATGATACAGGTCGGATAGCACAGATTGATTCGTTACGCCAAATATGGCTTTTTCGTCGTTTTCTCCCCTTTGTTTTGTTCTGGGCTTCAGGTCGTCCTACGCCTCGAGTCCGACTTTCTTCCAGCTACCACTGGGCTCTCGCCTAGGCTCCATTGAGGGCCTTCAAGCGAATTTCCGATTCCTTCTTCTTCCTTTCCTCCTCTTCTCGCTTCTTCCTCTCTTCGGCATCTTGCTTCCTCTTCTCATCTTCCTGCCTCTTCCTGGCTTCGTCCTGTCGTCTCTTGTTATCGGCCTCCTCCCGTCTTTTCTTCTCCTCTTCGTCGCGCTTCTTCCTCTCTTCCTCGGTCAGGTTCTCGTCCTCTTGCTGCCTTTTGTTTTCCTCTTCTTCCTTCTTCTTCTTCTCTTCTTCCTCCTTCTTCTTTTTCTCTTCTTCCTCTTCCTTCTTCTTCTGCTCCTCTGCCTTCTTTCTCGCATCCTCTTGCTCCTTCTTGATCTGAGCGAACGTCTTGACCCATTCCTTCTTCTCAGCTACCCATTCGTGCCTAGATGGAGAAGGTTATTAAAGATGCTCCGGGACGGGACTGCGGGACAACGACGTAATAAAAACTTACCCTAGCCATGATGTGGTTGCCAGAGACTTGGCGCCGTACTCATTAATTAGGATTTTTTCGAAATTGTATGGGATAATGGCTCTGACGCCTTCAAATTCGGTGGTTCGCATGGGGAATAGATCGGTAGTCTGGTATTTGTGGTGGTTCTTGCAGCTCCAAACACCGGGGTTGTTCGAAGGGTCTCGCTCCATGACACCTGTGATATCGACGAACATGCCGTTCTCCATGTCGATCCAGCGAGCATCTATGATATTCTGGCCATCGCCCCTGTCGATGTCGATATGGTGGGGGTTGATGTCGAGAAGATATGTCTTGTTTCTCGTCTCGCCGTTCTCTTCGACGTAGCTGTACGCATGCTCGGTGCGGTTGTAATTCTTCCCGAGGAAGCGAAGTGTGTCGGTAGACATCTGAACATCAACATCGTAGTCCCAAGGCATGATCTGGCCGTTCCACCACCACCCTAGGAGGGTTCCGTGGGCGATCCAGGTCTCCGCGCCTAGCTTGTCGAGAGTTGTGAGGTACGCGCGGATGAGATGTCTGAGCACAATTCGATGGTCGTCGTAAGACACTTGCTGGCTGAAGTACCTAACGTCGTAATGGCCGAGATGCGCATCACCGCCAGGTTCGTGGAAGTACTTGTTGTCTTTCCGTTTGCTGAGGGACAGCGCCTGTGGCAATGCGGCCAGTAGTAGGAGAGATTTGAAGAACTTCATTTTGTTACGTCACGGAAGCTGGCGGCTTCGGGTAGGTAGGTTGACTCCGTGACAGCTCCTCGACGGCTAGCGATTATCGCATATGGGATGGTGAGGAATGGGTTACAAGTACGCTCTGGCACTGGCGGCGGTCGAGAAGGAGTGCGATCCGTCCGATGATGCTCGATCGATTAAAACCTCAATGTAAAGGTGGTCAAGTCCTGAAAGACGTGATCCAAGACTCCGGGCAGAAGGGGGGGAATAAGGGGCGAGGTCAAGAAAAAGGAAAGCGCTGAGGGAGTGGTAGTAGCCCGGGAAGCACAACTTCGATCAACCTGGCTCGGGAGTATACAAGGACAGGATCTATGGCGCCTGAGTTGGCAGTGGCAGATCTCAACCCTCAAAGGTTCGATTCGGGTAGGTTGATTCGAGGATCGTTGGCAGCGAGTGGGCGTCTTGATGGATCGGCTGGCTAAAAATAAAGAAGGGTAGGCAGTCGATCTGCGTATCCGAGACGTAAGGAGAAGCAATTGGTGTAATTGCCTTGGAAGGGTTCGGCTGACAGCACAGTCAGAGTTTCGGAGAAGGAATAGGAACGTGAAAAAGGAGAGTGAATATGTCCTACAAGAAGAGGACTAGATCCAGGAACCTTGGGATATGATGCCCCAGAGTTGGTCGCTAAAAAAATATCGAAGGAGAGGGAAAATTATGTCGCGTGACTAGTTACTGGACAAGATAGGGCAGAAGCAAACTAATAATACACGGAGAAGGGGGGAACGTTGATGCTATTAATCTTTCCTGCCTTGGCAAAATCTTAGATGAGCATCTGGAACTGTATCCAATTGTACATTCAATGCGCTAGGATAACATGATATCAATCTCCCATTACGTTGGCATCAACGATAATGCTCCCTTCCCTTGGCAATGGCGTCGTTGGCAAAGCTGCTAGGAGGGTATCAAATCGCAGTTAGAAGTACTGAGGTACTTTGATATCAACTGGGCGTATACATTAGCGCTGGTTCTAATCCCTGTCCCCGGCTTGTTAAACGGTACAATTAGGATACGTTAAATAATGAGAGAAACAAACTACGGTAAATGTACTTTGGCTGTACAAAATTCCTCAGGTCTTGACACTTGTTTGACGCAGTCAGCCATGCCGGATTAAGCAGGAAGGCACGGGGGCCGTTACGAAGTACTTCATACATCTCGCTATGAAGCAAACCAGTGGTTCTGACGCTCTCCTTGATTACGAGGCCAATGTCTATTCCTACCCACCAAAGACTTCTTTGATCGGATCTTCGGCTCCCTCAATTGCTCTTGGTCAACCCTTTTTTTTTTTTTTTTTTTTTTTCCCCTCCGGTGCGATTGATAATAAACTATCAGTATACGAGGCCATCGCAAATTCAATGCCACTCAACTGCAAAGAACAGTTCAAGTTGCATTAATGGGTTAAGTTTGAGGTCGCGTGCCAGCTTCCCCAGAAAACGATTCTAGTGACAATCTGTCGACCACCAGCACTTTGATCTGCATCCTTGTAATTGTACTGTCCGTTCGCTTAACGTATAAAACGGCCTCCTGGCACTTCGCATATATACACTATCCTTAACGTTACTTTATGGGGTAACAAGTCAGCGGAGAGCCTCCGATCCCTTCCCAAATCAAATATTCTCAACCTTCGCAGTAATATTAATAGCAATAGCACCTAAGCACTTCAACTGTGTAGCTAAAGACCAGAGATCACTAGCCAGAAGCCAAGTCTCGAAATGGAAGGGTCCCGCGTGCTTCTTTCTAACACCAAGAGCCGTCTTCCCGGCTTGTACTTACGGAGCAGCAAGTTTGTTTTTCAAGAACTTGAATTATAATAGGTCGGAGAAAAAGCACAAGAAGAAAAGACGAAATATGCTGGTATGCTGGCCGGTTATCAACACGAAAAAGCAGCTCTTCACCATCGATGTGTTCCCTCCGGCTGCGAGTAGAGACACACGACACACTGTCTCGGATCAACCTGCGCTCAAGGCCGACCTAACCGGAGGTTTCACTTGTTCTTCGAAACAAGCGCCCTTCTTCCCTGTTCAAGTTTGACACTGCCACGGCGAATTGCCTACGAAAAGCAAGACGTCTGCCGACGTTCACTCAAAACGCACCTCGGTTCAGTGTTCTTAGATTAGGATCAGATCGTCTGTTTCTCCTAGCAAAGCACTAGGATGTCGGTTATCCTATTTGTGCTTCGACGGGAACAGGCATTACGACTGCATTCTGGACCTGACACATTGAATGAACACGTAACTGCACACGAATTTCCTAGGTTTCCATGAATTCCACTTGGCAATTGCGCTGTGCTACTTCGTCCTTCCATGTCCTGTGGCATCTGGGCTTGACGTTTCCAATCCCACTCAGTCAGCTCCTCAGACCCACACTATGACGCGTCGAGGTTTTTTTTTTTATCAATCTCATCCCTGCTTAGGGCGTGTCTGGAGGCGGTATCTTGACGCCCTATCAAACGTCGTCGCTCGATCCCCTTTTCTAATACTGCCGTCGATGACATACTTAGCTAGATCACCCGAGTATCTCAAAGGAACAATGAGTAGCCCACGTCAACGAATACTTCTTGAGTTATCGATCAGTCGAACGGAGGTGTTTCCAATTGCCGGGGTATAGTATAATATGGCACCTCTAGTGGAGTGAAGCTTGCAATCGTCCGTTCACAGGGAGACGTCAGGTTGAGGACGAGGACCACCAGGGTGCTCTGAGACTCCATTAAGGGGTTCTTACGCGTCACAATACTGCTCATCGGACGCGCATGCTGTAGTACTAGTGAGCACCTCGCACTAGACGAGGACAAATGCATTTCGGGATGCTGAAAACAGCGACTGGCTCTGCCTCGTCCTCTTGTGTTCTAAATATACGAGACGGGTGGAAATTCTCAAGATCGAGACAGCTGGGATTGGATTTACAGTCTATATTTCTCCTCTGGAGAAAGTCGAGGGCAAGACTGAGCAAGATATTGGATGGAGCTAGCTTCATTCTCATCTGAGATCTGACAGTCGGGTGACCCCGTTCGTCCAGGTCTGCCTTTCACCTGCTCCACATTCAGCGGAAGACTTTCCGAGTGGTTTATAGATTTAAGGGGACGCATAGGTCCTTCTGTTGCAGAGGGTACGGAGACTTACACAGAACGCTCATCGTGATCCCTCAACAACCTTCATCCCGGAGGTTGTAATCGCCTCTCCAAGGCACATTCGATTCTTCTTCTTTCTCCCATTCTAGCCATCAGTATTAATTCAATTTGACAATAACGAAAAGAGACAAAAGAAAAAAAAAAGAATTAGGGCCGGAGGGCAGGTGTCCCGACACACCCGCCCGGTTTCAATCCCTACAGTTTGTGCTCGAGTTATTAAATGGTTGTTCACCCTCGGGTTCGAACCGATAACCTCCGCCGAAGCGGGCCACGAATGTGCGAGCTCAAACTGCTGGGTAATGACCGACCCGGCAGCTTTCGACCATGTTTTGGTTATATGGTGTGGTGCTCCTGTGGGAGGGTGGTGTGTCGTGACTTCTTCGTTATTCTTGGATGGTATGGCAGCAGTATCAACTGAAGAAGTGTGCTGAGGTTCGGGCTTCGCCTTCCATGACTGGCCTTGTTATATGGTCACTGGCCAATCTCGGTAGTATTCCTCGGCTGTCCCTTTGATTCTCAAGCAAACCCTCCGGGTAGGATACCTTGTCTCCCCGCCGGTCCATCTCTAGGAAAGTCTATAGCGCACGCCGTCTCGCGCCATGGTTATGCATTTCTTAGCCTCTCCGAGGACATGTTCTCCCTATGTATACGATCAGGGATGTCTGCTCCTGCACAACACTATCAGGATGAAAGGCCTCAATAGAGATGGGGCAAAAGAGGTTGACCCGGTCCTGAAGGTTCGTCGAACGCCCACCCTGTTGATCAGCTAGCCCGACACAACGAGCCATGATATTTCGCCAGCCCGACAATCCCTCGGCGGCTGATGTGACGTATGTGCTTACACGAGGCAGGCTTCTTTGTAACGCAGGATTGATTATTTTACCCATCTATATCAAGGATATTCCAAGGTGACTTGGATGCTCTTCCTATCCCGAGCGCAGTGCCAAATTCTACGCATGAACTCTCATGATGATCCAGTTTCCATGATTAACCATTACCTGCCCTTCTGGGGTATCCGTATCAACGCCTCCATGCCACACCTCGAAATTGGCGGTATAAGAACCGCATGCCCATTCATTCACGTTCGTTGAAGACAACACTGCTCTAGAACCCTAGAGTCTGATGTTGACAAGCATGCAATCAATTCTCCACTCCCTTCTTCCGAGGAGACTCCTGAGCCATTCGAGGCCGAGGCCCGTCCACTCTCTCCTTTGCTTCACTAGCTCGTCCGCTGCGGCGCCGGTGAGCCCGCCAACGGTGGAGAGTAGCATCTCGGCCAACGTGCTATTGTACTCACCGCTGCTCGCATCGAGCATGGGCATGGAGGATCGCGGTTCGAACCAATTGGATGTCAGGTCGAAGAAGCATTGATCGGACCAGTAGCAGGAGGTGAGGAAGAGGATGATGAGGAGGAAGCTGCAGTAGACGCAGGGTCGGCTCAGGAAAAAGGTACACGCGAAGAAGAGGAGGACGAAGATGGGCGGTGCGTTCGTCGGGATGAAGAGTAATGGAAGCCAACTACAAAGAAAACGAGTGTTAGGACTCCGTGTAACAATGGCGGGATGGGCAGGGGGGAGGAGTGGCGCTCCTCTGTTAACGCACCTCCTTAGGCAGAACATTGTGGCGATGATGCGCCGTGCGCGTCTAAAATGCTTCGAGGTGGTAGTTATGGATGCGAATATATCGATGCCGTCTCAACAAGGGGGGTTGAATTTAGGTCGCGTAGATCCGGAGTTCCGGTCTATCCAACAAATCGAAGAGTGGTTTCTCGGTGGAGGCGATAGCCTCGAGTCCAGAAATAGAGTACGTCAGGCTCTGCCAGATCGCTGGAGCCTTGTCGTATCGAGCCAGTGGTCTAAGGGGAAGCTGTGGACTAAATGGCACCAATACGCTGTCGCGAGCTGGGGTTCGTAGTCCGTACTGGCGCGGTTTACGCGTTGAATGCTTGAGAGTCGTTCGGAAAGTGGGAGGAAGTGTCTGCGCCTGAAGTGAAGTGCCGTGATAATTTTGGGTTGCGACCTGTGGTTGGGCTTTGATGTGACGTGGGTCGCCCATTTCGGTTAGTGGTACGTACCGCCTGAAGGTTCTCGCTCGCCGCCACCCTCCACTCCCGAGCACCAGGAAACGAACTGTTTTCGTCAAATAAAGTGTGCGAGGAGAATCCCCCTTTTGATCGTTGAATCCTAAGTCCGCCCTCGTGTCACAAAACATCGTTGGGCGATTGAAACAAGACCACTGTTAACTACGGCGATGTCTCCACCTGTTCTAATAAGAAATTATCAAATATCAATTGATCCTATCACTCGAGGCCCGTTTCTCGGTCGCTCCTACTGCTCGGGGTGCATCAGAGACCCTTGGCCAGGCTGCCAGAGAACGACGACTCATTTATGCCTCGACGGAAGGCAGGAGGTGGAAGGCAGGACGGCAGGAGAGAGGTGTGACTGCCACTTCTGCTGGAGCTCCACCACAGAGTACATGCAGCGGAGCTTCCCGCAGCTCTAACCACTGGAGCAAAGCCTTGGTGAAGGAGCGACCTGGGGATATCCATTTCACCAAAATAACCTCATCTTTGCAAATCTGTAAACAAAATACACAACAACAAAAAAAAAAAAACATGATTACTTCGTAAACAAAAAATCCTTCCAACTTCATCTCCTTAATCCTTCCAACTGTGAAAACCAAAAGGATTCCATCATAGCATCTGTGATAAGGTCCTTTGCAATCACACCATCATGGATGCATCTCATCAAGCAGCCACGTCAATTATGGACACACCGCCCTCACTTGAGGTAGTGGTCTACAAGGGGCCAATGCCAAGCTCCGATGCCAATTCGCCAGTTTCAAGCCAGCACGGCCAACGGGGTCAACACGGTCAAGAGGGCCACCAGCGCCAACAGCAACTTGGGGCTTTCCCCCGACCGCAGGTGACTAATGAGGCCAATGCAACTCCAGGAGGAAGGTTCATTCCGAATGTGAGCCCTGCTCCAGTCAACGTCTCAATTTGGCACCCGCCACCTCCTCTGAACCACACCTTTCTTTCCCCTTTGCGGTTAAGCCTCGACCTCGACCAGCTCGGATCGTTGACTGAGCCATCTATTTTTTTTCCCGCTCAATTGCAGCCCAACACCAACCCGCTGCTTTTCCAAACCGCTCCTCCGGCGGCAACGCTTCCTCATCCTCTTTTCTATTCCTCCCTTCCTCCCATCGAGTCCATCCCGACCTGGCCTTTGAGAATCCCATTCAGACAATCAATCTCAAGCCCTTGGGCTAACTCGGCCATGGTGTCGCCATTCCTTCCTCCGGCTCCGACGCCGCCTGTCAACAATAGTAATAGCCAGGGCATGGCTTCGAACCGTGATCGAAACGCCGGCTTACTCAATCTCCTCAAGTTCAGCGGACAGGGCCCCCAGCCCATCCATACTGAGGACGAACATCATCACGAAAGTCATGGCCCTTCTGGCCATCAACTTCCAATCGGCGGTCCGTCGTCCTACAACGTTCCCCACCACGTTGGGCCCCAGAGCCATCATAGCCACCAAAGTCATCAGAGTCATCCTTCGCAGCAGTCGCCGCACAACGACGTTGTGAATCTGTCCTCTTCTCGGCAGCCACCTATCTTGGCTCCTGCTCCTTCCAATGCGGACCCTTCCGGACTTCTGGCTGCCCTTATGAGAGGCATGCGTGGAGTCGACGAGCATGATGAGGATCATCCTCAGGACCACCAGTCCCCCGTCGCTCCGCCTTCACATGCCGCGGCCACGCAGCCTGGCTTTGGCCATGCTTCGCCACCCGCCAACACTCGTGCTTATCTGCTCGACCTTCTTAGCCAGCCTAAGCCGATCCAGAACGACCAACAGTACTTGCCCGAGTCGCACTCTGCGAACTTGACACCCCAGTCCAGTGATCTCGCGAGTTTGCCCGCTACCATGCAAGCCGCTCCGGGTAGCGGACCGAGGAACTATGGCCCCATGCCAAACATTCCTCAGGGCACTCTCGAATACGAGCATCGTCCCCAGGACCAACGCGGCGCTCCTGGCTACAACCCGTTCCCGATGGCAAGCAATGGCCACGAGCCCCGGGGACCTATCCCCGTGCAGTTCCCACACAACAATGTTGATTCGGGAATGACTTCTTGGTCGTACCATAGCCAGCCGTCTGATCATGGTTCGCGTGGCTCCTTTAGCCAGTCTCAGGGCGACTCCTTCGCCAACTCGGCGCCCTTCCAAATTTTGAAGAAGCCTAAGCCCTCCGACTCGCCCAAGAGCTTCCAGGAGCCCATCGATAGTCACCGTCAGAGTCTTGGCCATAGCCCAAGCCTCAGCCCAGGCGATACACGTCGAAAGACTGATCTCACCCAGGCTGCTGTTGATGATGAGAAAGACTTCCTTGAGCGAAGCCTAGGTCTCTCGGATAGACTTGGTGCTTCTTCTCCCGATAAGAGCCCTGTAGATGACGCCGCCACCAATGCCGCTCCCGAGCCTACGCCGGCCAACTTTGAGAGTTCCGAAGTGTTGGGACAGTCGGACGCAAACGCCACGGCTGAAACTGCCGAAGGTGATCTTCCCGACTTGGATGTCGATGATGACAAGTCCCCCGAAGGAAATTTCCATGATCCGAAGGATTCGGCCGCTTCTTCTCCCAAGGAAGAAGCCCTACCTGATGAGAGCAGCGATGCACAGGAGCAGGACACCGCCCAGGCTCATCCGGATTCCCAGGCTGTCGCTGACAGCTGGGACAGCGCAGACGCCGAAGATGCCGGCCTCGTTGAGGATGACTCGTACACTCCAGTCAAGGTCTTCGACTTCCCCATGCAGCCTTGGATCTCTATCACCATGACTGATGGCGGTATCGAAGCTCGTCCGGAGTTCCGTGATGGTACGATTATGGACATTGCTCGGTTGAAGAAGGAATTCGACCAGATTGACCGTAATCTCTACACGGCTTCTCAACACTGCATGGCCTACGGAATGTCTAAGGCCGGGGGTATGCACGTCATTAGACAAGATGATGGTAAGGATGTCAAGGTCTTCTCCAACACTAAGGATCGCATCTTCAACATATCCATGTCGGTCACTCCTAGCGACCACACCGGTATTCACCGAGAAGCCATAATGGGCACCGGAGTTAGCGGTACCGTCTACTGGGTTCAGATCCTCGAGGGCGATAAGGACCATATCGAGGATGCTCATCCTGAGCAATATGGATTCGCCCTCCCACCCCTAAGCTCTCAGGAAGGCGACACTTCTGGAGGTGTACTGAAGACTCGTGCCAGAGTCTCTTCGTGCCATCCCGAGTTCTTTGCCGTTGGCCGAGGAAAGTCAATCACCATCGTCTGGCCCTATTTCGTCATGCAAAACAACCTTTTCAGGCCCGGCCACGACCGGGTTGTCGATGCCGAAAAGCTTGCCAAGCAGTGCTCGCTGAAGATCAACACTGGCAAAGCTGGAAAGGACTTCACATTCAGCCAAGATGATTCCGTCATTGTTTCCCTCGATAAATCCGGCCGCGTCAAGTTCTGGGATGTTCGCGAGCTTACCACTGCTAAGGAGGATGGCGACCCGAACCGACCGCTTCCCGCCCATAGCTCGCTTGAAATCAAGGAGCCTTTGATGACTCTCGCCAGCACGCCGGAAGGCGAAAAGGCGTGGCCTACCTCGGTGCTTCTGCTTGATAAGATCAAGCCGTACCAGAAGAGGTGCGCCCTCCGATACATGATTGTTGGCATGAAGCAGAATCACACCTTGCAGCTGTGGGATTTGGCTCTTGGCAAGCCGGTCCAGGAGTTCAACCTTCCCCATAGCAAGGAGTCGGATGCTGTGTGCAGCGTCACGTACAATCCCGCGACTGGAATGATTGTTATTGGCCATCCTACCCGAAATTCGATCTACCTGGCTCACTTGTCTGCTCCTAAGTACACGTTCAAGAACATCTCCCAGGCAGATTACATTACGCGACTCGGCACGAAAGATCCCACCATCCCCACCCCGGAGTCGACTGCTGTTATCAGCGGAGTTCGCGAGTATTCGTTCGCTAACAGGGGCGTTCTACGGAGTCTCGATATGCTCTCGACTCCCGCCATGGCTCAGGACGGCGACGAGCCGACCCTCTTTGAGCTTTATGCCATGCATTCTCGCGGCGTTGCCTGCGTCCTAGTCCGCCAGCGTGAGCTAGGCTGGTCCAAGGACAACAAGGTAATCGATGGCGTAGAAGCTTTGAAAGCTGGCGTTGTTACTGTCTCGCCCCTCAAGGCCTTGGCTCCTCAGCCTCCCGAAGAGCCCGCGCAAAGCAAGCAGCAAGGTCGAGCTAACAGGGAAGCTTCTCAACATGCGTCGAACCAGGACGAATCGGTACGAAAATTACCTGATTCCGCCAGTCCCGTCAAGATTCAGACTAGGAAGGATGCCGAAAACGCAGCCAATGCTGCTTCCCCGGCGGTAACCCTCGACAAGGTTGAGAAGAGAGGTGGCCGCAAGAAGAAGAATGCTGCCGCTCAAGCTGCTACCGATTCTCCCGCCAACGGAGCGGGCGCCTCGCCCGCGGTCAAGGGTAACGCGGTCTCTGCTAAGGGCAGCGACTCGTCCCGAGGCTCCGCAGCGTCGCAGAAGGCCGTCGGACCGTCTGTCTCTCAGGAAGCCATCGATGCTACGGTCAAGAACATGGAGACCCGCCTCAACGCGTCCATCTCAAATGTCGTCGACACCGCAATTCGTGGTCTCAACAATTCCATCCTCGCCCGAGAAGCCGATTTTGATTCTCGTCAACTCAAGCTCCTCGACGTCATTTCGGACGTTCTTAACCAGAACGTCCAAAACGTCTTAGGAGACATTATCAGCAATCAGTTCTCGGGTTCCGTTATTCCTTCCATCGCCGATGCCACAAGCAAGGCAGCCGCGGAGCAAGTGAGCATCAAGGCGATGCACACCATTCAGAAGGAGCTTGGCAAGGCCTTGCCCGCCCTTGGTGAGAAGATTGTGATGAATGAATCTCTCGTGGATGCACTTTCTGAGAAGATTAGTGCCCGGGTCTCCAGCAAGGTTGAGAACGAGGTTATGCGCGGCCTCTCTAACAGCCTAATGCCCGCGATCAATAACCTCACTATTCAAACCACCCACCGTGTGGCGGCTGAGATCCAGCAGCAGTACCAGGAGGAAATTGATCGCCTGGACTCCCAACGCCGTGCCGACGCCAACAAGGTCGACCAGCTTTTGTCGCTAGTTACCCGGCTTACCGATACGGTGTCGACAATGGCCGCCGCCCAGTCCCAGTTCCAGGGCGAATTTCTAAAGTTCCAGCAGCAGGCCATCGCTGATCGCGAGCAACATGCCCGTGCCGGACCCGGTCCGGTTGTTGGTCGCCTGTCTGCTGCTGAGTCCCCTGGCTACAACGCTCCCCACCACGGCCCCCCTGCTCCTCCCCATCAACAGCAGCACCAGGTGGCTCATCACCAGCACCAGCACCAGCACCATCAGCAGCGCCAGGGATCACATCAACTCTCTCAAGGTTCCCGCGAAGGCTCCTCGGACCAGACTGGTCGTCCCCCGTCGAACCTCGAAATTGAACTCGGCCACCATATCTCCAGCATCGCGCAATCCGTCTCGGAGGGCCGCTTGGAAGAGGCCATCATCCGATGGCTTCAGAGCGGTCACGAAGATGAGATTTTTACCCGATACTGGTCCAAGATGAGCCCCGTCCATCTCCGTGACCTTTCGCCCCTGGTTCAGCTGTCTGTTGCGACGACCGTCTCTCAACATCTCGATACTGCCTTGGCTCGACAGAAGGCGGCTTGGCTGGAAATGTCGATTCTCTGCCTCATGAACAATGTACCTAGCTTTGTACGTTATTACTCCCCTCGTTTGTCCCTGTTATTTTGTTTCCCTCTTGGTGACCATCATACTAATGCCTAGTTTTCAGGACCAGCAAGTTCGGGAGGTTACCCCCAACATCATGAAGCTCGTCATCAGTCGTTCAGAGAATTTGATCATTCGCATCGGTAACAAGGATCGCCATGACCCTATTCTCCAGAACCTGGTACAGCTTGTTAACACGGCCAAGCGCATCCTGGAGGCCACTACTGGTGGTCATCCCCAGTATTAAGCTTGCTTTTCGGTTGACAATGAAGTTGACATATTGGGGGGGCGTAACTGGCATGATACCCTAAGACATTTTCCTGCTCTCTTTTTTTGGTACTCTCTCTTCTGTTTTACTCTCTCTATGGAACTAATCACGGTCATCAACGCATTGGTTTTTGAAATTTGCGAAACGGAATTCAAGGAGGAGGGCGGATAAAGTTGAAGGTTTTTTCTTTTTTCTTTTCTTTTTTTTTTTTTCTTGTATGCGCAAGCTTGGCCCATCTGATCTTAGATGAGCGCATACAATTACCGCTAAACTGGGAGTTTGCTTTTCTTCTTCTCGTACCTTGTAAGAATACTTCAAACCTAGTTGTTTTTTTTATCTTCTGTGTCATCTTTTCTCTTTTCTTTGGCTCGTTTTTCACGCATCACATGAGAACATGACGAAAAGAAACATTCTATATTTCGCGATTTTTTGGAAGGCTGCAGTTTGACTCGGAGGTGTGTCGTTGGCGGCGGTTCTCTTATAATACTACTTCTTGTGCATTCTCTGGGCATCTGTAAGCGCTTGTAAAGCACCAAAGTGAGTTCCGGGTTCGATGAGCGGAAGTCCATCGCATGGCTTGTTACACAACTGGAACACCCAATCGTCCTTCCTCTCGGCTCGAATCTTATAAACGATGCTTCCTCTATTCGTCGTCACTCGGGTTGCATTATCTTCCTCTATATCTCCAGACTCTCCTTCTACTAAACCTCGCCTCCGCCTTTATCCAAATCCTCCTCCACCCTACCTGGAATCAGAAGGGGGAGATAGACAAGGCGAGCTCGACGGCCGGCGGGCTAGGACCCTTCCCTTGGTAGTAGAGAAAGATTTGAGCGGCTCATCCCCGTGGGCACGTTTTGCTCGCGACGACCTCAAACGCCTTCTGCGACTCATTTCTAGACTCGCACGGGAGTAGAAGAAAAATCTACGCAAGCCGCCCTCTCTTCCTTGGTTGGCGCCGCCAAGGAGACCTCGCCAGCCACTCGGGAAGACACGACAGCTGTCAAAGTGGCCGCGGGTTCCGGTGCTCAGCAACAGCTGGGGTGGTCTTTGAGCCCGTATACAAGGCCGGGTGCGTGGGAGACGAGGGGAGATGATGCTCTTACCGATGGGGGGTGGATGGCGAGAAAGGGGCTCCGGTCGCTCGTGGGGGGTTATTTCCAATGAAGAGAAGGAATCCCCTGATGGCTGAAAGGTGATGGGTTTATGGCTTGCAAGATCACTTCGTATAATCTTAGTATTGATGGCTTGATGATCGTACATCTGCTAGTCAATGGCACCAGTTATCAAAAAGATTGGCATGTGAAAATGAGCATGGCGGGCGGTAGAAAGATCAGTCAATTGATGCTGCTCCGATAGGTGGAGCACACTCGTCCAGGGTATTGATGAGCGTTACGGTGGCCCGACTGGCTACCGGCGCAGGAGGCAGGGCCGGGGGAGGAATCAAAATCTGGTTGACTGCGAAGTTGCTTAAGGCTTGTCCTGGACTGAGAAGGGCGTCTCTCTCGTACGAGTTCCACCCTGCGATCTTGTGATTCTTTTAGGGGGCGAAGACACCGCCACGTAAATGAGGGAGGTCGAAAACCCAAGCTCGGCATTCCAGGGCTCCCAAGCTAGATTAGGAGATTTATGAATAAAATACCGAGCTGCCATTTCTATGCCGGGGAGGCGGTGACGTCAACGTGGACTTTCTCGGTGTGGATCGAATTGATCTCTCAGTCAATTCACATGGTATTCTGGGAGATTTTTCGTCTTGGCACCTCTTCAAGAAGAAGAAAACACGAATGCCCCCATCGGAGATGAGAGACGGGGCGACAGGGCAAGCATCCGGGATTGGGCGACAAGTGGCCAAGTCCAATTGTGAACACCTGACGCGACCTAACATGAACTCGTCGTCGTTCTGGGGAAGTATTTCGCATTCAATTGAAAGTAGATTTTAGAAAATAGGTGTAGATTACTCTGTACCTCGTATATTCGACGATGTGTACATTCAAAGAAGGGGAACAAAGAAGGGGAACCACCTGAAAGATGGAAGCGCAGCTGTAAACCGAGTTCAAATTTGGTGCCACTAAATGGCAGAGGCTTCGAGGGTCGAGGGTTGTGGCCAGGCCCACACGTGACGAAATTTGGAGGAACCACTCAACGCGTAAACGCGTCAAGAACGGAAAGCGTAAATGTTCTTGACTTCACTCCCCACATTTGCTCTACACTACGTTCAATCCCCAAAAGCTCTACGAAGATACGTGAGCCATCAATTTTAGAAACACGGTCAAAATGGCGCTCATCGTCGACAAACACCGGCCAAGATCTCTGGATGCCCTCACATACCATTCCGAACTATCAGACCGCCTCAGGGCGTTGGTACGACGAAGCTCCATCTCCCTCCCTAGCGACATCTATCAAACGCATCCTTTTCTAACTTTCACAAATCAAGGCCCAAAGCGGAGACTTCCCCCATCTCCTAGTCTACGGCCCTTCAGGCGCAGGCAAAAAAACCCGAATAGTAGCAACCCTAAAAGAACTCTACGGCCCCGGCGTCGAGAAGATCAAAATCGACGCACGAGTCTTCCAAACGTCATCCAACCGCAAGCTCGAATTCAACATCGTCGCCTCCATCTACCACCTCGAAATCACCCCTTCCGACGTAGGGACCTATGACAGGGTCGTGATACAGGACCTCCTCAAGGAGGTCGCGCAGACGCAACAGGTGGACCTGTCGGCGAGGCAGAGGTTCAAGGTGGTGGTGATAAACGAGGCAGATCACCTCACGCGAGACGCTCAGGCGGCTTTGCGTAGGACGATGGAGAAGTACTCGCCGAACTTGAGGCTCATCTTGCTGGCGAACTCGACTGCGAATATTATTGCGCCTATTCGGTCTCGTACGTTGCTTGTGCGGGTGGCGGCGCCGACGCATGAGGAGATATGTGAAGTGTTGGCTCAGTCGGCGAAGAAGGAGGGCTGGCCTGTGGTAAAGGGTCTGCATCAGAGGATAGCGGAGGAGAGTGGGCGTAATCTACGAAAAGCGCTCCTCATGTACGAGACGGTGCACGCCCAAAAGTAAGGATTTCTTTGCAGTGCTACATCAACACAACCCCGAGCCTTGGCGACTGACAACCCCGTAGTGAGAAAATCACAGATAGCACACCGATACCTCCACCAGACTGGGAAGCCTTAATCGGACAAGTCGCCAAGCAGATAATGGAGGAGCGCACGCCCAGAAGGATCCTCGAGGTGCGAAGTCAGCTCTACGATCTCCTAACGCACTGCATACCCGCCACCACCATTTTGACGACGCTCACATTCAAGCTCATCCCCATGATCGACGATGAATTGAAGGGAGAAGTTATCAAGTGGGCGGCCTTTTACGAGCACCGCATCAAGACGGGGACGAAGGTCATTTTCCACTTGGAGGCGTTTGTGGCTAAGTTCATGAGGATACTCGAGATGTACTTGATGAGTATGGATATGTAAGGGGTGGTTTAGTTTGCTGGCTGTGGGTTGGGTGTGTTGTGCAGGTTTATAGACGGTGAATGTACCAATATCTCAATGCAGGCGAATGATCCTCACTGCCCCTTGCCAACCATCATTTGAATTTTGAAGTAGGCGTATATCTGCCTCGCACTTAGTATTCTCACCGATAAACGATAAACGGGCAGCAAGGGTTTTACTTGTGTCTCCCATAGCATCCTCGAGTACCAGGCACACTACTAGTACATTTCCCTCGTGAATTCTGAAGAGGATCCCCAACGGGCAGAAACACAGTCTCTCCCCTCAAATTCGGTCCCAATCATCGGTCCCCATTAATTAGCAGTCCCGCATATTTTAAGGCAAAGATAAAACGGGACGGTTAGCCAAAAAACTTGGATAGGTTAAAGTTGTTCAGAGGCTCTCCTACTCCTGTGAGCGGGTGTCATACCAACAGCCGACAAACAAGCAATGACGGGGGTAAATATTCCGGTTTGCTCAAATTGCAGATATTTCGTATTATGTAGGTGGAGGTGCTTGGCAAAGAGGCTCGCAACCTGGTTGTGGCAGGGTAACGGATGATGGGCCGGTAAAGCCCACGTTTTATTTAAGCCGCGTGGAAAAAAGATCAACTGAGGGCTTGGCAGAGGGGGATAATCTCGAGACTGTGAGATGGGCAATTTACGCCAATGGTCGGGATTTGTGCACCTCTTTTCTAACCTCTATTCTCTTTCTCGCTTACTTTTATTCTATTCTATTTTATTTCATTTTATTTTCCTACTTTTCGGCCATTTTGTTTGCCTTTTTCCTGCTGACTGGAAATACACATATTATTGGGGCAGGAGAGTCTCTTCAGCTTCATGCTACAAAGAGGTCCCGATGGTCTTTGGAAGAGGCTTCAAGCTTCTTCCCCGACCTATCTCCAACTCGGGAAACTGGAGTCTTGTCAAGATGCAATTATAATATTGTTCTTCGACGTGTTGGGGCGCCAAACAGGGTTGCGCTCGGTCATAGTTCGCGATTCGGATTCGCCCAACGTGTCCGTTGTAAATTCTAGAAAGTTGGTCGCATGAGGGTGTGAAAGCGCAACGGTGACATGAGATCCACGACGTGTTGGATTACTTTCTCCGGAGTGCGAGCACTTACGGTTTTGAGTCTGATCAAATTGAGAGGTGTTTCCAGAAGGAAGAAGTTAAGGCAGGCTTTACGCTACCACCTAGCAGTTCCGTTCGTCCACGTTTCCACCCTGCACGGCAACTCGATTCTCGATTTGGACCCCAGAGTGTGGAAGCCAGGTTTTTATAACACGCTATTCGTCGGGGAAGGTTGGGAGAACGCCCATGCGTACTTCGCACTTCGTAATGCCGTTGGTCTGACCACTTCTACTGCCTGCGACCCAACATTCTGGGACGGTACCGATGCTGCTTCATCTCCCACGTTTTCTGGACCAACTGATGGTAGGATGAAAGGGCCACTGGTGTCTTTTACCTGTATAAGTGGTAGTAGTACATTCTATTGCTGAAGAGAGATTGATCCGTCGAGCCACTCTGCCTCAAATCTACGGCAATCCCTTATACTAACTTTTACCTTTTAAACTCTCTTAACGAATTTAATGCCATTTGAATATAATTGAGACTCACAAACACATT
>Ga0164243_10005421_pt1 | contig 19479 bp, 10 predicted proteins | sample OricompcompostOP_FD_108781 | JGI IMG/M metagenome (GOLD analysis project Ga0164243, IMG submission 108781) | Organic Plus compost microbial communities from Emeryville, California, USA - Original compost - Organic plus compost (OP) | ecosystem: Engineered > Solid waste > Mixed feedstock >... | reverse complement strand
GGTTCGGGCGCGCGGACTGCGATCCCTCGTGCGGCCCTCGCCGCGATCGCCGAGCCGATCGACGAGTCGATTCCGTGGAGCAAAAAGCGCCACGTGAGGTGGTGCAGAATGCGCCACATGCGTGTGATAACATTTGGGATTCTGCGACTGCGGAGCACCTCGGAACCGAGCGCTCCTGCCCCAGTGGCAACTGCACTAGCCACCCCTCTGCGGAGCTCCCGACATGCGAGCTCGCGCAATGTCGGGAGGATGGGGAGGCGGCAACTCACGGCACCGTGATTGCTCCTCCGTGCAGCCCAACCATCCGGAGGAGATCATGATTCGTCATCTGTCGCTGGTCGCGTTGTTGTCGGTGTCTCTGGTCGCGTGTGCGACGTCGGAATCGGTGGAGCCTGACGACGTGGAGGCGGAGCGGGCCTCGGAGACGGAAGCGTTCAAGGAGATCGTGAAGGGTCGGTGCATGAGGACGGGGTGCTCGGGGCAGGTTTGTGCGAGCGGGCCCGTCTACACGACGTGCGAGTGGCGCCCCGAGTACGCGTGTTATGCGGACGCCACGTGCGAGCGCCAGGAGGATGGCAACTGCGGCTGGACGAAGACGCCCGAGCTCGAGGCGTGCCTCGGCGGCATCTGAGTCACCGCGACTGAGGAGGGGCGTTCGCCTCGCGTGAGAGCGTGAGGTGTTCGCCCCTTCGTCGTGGTCGACCGCTGCGGCACGCCGGCGGCCGCGCACTGGCGCGCGGCCGCTGATGTCGATCACCGCGCTGGAGAGCTGCGCCGTGTGATCCGTCGCCGGACCGCTGCATCGTGCGTGGTGGTCTGGACACTGCCGCTCTGAATCCGCGTGATCACCCGGTCTCGACGTCATGGGTGCGCCGTAGTGTGGGCATGACTGTGGCCCAATCGATCGGAGGTCCGTGATGATGCAGGTGATGACGCTGGTGGTGATCGCGCTGGTGACGGTGGTGGTGATCATGCAGGTGCTCGCGATCCGCCGTCAGGCGCTGGTCGATCTCGGCCCGCTCCACGGCACGCTCGGCGCGCTCAAGGAAGCCGACGAGCGCATCGAGCGCTCGGTCCGCGACGAGCTCACGCAGAGCCGCACCGAGGCCTCGGCGGCCTCCGCGTCGACGCGGCAGGAGATCTCGGCTGCGCTGCGCGACGCCAACGATTCGCTGGCGCAGAGGTTCGACGGCTTCCGCGCGAGCGTCGACGGGCGGCTGCGCCAGCTCCAGGACGAGACGACAGGGAAGCTCGAGGCGGCGCGTGCCGAGGCGGGGGCCGCGAGCAGATCGACCCGCGAGGGCCTGACGTTGCAGCTCAAGACGCTCAATGACTCGGTTCTCAAGCTGATGACCGATCTGGGAACGATGCAGCACCGGCAGCTGCAGCAGGTCAACGTGCAGCTCGAGAAGCTGATCACGGCCAACCAGCAGAAGAGCGACGAGCTCAAGGCCGCTGTCGAGGTCCGTCTGCGTGGTCTGCAGGAGGACAACGCGCAGCAGCTCGAGAAGATGCGCGCTACGGTCGACGAGAAGCTACAGGGGACGCTGGAGAAGCGGCTCGGAGAGTCGTTCCAGCTCGTCTCCGAGCGACTCGAGGCCGTGTCGCGCGGGCTGGGCGAGATGCAGACGCTGGCGCTCGGCGTGGGCGATCTCAAGCGGGTGCTGACGAACGTGAAGGCGCGCGGGACGTGGGGCGAGGTCCAGCTCGGCGCGCTGCTCGAGCAGGTCCTGACCCCGAGCCAGTACGAGCCGAACGTGTCGCCCCGGAACAACGGCGAGCGCGTCGAGTTCGCGATCCGGATGCCGGGGCGCGGCGGCGACGTCGACGAGGTGGTCTGGCTGCCGATCGACGCGAAGTTCCCGGTCGAGGACTACCAGCGCTTGCTCGACGCGCAGGAGCAGGCCGATCCGGCGGCGGCGGAGCTGGCGGCCTCGCAGCTCGAGGCACGCATCAAGCAGTGCGCGAAGGAGATCTCGGAGAAGTACGTGTGCCCGCCGCAGACGACCGACTTCGGCATCCTGTTCCTGCCGACGGAAGGCCTGTTCTCGGAGGTCATCCGGCGCCGCGGGCTGGCCGAGCACATCCAGCAGCAGTACCGGGTGGTGATCGCGGGACCGACGACGCTGTGGTCGATCCTGACAAGCCTGCAGATGGGGTTCCGTACGCTCGCGATCCAGAAGCGGTCGAGCGAGGTCTGGCAGGTCCTCGGCGCGGTCAAGGCCGAGTGGAAGAAGTACGCCGACGTCCTCGAGAAGGTGAAGAAGCAGCTACAGACCGCGGCCAACACCGTGGAGCATGCCGGGCGGCGGACGCGCGCGATCGACCGCAAGCTCCGGGCGGTCGAAGAGCTGCCGGAGACGGAGGCGGTGCAGCTGCTGCAGCTGCCGGCCGAGCTCGAGGTCGACGGCGAGCCGGAGCGCGCGACGTCGTAGCTGGAGGGGCAGGGCATAGGTGTTCGCATCGGGGGGGCGAGCGCACGTCCGCGAGGGATGGGACCGCGATCCCGAGCCGTTCGCAGTACGGGTTGGTCGCCTGGCTCATCGGGCGCGGTGTACCAGATGGCCGGCACGGGACCGAGCCGACATCGTGCGAGGGAGGCGTCCGATGTTGCGACCTGTCGTTGCTCGACGTCATGGTGCATCGGTAGGGTCGCGTCGTGACCACGCACGAGATCGGGCCGATCGCGAAGAAGCTCATCGCCGCCGGGCGCAAACACCAGCGCCAGCAGGTGGTCAACCTCGCCGCCGTCCGAAACGCGCGCGACCAGATGCGTCAGATCATCGACCGCGCGAAGCCCGAGGAGGATATCGGCACCGAGTATCCCGGGTTCGCGGCGTACATGTACGTCACGAACTGGGTGCTCGGCCTCGTCGAGGCCGTTCAGGATGCCAGGGAGCTGGGGCGGTTCATGGAGCGCATCGCGCAGGCGGAGGATGCGTACATGCCCGAAGGTCCGCCGATGAGCCCGATCACGCGTTCGATGTTCTGGGCGTGGTCGTTGTGGGATCTGACGTTCGGACTCAAGCGCGAGAGCCTCGGCTCGATCGTGCTCGCGATCAGCCGCGTTCAGGGGCTGGACCCGACGTTCCTGCGCATCCTGGAGACGCTCGTCGAGTCGCGACTCGGCCTTCACGTTCACGAGGGCATGACGGACGAGCGCATCGTGCTCCGCGAGATGATCACGGGAGAGGTGCGGCGCTGCGTGTGTCCTGCCGGCTATGACGGTCGGCCCGGCGAGCTGTGGCTCGCGCGCGTGCTGCCGCCACCGGTCCCCGCGATGGACGACGCCGTCGTGTTCGCGACGCCGTACGTGATCGAGGCGGGGCGGGCCGCGTGGCAGGCGTACCTGGATCGGACCTTGCCGAAGGTCGCGACGGATCCGCGCACCGCCTACGAGCGGCTGATGAAGCGCGGACTCGGCGAGCGCTTCTGGTTCGAGTACGTGTTCGAAGCGTACGCGCGCCACCAGCCGGAGGCCGTGTTCTTGATGGGCCTGCCCGATGTCCCGGAGAGCCGGCCCCACTCGCCGCACTACGTGGAACGAGCTCTCGAAGCCTCGTCGGACTGAGCGGGCGCGCCGGATGAGTGTCAGGCCCGCTGTGCTCCGTCCGCTCGATGGCTTGCCCCGATCAGAAATGATCCATGCTCCGGCGGCCCGGGGTTCCGCCCGCACGGTGGTGCTCGATTTGACCGGTCCGCGGGGCCGGGCCACGATGCGCCCGTGACTTCTGCTGCGGACCGGTTCGTCGTCGCGAAGAACCCCGACGCGGCGAGCAGCCTCAAGTACCTGGTGCGGCTGCCGCTCGACGGCGGGGTGATCCTGAAGGTCCGCGACACGTGGCCGGCGACGGCGCGGGTCTACTGCCACGCGTTCGAGGGCAGCTGGCCCGAGGACGCCGAGATCGTCGAGGAGGTGGCGGTCGTCAGCTGCCGGCGCCGCGGGGCGGCGATCGATCTCGTGCTCGACAGGCCGCGGCGCGATCGCTCGCAGTTCGTGTTCACCGAGGCGCGGGGGCGGCCGATGATCTTCTGGCAGACGCGCTCCGTGGCGATGAAAGCGAACCCGGGCGGGCGCGTTCCCCAGCGGCGGGCGCTCGCGGCGGGGTTCACGATCCACGTCGACACGCGCGAGAAGTACGCGTTCCGGTTCGCGGGGCGCGACGTGGCGATCGAGCGCCTCGCGCTCGAGGCCGGCGACTACGGGGTGCGCGAGGGAGACCGCTGGCTGGCCGTGGTCGAGCGCAAGGGCCTCGAGGATCTGATCCTGTCGCTGTCGAACGGCTCGCTCGCGTTCCAGCTCGCGGCGCTCGCCGAGCTGCCGCACGCGGCCGTGGTCGTCGAGGGCCGGTATCCCAAGCTGTTCGACGTGCCGCGCGTGAAGGACGGCTGGCTCCCCGACGTGCTCGCCCGGCTTCAGGTCCGCTATCGCGAGGTCCCGATCATGTTCGCGGACTCGCGCAAGTTCGCCGAGGAGTGGACGTTCCGGTTCCTCGCGACGGCGGTCGCGGACCTCGGCGCGACCGAGCCGACGTCGTCACAGGGCGGCGTACGATCTCTCTGATGGCACCCACGCGCTCAGCTTCACGAACCGTCGCGGGCAGGTCTACTACCTGCATGCCGGCAAGACGAGCACCGGCAAGGTGCGTGACTTCGTCGCGAAGACGGTCGGCCCCGGCGCGCTGAGCGAGCTGCCCGAGGGTCTGGAGATCGTCGAGCATCAACGGCGTCGTTTCGGTCCGGCGGATCGATCCGAGCGCGCCGCGCGTCTCCGACGTCGACCTGACCCGGGTGCGCGCCGAGCTGACCGCGGGGTTCTTCGAGCTGGACGGAGGCGCGAGCTCGAGGAGCGCGGCGCGGGGCCAGGCCCCTGGGTGACTGTCAGGCCCGGTTCGTATCATCGACGGCATGGCTGCCCCGACGAGGAACGCTCCGTGCCCCTGCGGCTCGGGAACCAAGTACAAGAAGTGCTGCCTGCCCGAGGACGAGGCCGCGAAGCCGATGGCGGGGGAGTCGCTGTTACCGCAGGGGAGTCGCATCGTCGTACACCGAGGACAGTCGCTCGCTGTGTCCCGAGGTGTATCGACCCACGTTCTCGATCAAGCGCTCGCTTACTTCGCGGAGAAGGACCGGTCGCGCGGATGATGCCGTTGGTCCAGTTGGTCGAGAAGGTCGCCTCCGAGATCCACGGGAGCCCCGGATGACGACCCGGTTGGCGTCGAGCGTGTCGGAGCCCACGTGAGCCGTACGCGTCGCGCGTTCGAGGAGGCGCAGGACGTGGTCGCGGGGCGGAGCCGCCCGAGTGTCCGCGAGCTGTTCGATCTGATCCACGCGATCAACCCGACGGCGCGCGTGGACGAGCGGGGGCGGGGAGCGCAGACGGCGCGCGACTACCAGCTCAAGGCCCGGCTGCAGAGCCTGCTCGTTCGCCGCCATGGGGACGAGCTCCGGGTCCGCCTCGAAGACGACGGCACGATCGCCATCGCGCATCGCTACTCGAACCGCGACGCCTGCCACGCCCAGCTCGACACCCTCGATGACGACGCGCGCGCGTGGGTCCGCTGGCAGCTCGACACGAGCGAGGAGGCGCCGGGCTCGAGCACGCACGGTGCGCGCGCACCGGCGATGCGGTCGGAACGCGGCGACGGGCACGAGCTCGAGCCCGGTGTAGCCGACGACGGCGGCGATCCGCTGGAGCGTGGTCGCCAGGCGCTCGCCGAGTACGACTTCGAGCTAGCCGTGTCGCTGTTTCGCGAGGCGCTGGCCGAGTCGGGCGGTGTCGAGCCCGCTCGCGCGCTCCTGGAGGTGCTGGTCGATTCCCTGGCGCAGGACGCCGAGGCGCTGGCGCTCGAGGCGGTGCTCGACGCCGAGGCCCGCGCCGATGACGAGGTGAGGAGCCTGCTCGGGCTCGCCGCCGCGCGGATAGGCGAGGCCGAGCGTGCGCACCAGTGGCTGAAGCGCGCGAAGGGGCCGCGCTGCGCGGATGCGTGGAGCGTGCTCTCCCGCGCGGCGATCGCGGCGGGGGCGCTGGAGGATGCGGAGCGCGCGGCGCACGCGCTCGAGGCGCTCGATGGTGGGCATCCCGAGCTGGCGGAGCTGCGCGCGGCGATGTCGGCACGTCGGGCGGAGCTCCGCCGGCCCGACGAGGAGGCGCTCGCGGCAGCGGTCGCGGCGGGTGACGACGACGCGGCGGAGGAACGGGCGCGCGCGATCCTCGCAAGGTGGCCCGACAGCGCGGTCGCCGGTCGCACGCTGGCCGCGATCACCGAGCGGCGGCGTGCGCGTTCCGGCGAGTCGCATCGACAGGCGGCCCGTGAGGCGCTGGACCGCGGCGACCTCGCAGCCGCGCGCGAGCAGGTGCAGCGGGCCATGGGGCTCGGCGTCGACGCACGCGAGCTGCTGGGGCGCATCGACGAGGCCGAGGCCGAGGCACGCGCGCTTCACGACGCGGCGCGGGTCGATGACGTGTGCGCGGCGCTGCGCGAGGACGAGCGCCGCGGGCTCGCCCGCTTCCTCGACCTCCCGTCCGCGCTCCGAGCGCGGGTGATCGCGGGGGTCGTGGACAGCGCGGGGGTGCGCTGGCTCGACGAGCTCGCACCCGCGGACCGGAGCAAGCTCCGCGAGCCGGAGCGTGGCGCGGTCGTCGACGCCGTGCTCGCGTTTCGCGAGGCACGCGAGGCGGCGGACGCGGGGGACCCCGAGCGCGCGCTCGAGCGGCTCGACCGGCACGCCGAGCTCGAGCGTCTGCGCGAGGCGCGCGCTCTCCGTGCACGGGCTCGCGACGCGGTGACCACGCGTCGGGCGCAGGCGGCGGCGACCGCGCTCGAGGCCGCCGAGTTCGCGTGGGACGCCGGGGACGCCACCACCGCGGCCCGCCTCGTCGAGGAGCTGGATCGTCGGGCCCTGCCGCCGGAGCTGCGGACGCGCGCCGATCGGCTCGCCGACGTGATCGCCCGGCGAGGCGAGCGAGAGAAGCGGATGCAGCGCATCGAGCAGCTGCTGGCGAGCGGCGAGCTGATCGCCGCGCGTCGCGAGCTCGAGCTCCTGATGTCCGATGCGGAGCATGACCCGCCATGGGCGGAGGCTCGGCTCGAGACCGCACGCGCCGGTCTGCGCGACCGCTGGCACGTACGGACATCGATCCGCACGCCGTGGGGGCCGCGCGAGCTCGGCGAGCTGATCGGCAGGCTGCCTCTCTTCGAGATGCCGCAGGCGTGGGCGAGCGCGGACGGCCACGTGGTGCTCGCCGCCGTGCACGAGCGCCACCTCTTCATCGCCGCGTTCGAGGTCGGGCGCGACCGCGCGATCGTTCATCACGTCGAGACACCGGCGCCCCTCGGGCGTCATGCGGTTCGCGTCCTCGACGGCGACCGGATGTGGATCGCCGGAGAGACGCACGTCCTCCAGCTCGACTGGCGCACCGCCGAGATCGTCCGATGGGAGTCCCTGCGAGCCTTCGTGGGGGAGGGAGCGCTCATCGAACGGCTGTTCGTGTCACCTGCGGCGAGAACCCTGTGGATCGAGACCCGCCAGGACCGAGAGTGGTCGACGCGGATCATCGATCTCGAGCGCTGGTCCGTCGTGCGCACGCTCGCCGGGAGCAAGCTCTTTGTCTCGATTCCGGGTGACGAGCCGCTGTTCGCCGCGTTCGAGCGCGACGTGGGCGCGGTGTTCTACGGCGGTCGCGGCGGCACCGCGGGCGCGCTCTTCGAGCTTCGCGGTCGCCGGGTGTCCGAGCTCGCGCGCCATCCAGATCACGCCGGGTACATCGCGGCAGCATCGAGGCCCGATGTGGATGACGACCTGTCGCTGTTCGAAGTGGTGCCCGGGCGTCCCGCCTCCGGGCAGGTGCTGGAGGACAGCGACCCCGAGGCGCCCTCGACGCTCGTGTCGCGCCGCGGCCACGGTCGAGCCTACGCCTACTCGGTCGGCTCGAACGGCCCCACGCTCGCCGCGCTGCGCACGGGCGTGGGCGGCCTCGAGATCACGACCCGGGTGCGCGCGCCCTACGAGCTCACCTTCGCGCACGATCCGACGAGCCGCCGCGTGTTCGTCGTCTGGGACACCGCGGACGGCGCCCACGTGAGCGAGCTATGCGAGGAGCTGCCGAGCTTCGGCGAGGGTCTCGCGCGCGAGGCGCTGCCCTCCGTCGCTCCCTACTTCATGTGCGCTTCGACCGGAAGAGAGCGCTTCGTGAGCGTCACGCGGGCGGTGCAAGAAGGGCGCTGGAACGATGCCCGCGCGGAGCTCGAGGCGATCGACGTCGACGAGCTGGGCGACCACCACCGCGAGCACTATCACCACCTGCTCGGGCTCGTGTTCGCTCGCCTCGGCGAGCCGGCGAAGGCGCGCGCGATCTGGGACGAGGGCCGCACGTACCGGAGACCCGAGGCGTTCATCTCGTGCCAGCTCGAGACGTGTCTGGAGATCGTGAAGGAGCTCGGCGAAGGGCCCACCGGGGAAGGCTCCAGGATCGAGCAGCTGCGGCGTGTGATGGCGCAGGCCGACGAGCGGAGGGCACGCGACGATGCGCGTGGTGCCCTCGCCGCCCTGCGGGTGCGGACCGTGTATCTCGCGCGCGAGCGTCAGAGCCTCGCGCGACTCGCCGATGCGTGGCTGGCGCTGCCCGAGCTGCCGGGTGACGCCGCGTGGTTCGACAAGGCCCAGGCGCTCGCGCAGCTCCTCGCGGTCGCCGAGGACCGCAGTCATGACCTCCCGATCCCCGGCGCGTGGGACGATGATCGCATCGCCGAGATCGCCGCGCGCGCCCGGCGGTGGTTGGCCGGGGATCGCGACACGTGCGGATCAGGAGTCTTCGATGATCCACTCGTGTAGTAGCGCGCTGGCATCTTCCATCTGCCAGCGTGACGAGAGATGGCGCAAGACCTCGGCAACCGCGACACGTTGTGCCGCGTCGAGCGCGTCGAGTCGGGCTCGCGTCTGCTCCCCTCGCACCGGGCCGTCGGGTGCGGCCCGTGCTCGAGGGTTGCGAACAGGTAGAGCGGTCTCGCGCGCTGCCCCTGGGGGAGCAGTGCTCGTGAGGCATGAGCAGGTAGCCGGGATCCCGATCTGGAGCGACGCAAGATGCGCCAGCATCGGTGGAGCAAAGCGTTGCCAGCCCGACGAGCTATCTGGCCCAGAAGGTGCTCACGTTGCGGAAGCGCAACTCGGACTGGAAGCGAGCGAAGGATGCGCTGTACCTCCACGAGACATTGCTGATGTTCGGTGCATCCGCTGATGTGCTCCGCGAGCCTGCAGCCCGTGTGCTCGCGCAGCTTCCGGTTCGAACGCAACGTGAGCTCCAGCGGCTCCGTGTCGCGGTATTCGAAGACGGCCTTGCTAGCCCGAGCGGCGAACATCGCGGCCGAGTCGGGGCGAGCCAGCCCGCCGGCCCCCGCGACGATCAAGGCTGTCTGTACCGTCGGCTTGGAGAGGATCTTCGCTCCCCTGATGCCATGCAGTGGGGGAACCGGAGGTGCTCTCCGTCAACCAACTCACGGGTAGTACGGCGACGAGTCGATCTCGAACACGAGCGTGGCCGAGGCGGTGTTCGGCATCGCCTGCCACTGGAGCTGCATGCTGCCGTTCTCGCGCTCGATGCCGGTGAACGCGGAGTGGTGCGCGGAGTCGGGGGTGAACACGAACCGCTCCTGCGCGGCGTCCCACGTCATCGTGCCGGTCATGTCGAGCACGTTCCACGTCGGCTCCGAGTCGTCGGTCTGGAGCTCGCCCCACACGAGGAGCTCGTACTGCCCGGTCTGGTCGACGACGGCGAGCAGCCCGCCGTGCGCGTCGAACCGGTAGACGTGCTCGACGCCGAGGACGGTCCCGGTGTACTCGAACAGCGTCGTCGGCAGCGCGCCGCCGTTGACCGTGACGAGGTCGCGCTGGGTGACGGTCGAGACGGTGATCAGCGCGGTCGCGATCTTCCCGCCGCTGTGCGCGGTGATGACGACGATCCCCGGCGCCATCGCCCGCACCCAGCCCTGCGCGTCGACGGCGGCGATGCCCGGGCGGTTGGATATCCAGGTGACCGGCGCCGCGACGGCCTCGTTGGCGGCGTTGCGCGGCGTGGCGACGAGCTGGACGTGATCGCCGGCGACGAGCGTCAGCGCGGACTGGTTGATGTCGACGTGATCGACGGTGGTGTCGAGGACGGTGATCGTGATCTGCGCGCTGTGGCCCTCGATCTCGGCCCGGACCACGGCGGTGCCGGGGGCGTGCGCCGTGACGGTGCCGGAGCTGTCGATGCTCGCGACCTCGGCGTGATCGACGGACCAGCTGATGATGCGATCCTCGAGCACGCTGTCGTCGGCGGCGCGGGCGAGCACCGAGAGCGAGTGCGTGGCGCCGGGGGCCAGGGTCAGCGCCGCGCCGTCCTCGAGCTCGACGCGCGCGACCGGAACGACGACGTGCACCCGCAGGTCGTCGCGCTGGCTGTCGATGACGGCCCGGATCCAGACGTCACCCGCGGCGCGCGCGGTCACGACGCCCGCGTCGGAGACGGTCGCGACGGACTCGTCGCTGCTCGACCACGTCACGATCCGACCGAGGAGCACCGCGCCATCTCGGTCGTAGGCGGTCGCGGTGATCTGCGCCGTCGCGCCGGGCGCGAGCGAGAGCTCGCCCGAGGGTTCGATCGTGACGTACGCGACGAACGCGGGGAGCTCGCGCACGGCCAGCGTGAACGTGCCGGTGACCCCGTCGCTCTCCGCCGCGATCTGCGCGATGCCCGCGGCGTGTGCGGTGACGAGGCCCGTGCTCGAGACGGTGACGACCGCGTCGTCGCTGGTGGCCCACACGATCGGCCGGCCGCCGAGGGGGGCGCCGTCGGCGTCGCGCGTGGTCGCGGTGAGCTGCAGGGAGGTGCCGGGATCGAGGGTGGACGTCGGGGCGGTGATGTCGATCGAGGCGACCTCGCCGGGGACATCGATCGGATCACCGGGCCCGGCAGGTGGGTCGGGGTCGGTGCAGGCGGCGGCGAGGCCGATCGCGGCGAGCAGGGGCAGGAGAAGTCTCGTCATGCCCGCACCGTAGGGGCGGCGGGTTACTGGCCCGGTTACGGGACGCGGAACATCGTGGAAATCGTGGAGTAATCGCCGTGTAATCGGGGCCGGCTACGGTCGGGACGTATGACGACACCGGCCGTCGAGGCGGTTCTCCAGACCGGCGCGACCGAGACGCGCTACCACCGAGCGGGCGCGGGTGCGCCGCTGCTGTTGCTGTTCACGGGTGCGATGACGGATCCACTCGGCCAGGCGCTGTTCGACCGCCTCGCGCGGCGATTCCGCGTGATCGCCCCGGTGATCCCCGCGGGCGTCGGGGCGGGCGCGCCGGTCCCGATCGCGACGTGGCTGCGCGATCTCATCGACGGGCTCGGGGTCGTGCGCCCGAGCGTGGTCGCCGACGAGTCACTCGCCGGCGCGCTCCTCGGGTTCTCTCTGATCGATCCGGGGCGCATCGATCGCGTGGTGGCGGTGTGTCGCGACCACGCGGATCCGGCGAGCAGCGTCGGGATGTTGCACGCGGCGCACGGCCTGCTCGTCGTCAGCGTCGACGCGGCGAGCGAAGCCGCCTCGTGCGCCGACGAGGCCGTCGCGGAGATGGTGCCGTTCCTCGACGCAGGGGAGCACCGCGCCTGAGGTATCGTGGGTCGCCCTCGATGAGATCACCCGCGCAGCTGCCCGTGCAGCTCACCGCCTTCATCGGGCGCGAGCGCGAGATCGCCGACGTGCGGGCGCTGCTCGAGCGCGCGCGGCTGCTCACGCTCACCGGCGCCGGCGGCAGCGGGAAGACGCGGCTCGCGCGCGAGGTCGCGCAGGTCGTGCAGGACGCCGAGCCGCGGGGCGCGCGCGCGATCGCGTGGCTCGAGCTCGCCGGGCTGGCGGATCCCGCGCTCGTCGCGCCGGCGATGGCCGAGCAGCTCGGCGTGCGCGATCAGCGCACCGACGCCGCGGTCGACGCGGTGATCCACGCGCTCGACGAGCGGCTGCGCGACGGGGCTCTCCTGCTCGTGCTCGACAACTGCGAGCACGTCGTCGACGCGGCGGCCCGGGTGGTCGAGGCGCTGCTGCGCGGCTGTCCCCGGCTGCAGGTGCTCGCGACGAGCCGCGAGCCGCTGGGCCTCGCCGGCGAGCGCGCGTGGCTGGTGCCGCCGCTGTCGTTGCCCGCGCGCGACGCGGCGCCGCTCGCGAAGGCGACGACGTTCGACGCGATCCGGCTGTTCGTCGAGCGCGCGCAGGACGCGCAGCCGGCGTTCGTGCTCGACGCGAGCAACGCCGGAACGATCGCCGAGATCTGCCGTCGCCTCGACGGGCTCCCGCTCGCGATCGAGCTGGCGGCGGCGCGCGTGCGCGTACTCGCGCCCGATCAGATCCTCGCCCGTCTGCACGACAGCTTCCGCTTGCTCACGAGCGGCAGCCGCAGCGCGATCCCGCGCCACCAGACGCTGCGCGCGACGATCGACTGGAGCTACGCGCTGCTCAGCCCCCAGGAGCAGCGGCTCCTCGACCGGCTGTCGGTGTTCAGCGGCGGGTTCACGCTCGACGCGGCCGAGGCGACATGCGCGGACGGCGACGCCGAGGCGTGGGCGCTGCTCGACGTGCTCGCCCGGCTGGTCGATCGCTCGCTCGTCGTGATGCGCGAGAACGCCGGCACCGCGCGCTACGCGCTGCTCGAGACGGTGCGCCAGTACGCCGCCGAGAAGCTGCGCGCGCGAGGCGAGGAGGTGGATCTGCGACGGCGGCACGCCGGGTACGTCGTCTCGCTGGTCGCGGCGGCGGAGCCACACCTCATCACCGCCGAGCGGCGCGCGTGGATCGCTCGCGTGCAGCCCGAGCTCGACAACCTCCGCCACGCGCTCGCGTGGACACGCGAGGCGGAGCCCGAGCTCCACCTCCAGCTCGCGGGGATGCTGTGCTGGTTCTGGTTCTCGACCGGGCTGTGGGCGGAGGGGCGGTCGTGGTCCGAGCGGGCGCTCGCGCTGCCGTGCGCCGCGGAGCCCACGCTCGCGCGCGGCAAGACGCTGTTCGCTGCGAGCGTGATCGCGACGTTGCAGGCGCAGCCGGCGCTCGCCCACGGCTGGCTCGCCGAGGTGGTCGCGCTCGCGGGGCAGCACGGTGACCGTCGGCTCGAGGCCTACGCGCGCACCTATCTCGGGATGGTGCTGATCCAGCAAGCGCGCGCCGAGGGCGAGGAGCCGACGCGTTTGGCGATCGCGTGGTTCCGCGCGCACGGCGATCGCTACGGCCTGCGGCTGGCGCTGCTCACCCTCGGCACGCTGTACCTGTCCAAGCGCGATCACGCGCGCGCGGTCGAGATGTTCGAGGAGGCCGTCGACGTGGCGCGTGCGTTCGGGATGGCGCGCGAGCTCGGGTTCGCGCTGCAGATCCTCGGGGACGCGGTGCTCCAGCAGGACGATGTCGCGCGCGCGGCGGCGCTCTACCGCGAGTCTCTCGAGGCGCTGCGCGAGGATCCGCAGTACTGGTTCATCGCGCGCGGGGTGGAGATGGTCGGTGTGCTCGCGGCCCGCCGCGGCGTCGTCACGGACGCGGTCCGGCTGCTCGGCGCGGGCGCGTCGATCCGCGCGATGATCGGCGCGGGCACGTTCGAAATCCACCAGCGGACGCTCGCGCCGTGGATCGCCCAGCTGCGCGCGACGCTCGGCGACGACGCGTACGCGCAGGCGTGGGCCGCCGGCAAGGCGCTGACGCTCGACGATACGTTCGAGCTCGCCCTCGCCCGATCGAGCGCGCCGTCCGTCGAGCACGCCCTCCGTCCCGCGGTCTTCGTCGACCAGGGCCCGGTGCTCCGCGTGCGTGCCCTCGGCTCGCTCGAGATCGAGTGCGGCGAGACGCGGCTGTCGCACGACGCGTGGACCTCGGCGCGGGCGCGCGAGCTGCTCCTGTACCTGTTGTGTCACCCCGCAGGTCGTCGGCGCGAGGAGGTGGGGCTCGACTTCTGGCCCGACGCGTCGCCGGCGCAGGTCAAGAACAGCTTCCACGTGCTGCTGCACCGGCTGCGCAAGGCGCTCGGGCGCACCGACATCGTCGTCGTCGAGGACGACCGTTATCGCATCGACCCGGCGTTCGAGACCTGGTTCGACGCGCGCGTGTTCGAGCACGAGCTGCGCGCCGCGCGCCGCGATCCCGAGCGACTCGCCGCCGCGATCGCGCTGTATCGGGGTGACCTCCTCGCGGGAGAGCCGGCGGGCGAGTGGCACTACGCGCACCAGGACCGGCTGCGCGTGCGGTTCCACGACGCGCTGTCGACGCTCGCCGACCTCCGGGTGGCGCAGGGTGACCTGCCCGCGGCCACGCGCCTCCTCGAGCGGCTGGTCGAGAGCGATCCGATCCGCGAGGACGCGCACCGTCGCCTCGTGCTCTGCTACGCGCGCGCGGGCCAGCGGGACCGGGCGCTGCAGCAGTACGAACGCACCGTCGAGGTGCTGCGCGACGAGCTGAGCGCGGCGCCGTCGCGCGCCACCGTCGAGCTCGCGGCGCGGATCCGGCGCGACGAGACCGTGTGATCACGTCACCGGCTGGCCCGCGAGCCGGCGGGACGCGACCGCGAGCGCCCAGGTCGGGAACACCTGGACGTAGTTGTCGTAGTGGATCCCGCAGGTCTTGTTGAACACGCCCGCGAGGTGGTCGTCGGACCACGTGCCGTCCGCCCGCTGGTGATCGCACAGGAACGCGACGCCGCGGTGGATCGCCTGGGTGGTCGAGGCGGGACCGTGACACAGCGCGAGCAGCGCCCACGACGTCATCACGGCCTGGCCGCGCTCGGTGCTGACGTACGCTCGCTTGCGGCAGCTCTCGACGTGCTCGCTCCACCCACCGTCGGGGAGCTGGTGCGCGATCAGGAACTCGCACGCGCTCGCGATCGCGGGGTCGTCGGCCGCGGCACCGGCGGCGCGGAGCCCGGTGACGCCGAACCACGTGCCGTACGTGAAGCAGACGCCCCACGAGCCCTCCCACGAGCCGTCAGCGCGCTGCTGGCGGCGGAGGAACCTCGCTCCGCGCTCGATCGCGGCGGCGATCTTGCGATCGCGCGAGCCGGGGTACCGCCGGCGATACCGCGCGAGCGCGCGCAGGCACGCGGCCGTGCACTCGACGTACGAGTAGTCGATCATGATGTCGGCGAAGCACGCCGATGGGTTCAGTCGCTCGAGCCAGCGCGGGCCGCGCGTGCGCTCGTAGGTCGCCCACCCGCCGTCGTCGTTCTGCCAGCCGAGGATCAGCTCGACGGCCGCGGTGAGCCGGTCGGCCGGTAGCGGGCGCTCGACGTGCGGCTCGAGAGCGAGGCACGCCATGATGCCCTCGGCGGTGCAGTCGGTGATCGGCCAGCCGTGGGTGCGCGTCGAGAATGGCCAGCCGCCGCGCGACGGATCGCGGAAGTAGCGCTCGCGCTCGGGGACGTCCTCGAGCACCTGCTGGCGCTCGATGAAGGCGTGCGCGCGCTCGACCATCTGGCGGCGCGCGGGGGCCTCACCGGTGGCGGCGATCGCCTGCGCGGCGAACGCGGTGTCCCACAGCTCGGAGGACTCGTAGCCTTGCATCTTCACGCCGTCGCGGCCGCGCCACAGATACGCGGGCAGCTGCGCGGCGTGCTTGCGGAACGCGGCGCCGTGCGGGTTCTCGCGGTGCCAGATCAGCGTGTGGAACAGCTTGTTGATCGGGCCGATGCACACGTAGCCGGTGTTCTCGTCCTCCTGGCGGATCTGATCGAGCACGAACGCGAGCGCGCGGCGGCGCAGGCGCTGGTTGGGCCTGCGCTCGTACCGCGCGAGCGCGGCGTGGATCGCGCGCATCTCGGGCGTCACGTCGACGTGGATGTCGGTGGCGCCGACGCGGCCGCGGCTCGCCGCCCAGTCGATCTGCGGGTAGCGCCCGTCGTAGAGCTCGGTGCGCAGGGCGAGCACGAGCGGGTCGGCCGGCACCTGCACGCGCTTGCCGTAGAGATACGACATCGGCAGGTACACCATCCGGCAGTGACACCACATGCGGCCCGGGTGCATCGGCGCCCACCGCGGCAGGAGCCACAGCTCCGGCGGCACCGGATCGAGCCCGGCGTAGTCGTGGAGGTTCATCAGCGTCAGGAAGAACTTTCCCCACGGCGCCGACGCGAGCGGGCCGCCGTGCGCCGCGAGCCACGCACGCGCGCGCTGCGCCCACGCGGCGTCGGCGCGTTCGCCGAGCTGGCGCAGCGCCACGTAGCACAGCACCGTCGTGAACACGCTGCTCGCGCCCTCGACGTGGAGCCCCCAGCCGCCGTCGGCGTTCTGCATCGCGAGGAAGTAGCGGACCATGCCCTCGCGTGCGTCGTCGTCGATCGCGATGCCGGTCGCGCGCGCGACGCCGACGTACATCGGCAAGAGGAACATCGGTCCGCCGTAGTCGCCTTGCCAGGCACCCGAGGGTGCTTGCTGGGCGGCGAGCGCGTCGAGCGCGGCGTCGATCGCGCGCGGAACGGGCCAGGTGTCCTGCGGATGCGGGTTCATGGCGTGTCTCCCCACAGCTGCTGGTAGCTACGCGCGAGCGACTCGTCGTCGGCGACCTGCGTCATGACGTCGGTGATGAGCGACTCGACCTCGGTGCGCGCGATCTTCACCGCGGCGCCGGGCACGAACATGGCGTCGTTGCCGCGTGCGTGCACGAGCGTCCGCGCCGCCATCCACAGCGGCAACAGACAGAACAGCCGCACGCCGGGGTGCGCCGCCGGGATCGCGAGCGCGTAGCGGAGCGCGCTGTCGAGGTGCTCGCGCGCCATCCCGAACACCGGCGCGACCGCCGCGTGAGCTCGCGCGCGGTGGGGCGCCGCGACGAGATCGACGACCTCGAGGCCCTGCTCGGCGCACACGCTGCGCGGGATGTACGACCAGCCACGCGCGCGATCGTCGGTCACGTCCTTGAGGATGTTGACCATCTGCAGGCCGGCGCCGAACCGCTCGGCGTACGGGCGCAGCGCCGGCTCGAGCCCGCGATCGAGGACGGGCGTGAACAGATCGGTCAGCAGGTGCCCGACGGTGCCGGCGACGAAGTAGCAGTAGCGCTCGAGGTCGGCGAGCGTGGTGAGCGCGACGATGCCGTCGGCGCCGGGCGTGCGATGGACGTAGAGGTCCATGCCGCGCGTCAGCTCCGCGACCCACTGCCGGCACGCCGTCTGGTGCGCGCTGTCGAGGGACGCGAACACGCGCATCGCGCGCGCGCAGTTGCGGCCGAGCTCGAGCTCCGCGTCCTCGCCGGTGATCGCGTCGAACGCGCGAGCGAGGTGACGCGGGTCGCCGCCGTCGAGCGTGTCGAGGAACACGCCGAACAGGCGCTCGCGCTCGGGGAGCCGGAGCGCGGGATGATCCTCGATCGTGTCGGCGATCCGGCACAGCAGGTAGCCGCAGGTGACGGCGGTCGACAGCTCGTCCGGAAGCATCGCGATCGGCCGCGCGAACGTGCGCGACACCGCCTCGAGCGACTGGCGGCAGAACGCGCGATCCTCGTCGGTGGCGGGGAGGCGCGCGCGACGCGGGCGCGGTGACGGCGCGGCATCGTCGGACGCTCGCGGCGCGCGGCCGAGGCCGTGCCCGTGCCCGTGCCCGTGCCCGTGCGCGAGCTTGCCCTGGCTCGCGCGCGCGGAGAGCGCCATCGCGCGCAGCGCCTCGGCGAGCAGCGGCGCGTGGGCGGCGTCGCGCAGCTGGCCGGTGGCGAGCACGGTCGCCGTCATCAGATCCGCGAGCGCGGTGACCCCGAGCTCGCACGCGCCGCGGAACGGGTGGCTCGCGGTGGCGAGCGCACACACCGCACGCGCGGTCGCCAGCAGCGACGACGCCTCGCCGCGCGGGCCTTGCCACGCGCCATGCGGAGCCTGGTGGCGCACGAGCCAGCGCACCGTGCGGCGGACGACGGGATGGGTGGACGGGACCCCGCACGCGATCCAGGCCTCGATCGCGGCGGCCGAATCCGCGACGGCGTCCGCGCCGGGCTGCGCGCCGTCGTCGGCTTGCCGCGTGCGGAGCCAGCGCGCGGCGCGGGTGAGCGCGTCGTCGATCGTCGCGACGTCGGTCGAGCGTGCGAGGCGGAGGGCGCGACACGCGAGCGCGGTCTCGATCGGATCGCCGAACGCGCCGTCGGGAGCCTGGTGCAACACGAGCTCGCGGACCGCGGCGTCGAGGCCGCCGACGGTGATGCGCCCCGCGGCGGGCGCGTCGAGCACCGCGATCAACAGGTGCGCGAGCTCGGCGAGCGTCCGCCGGCGCGGCGCCGTGCGCAGCACCTCGGTGGCGAGGTGCCGGCGCTGTTGCCGCAGCCACTCGCGCACCACCGGCTCGTCGGAGGCGAGCTCGAGCGCGTGGAGGAGCGGCGCGGTCTCGGCGCGCGTGCGCTCCGGCGCTGCCTCGATCGCGACCTGGTGCAGCTCGCGGAGCCCGTCGGCGTAGACCCGCGCGATTCGCTCGGAGGACTCCTCGGACGGCGAGGGGACCGCGACGTGCTCGGTGTCGTCGACGGTCGCGCGCACCCCGGGCAGCGGCGAGGTCGCGGTCGTCCCGGCGTGATACGCAGAGCGCACCGCGTGGGGCACGACGCTCGCCACCGCCCACGGCACCCACTGGCGGAACGATGCGAGCCGTCGCAGCACCTCGCGCGGAGAGCGCCCGAGATCGCGGACGTCACCCGCCACGGCCGTCGCGGCGACCTGGCCGAGCGCGGTCCCGAAATCGATCGAGCGTCGCGCGCTGCCGATCAGGAGGCGCATCGAGTGCTCGCGCAGCGCCTGGTTCGCGCGCCACGCGTCGTAGATCGCGAACCGCAACGACGACGAGGTGTGGTCGTCACGGCGCAGCACCTGGTACAGCCCGTTGGCGAGGAGCTCGGGCGCGTAGCTCTCGCGCGCGCGGTGCCCGGGGTACGCGGGCGAGGTCTCGCTCGCGGCGGCCTCCGCGTCGAGAAATCCCTGGGTGAGCCCGATCGCGGTGAGCGGATGGCAGTGACCGACGGCGTCGCCGAGCGCGATCACGCGGCCACGCCGATAGTGCGCGCGTGGCCGGTAGCGGGTCGCGGCCCACATCACCCGGCCGGCCTCGAGCGCGCGACGGAGCGCCTCCCGCAACCCCGGCGGGAGCACCGGGCCGAAGCCGTCCCACAGGAACTGGCGCGTGCGCGCCGCGCCGCCGAACGCGAGCGGCACGTCGAGACACGCGCGCACGCGATCGTCGTCGATGCGATAGAGCAGCGCCGGACCCGGACCGCCGAGGACGACGTGGCCGAACCCCTCGCGCGGGAGCTCCACGTCCCGGAGCTCGACGCCGGCCATGTACGACAGGAGCTCTCCGTCACCCGCGCCGAGGTGGCGCGCGGTGATCGAGGAGCGCCCATCGGCGCCGACGATCAGATCCGCGTGGATCTCGTGCTGGCTCCCGCCGCGCTCGCGCTCGACGATCACGCCGCGCTCCGTGATCGCGACGGTGCGCAGGCCGGGGAAGTAGCT